>OJMC01000012.1_pt1 | contig 74101 bp, 54 predicted proteins | sample 1596731 | NCBI WGS metagenome assembly OJMC01 (sample SAMEA3904698, study PRJEB24821) | metagenome | biome: Builtin; feature: hospital; material: surface | place: USA | collected 2013-08-19
AGCCCATCAACACAGGGCCGTAAAAGAAGCGGAACTAAACCCAGGACGCTTCACTTTTGTTCCTTCCAACCGTCACTGTCACTTTCTCCGGGGTCACCAATAGGGTAGCCGACATCTCCATCAATAGCGCCTGAATACACCCATTGGAGTAGCACATCGCCTGTTATAGCGTGAGCGCCGAATTTGGGGTGCCAAACCATAATTCCTTTTTGGAAAAGGTTGTATCGCCCGATCCCGTCAGGTGTTTTTTCTTCGCTGCTGATAGGGAAACCTAAGGTACTCTTTTGGGCTCCCATGCCCTGCCATTTGTCATATATTCGCCCCTGAATTCCTGCTTGTACTGCAGGAATGGAGTTTCGTGTGTAGATGTAGCCACCTTGGTATTTCTGCTTATACCAACCCTCTCCGAGAGCGATATCATTAGTCATTGGGTACCCGAAGTGTCCGCGTTCCCAACCATGCTTTGCCCACACGACGGTTGCAGGAATGCTAACAGTATGAGCGCCTGTCTTTGGATGCCAATAGATAAACCCGTTGACGAATTCGGACCTTTTACCAATACCGTCAGGATTAGTTAGTTCGTTGCTTTTAGGAAACGTCAGAAAGCTTTTCGGTCCGCCAATGGAATCATAAAGTTCCCGGATTGCACCGCATACTTCAAAAGGAGAAGGCCAGTAAACTTTGCAACCTGGGGCAGAATTTAGGGTCGGATTATCTTCTTCTTGCAGCTGTGCTTCTTTTGTTTCTGCAAGATCCGCCTCTTCTTTGGTGAAATCACCCGGTATTTCTTCCCTATCGCTACGCATTTCTCCAGGGCGTACAGTAGATTTAGGAGATTTCGTCGGAGTCCACTCGGAGACTTCTTCCGGTGAAAGCTCAGTTTCTACAATTTCAGACGAGGCCCCCTTAGCCCACTCTGGCAGTACTGGAGTGGGGTATTCATCTGACGTTTCCTTATTGTCGATTGCCTCTACGGTATTTTCACTAGGATCAGCAGGAAAAGTATCCTGTGACACTGATGACGATAATGAATCAGAAAAAGATGATTGCGCGACTGCAGTACCGGGAGTGGTACTGATTAATAAGCTTGCTGAGACGAAAGCAAGTAGTTTGCGTGAGAGAGCTTTCATTGGCGGTCCTTAGATGAGAGTGAAACAAGGAGTTGTTCTACTAGGTCAGCTTATAGCTTGGTGGCAGGCTACGCTGGTTAAGCGAAAAAGTTCTCCTTTCTAATCTCGTCGGGTAACCATGAAAATAGCTAAAACCAGTCTTATAATCCTCACCTGCGCATTTACCGCACTGGGTGCTTCTCCTGCTGTAGCCCAGGACGCCAATGGTGATTTCGCTTCTCTACAAGCAAGTAGCACAGTACCGGTAAACGATAACCGGATTGCTGCTTTATGGTCAGCAATCCCAAGCCTGGATAATCCACAAGAACCCCGCATTCGACGCGACTGCACCGCAAGCTATCTAGGAGATAGCTTCTGGCTCACGGCACATCACTGCGTATCTAACGCACCGTTTATGGACGGTTTTCTCCGTCAATCAGATGGTGAAGTAGCAGGTATCGCTGCTATCTATACCAAATCATCAAACGATGATGTTGCCCTAATCAAAGTAGGCGAAGGAATCCACGCAGATGCCTTCACTTTCGCTAATGAGCCGTTAACCATTGGAGATCAAGCCGTACTTACCGGGTACGCGCAACCCCATGATTATGCCTCTTCAGCGTTGACAGTCATTTCTGAAAAAGTTAACTCCCTGAATTTCGGGAACGTTACATACACCGACCTTTTCAAAGGAACATCCTCAACTACTTCACGTTCCTGTGGCGGAGACTCAGGAGCCCCCATCTACAAAGACAACATCCTCTACGCGGTGCACACCGCCGGCGGATTCAACCCAGAATGCAATGATGGGAAAGGCCGCCCCATGTGGCACACCAACATTGTCTCAAGGATCCCCTGGATTAAAGAAACGATGCAAAGCAATTCGAGTTTCACAGACCAGGAAAAAGCCAAATCAAACACGGGCCTGAAACACGCAGCTACCCTTTTCCCAGATGTGAGCAACCCGAAAAATCCGCACAATGATTCCTCCCCAGAAAAGAGCTCATTTAGTCTCTCTTCTCTATCAAGCACACAGCAGTAGCAAATTATTAGCGACCAGAGAACCAGATCCCCTATCTTCTCCAAGGTTTTCTTCAAGTGAGTTTTTATCTAACTGCCTAACGACAGGGGAACCGTATATTGCTTACGGCCTGTCCAGTTTTTAGTGCGCCCTCGCGGTAAAACAATCCCTGCGTCTTTCACAGCTCTACGCACAGTTTTTTCGGACACGTTAAACTCGCTTGCGGCTTCTTTGACCAACGGCCATGCCTTCGTTTGTGCATATGCGGAGTAAAACCAGGCAGCAATCTGAGCCTTCGACGCCTTGCCTGAGATAGTCCTGACTGCGTTTGCTTCGGTTAGTTTCTTGCGCTCAGCTTGCGCATATTTACCATCAGGGTCTGTTTTCCAGCGTTCTGCTGCTTTCTTGCCGCCTCTGCGTCCCATGGTGGCTAGTGCTTTGCGTTCGCTGCTGGTGGCTTTACCTGGCGCGCTAGAACCGCTGTAGGTCTCACTCTTGGACTGGGTGACATACCCGCGCACGCGCCTAGCCATAGTTTGACGGTCGCGCATCGGCGGCATCTCATTGTCGCGGCCTGCACCGCCGTGGGTGTGTGCGACGTTGTAGGCGTGCTCATAGGCGTCGATAATTGCTGCGTCTGTCAGGCGTTGGCCTTGCTGGCGCAGACGGTGTCCAGTCTTAAGCGCATGCCTAAAGGCGGTTTCGTCGCGTGCTGCGGTGCCTTGGGTAATCCAGAGCACACGCACACCGTCGATAAGTTCCGGGTCGTACTGGTCGAGTCCACCGGCAATTTCTGCGTCTACATCCTGGGCAAGCGCTTTAAACGCCTGGGCTTCCTCACGGCGGGTCTTAACCGCGTTAATGAGTTCATGGCCAGAGCTGAATTGCTGGCGTGGAGTGGGGTCGAACTGGTCGTGTCCTGCCATATCCCTCACCTGCTTTATCAAATCTCCAAGACGCATCACCCGGTTGTGCTGCCTATACCAACGATAAGCGGTAGGAGCCTTGCCGGTATAGAACGGGTGGCGGCTAAAGCGATGGGAAAAGTGCGGGTCATGGTCTAAAAGCTCACCCAGCACACGCGTAGTCGCCGCCAGCAACTTCATCTGCACAGATTTACCGTTACGGTCAGCGTAGACAGGGTCAATAATCCATATGAACTGGGCTTTTCCGTTAGTTGGGTTAATACCCACCCATGCCGACCCGACGCTATGAGTAATCAGTGAGCGCACCACGTCGCGAACGTACGGTTTAACAGCCAAAATGACGCGTAAATAACGCTCTAGGTTTCCCTAGATTCCGATGAGTTCGCCGCCCTCAGCCAAGTAGTGCGCCCAGCTGGTAATGTGCGGATTCTTGCGCAGGAGTGCACGGCGCTGACGCTCCGTCAGACCGCCCCACACTCCGAATTCAACACGGTTGTCTAGTGCATCTGCGCGGCATTCATTAAGCACTGGACAATGGCGACAAATGACCGCGGCCTTACGCTGCTCGGCGCCACGCACGAAGAGTGCGTCTGGGTCACCGTTGCGGCACTTAGCTTGAGTTACCCATTCACCACGCTCGGTTGCACTTACCGACTTGGCTGGACCCGTCACCTTCAGGCTTACGGTCATGGCTGGGTAGCTCCTTCCTCTACTACCTATCCCGCTAATCTTGCGAACAATTTTGACGAAATACCATACGCGCGACATATCGCTCGTTGTATGATGTTTCATCAGGCGGAATATTATGTAACAACGGTAAGTGTATTCACACGCGTTAGCACTTGTCTAACACGTCACACTTTAGGGGGGAGTCTGCTATTCCCCGCTCACAGTTTCACCACGTAGGGTGTTCAACGTGACTGTCATCAAATCCTTGGCAAAAATTGCCCTCTCCACGGTCCTCGCGGGAGTTCTCATCGCCGTAGTGATTGCCCCCTTTGCGGGGCTTTCTGGCGTGGCGGTTGCCCGTACCAACGACACCATGCAGTCCGACTTACAGGATCTCACTGCTGGTGACGCCCCAGGCGTAACCACCATTCTGGATACCAAAGGCAACAGCCTTGCCTATCTTTTCGAGCAGCGCCGTCACCCGGTGAGCCCCGACAAGATTTCCGATCCCATGAAGAAGGCCATCGTGGCTATCGAGGATCGTCGCTTCTACGAGCACGAAGGCGTGGACTTCCAGGGCAACTTTCGCGCGCTGTGGAGCAACCTAGCAGCAGGCGGAGTCTCCCAAGGCGCATCCACGCTTAACCAGCAGTACGTCAAGAACTATCTCTTACTGGTTAACGCCAAGACCGATGAAGAGCGCGCCGCGGCAACCGAGCAGTCCATTCCCCGTAAGCTGCGCGAGATGCGCATGGCGACCGACCTCGATGCGGAGTTGGACAAGGACGAGATCCTCACCAACTATCTAAACCTCGTCCCCTTTGGCAACCACTCCTACGGTGTAGAAGCCGCGGCACGCACATACTTTGGCATCCATGCCTCTGAGCTCACGGTGCCCCAAGCGGCGATGCTAGCCGGAATGGTCCAGTCTTCCGAGTATCTGAACCCTTATACCAACGAGCAGGAGGTCATTAACCGCCGCAACGTGGTCCTCCAGTCGATGGTGGATAATGGCGCTCTCGAACAGGCCGAAGCTGATGAGTACAGCAAGCAGGACTTGGGCGTGCTCGATAGCCCTTCCCTCCTCCCCAACGGCTGCATCAGCGCAGAAGACCGCGGCTTCTTCTGCGACTACGTCATCGAATATCTAGAGAGCAAGGGAATTTCCCGCGAGCAGCTCACACGCGGTGGATACACCATCAAGACCACTCTCGATCCTGATGTCCAAGACCAGGCGCTCAACGCAGTGCGATCCCAGACAGACCCTAAGACCCCGGGTGTCGCTGAGGTCATGAACGTAGTCAAGCCCAGCACGTCCACTCGCGAAGTGCTCGCTATGGTCTCTTCTCGCAAGTACGGTTTGGACCTCGACAACTACGAGACCATGCTCCCGCAGACCCACTCATTGGTGGGCAACGGTGCCGGCTCGGTCTTCAAGGTCTTCACCGCGGCAGCCGCGTTGGAATCTGGCTACGGCATCAAGAACCAGCTCGACGTCCCCACTCGCTATGAAGCAGAGGGACTCGGCTCCGGCGGCGCGGCAGGCTGCCCGGCTAATCGCTACTGCGTTGAGAACGCAGGCAACTATGCCGCAACCATGACGATGCAAGATGCGCTGGCTTATTCACCGAATACCACCTTCATCAAGCTCATCGAACAGGTGGGCGTGGAGCACGTGGTGGATATGTCGGTTAAGCTCGGTCTGCGCTCTTACGACGAAAAGGGCAGCTACGACGAAGAGACGTCGATCGCTCAGCACATCAAGGAATCCAACCTTGGCTCCTACACCCTCGGCCCTACCGCAGTGAATCCGCTTGAGCTTTCCAACGTGGGCGCTACGTTGGCCTCAGAAGGCATGTGGTGCGAGCCCAACCCCATCAAGCAGATCACGGACAAAGACGGCAATGAGGTCTACCTCAAGGTGCCGAATTGTGAGCGCGCGCTGAACAAGAACATCGCTAACGCATTGGCCAACAACATGACTGCGGACACCATCAAGGGCACGGCTTCTGCTTCCGCCAAGATGATGGGCTTTAGTGGCCAGGCAGCCGCCAAGACGGGAACCACCGAGTCCAACCAGTCCTCCGCATTCTTGGGATTCAACTCCGGAATCGCTGCGGCTCCCTACATCTACAATGACGGAACCACCACGACTTCACTGTGCACCAGCCCAGTCCGCCAGTGCGGTTATGGCGACCTCTTCGGCGGCCTCGAGCCTGCCCGCACCTTCTATTCCATGGCTTCATCCGTCGCAGCCGCGGCCTCAGGCACGGTCCCCGATTACGACAAGGCCTATGACGACGGCAAAGTCAACTCCCTCCTCGATGGCCTCCGCGGCAAGTCTGAGAGCGAGGCTCGCTCCAAGCTCGAATCCGAGGGCTACCAAGTCAAGGTTTCGCAGGTCCAGGGCAACGGGGTTCCCTACCGCCGCGTGGTCCGCGCCATCACGGGTCCAGACGGGCTAAAGAAGGGCTCGGAAATCACGCTGCAGCTTTCCGACGGCACTTCTTCCGCACCACCGCCTTCCTCTAACGGTGGTGGCCGAGGCGCGGAGACCGATCAAACCAGTGGCGATCAGCATGCCCCGGATCCTTTCGGTAACCAGCGGCAAGGCAATCCCCCGCCGCTCATTCGCCAGGAGGACATCGACGCCATTGCTGACAGCGTGCGCGACCTCTTCGGCCTCTAGGCACACGCGCATTGAAAATCCCGCCGTCTCCTCTGCTTAGTGCAGGAAGACGGCGGGATTTCTTTTTGCGTCTTAGGCGAGCTTGGCCTTGACTGCGCTGGATAGGCGCTTGCCGTCGGCGCGGCCAGCAGCCTTGGCGGTGGCAACCTTCATGACGTTGCCCATCTGCTTGATGGTGGCAGCCTCGCTGGAGTCTGCCTCGACCTCGGCGATGGCCTCGCTGACGAGGGCGTCTAGGGCGGCGTCGTCAAGCTGCTCCGGCTGGTACGCCTCGAAGAAGGGGACCTCGACAAGCTCGGCGTCCGCCAGCTCCTGGCGACCATTTTCTGCATAAACCTCGGCGGACTCGCGACGCTTCTTGATCTCGCGGGCGATTACCTTAAGTACGTCCTCGTCGGTGAGCTCGTGGCGGGAACCGTTGGTTTCCTCGGCCTGAATGGCGGCGAGGAGCGAACGGATGGCGCTGGTGCGCTCCTTCTCACGGGCCTTCATGGCGGTCTTCAGATCTGCACGAATGGTTTCTTTAAGCTGGCTCATATTCTTCAATCTACGCCAGGTAGGCTGTGTGGGGTGAAGATACTCCCGATTATCGGTGGCATTGCTGCCGCCGGCCTAGGCACCCTGGCGTGGGGTTACACCGAACTGACCAAGTTTGAGCTGAAGGAATACACGCTCCCGCTACTCCCAAAGGGGACGCTGCGTGGGAAAGAAGAATTCCGCATCCTGCACATCTCGGATCTGCACATGATTCCGGGGCAAGAAAAGAAGATTGAATGGGTCTCAGGCCTTGATTCCTTGGACCCAGACCTGGTGGTGAACACAGGCGACAATCTCTCCGACCAAGGTGGCGTACCGGATACTCTCCGTGCGCTCGGCCCGCTGCTGAGCCGCCCGGGCTTGTTTGTCTTTGGTACTAACGATTACTGGGCACCGCGCCCGGTCAACCCGTTTAAGTACTTGTTTGGAAAGAAACGCGAGCCCTCCTATGTTGACTTGCCTTGGAAGGGCATGCGTGCGGCGTTTATTGAGCACGGCTGGCACGACGCCAACCAGGCCCGCGTGGAGTTCAAGGTCGGCGATGTAAAGCTGGCGGTGGCGGGTGTTGATGATCCGCACCATGACCTGGATGATTACTCCGAGATTGCCGGCGCACCGAACGAGGACGCTGACCTGGCATTGGCGCTGCTGCATGCTCCGGAGCCGCGGGTGCTGGAGAAGTTCGAGGCTGATGGCTACCAGCTTTCACTGTCTGGCCATACGCATGGCGGGCAGATCTGTCTGCCGGGCTCCCGCGCACTAGTCACTAACTGCGGCATTGACCGTGCCCGCGTCCAGGGCCTCCACGACTTCGGCAGAATGAAAATGCACGTTTCCAACGGCCTGGGCACCTCGAAGTTTGCGCCAGTGCGGATATTCTGCCGCCCCTCGGCAACCCTGCTGCGTATCACCGAACGCTAGGTGGCGTTCAACTGGCGTTTTGTGGTTGACGCTCAGGCTGCGTTAAAGTATTCGGGTACCGATTAAAGCGGTTTTCCGGGATATGGCGCAGCTTGGTAGCGCGCTTCGTTCGGGACGAAGAGGTCGCAGGTTCAAATCCTGTTATCCCGACCATCAGCCTGGCTAGGTTTCTAGTCGGGCTTTTTCTTTTGCGCTTGGACTGCGGGCTTGGACTGCGGGCTTGGACTCCCGGATCTGCATAACTGACAACGAAGCACGCCCGTAGGCAAGAAATGACACCCTCGTTGTCAACTACGCAGATAGGCCACAGATCCGAGTGGACGCAACCGCATCCCAGCGAACGAAAAGCCCCCAGAAAGCAATAAAACGGGAAACGACGCGGCGCCCCTACAGCAGCCGCGTCGCCCCTATTCCCTATCACTCACAACGGATTGGAGAAACCGTTTGCCTACCCCCTAAGTAGGCATTGTGAGCAATTTTACCCTAGCACTGATTCATCATGGAACGTTAACCAAACCAAGACATTCACAGAAATCTCTGAACCAATACCTATTTGGACTACATTTTCATAGACCAAAAGGGTTCGCCACCTGGGACTTTTAGATTTCAGAACTTTCAGTTGGGCGCTTCATAACACCTAATGAGAATGCCGAAACTACACCAAGTACCCCCAACGCCGTCCACAGCAGCATGTGGTCGCCACCGTTACCCGCCACGGTCAGAGCCGAGGTAGTCCAATGCAGCGGAAGCAGGCCCATAACAACCTTCCAGGCTCCTCCCACCACAGCTGCCGCCACAGCGGACTTCCAGAACCAGCCCACCGCAGCAATCTGTACCAGACCAAGCACAACTGCCAGGCCCGCGCCCACCTTGCCAAAGTAGCGCAGCAGGGCCGTCGTCAGCCCCGCCGACGCAAGGCTCGTCACCACTGCGGCTAGGCCAACCCACAGCGCGGCCTCACCAGTCGGACCCGTAGCCAGCAGGAAGAACATTATCTCCGCTAAAACTGCCAACACCACTACTCCACCGAACAACGGCAACCACGGACTGCGACCCGAGCACACCACAAAAGCCCCCAGACAAGCGCCACCCAGCGTCAGCACTACCGCAATCAACATGGCCACCACGGGGCTTAGCAGCCGCACGTCTTGGACTCCGCCCGTCGGCGCAGGCAGCGCGCGCTGCACCTCTTGTACTTTCGACTGGTTCTGCTTTGCCATCCCGTCGACCTTTTTCGCGCCATCATCAAGCTGCTTTACGCCGCTCAGCGCCTCATCGACCTTGGCATCGAGCTGCTTCGTACCATCGTTGAGCTGCTTTGCACCTTCGACAGCCTTGTATACACCGTCGTGGTAGCCATAGCCGTTTACAGCCAACTGGTTGGAAATCGCACGCGAGCCCTCCTTCAGCCTGGTCAGCTGGTCCGTTAGATTCTGATCCAGCTGGAAGTTGTTTACTTGGACACGCAGGTCAGCCAGCTGCGACTTGATATTGCGCGCCTCTGCGGAGTTATTGCCTTCTAGATCCTTAACGGTGCCATCGATGGCCTGTAACAGCTGGCCTTGCACCACCTTTAGCCCCACAATCTGGTCCACCGCAGCACCCACACCGTTTGCCACTTCCGTCGCGCCGTTGCCGAGCTGTGCCGTGCCGGATTGCAATTGAACCAAGCCGTCGTAAAGCTCCTGCGAGCCGGAGCTCAGCTTGTCGACGCCCCCTCCAAGTCCGTCCGCCCCCTCCTTCAGCTTGCCAGTTCCTGTCGCGAGCTGGCCAGTACCGGACTTAAGAAAGCCGGCTTGGGCTTGGGCTTCGCTGGCGGCGCGGGCGGCGTCGCCAAGCGCTGCGGAATCAGCGTTAGCGGCAGAGGGCGCACCCGTGCCCTCACTCGACCAGGCACGGGCCGGATCCCAACCCGTGACGCCAGCAATAGCCGCGCCCGCCAGTAACGGCAGAATGAGGAGAATGCACAACAGGATTCCCCGCGTGCGGGAGGGGCGGGAAGTCGATTCAGCGAGACGCGAGTTCATCCTTTCAAAATATCGCCACCACCACGGCAAACAACGCAGGCGCGCCGTTTTAAGCCGGGCAAAGATACAGAATTCCCAAAACTTCAGCCCACTGATTCTCCCACTAGCCGTACTTCTTCCTCTCACCGCTTGCTCCCCCAAAGACACTGCAGAAGGTGAGCTGCAGTTCGCTGCCGCCGAATCCAACACGGCCGCAAAAGAAACCGCCACTAGCGAGACCACTAGTAGCGGCATGCAGGGCCCCTGCTATGACGTCGAAGGCATGAAATCACGAGGCCTGAGCGACACTATGGCAGTGCACGCTCAGGCCTGTGATTAGGAGGTTGTATTACATGCTAGTTCTTCTCAGCGAAGAGCTCACGAACGCGCTTTTCTAGGCGTGGGGAAACGGCGCCCCAGTAGGCGTAGACGCGCTCCTCAGTCTCTGGGGAAACACCAGCCATTGCATTGGTGATGTTGTCCGCCAGGCGCTCCTTCTCGTCATCGTTGTAGACGTTCTCATACAGGTCAGTTGCCTGAACCGTATCGGAGTCTTCAGCGTGGTGCACGTACGGCGCACGGACAAGGTCCAAGCCAGCTGGGTCCGGGTTCACGTAGAGGTCCGGAGCGGTGACGGTCTCCTGCACCGAGCGGTCGTTGACGTCGCCATCCAGGTAGCCGCCGCCCTTTGCGTGGCGGTTCGGGGAATAGACAGGATCCTCAGGAGCGTTGAAGAGGAACTGCATGTTGCCCTCATGCTCGTAAGTGTTGACCTTGTCTGCGTTAAGCGGCTGGTTTACAGGCAGCTGCTTGTAGTTCGGCCCGATGCGGTAGCGCTGCTGGTCAGCGTAAGCAAAGACGCGAGCCTGCAGCATCTTGTCCGGCGAAAGGCCGATGCCGGGAACGAGGTTGGATGGATCCAGAGCAACCTGCTCGATTTGGGCGAAGAAGTTACGCGGGTTGCGGTTGAGCACGAAGTATCCAACGTCAACCAGCGGGTAATCCTTCTTGGACCAAACCTTGGTGAGGTCAAACGGATTGAAGCGGTATTCAGCTGCCTCAGCGAGCGGCATGATCTGCACCTTAACGTCCCAGATTGGGTAGTCGCCTTCTTCGATGGCGTTGTAGAGATCCTCGCGGTGGTAGTCGGCGTTCTTGCCGGCCATCTCACCTGCCTCCGCGTCGGTGAAGTTTTGCACGCCCTGGCGGGTCTTGAAGTGGTATTTAACCCAGAAAGCGTCGCCTTCCTCGTTGACCCACTGGAAGGTGTGGGAACCGTAACCGTTCTGGTGGCGGGTGGTCTTCGGGGTACCACGGTCACCCATCAAGTAGGTGACCTGGTGGGTGGACTCTGGGTTGCGGGTCCAGAAGTCCCACTGCATGTCCGCATCGCGCAGGCCGTTGACACCAAGGCGCTTCTGGGAGTGAATAAAGTCCGGGAACTTCATACCGTCACGCAGGAAGAAGACTGGGGTGTTGTTGCCCACGATGTCGTAGTTGCCATCCTCGGTGTAGAAGCGCAGGGCAAAGCCATGCACATCGCGCCAGGTATCCGGGGAGCCCTGCTCACCAGCAACGGTGGAGAAACGGCCCATCATCGGGGTGACGGTGCCAGGCTGGAAGAGCTTTGCCTTGGTGTACTTGGAAACATCGTTGGTGATATGCAACTCACCGAAGGCACCATGCCCCTTAGCATGCGGCGTGCGCTCTGGCACGCGCTCGCGGTTGAAGTGGGCGAGCTTTTCGATCAGATGGATGTCATTGAGAACAACAGGGCCATTCTGGCCGGCAGTAATGCTGGTGTTCTCGGTCGCAATCGGCTGACCGGAGGGGCTGGTGGTGTTTGGGCCGCCCGCTGGGCGCTGACCCTTGTTGAGCACCTTGTCAGCTTCGGAGTTAGTCATGGAAAGCCTCCTAAAAGAAAATAGTTGATAATTGGGGTCGATTATCAATCACGGACAAGTAATAGTCTACCCCGCTTAATAGGTTGCTGCAACAGAAATTTCCAAATTGATAAGTATTGACAGCAAAGTCTGAATCAACTGTCATACTGGTAAGTTCATGGTGGTGAAACACCACTCCGAACATGACGACGCACGCGTCACCGACCTTGCCCTCAGGGCTGGTCGTGGCGACCGCGCGGCGCTAACGGAGTTCATCAAATCCACGCAGGACGACGTGTGGCGGCTACTCGCCCACCTAGGCGGCCCGGAAATCGCCGATGACCTCACACAAGAGACCTATTTGCGGGTCATTGGTGCCCTCCCCCGCTTTGCTGCGCGTTCGTCGGCACGCACCTGGCTCCTATCCCTGGCACGGCGGGTCTGGGTGGACAACATCCGGCACGACATGGCTCGCCCGCGCAAGTCCGCCACGGAGTATGAGGACGCGGCGGCCCAGGCCCCAGCAATCGAGAATTCAGGCACGTGGAGCGATTGGATCGACGCACGTGCGCTTATCGACGCCCTCCCTGCCGACCGCCGCGAAGCCCTCATCCTCACCCAGGTCTTGGGCTACACCTACGAAGAAGCAGCCAAGATCGCCGGCGTGCGCGTCGGCACGATTCGCTCGCGCGTGGCTCGCGCTCGCAAGGACCTTATTGAAGGAACCGATCCTTCCACAGACTAATAGCCTGCGGTCACAAGGTGAACACACGTAGACGGTGGCCGCTGCCTACCACCTACGAGAAGGGCTGCACACACAACGGCGCTTGTTACTTAACCACCGCTGGAGCTTCACAGGATTCCCAAGTACAAGGAAATCGTTATCTACTAGTTATCAGCACCGCGATATGGCCATAAAGCCTGCGCTTTTGGGACTGAATACTGAACGGATTTCATAATTTTTCACGAAATAACCACTATTTGGCTGGCAGTTCCCAGGCAAACGAAAGTAACCTGGTTAAAGACACACGTGACAAATCGACAGTCGACCCGACCCAGCGCGCGATAAGACGCGCGCATTTCTTTTGCTCGGCGCGTGTGGGAATGCGAGAAATCTCCTCATGCTGAAACGTGCATTGGCTATCTCCATGGCGTTTATTGGCGTCATTGTTGGCGCAGGCTTTGCATCCGGCCAGGAAGCGATGCAGTACTTCGTAGCCTTTGGAAACCAAGGATTCTGGGGCGTCGCCTTAGCCGCAGGTTTGATGCTCATCACGGGTATCGCCATTTTGCAGTTGGGCTCCTATTTCCAGGCCTCAGAGCACACCGCAGTGTATGACAAAATCTCGGGACCGATTACATCCAAGATTCTCGACTGGTCCACCATTGCGACCCTTTTCTCCATCGGCTTCGTTATGTTTGCTGGTGGCGGCTCAACCATCAGTCAGCAGTTCCCCGAGGTCAAGCTGTGGATCGGCGCGACCATCATGTTGGTGCTGGTTCTTCTCGTGGGCTTACTTGACGTCGACCGAGTCACTACCGTCATCGGTACCATCACGCCGTTCGTCATCTTTTTCATTGTGTTGGCCACCGGCTACACCATCGCGACTGCTGACGTTGACTTCGCACAGCTCAATGACTTTGCCGTCAACAACGTCGACACCAGCCTTTCTCACTGGTGGCTTGCTGCACTGAACTACACCGGCCTGAACGTTATGTGTGCTGTGTCCATGTCCATCGTCATTGGCGGCAACATCCTTGATAACCGCGCAGTAGGAATTGGCGGCTTTATTGGCGGCATCATCTACCTCATCCTGCTCACCCTTTTGGTTGTCTCCTTGTTCATGGTGGCGCCGCAGGTCAATGGTCAGGATCTACCGGTGCTTGCACTCATCAACACTCTTAATCCGTCGCTCGGTTACATCATGACGTTCGTTATTTACGGCATGGTATTCAACACCGCGGTCGGAATGTTCTATGCGCTGGGCAAGCGACTAACCCGCAAGAAGCCAAAGCTCTTCTACCCTGTTTATGCCGCTTCCTGTGTAATCGGCTTTATTTTGTCTTTCATTGGTTTCCAGTCCCTGGTCAGCAATGTCTACCCAGTCCTGGGTTACTTGGGATTGCTCATGATCGCTGTGATGGTGTTCAAATGGATCACCAATCGTGACAAAATCACGTCGGAGAGCAAGCGCCGTCATCGTGCGCACATCTTGGTCCAGCGCAAGCTAGACCCGCGTCAACGATTCACCAAGAAGAATCAGAAGGAGCTCGCAAAGCTCGCGGCCGCTTCCAATATGAAGACCGACGAGTTTGAGGACGCCATCGCCGAAGAAATCCACGAGGAGCTCGAGGCAGATGAAGAGCTCGAATACGACCGTGAAGATCCTGATCCTTCCGTGGTCTTCGTCGAGCACACCAAGCCGGAAGTTCCACGAGACTAATACAAAGCTCTCTCCTCTTCCTGCTTAAGCAGACCTTTCCAAGGCGTATGAGTTGGCCTAACCCAGCTCATACGCCTAATGTTGTACAACGCACACGTGATAAATCGAACGTCGAACCGGTATTGCGCCACCATGGCAGCAAACGCCTCGCACACAAACTGCACGCCTGCAAAATGATGAGCGCGGACTTACCCTCCCGGCGCGTGTGAGATAGCGAGACTCCCCCACACCTTATGTTTAAACGCGCAGTGGCCATCTCTATGGCCTTCATTGGCGTTATGGTCGGCGCTGGTTTTGCCTCCGGCCAGGAAGCCATGCAATATTTTGTTTCCTTCGGCACGCTTGGATTGTGGGGGATGGCGCTGTCCGCCGCCCTCATGATCGTTGCTGGCATCGCCTTCCTACAGCTTGGATCCTATTTCCAGGCTTCGGAGCATACCGCCGTCTACTCCCAAATCACCGGGCCGATCACCTCGAAAATCCTTGACTGGGCCACCATTATCACGCTTTTTGCGGTGGGCTTTGTCATGTTCGCCGGCGGCGGCGCCAACCTCGCCCAACAATTCCCTTCCCTGGCAACGTGGGTGGGCGCCTTGATCATGCTGGTGTTGGTGCTCATCACGGGGCTTCTCGACGTCGATAAAGTCACCGCTGTCTTAGGCCTTATCACGCCTTTTATCATCGTCTTCATCGGCTTCGTCACTATCTACAGCTTGGTAACGAACCAGACGACCTTGGAAGAAGCAAACAACTACGCCATCCACAACGTAGATCCCGCAATTGCTAATCCGTGGATCGCCGCCCTTAATTACACCGGCCTAACCGCTATTTGCACCGTTTCGATGGCCATTGTGATTGGTGGAAACTTCCTAGACAACAAAACCGTCGGCCTAGGCGGTGTTATTGGTGGCGCTATTTTCCTGTTCATGCTGGCGTTGCTGGTCTGCGCCCTATTCTTTGCCGCACCGCAGGTAAATGGCCAGGCAATGCCTGTCCTAGCGTTGATTAACACCATCCACCCCGCTCTGGGTTACGCAATGACCTTTGTCATTTACGGCATGGTTTTCAACACCGCAGTGGGCATGTTCTACGCGCTGGCTAAACGCCTGACGCGCGGCCATGAGAAGCGCTTTTACCCCGTTTACCTCATTACCTGCCTCATTGGCTTTGCGCTGTCCTTCGCTGATTTCAAGGAGCTCGTCGGACTGATTTATCCAATTCTCGGCTACGGCGGCTTGGTGGTCATTGCCACCATGCTCTTTGGCTGGGTTAAAAACCGCGGCAAGATGGTAAAGGAATCAGACCGCCGCACGCGTGCTCGTACGCTGGTCCAGCGCCGCCTTGATCCGCGTGAGCACTTTACCAAGAAGAATGAAAAGGAACTGCGCACCTTGGCCACGGCCTCCAACATGGAAACTGCGGAGTTTGTCGATGCCGTCGAAGAAGAAATCCACGAGGAGCTCGAGGCAGATGAAGAGCTCGAATACGACCGTGAAGATCCTGATCCTTCCGTGGTCTTCGTCGAGCACACCAAGCCGGAAGTCCCAAAGTAAGAATCCGAAGTAAATAACTAAAAAGGAGCTTGTACATCCGTTTATTGGATGTACAAGCTCCTTTCTGTGTTTTATGGCTTTGTATTAGGTCCGCGCGCTAGACCAACAACTCAGCAATCTGAATCGTGTTCAAAGCCGCGCCCTTGCGAAGATTATCGCCGGAGACAACCAGCACGAGGCCCTTGTTGTCATCCACGGACTGATCCTGTCGGATGCGGCCCACCAGGGACTCATCGATGCCTGCAGCAGCAAGCGGGGTTGGAACGTCGACGACCTTGACACCGGGGGCGTCGGCAAGCAGGCGGCGTGCCTCGTCCGGGGTGATTGCCTTGTCGAACTCCGCATGGATGGTCAGGGTGTGGCCGGTAAATACCGGGATGCGCACGCAGGTGCCAGCAACCTTGAGCTCAGGAATACCCAGGATCTTGCGCGACTCGTTGCGCAGCTTCTGTTCCTCATCGGTTTCCTCAGAGCCATCATCAACCAAGTTGCCAGCAAAAGGCAGCGCGTTGAAGGCAATCGGAGCAACATATGGGCCAAGCTCATCCTCAGAGACCTCCAGAACAGAGCCATCATGGACGAGCTCTACGTTGCGATCTCCAATCTCGGCAGCCTGCTTGGCCAAGGCCTCAACGCCAGCCAAGCCAGAGCCAGAAACTGCCTGATAAGAAGACACGTGCAAACGGTTCAGGCCAGCAGCATCGTGCAAGACTTTAAGAACCGGCATTGCGGCCATGGTGGTGCAGTTCGGGTTAGCAATGATGCCCTTCGGCGGATTCTTTGCCTCCTCCGGGTTTACCTCAGACACGATGAGCGGGACCTCAGGATCCTTGCGGAATGCAGAAGAGTTATCCACTACAGTTGCACCAGCAGCGGCGAAGACCGGGGACCAATCGCGCGAGGTAGCGCCACCGGCGGAAAACAGAGCAATGTCTACGTCAGCAATGGAGGCCTCAGTGACCTGGGAGAGATCTTCAACCACGATCTTTTCACCACGGAACTCCAGCTCCTGGCCAGCAGAGCGCGGTGACGCAAAGAAGCGCACCTTATCCGCAGGGAAGTTTCGCTCTTCAAGGATGGAGCGCATTACGCGTCCTACCTGGCCGGTAGCTCCTACGACTGCAATGGTGGTCATGAAAATTTCCTTCTTTCCCTGAAATGTTTTTAGCGGCCCGTACCAGCGTAGACGGTAGCTTCTTCTTCGCCCCCCAGCTGGAACTTCTCGTGCAATGCCACAGCCGCCTTATTGAGGTCAGTCTCGCGGACGAGCACGGAGATGCGGATCTCGGATGTGGAGATAAGCTCCATGTTGACGTCGGCGTCACGCAGCGCTTCGGTGAAGTCTGCGGTAACACCCGGGTGAGACTTCATGCCTGCACCGACTAAGGAAACCTTGCCCACTTGGTCGTCGTAAAGCACGTTTGCCCAGTGACCCTCGTTCTTGAGCTTGGTCAAGATCTCCATCGCGCGCGGGCCATCGGCACGCGGGCAGGTGAAGGTGATGTCGGTGGTGCCGGACTCCAGGGAAGAGACATTCTGCAGGACCATGTCGATGTTGATCTCGGCCTCGGCGATGGCGCGGAACACCTTCGCTGCCTCACCCGGGCGGTCCGGGATGCCCAAGACGGTAACCTTGGCTTCAGAGTTATCGGTCGCGATGCCAGTGAGTACTGCTTCTTCCACAGGGATATCCTCCATTGAACCGGCGATCAAGGTGCCGGGGTCGTTTGAATAAGACGAGCGAACTCGCAGGGGTACGTTGAATGCACGGGCGTATTCCACGCTACGCAGGACAAGAATCTTGGAGCCGACGGCCGCCATCTCCAACATCTCTTCGAAGGAGAGCTTCTCCAGCTTCTGTGCATCCGGCACAATGCGTGGGTCCGCGGTATAGACACCATCGACGTCAGAGTAGATCTCACAGACATCGGCTTGCAGCGCCGCTGCGAGGGCCACGGCGGTGGTGTCGGAGCCGCCGCGACCCAAGGTGGTAACGTCGCGGCTTTCCTTATTAACGCCCTGGAAACCAGCGACGATACAAATCTTGCCTTGATCCAGAGCCTCCGTAATGCGGCCCGGCGTGACGTCCACGATGCGCGCGTTGCCGTGGCGCTCAGTGGTGAGCACGCCGGCTTGGGAGCCTGTAAAGGACTGAGCTTCCGCGCCAAAGGACTCTACGGCCATGGCCACCAAAGCGTTGGAAATGCGCTCTCCCGCGGTCAGGAGCATGTCCATCTCGCGCTGCGGCGGCACCGGGTTTACTTGGGCTGCCAGATCCAGCAGCTCATCGGTGGTGTCCCCCATGGCGGAGCAGACAACAACCACGTCGTTGCCCGCCTTCTTGGTAGCCACAATGCGCTCGGCGACAGCACGGATGCGCTCCGCGGTTTCGAGGGATGAGCCTCCGTATTTTTGAACGATCAGGGCCACGTTGGGATATCCACCTTTCACTGTGCGTTTCCCGCGACAGGCTATAGCCACAGGGCCGATAAGCCCTGCTATACCTGTCGTGCATTAGTCAGTTGTCCATGCTACCCCGGCGAGGTACTTTCTTTCACAATATGTGAAGGGGATCAAAGTGTTTTTATTCACCAATCATGCATTGCGCCGTATTTTTAGCGCCGCTCCGCCACCATAACGCAGCAACCCCGCAGCTGCCCGCAAATACGGAAATCACTGCACACGCCTGAATCATTCGTTATATTCACGGCGCCTTGAGTACGGTGGTGGGGTGTTAAGCAATCTCTTGGCGGTCTTGTTCGCCCTCGCCTCGGCCCTCACCGTGGCGTGGGGAACCGTCATCCGCCACCGGATCGCTCTCGAAGCGTCAAGTTCCGTCATGCGCACAGCCATGGGCAACCCCTTATGGTGGGTCGGCACCCTAGCAGCAGTGGTGGCCTATGGTCTGCAAATCATCGCCTTAGGATTCGGAACCCTGCTGGTGGTCCAGCCCATTTTGGTGCTTTCCCTCATGTTCACGCTCCCCCTTTCCGCCTGGTACTCCAAGCGTGCGCTGTCATTTCACGAGACCTTCTGGTGTGCGGCGCTGACAATCGCTGTGGGCGTCTTGGTGGTCTACGGCCGCCCCACTGCCGGCAATCCCCGTCCCTCCCTCAATGAATGGTGGCCGCCGCTTGTGTGTGGTGCCGCTGGTTTGGCCCTTTTAGGTCTGTTCGCCTGGCGCTACCGTGCCCGGCGTGCGCTCGCCCTGGGAACAGCCTGCGGCGCGCTCTATGGCTACGTCGCACTCTTGTCCAAGTCCGTGGTGGACATTTTCACCAACGATGGGCTGTGGCAGCTCGCGCAATCGTGGCAGCTATACGGCCTCGTCTTTCTGGCTGGAACAGGCACGGTATTACAACAGTATTCTTTCCATGCCGGCCCGCTCGCGCAGTCGCTTCCTGCCATGACCATCATGGAGCCCATCATCGCCTTCAGCTTGGGTTATGTAGTGCTCGGCGAGGAATTCCAAGTAGATTCCATCACGGGCTGGTCCGTGATGGCCGCCGCCTTGGCCGTCATGATTCTAGCAACGATCGTCCTCTCTCGGCGGCCAGTGGGACGTGCCCAAGTGCAGGCCGATAATTAGCTCGGCCCGGCCAGCGCGTTATAAATCGCCCCTTCAAAACTGCTAAATCGCCCAGTCAAAAACAGCCAGCATGTGCGCCGAGAACCAGGCGCCACCAAGCACCACTGCGCCCATTACAAAAGCCATCTGACGGGAGCTTTCCCACTTACTCATTTCGATTGTCCACGGAATAAAGAGCACGGCAGCCGGAAGCAGAAGGCGTGGGCGCGAGTGCATGATTCCGTCCGAGAGCAGCACGTTAGCTATGAGCGCTGCCGAAAAGAGCCACACCGGCAGCGGAAGCTTGCGCCAGGCAAGCACCAACGGAATGGGAGCGCCAACGATGACCGAGGTAGATAGCAGAAATCCTGCGTGATCCGCGGTCATCAGCGTGGATTTAACCCATTCAAAGGTGGCCACGCCGAAGTCGAACTGTGAATTCCAGTGTTCTTTCTGAATTCCAAAATATCCACCGGCGGCAGCTAGGTAGTGGTTGGCCATCGTGAGATAACCCAGCAGTGGCAACGCCGAGGCCACCAGCGCCACCCACGCCTTCCATTCCCGTGCGCCCCACAACAGCACAATCACGCCGAAGACCAAGATCACGTCCGCCGAGGTCAGACGAACGGCAGACAGCGCAAAAACCAAAAGTCCCGCGAGCAGCCATTTCCGGTCAATGAGCGCAACGAGCGCCCACATTGTCAGCGCGCCAAACAGCGCCTCCGTGTACGGCATCGCGAAGACGATGGACATCGGCGCTGAGGTCACCGCGATTGCTGCGGCCACGCGTGCCTTGAAGTCCGCACCCATGCGCTGCGCGATTGCCATAACACCCGCGGCCATGACCACGGTAAACACAAAATTCAGGAGGATAGCGGCGACGGGTTCCGAAAATCCCAGGAAACTGACGAGCTTAATGAGCAAAGGAAAACCCGGAAAGAAGGCCATCGTCGTTTCATAAACGTTGCCCTCGGTCACAATATCGGCGTTGAAGTAGCCGGCGCGTGCAATTTCTGTGTAGTATACGGCGTCCCATTTATTGAGCAGGCCCCACAAATTATCATCGTTGGCCTTGGCAAACATAGCGAGCACAGCAATGCGCAGGATGTTTCCTAGGACGCCCACGCCCAGGGCCGCGATCCAATCGCGCTGACGCTCGTGCTTGACGACGTCGCCAAGCGCATTGCTTTCCGCTTCCTCACCGAGACCTGTTTTGCTCGCGTTCTCCACAATGGATAATGCTATAGGTTAAGCGCCCGCCGCCGGCAATATGCCGCATTAGGCTGGACGAATCTTCCAGATTTCGCATTCTCCTCCCCCAAGCCACACCCTCATTTGTCTCACCCCATGGGAACACTTGCCACGGAATGGGAAGCACACTAGTGTGATCCACATGACTACGCGGCTGAGCCTCCTCCTTATTTGCCGCGGCGGGAATTAGGCCTTGATAATCTTGCGGCCAGCGTCCCGTCGCGGTGTTCAGTGATGCGCATTCAGCCGCCATTGCCACAGCTGGCCGTGAGACACAGCTTCCACAAACCTTTCAAAACCTTCAAGGACCTTATAAAACATGTCTCCCAACGATTCCTTCATTTCTGCACCTCGCGAGATCACCACTCCTAACGGCCCATTCGGCGAGAACCAGCCCGCATGGAACAAGCAGCGCGGCTCCTCGATGCCGGTTAACCGCTACCTGAGCTTCGCCGAAGAGGTCGAGGATATCCAGCTGCCGGACCGCACCTGGCCTGACAAGAAGATCATCTCCGCCCCACAGTGGTGCGCTGTGGACCTGCGCGACGGCAACCAGGCGCTGATCGATCCAATGAGCCCGCAGCGCAAACACCGCATGTTCGACCTGCTGGTCAAGATGGGATACAAGGAAATCGAGGTAGGTTTTCCTTCCGCATCTCAGACGGACTTCAACTTCGTGCGCGAAATCATCGAACAGAACAAGATCCCTGAAGACGTCACCATCCAGGTTCTGGTTCAGGCCCGCGAGCACCTGATTCGCCGCACCTTTGAGGCTTGCGAAGGCGCCAAGAACGTCATCGTTCACTTCTACAACTCCACCTCCAAGCTGCAACGCCGCGTGGTCTTCCGCAAGGACCGCCCGGCCATCAAGAAGTTAGCTACCGACGCCGCCGCGCTCATCAAGGAGATCTCCAAGGACTACCCAGACACCAACTGGCGCTGGGAGTACTCTCCTGAGTCCTTCACCGGCACCGAGCTGAACTTCGCCGTCGAGGTATGCGACGCCGTCGTAGACATCATGGAGGCCACCCCGGAGCACCCGATGATCATCAACCTGCCTTCCACAGTGGAAATGATCACCCCGAACGTCTACGCCGACTCCATCGAGTGGATGCACCGCAACTTTGCCAAGCGCGACTCCATCATCCTGTCCCTGCACCCGCACAACGACCGTGGCGAGGGCATCGCCGCAGCCGAGCTGGGCTACCTGGCGGGCGCCGACCGCATCGAAGGCTGCCTGTTCGGTAACGGCGAGCGTACCGGCAACGTGGACCTCATCACCTTGGGCCTGAATATGCTGACGCAGGGCGTCGATCCGCAGATCGATTTCACCGACCTGCCCGCCATCCGCGAGACCGTGGAATACTGCAACCAGCTGCGCGTTCCTGAGCGCCACCCCTATGGCGGCGAGCTGGTCTTCACCGCTTTCTCCGGTTCCCACCAGGACGCCATCAACAAGGGTCTGGATGCACTGGCCAACGAGGTTCGCCCTGGCGCCAACAACACCGAGGTCTCCTGGGACGAGCTGCGCGAGACCGTCTGGGAGGTTCCTTACCTGCCCATCGACCCGAAGGACGTCGGCCGCGACTACCAGGCTGTTATTCGCGTGAACTCGCAGTCGGGCAAGGGCGGCGTTGCCTACATCATGAAGACGGATCACGGCATCAACATGCCGCGCGCCATGCAGGCGGAGTTCTCCACTGTGGTACAGGAGGTTACCGATACCGAAGGCGGCGAGGTCAACTCCAAGAACATGTGGGACATCTTCGCCACCGAGTTCCTGGACCGCGAAGCACCGCTGGCGCACAAGACCTTCCTGATCGATAACTCGCCTAACGACGACTCGGAGGCAAAGGTCACGGCAACCGTTGAGTACAACGGCTCCGAACATGTCATCTCCGGCCACGGCAACGGCCCGATTGCGGCCTACGCCAACGCTCTGGAGCACCTCGGCATCGACTTCGAGGTCATCGAGTATTCCCAGCAGTCCCGTACCGCTGGTGACGACGCTGAAGCAGCTTGTTACATCGCTGCCGATGTCAACGGCACCCAAGTGTGGGGCGCGGGCATCGCAGGCTCAACCACTCGAGCCTCGATCTTCGCCATCAACTCTGCGGTCAACCGCGCACTGAACTAGCCGCATCTGCACACCCCTCCCCGACTGCGCGCCTAGGCCAAAGACCCGCGGATACGGTTTAGGTGGTAGAAGTCGAAACATGACTTCTCCCCTGTATCCCATCCCGCACCTTGGCCTAGGCGCAGTTCAGTCGCTTCCCGTTTGGGATGCCGCTACCGCGCCCTCCGATCCTGAGAAGCAACTCGTTTCCCTCACGCGTCTGACTAACGGCGGGTGGGATGTCATGTCCGGCGAAGAGAAGCTGGGCTCGGTCGCTGCCCGCGATGCTGCAGAGTATCCAGAAATTGAGCTGCTTTTCGACGCCGGCCTAACCCCCGCCGTCACTTTTCGCCACGGTACCCAGCCCGCCATCCTTCTACCGCGGCCAGGCCTATGTTTGCCCGCCAATAACCCGCCGAGTTCCCCGTGGGCAATACTGGATTATGCCCCCGCTATAAGCGTTCACGACATTCCAGACGACGTGGATATTCCGCACTACGGCCGCATCCACCTTCTTGTCACCCTGCGAACCGCCGAATCCGATCCCCACAGCATCAGCGCATACTTAGGGCCGCAATTCATCGCAACGCTAGACGACGCCCCCGCATATCTTTCTGCGATCATCACAGAAAATGCCGCAGATGGGCTGACCACACTAGCGCATGCTTACCACTACCCCCGCCAAAACGGGCGCGTGCTTAACATTTACGCCTCTAACGCCGTCTCCCAAGAATCGCGGGAGGGAACGGGCCAGGAACGTCTTTTAGCAGAACGAACCGCCACCACTAGCGTTGCCGCCGAGACTTTCGAGACGGCCAGTTTTAAAGCCATCACCGATACAGACCTTTCCCGCATCGATCGACTCCCCAGCACAAAAGGTGATGCATCACCCAAGCCGGGCAGTCCTAAACTCTGGCTCATTCTTATTATTTTGACTGTCGTTGCATTAATTTTGTCAACTGTATATATGGCTGCCCACTAAACATTATTCGTTAGGCGTAATATGCTTCCCCCACTCGCAAAGCGTCAATAGTCCCAGCTAAAGGCCAGCTTATACGTTTGAAAATTATTCATTTTCGAAGTAAGATTTTCTACAGATTATTAACCTATGCGGGCATTTTAATGGATAGTATTAGTGAAGCTGTCACCGGCAACCCCACCCCAATGCTTGCCGGTGATTGCAGTATTTGAATACTTAGTTTTATTGAACCCCGACTTTTTGGCTCAGCCGGTACCCCCTATAAGAAGGCGAATATTGATGAAGTCGACCAACTACATGGTCCCCGACCATGGTTTTGGCAATGTCAATAACATTCCCATTCAAGAAGTAAACCCTGACTTCTTGGTGGACCTTATGGAAAAAACGGGCACCGATCAACCAGAAATCAAGGTCAATTTGAGCGGTTCCTCCAAAGAAGGCTTCAGGGTCCGCTATCAGGACACCACGATCGGCCACCTCGAAAAGAGCGACGTCAGCGCTTATACCGAGCTGGACTGGATCATTGATGCTGGCCTGCATCCACACGTCACCGCTCGCATCGCGATGGTCGAAATGGACGGCGAACAGTGGCCTTCCTTTGACGTTCAGCTCCCAGCCCCGGGCCTATGCGTGCCTGCAAATAACCCCCCAGCTGAGCGGTGGGCCTTGCTGCCGGGTTCAACCCCTGCAACCATCACTAATTTTCAACCAAAAATGGACGTGCTCCCCGAGGGAGCCGAGCACTTCCTCGTCACGCTCCATGCCCGCCGTTTCCTTGGCCGCCGCGCTGTAGCTGTTCTCGTCGACGGAGTACAAATTGCCTCTCTGGACCGCGAAGATGCCCGTCGCCTTGCAAACACGGTGCTAGAGTATCAGCAAAACGGCCTCCTTGCAGTCGCTCACGCCTACTACTGCATGGAGGAATCCAAGCCGAGCTTGGTTGTTTATGCCGATGCTGAGGATAAAGCTAATCGAGCAGTCGTAGCTGGCGCCCTCACCGCAGCGTCAATGGGCCTTTCTGCTGTTACAGCTGCACGTGCAGAGGCAGCAGAGCACACAAACATCCACTTCTTCGGGTCCACCAACAATCAAGTTGCAGCCCTAATGACTTCCAAAACTGCTTCTACGGCTCTCATGGGCAGCAACATTGGTTTGAAGTTGATGGCGGCTGCAAGTACCGCGGTCATTGTTGGTGGCGGGGCAAACTTTGCAGCTTCCATGTTCTCTGTAGACAAGCAGAAACACGAGGAAACAGCTGCATTACAGGGAGAATCCTTCGACGATTCCTCCTTCCAAGACGAAGTCACACCGTCCCGCGATACTTTGGGCAATAAGTCCCATTCCAGCTCATCCGTTGCTACAGCTCCTGGCACCGAAAGCCGAGGCGGATTCCGCACTATTGAAGAGGACTCTGACTCCGCTTCCAACAAAAATGGGCACCGAAACGTAGCTACGCGCATCCAGGCGAAGGCGATTGAACCGACGCCTGAGCCTGGAAACGAAGATGTACCGCAGGTCACTGAAACTGCTGTAGTTCTACCTGCACCTCGTACTACTGCGCACCGCGAGTCAGAGACCACCGGCCCGGCACCTTCGGTTGAGGTTACAACCGCACCCCCAAGCACTCTGTATACCAAGGAGCGCGCAGTCGACCATCCGTCCACCACCGACGCCCCTACTACGAGCCGCGAACCAAGCACTCCGCAGCCACCTACGTCCGAGATCGTCCCGTCGACCACGCAACAAACCACGCCACCGTCGACCAAGCCGCAAACCACGCCACCGTCGACCAAGCAGCCAGAACCTACGCAGCCCTCAAGCCCGGCCACACCGACTAGGCAGGTTACAACGACGGTAATAACTATCATCATCCGCCCCTGAGTCACACACTCGCCCGTTGAGCGGTTTCGCGCGGTCTGGGTACTACACTGATAAGAATGAGCATGACCCCCGGCCCTGATTCAGCCCCCGCGCCTTCTCCGGCTGCGCTGGCCACTGGCCACCCGCGCACTCCCGGCCGGGCTTCCGCTCCGAAACCCGGCCCCAAGCCGCAAGCACAACCGCCTAAGCCTGGGCCGCAGGCACAAAACTCCGCGGCCCGCACCCCTGCTTCCACTGAGCAAGAGCCAGCGCACAACCACCGCGAGCCCAGCACGCAAGAAATCGCGCAAACCGAGGCTGTGGCCGCACATCCTTTCGTCGCGCTCACCGTCCAGACCACAGGAATTCACCCCTCCACGGCTCGGCTCGTTGCAATCGACGCCCTAACCTTCAACGCGCAAGGCGAAGTCGGCCAGGAATTCCATGCTGTTATCAACCCTGACATAGACCCCGGTCCGCGCCACCTTCATGGCCTGACTCCCGAAGAGGTCGCTGGAGGCCAAGCCTTCTCCCGCCTTCTCAAGCCCTTGGACCGGCTTATCGACGGCCGCACGCTCATCGTCCACGACACCCCCTTCACTTGGGGCTTCATCGTGTCCGAGGCCCGCCGCGCCATGATGGCAGCGGCCCGCCAGAATCGCTCGCGCAATCGCAATCGCAACAAGGGACGCCGTCGCCGTCAAAAGGTCGGACACGTTCCCACCCCGGTCACCATCGTGGATACTCTCGCCACCGCGCGCCGACAGGGGGTATGGGAGAACGACATTAGGCTGGCGGCCGTCGCCAAGCGCAGCGGACTCGATGTACCGCCACCCACCGCAACTACGCAGCGCGCGCAGCGCAGCGAGGCGGAGACCTCCCGTGAGGCTACGCAACTGCTGTACCGCCTCTACCGCCTCCAAGCAGGCAAGACGCTGAGTACGTACGCACCTGACGAACTGCGCGCGGACCGCTTTGGGCTGCAGCGCTCACACGTGCGCGTCGACGCCGCGGAAGCTCCGCGGCAGCACCATAACCCGGGCAAGTACCAGCCGGGCAAGGAGCTGCGCCGTGGCATGGAGATCGTGGTCGCCCCGGAAATCTTGGAAGATCCGGACACCATCATTTCTGCGCTTGGCCGTGAGGAGCTCAACTACTCGGAAAAGCTGACCCGTGAGACTTCCTTGGTGGTTTGCAACGTGACCACTGACCTGGTGGGCAAACCGATGCACGCGCACCGCAAGGACATCCCCCTGATGTCTGACACGGCCTTCCTCGCCGCACTCGAACGCATCGAGGAGGCCCAGGAGCCGGAGCCAAAGAAGGAGCAGTCGAGCCGACACGCACACGTTCCGAACAGCAACAATCGCCGTTCGAGCAACGCTAACCGACGCCGCTCCCGCCGCAAGTCTTCCTCCGCAACAGGCAAGCCAGCCAATCCCAATGCACAAGTTGCTGAGAACAAGCAGGATGCTGCGCACAGCACGCAACACAACCCCCAGAACAAACCACAGACCAAACCGCAGGACAAGTCCGGCTCTGGGAATGGCAACAAGCGACGTCGCCGCCGCGGCGGACGAGGCGGACGCGGACGCCGCGGAGGGAACAACTCTGCGGGGAATAACTCTGCAAAGAATCAAAACTCCGGACAAAACTAGGCGCGCGAGTCCCGTCCGGTGCGCTGACGCGACTACCCTAGGGGCATGAGTTTTAACCTTTCTGGCACGTTGCAGTCTCTGCGTACCAACGCCGCCACTACCGCCGCCAAGCTGGCCACCACCGCCTCCCGCGCCACCGGCCGCGGAGCAGGCGGAATGATTGGTGGCCTCGTTGCCGGCGCTATTGACCCACAGATCATGGCCCACCTCGGTGGCGACCGCCCCGCAGTCCTGGTTACTGGCACCAACGGCAAGTCCACCACTACCCGCATGCTCGCCGCCGCCGTGCGTGCTGAGCACACCGTGGCCACCAACGACGGTGGCGACAACATGGATGCCGGAATCATCTCTGCATTGCTGGCCGGTAAAAACGCCAGCCGCCTCGTCCTCGAGGTCGACGAGCTGCACGTTCCGCATGTGGCGGACAAGCTCAACCCGCAGGCTTTGGTGCTGCTGAATCTCTCCCGCGACCAGCTGGACCGCGTGGGCGAGATTAACAAGATTGAACGCGCCCTGCGCGGCGCGGTTGAGGCGCACCCGGACATGCTCATCATCGCTAACTGCGACGACGTCCTCATGACCTCCGTGGCATACGACGCCAAGAACGTCATCTGGGTTTCCGCTGGTGCCGGCTGGCTCGGCGAGTCCGTGACCTGCCCACGTACCGGCGGCCACATCATTCGCGACGGTGAGGATTGGCGTGCCGTCAAGCCGCTTGCCGACGGCCGCGAATTCCGCCGCCCCGCTCCCACCTGGTCCGTGGACCAAGCTGGACTCCACACTCCGCAAGGTGAGCGTGCATTGAACCTCGCCCTGCCTGGCCGCGCCAATCGCGGCAACGCCGCCCAGGCCATCGCTGCTGCCGTGGAGGGATTCGGCGTGGACCTCGACAAGGCGCTTTCCGCCACCGAGTCCGTTGCCGACGTCGCCGGCCGCTACTCCACCATCACCCTTGGTAACCAGAAGATTCGCCTGCTTTTGGCTAAGAACCCGGCCGGCTGGCAAGAGGCGCTGTCCATGGTGGATCGCACCGCCGAAGGCCTCGTCATCGCCACCAATGGCCACGTCGCTGACGGCATCGACATGTCCTGGCTGTGGGACGTGAAGTTCGAGGACTTTGAGAAGCTGGCAGTCAAAGCTTCCGGCGAGCGCGGCACCGATCTGGCCGTGCGCTTGGTTTATGCCGATATCTCGCACGAGCTCATCCGCGATCCGCTGGAGGCCATCAAGGCCTGCCCTCCGGGTCGCATCGAGGTTCTGGCTAACTACACCGCTTTCCGCGACTTAAAGAAGGCGCTTGAGCGCGAAGCAAAGGAGACCACCAATGACTAAGCTGCAGATCGGCCTCATCCTGCCGGATGTTTTGGGCACCTACGGCGACGATGGCAATGCTCTAGTCCTGCGTCAGCGCGCCCGCATGCGCGGCCTCGAGGCAGACATCATCCCGATCAAGCTGGGCGAGCCAGTGCCGGATTCCCTCGACGTCTACACCCTTGGTGGCGGCGAGGACGTGGCACAGATTCTCGCTGCTGAGCACCTCATCGCAGACGGTGGCCTCACGCGTGCGGCCAACGCAGGCCGCCCAATCATCGCCATTTGCGCAGGCCTACAGGTTCTCGGTGAGTCCTTCCGCGCCTCCGGCCGCATTATCGACGGCGTGGGGCTTATCGACGCCACCACCTCTTCCATGGCCGAACGCGCCATCGGCGAGGTCTCCTCTGAGGCCACCCGCGCTGGCATCACTGCGGAACTCACCGAGCCTCTCACCGGTTTTGAGAACCACATGGGCGCGACCATCCTGGGCCCGGCTGCGCAGCCGCTGGGCAAGCTCACCCGCGGACAGGGTAATGCCGACACTGCCGCTACCGCGGACCTTGCCGATGCCTCCGAGCAGCGCACAGCCGAAGGCGCCGTTCAGGGCAGCGTCATCGCTACTTACATGCACGGACCAGCACTAGCCCGCAACCCGCAGCTCGCTGACCTGCTGCTGGCCAAGGCTCAGGGCATCGCTTTGGCGGATCTCGAGCCCCTCGACATCCCAGCCGTGTCACAGCTGCGCACCGAGCGCTTCAACGCTTCGAAGCCGCCGCGCTCGCAGCTCTAGTCACGCAACTGCGGGCGCTCAGCTGACGCTCGCGGCTTGCCTTAGCCGCCCTAAATGCCAAATCGTCGCCATTTTCGCGCAACTTAGCGCCACAATTCGGCAATTAGGGCGGCTGCTAAGACAGCTACACCGTCAAACGACCCGACAGCGCGCGGGACAGCGTCAGTTCATCCACGAACTCAAGGTCGCCACCCAGCGGCATGCCGGATGCGAGGCGGGTGATCTTTAGGTCAGGGAAGTCTCGCAGCAAGCGGACTAGGTATGCCGCGGTGGCCTCGCCCTCGGTATTCGGGTCCGTGGCGAGGATAACCTCTTTGATCTCCGGCGTCGTGTCGTACAACGGCGCGTCCGGAGTGGAATCCGCTAGCTCTCGGTCCGGCAGCACGCCGCCGATGCGCTGCAACAACGCAGAAATATTAAGGTCCTTCGGGCCGACGTTGGCCAGGGGGTCCAAAGCACCGCCCAGCACGTGATAGCGGCCTTTGTACTCGCCAGTTCGCTCGATGACCTGGATGTCTTTAGGCTCCTCAACCACGCATATGGTCGAGGCGTCGCGTTGCGAATTCACGCAGATGCGGCACACCTCTTCGCGGGAGATATTGCAGCAAATGCGGCAGAAGGTCACGCCGTCGCGCACCGCACCGAGGGCGTTTTGCAAGCGATCGACGTCCGCTGGATCCATGTGCAGCACGTGAAAAGCGATACGCTGCGCCGACTTTGGGCCCACGCCAGGCAGGCGTGAAAACTCGTCGATGAGATCCTGCAGAGGTCCTTCGAACACGATTCTCCCTAATAATTAACGACAAAAGGCCGCCGCCCCGAACCGGGACAACGACCTTTTAGTTTAACGTGCGACTACTGATTGCCGCCGAAGACATCCTAGAAAGACAAGCCGTCAAAGCCCTGCTGACCCTGGCCCATGCCCTGGGACAGCGGGCCAATCTTCTCCTGTGCGAGACGACCAGCCGCAGCGTGTGCTTCCTTGAAAGCGCCGATAACGAGGTCCTGGAGGGTGTCAACGTCCTCAGGGTCCACAACGGACTTATCGATCTGGAGGTCAACGAGCTCAGCACCACCAGTCATAACGACCTTAACCAGGCCATTGCCAGCGGTTCCCTCAACCTGCGCGGCGAGGATTTCTTCCTGTGCCTTCTGCAGCTCAGCCTGCACGCGGGCAGCCTGTGCGAGCAGATCGTTCATGTCATTTGCCTGGGACATTGGGTCAGTCATGGAAAGTCCTTTCAAAAGTAAGTTCTCTAAGTTTTTGCTACCCGCCAAGTGTACAGATGCACGCCTACAAGCGCCGTGCTCCGAGTTCCTTGGCAAGCAGCTCCATCGCCACCTCAGTTGAACTGCGATGATCCATCTCACCGGCGTTTTGAGCTTCCTCCATCATCTCGCGCTCTTCGTCATCGCGTGAGTAGGTCTGTTGCGGTGGTTGCGCAGTGCTTGCCGACGCCCCCATCTCCTGGTTCTGCTGCCCCAACCCCGGTTGACTGGGCTGCGGGTCAGCTGGATAGTACTCCTCTGGTGGTGCCTCAAAATCGTCTTCCGGCGCTGGTTCGGGCGGCAGCGGTACACCGTTGCCGAAATGCGGAACTTTGTTGAATTCCTCGTCACGCTTCTGTGCCACCTGGGAGGCCTGCGCGATTCGCGAACGCCAGTCACCACCCTGCTGGGATGACTGTTGTGCCGGCTTCGCCGCTTGCTGACGCGGGGCCTGCAGCTGCGCAGGCGGAGTAGCTTGCGGTGCAGGTTGATGCGCGCTTGCCGCCGCTGTGGCCGCCGCCGCAGCCTCCGATGCCGCAGCCGGTGTCACTGGCCCGGGGCTCTCTTCGCGAGCAGGCTCGTTGTTCTGCGTGCCGATAGGTCGCGGTGCTCCCCACGGATCATCAGATGCAAACGCAGAAGCGTTCGGAGAAGCGTTATCGGCAGCGCTTGCCACCTCAGCTCCTCCAGTCTCCGGAGCCGCAGGCTGTGGCCGTTCCGGCTGCACTGGCTGAGATGCGCTGGCAGACTGCTCCGATTGCTGCTCGGGTTCAGCCTGCGGACTAGGCCTCTCAGACTCCTGTTCTGGCTCAGCAGACTCGCGCTGTTGCTGGTTTGGGTTCCACGTTGGCTGCTGCCGCGGAGTGCTTTCGCTAAAGCCTGCTGCCTTCGGGTTGGTACCAATAATGCAGTTGACCTTGATGTCACGGTGCAGCTCTTCCTTAAGAACTGCCACGATCGCATCGTTGTTGGACGGCGAATTGATTCGCTCCGCAAGGGCACCCGTGGTGTGTCCCAGAATCAATGTGTCATCACGGAAGCCAAGCACGCGCGCCTCAGCGAGCATGATCTCTGCAACCTTGTTGCGACGCCCCACGGCCGCGCGAAGGTTCGACCACTGCGAACGCACTTGCTCCGCGACATCAACTGCATGTTCCTGCGCTGGCTCCTGAACAGACTGCTGTGCCGGTTCCTTGGCTGGCTCCGGAGCAGACTCCTGTGCAGGTTGAGTCTCGGTTCGCTGCTGAGGCGCCTGTTTGGCGCGCTCGACTGACTGTTGCTCGGACTGCTGCGGCTGAGCCTGCGGCGTCTGGGCCTGCTGCTGTTGTTGCTGCGCCTGCTGCTGAGCCTGGCGGTTGCGACGGGCAGCGATAATGGCGGCAGCTGCGGCTGCTGGGTCTTGGGCTTGGGCAGTAGCGGGTGCAGGTTGGTTGGAAGCTGCGGTATTTGCGTGGCTGACAGCAGGCGTTCCAGCGGAGGCACCTTGCGGTGAGCCAACAGGCATGCCCGTGGGCAGCGCAACCGGCTGGCCAGCCGCGACTGCTGCCGGAGCCGAGCCCACGAGTAAGTGAGCGCAGAGAATCTCCAGAAGGAGGCGCGGCGAAGTCGCTCCTCGCAACGAAGAGATACGGCTGTTTACGGTCTCAGCCAGGTAGGCCAGCTGCGGTCCGGTGAAACGCTGTGCTTGGGCAAGGAGGATCTCGCCGCGATCGGTTGGAGCGGAGACCAACCCGGCTTCCAAAGCACCCGGAACGGCCTGCAGGATCATCAAGTCGCGCAGACGATCGAGCAGATCAACGGCAAAACGGCGAGGTTCGTGGCCGGCTTCGATGACATCGTCGACAAGCGTGAACAAACCCGCCTTGTCCTGGTTAGCCAGCGCCTCAATCGTGTTGTCTAGAAGACCGAGATCGGTCACGCCCAGGAGGGGACGGGCGACGTCGTAAGTAAGCCCGTCAGGACCCGCACCCGCGAGCAGCTGGTCCAAAATGGACAGCGTGTCACGCGGGGAACCACCGCCGGCCTGAATGACCATGGGGTACACAGTGTCATCCACGTGCACGCCCTCAGCAGCCACGGTGCGCTCCAGCAAGCCCTTCATCGCGGGCGGGGTCAGCAGGCGGAACGGGTAGTGGTGGGTACGCGAACGGATGGTGCCGATGATCTTCTCCGGCTCCGTGGTGGCGAAGATGAAGATGACGTGCTCTGGTGGCTCTTCAACCACCTTGAGCAGAGCATTCGCACCCGAGGCGGAAATCATGTGGGCCTCGTCGATGATGAAGATGCGATACCGCGACTCCGCCGGCGCGTAGTAGGCGCGGTCGCGCAGCTCACGCATGTCCTCAACACCGTTGTGTGACGCCGCGTCGAGCTCCGTCACATCGAGATTGCCCGGGCCGCCCGGGGCCAGGGACACACAAGAATCGCACACTCCGCACGGCGTGGACGTCGGCCCCTGCTCGCAGTTGAGCGAACGGGCCATGATGCGCGCAGAAGAGGTTTTACCGCAACCGCGCGGACCGGAAAAGAGGTAAGCATGGTTGATTCGCCCTGCGTCGAGGGCAGCGGATAAAGGCGTGGTGACCTGCTCTTGGCCGACCACTTCCGCGAAAGTTGCTGGACGATATTTCCGGTATAGAGCCACGGTTAGTCAGTCTACATTCTGCCGCGGACACTCTCCCCCGCTGCGGGCGGAACAAGCTAACCGGCGCGCTTCCAATCCAGGATGTCCACGCCTTGCTCGGCGACTGCTTCCTGCAGCTTGGCGACGCCTTCTTCCACCGCGTACGCATACTCCGAGTCGGTAAGCATGAGCAGTTGGCACACCAGCGTCAAGCGACCTTCTTCGGGCAGCTGCGGGACCTGCCCGCCCCACAGATAAGGAGCGATGAGCAGGCCATGGTGCACGCTCAGCGAATCTTCGGCGAGGACCTCCGGCAGCATCACGCCTGGCTGCGCGGGCAAAAGGCCCTTGGCCTTGGTGAGTTTGTCCGCGGCCGCGACGACTGCCGCAGCCACCTCCGGCTGGGTGGCGCGCGCTACGGTCAACAGCTCGCAGCGCACGTCGACCCCCTGCTCCGCATGCTTAAGCCCGGTGTCGACGTCGCCGAAGGTGGTGGTGACGGCGAGGGACTGGGCGTCGTCAAGCGCAGCTAAACCGAGCCTGCGCCCCTCGACGTTCTTAAACTCCAGCTGGGCGGGGATGGCCTGGTCAAGCCAATAAGCAGTCTCGTCGGAATTGATGGCCTAAGCCCCCAGCTTCTCCAGAGCGGCGAGCAGGACGCAGGTAGCGACGCCGTCCATCGCAGCCTCAACCTCTTCCTGCGGAGGCAGGGACGGAGCGAGGCGGATATTGCGGTCATTCGGGTCCTCGCCGTACGGGAACGCGGAACCGGCCTTGGTGAGGACGATGCCGGCGTCCTTGGCTAGCTCCCAGACGCGGGTAGCGGTGCCGTCAATGACGTCGAGGGAGATGAAGTAGCCGCCCTTTGGCTCGGTCCACTTGGCAATCTCGTACTCGCCGAGGCGGGACTCAAGGATGCGCAGGACCGCGTTGAACTTCGACGCCAGCAGCGCTGCGTGGCGGCGCATGACCGCGCGAACGCCCTCTGCAGAGCCGAAGAACTGGTGGTGTGCCAGCTGGTTGATCTTGTTCGGGCCGATACCGCGGATCTTGGCGTGGGAGAGGTACCAGTCGAGGTTCTCGCGGGAGGAGGCGAAGAAGGCGACGCCTGCGCCGGCGAAGGTGATTTTGGAGGTCGATGACATGGCCCAGAAGCGGTTCGGGTTGCCGGCCTCTGCGGCAATGTCGAGAATCGGCAGGATCTCTAGGAATTCGTCGGTGAGGGTATGAACGGCGTAAGCGTTATCCCACACGATGCGGAAGTCAGCAGCGGCGGTCTCCATGGAGGCCAGCTCCTTGGCTACCTCTGCGGAGATGGTGACGCCGGTTGGGTTACCAAACATCGGGACGGTCCACAGGCCCTTGACCTGTGGGTCCTTGACCAGTTCCTTGATGGCGTTGACGTCAGGGCCGTCTTCTAGCATCGGCACGGAGATGAGCTCAAAGCCAAAGTGCTCGGTGATTGCGAAGTGGCGGTCGTAGCCCGGAACCGGGCAGATCCACTTGATGTTTTCTTCCTGCGACCACGGGCGCTCGGAGTCGTTGGTGCCGAAGGCGAAGGCCCATGAGATGAGGTCGAACATGATGTTCAGGGAGGAAGAGTCACCGGCCAGCAGCAGGTCTGGGTTGGTGTTGGTCAGCTTGCCCCACAGCTCGCGAAGCTCTTTGATGCCCTCGAGGTTTCCGTAGTTGCGCAGGTCATTGCCCGCTGCGTCGGTGTAGTTGCCGGCGCCCGGCAACTCAAGAAGGTCGTTGGACAGGCTCAGCTGGGTCTTGGCTGGCTTGCCACGGGTCAGATCGAGCTTCAGGCCCTTGGCCTTGAGCTCCTCGTAGTCCTTACGGACCTGTGTTGCGAGGTCATCGAGTTCGGACTTTTCGAGATTGAGCAGCGACATTCCTGTCTACCTTCCGGGTTAGTTGCGGGTAGTTGCGAATATATGGCAACCAATACTAACGCTTGCGCGCAGCTTTTGTAATGCCTATCACCCAGAAAACTTAAAAGGGACCCCGCGCACCCGTCAGAGCCTCCTGACCCTTGCTGCATTCCTGCCCTGGGGGAGTTCAGAGGATGGACGCCACGCGGAATCCTGCCGATAAGCCTAGCGTGCTAGCCACGCTCGCGGCAAACCGTTATTCTTTCCGTCGCTGCGGCCCCGCTCCTCCCACCACTATGGCCACTGTTACGGCTACTCCACTAGTGCCGGACGCAGGCCGGCCCACCCGGCGTGCGGTCTATGAATTTTTCCTTTGGGCCTGCTCGTGTAGAGTCTTCCAACGGAGGATTCGACTAGCGGCCTATGTCACACGCCTGGAACGCGTGCGGGAGTCACATCCCTCAGGGGTTCAAATCCCCTATCCTCCGCCACAGGTCCCAGCTCTTCGGAGCTGGGACCATGTTTCGTTTTCAGCAGCCAGGAGCTGCAGCGCTGACAAGGCGAAGGTCAGAACTCCAGCGCACCGTTTTCCAAGCGCAGCAGCAACTCCTTTGCGGCCACGCCGCCACGGTAGCCACCGAGGCTGCCATCGCTGCGCAATACGCGGTGGCACGGCACGATGATCGGCACGGGGTTACGCGCGCAGGCGCTGCCCACGGCGCGGACGGCCTTGGGGTTTGCGGCAGCATCGGCAAGCTGGGCATAAGTGGAGGTTGCGCCGTACGGAATGTCCGACAGGAGTCTTTGCACGCGCTGACGGAAGCCCGAGGTGAGCGACTCATCGATGGGCACACTGAAGGTGCGGCGCGCGCCTGCGAAGTACTCGGCGAGCTGCGTTACGGCAAGAGTCAGTCCTGGGCTGGTGCCCTTGGACACCGGGCCGATCTTGTCATTAAGACGTGCCAGCACTTTCGCAGAGTCTTCGCATGCGAAGGCCAGATAGACCACACCCCACTCAGTCGCCGCCACGAGGAGTTCGCCCACAGGCGAGTCGACGTAACGATAGGTAACTGAGCGGGGTGTAGATGCCATGCCGGCGATTCTAATGCGGGGCTACATCAGCTTGGTCTTTGCCAACTCTGCATTGAGGTTAGTGGTGTAGGCGTTGAGCGGTTTGTGCAGCACGATGCCAAGGAAGAGCATTGGGATAATAAAGAGGAGCAAGACCAGCAGCGAGAGCCAGTAATCCGCGTGGTAGACGCCAGCAATAGCGGCGCGGAAGGCGCGAATCGTGTACGTCGCCGGCAACCACGGGCTAATGTTTTGGAACCACTCCGGCAGGAGCTGCAGCGGGTAGGCGCCACCCGCACTAGAGACCTGGATGACGAGCAAGAGCACGCCGAGCGCCTTGCCCGCGTTGGCGAAGGAAACCACGAACGTATAGATGATCATCATGAACACGGTCGAAGAAACCCAGGCTGCAAGCCACAGCAAGAACGGGTGTGCGGGTTCTAGCTGCACGAAGAAGATAAGGCCCAGGGAGAGCAGCGTGGACTGCAGGAAGCCGATCATCGCGAAGATTCCAAAGCGGCCAAAGAAGCGCTGCACCACAGAATATGACTTATCAGTGACATCCGTGCGCAAAGTGACCGCCGTCAGCAGCGCCCCCACCCACAGCGCCAGAGTGGTGTACAGCGGCGCCATACCAGCGCCGAATGCTGCGACTGGGTAGACCGGTTGACGGTCAACCGCAACCGGCGAGGCGATGAAGCCGGCTAACGCGTCCGGGTTGGAGCCCACCAGTTTGGCCAGCTTGGAGAAGTCGCCTGTCTTGCGGGCATTGCCCAGCTCGTCTTTGAGCTCACCGAAGCGCTCGCCATCACTGTCGAGCTCCGAGGCCAACGTAGTAAGGGCATCGCGCGCGCCAGTCAGAGTCTCGGTATCGAGGCTGATGCCGGATCCCTGCGTACCAATGTCTTGACCAACTCGCTGTAAGGAGGACTGCAACTGCCCCACCGAGGTGCGCAGTTGGGAGTTGCGGCTTCTCTCAATTGCCTCCTTGGCACGGTCGATGGCAGAGAAGTCCGGTTTCTCGATGCCCGGCGCGTTGGCTGCGGCGACTAGGCGAGAATGCACCGCTTCCTGTGCGGCAATCGCCTCATCCAAGTTGCTGGTCAGCTGGGCGGCCTCCGCAGGCAGCACCGGCTTAACGTCGGTGTTGATACGGTCGCGCAGCCCCTTGTAGGCGTCAATCTGGCCCTGAACCTGCCCCGCCAAGGTGTTGAGCGTTGCTTGCATCGAGGCTCGCGAGGTGGAGGCGGAATCATAAAGGGCATCGATACGCTGGCGGACGACGTCGTAGCTGTCCGCGGTCTGCGAGAGTGCGGCGTCGAGTGATTCGGTCGAAAGGTTCAGCTCGCCGCTCGGCGCATCAAGCGAAGGACGCGGGGCATTCGCAATGCGCTGCGCGCTTTCCACCAGTGGCACCGAAGAGTCCACGAGGCTGGCCATAGAGCGCGCCGTGCGCGCACCGGTGTGCAGCTGCGCCTCAATGCCGTCGGCGCGAGTCTCGATACGTTTGAGGGCCGCTTGCGTATCGCCTTGGTTGAGGTAGTCGTCGAGGGAGGAAATGAGGCCGAGGGAGACGTCGCCAAGCGTGTGCGTAAAGGACTCCGCAATTTGGGAGGAAACACCCTCCGCACCCTGGTTGGTGATCTTCGGCGCCAGCGCGTTCTTCTTCTCGTTGGTGTACAGCGAGATCTCAGTCGGCTTGGCGCCTTCCGCGTAGAAGGTCATCATGTCCGAGCTAAAGTGCTCCGGCAAAACGATGGCGGCGTAGTATTCGCCGGACTTAGTTCCGTCTAGTGCATTCTCCGGATCAGTAATGATCCAGTCCAGCTTGTCGTTGGCGCGCAGCTGCGAGAGCACCTGATCGCCCACGTTCAACGGAACGGGGAAGATATCGCTCTTGTAGCCGGTATCCTCGCTGGCTACAGCGACCTTGAGCTGACCGGTGTTGGAGAAGGGATCCCAGCTGGCCAGCACATTGAACCAAGTAAACAGCAACGGAATGACCACGAGGCCAAAGAGGATGACGGCAGCCATCACGTTCTTGGTTGCGCGACGGAGATCGTCGAGGAAGATTTCACCAATCTTTTTCATTACTCCTCCTCCTCAACAGAAACGGAAGCGGCAGACGTTGCCGAATGCACGCCCTCGCCACGTGCGGCGACAGAATGCTGCAGCTCTTCCTCGTCCAGGTCCACGAGCTCCGCGGACTGAGCCAGGCTCTGCCGCAGGTACTCAAGCGTGACCGCGATGGCCAGAATCACCAGGTACCACAGCGTCCAAATGCCCAGCAGGAACGGCTTCTGCGAAGGAACCAACGCGGCAATGATTCCCAGCACCACCATGCCCACAAAGCCCACCACGGCGGCAATGCGAATCCAGTGCAGATAGTCGTGTTGGCGTTTTTCCAAGTCGGCCGCGAACTCTTCCTTGCCCTGCAACGCCTTGATGACGTCGGCGAAGCGGTAGCCATCACCGACAATCTGCACGTTTTCCGCCGCGATGAGATCCGTCTTGGCCAACTCGCGGTTAAACAGCAGGTTGAAGTGCGCGAAGCTGCGACGGCCGATAAGACCCAGGATGAAGGAGGTCACGAACATGAGCGCGAGCACCGCCATGAACTTCCAGTAGTGCAGCCCATAGAAGCCACCGATGGTCTCACGCATTGCGTCGATGCCGTAGGAGAACGGCAAAAGCGGATAAATCGCACGGAAGAAGGTTGGCATCAGCTCAATCGGGTACAAGCCGGAGGCACCAGGGATCTGCACAATGACGAGCACCACGGCGAGACCGCGGCCCACGTGGCCCAGCGCCGTCGATAGCGCATAGATGATGCTGAGATAGGCCAAAGAGATCAGCATGCCGGTGACCACGAAGCCCACCGGGCTGACGGTCTGCACGCCGATGGCGAGGTCGCCCACGGTTACGATGACGGCCTGCACCAGAACCAGCAAGGCCATCAGCATGAAGCGGCCGAGGTAGGCCTGTCCCACGGTCAGGCGCTTGAAGCCCTCGAGGTCCACCTCCACGCGGATGATGACCATGAGCACGAAGGCGCCAATCCACAGGGAGAGGTTGGTAAACAGCGCGGCCATCGCGGAACCATAGGAGCCCACCGGGTAGACGGGCTCACTCTTGACCTCGACTGGATCGGCAAAGAAGTTGCCGATTTCCTCGGAGTTCAGGCCGGTAATGGTCTGCAGTTCCTTGGTTCGTGAGGTCGCGGTGATGGCTCGCACGTCATCGCGCGCGCCCTCCACGCCTTTCTCAAGGGAAGCCAGGTCGGAGTCAAAGGACCTCACCGCTTCCTGGGTGGCGCCGAGCTGCTTGGCGACGCCGTCGACCAAGCGTTGCGCTTCCTTCATCGTTGCTTTCTGGGTCTCCAGCGTGGCCGAGAATCCACCCACCTTGGAGCTCAAGTTGCTCATTGCGCGGTTAAGCTCGGGAACGGACTTGTCCACAGCATCCGACAACGCCTGCGAGGTCTGCTTTGTGTCCTGCGCGGCCTGGTTGACCGCGTCCGCGGTGGACTTGATGGACTTGGCCGTTTCATTGCTGTCATTGCTGAGCGCCTGCAGGTTGCCCAACAGCTGCTTGTTCGCGGCGTTGCCATCTTCCAGGGTGGAGATGGCGTCGTTCAGTGGGCCCGCTACCGAAGGGGAAATCGCGGGCGAGTTTACAATGCCGCGCAGTTGCTTGATGGACTTGTCGCCAGCAGAGATGGCGTCGTTAGTCTGCTGGGTTGCAGAGTTGAAGCGCGAATTAGCTTGGTCCAGCCGTGCGGTGATGTCGGCGACCGATTCCTGAGCACGGGACGTACCTTCCGCCAGGCCAGTCGCGCCCTCCACAAAGGCTGAGGTTAGCGAGTCAGTGTAGCCGGTGACGTTACCTTGAGCATCGGAGATAATGCCCTGGACGTCCCCCAGCGCAGCCTGCGCATCCGTCATTGCCTGCTCGACGTCGCTTAGCGTCTGCTTGGCGCCCGACATCGAGGACTGGGCGCTGCCGAGCTTATCGCCTACTCGCTGCAGATCGCTGCGTGCCGATTCAATATTGTTAGCGGCCTTATCGAAGGCGCCCTCAGAGCGCTGGCGAGACTGCTGAATCTTGTTCTGGAATTTATTTCCCTCGTCGCGCACGTTGGAGGCCGCGGCCTCAGCTACCTGCTCCTTGAACGCAGAGGTGATTTGCTTATCCAGGCTCGATGCAGCGGTATCGGTGATCTTCGGGGCGATCGCGCTGGCTTTTTCGTTTACACGATACTCCAGGGCCGGCTGGGTATATTGCCCGTTAAGCGCGCCCAGCAGCTCCGAGCTGAAGTCGGAGGGGATGGTGATGGTGGCGTAGGTATCGCCGCGTTCGAGCGATCTCTCTGCAGCTTCAGCGTCGAGGAACTGCCAGCCCAGCTGGTGGTTCTCGCGGAGCTGTTCTGTTACTTGTTTTCCTACGTCGATACGGCCCGTGACCTCAGAAAATCCGCCCTTGTCCTCATTGACAACGGCGACCTTGATGTTTTCGGTTGCTCCGTACGGGTCCCAAAAGGCTGCAATGTTCACCCACGAGTAGAGGGCGGGTGTGATGACCACGCCGATGAGGATGATCCATGCCTTTTTAGTGCGACCGAGACGGGCAATGTCTCGAGTAAAAATCTGCCAAGCGTAACGCACTTAGAACACACTACTCAGCTTTAGACAATCGGGTTAACCAGCGGCTTTATATTTCAAGGCGCGGATGAAATTTACTTCAAAAATTATTTACGCGGGAGTGATTTTGTTCAATTTCCCTAAGTTTCTACCGGCTCCCGCCGCTCGGACTTCCCCGTCAAGCATCATTCCCATTTCCCAAGCTCCTAGCCATAAACGGAGTGTAGACTATCACTTCCGGCGCGCAAGCTTGCAGAGGGGCGCAACGAAAATCTCGTAAGCTTACACCCTCCACTCATCACCCTCGCCAATTTTTGTGAAATGCAGCACATACCGTGCGCAATACCCACCATGCCCTAGTGCTCGGCGTACCGAACACGCTGCGCCCCTCCATGCGACGGGGAATATTCCGCACAAACACCAAAATGCCCAAGCAGGGGTTTAAAGTAGTGAGGTCTCACAATCCACCCCACCCTTAACTTTGTCCCCTCGGAGGAGAATTCCGGATGCCAAGACCGGTCGATTCACACACGTCATATGTCCCCGCTATTGACGGGCTGCGCACTGTCGCCGTACTCGGTGTTCTGGCTTATCACTTGAATCCTGCTTGGTTGCCCGGCGGTTACTTGGGCGTCGGCATGTTCTTCACGCTTTCTGGCTACCTGATTACCGCCAACCTCATGCGCAGCCACCTGCGCGGCAAGGGCCTGGGCCTGCCAACCTTCTGGTTGCGCCGCTTCCGCCGCCTGGTCCCTGCGGTTGTGCTCATGCTGGCTGTGGTGCTGCTACTGACTATCTTCTTCGATCGCGCGAAACTCAGCGAGACCGGCGGGCACGCACTTAGCGCGCTGTTTTACGTCAACAACTGGCATGTCATCCTGGAAGGACAGTCCTACTTCGACCGCTTCACCGGCCACGCGCCGCTCGACCACATGTGGTCCCTGTCCGTGGAGGAACAGTTCTACCTCTTCTGGCCGCTGGTACTGTTCGTGCTGCTCAAGCTCACGCGCGGCAAGCGCAAACCGCTGGTTGCGGCCACACTCGTCCTCGCCGCGGTCTCTTTCGGCTGGATGGCTTTCCTATTCAACACCGGCGCTGACGCCACCCGCGTCTACGAAGGCACCGATACTCGTGCCGGCGGCATCCTCTTCGGCGCCGCACTGGCCATCGCGCTAACCAAGGACAAAGGCTATCGCATCCCGCCGCGCGCCCTGACCATTCCGTGCGCGCTGCTGGGCGCGGTGGGTATCGGCTTCCTCTACTGGTGGCTGACCGACTACTCCCCGCACCTCTACAACTGGGGCCTGCTTGCGCTATCTGTTGCCAGCGTGGCCGTGATCACCGCGGCCTTGGATCAGCGCACACTCTTTTCCAAGTTCTTTGGCCTCGCGCCGCTGCGCTGGATCGGTGAGCGCTCCTACGGCATCTACCTCTGGCACCTGCCCGCTATCGTGTTCATCCCGGAATGGTCGGTGGCGCACCCCATCCTGGTCACCGTCGTAGCCATCGCGCTGGCGGCAATTTCCTGGTCCCTGGTGGAGGACCCGATTCGCCGCAACGGTGTGTTTGCTCCCGTCAAAAACTGGTGGGCTGAGCGCAAGGCTCTGGGCACGCCCCGCATTGCCCTAGCCGTGCCAGCCACGGTGCTGGCGGCAGTGGTTGCTATGGGCATTCCGGCCGCATGGAACGACACCCTAGGCAAGGATCAGCCAGCTGGTTCGCAGCAGATGGGCCTGAAGGTCGGCGGTAACGGCCCTGCTAACAAGGCACCCGATGCGGCGGCGCCGGAAGAGGCGGCGTCGTCAAGCGCGGATCCTAGCTTCGCAGCCCCGGATCGTTCCCAAGCAGGCAAGACGCGCTGCACCACCGTCATTCACGTAGGTGACTCGACGTCAATCGGCATGTTCTCCGACGACTACATCTCCGTTCCTTCGCTCAATGCCCAGGTAACCTACCAAAACGTCGGCGCTCAAGAAGTCGTCGCAGACGTCACCGGCGCCCGCTCCACCGTTGAGGCCCTCGAGGGGGATCCAACCATCCTCGACTCCGTCAACCAGCTGCTGGGCCAGGGCTACGGCGCGGAATCCTGTTGGGTCATCGGCGCTGGCGTGAACGACGCCGCCAACCGTGCCGTGGGCGGTTCCGGCGAGGAAGACTGGCGCGTGGACCAGATCATGCAGGTGCTTGGCGACGCCCCCGTGATGTGGCCGACTGCCAAGACCAACCTGGATTCCGGTGCTTACGCCAACGCCAACATGGCGCCTTTCAACGAGGCCCTGCTGCGCGCACGCGACCGCTACCCCAACCTGGTGGTTTATGACTGGGCCTCTGACGTGCACACTGAGTGGTTCCTGCCGGGCGACGACGTACACTACTCCACCGAAGGCAACGAGAAGCGCGCCGAGTACTTTGCCAAGGCAATCGCGCTGGCATTCCCTGCTGACGGCTCCAAGCCGGACAATCAGATCGTGGCCGTGGACTTTCAGCCCACGCACTAAGAAGCTTCTTAAAAGCGCTCGTTAGAAGGCCGGTGGCTCGTAGCCATCGGCCTTTAACCATTCAATATGAGGTGGGGTGTTGTAGCCCCACTCGTTACGAGTCCACAAAAATGCCTCTTCGACTTCGGCCTCAGAGTATTCACCGTCGCGCAGATACTGCTTGAAACCGTTGGGGCCGGGCTCTTTAATCCACAGCCAAATGTAGTCCAACACCGTATGGTCCCCGAGCAGATCCTGCAGGGACTCCGGCAGGTACTCACGTTCAGTGCGTACGCGGGATTCCAAGTCTTGATCAAAAAAGTCGTACAAGTAGTCCATGCTGTCTTCTAGCTGGGCATACTCAAATGCGTTCATGTGTGTTGCTCCTGTACGAGGCGATGTGGTTCCGGCTGCCCAGCCTAGTGAGTCTTGGTTCCGAGGGTCATACGGTCGACTTCTTCGAGCACCTCATCCACGATCATGGGGTTAAAGTTGCGGTCGCGACGCAGGCGCAGCAGCTCCTGCTGCGCACCAGCCAGTGCTACCCGGCGCGCCGCAATGGCGACGTCGCGGGCCTGAATGGCCTTCTGCATACGCGTACTAGCGTCATCGCCGTCTTCGTCTTCACCAAGGCGTTCCTCGAACCACTGCGAGATATTTGCTGCGATCTCTGGATCCAATTCCTGGTACTTCTTCCGCAAGGACTGGATTCCGGCTCTACGCGCACGGCTGGTGATTTCGGTGCGCATCTTGTCCGACGCCGCCTGCGAGTACGTGGTGAGATCCAACCGCTTCATGAGCCATGGCAGCAGCAGACCTGGAATCACCATGGTCATCACGAGCACGGTCAGCGCGATGACAGAAAGCTCATCGCTGTAGGCGATGGCATCGCTAGGAATGGACAAGACCAAGGCCAGCGTGACCAGCCCGCGCATGCCGGACCAGGTCATGAGGAGAACCTCCTGCAGGCGCAGCGGGGCAAGCCGGGGTTTGCCGCGCTTCTTGTTGATCAGGTAGAAGACCCACATCCACAGCAGGCGTACAACGAAGGCAACCAAGGAGAGCAAGATGCCGACGATGACGGAGTGGCCCAGGTTGGCGCCTGCCTCGTGTACCGCAGTGTTTACCGTCATGCCGATGAGGCCGAAGGCCACGCCGGTAAAGAGCAGCTCGATGGTCTCCCAGAAGGACTGGCCGGAGAGCCTATCCTCGGCCTGGATGGGCGCGCGCGAGTGCAGCTCAACTGCGGCAATCACCACAGCAATGACGCCTGAAGCATGGAGTTCTTCCGCAACAACATAGACAGCGAAGGGAATCACCCAGGTCAGCGCGTTGCGGGCCACGACCTCGTGCACCCTGGCAATGAAGATGGAGGCAAGGCGGCCGCTTCCCCAGCCCAGGATTGCTGCGACGACTGCAGAATAGAGGAAGCTCGTGATGGCGTCTGCCCAGGACATGTTCGAGCCATCGGTGACTGCCACGAGCGCGAGGTGGAAAGCGACAATCGACGCCGCGTCATTAAAGAGGCCTTCAGTCTGCAGCGTGGAAATGATACGACGCGGAATGCCTGCGGGCTCGGCGACTGCCTCCACTGCAACTGGGTCGGGTGGGGCAATGGCGGCGCCGATGAGGATCGCTCCAGCAAGAGAGATGCCCGGCAGGAAAGCATATGCGGTCATGCCTACTGCCATGGTGGTTGCCACCACGAGAAGGACGGAAAGGCTAAGAATTGTCATCCACTGTTCCCGGATAACTCCCCAGGAGGTCCTCCTCGCCAGCGCCCACAACAGCGGCGGCAGGAACACCGGAAGAATCAGGTCAGTGGGAATCGTGAAGTCAGGCAGCCGCGGGATGAACATCGATAACGCGGCAAGGATAGAAAGGAGCGCTGGCCACGGCAGACCGAGTTTGTCACCTACTGCTACAACGATCACGGTCAACAACATCAAACCGATTAGGACCAGTAGCACTTCCACTCAAATCACTCCGAACACGACCGTATAATTTAGTTACTTCTTTAACAATAGTCCGCGCTTTATTAATGAATCGAAGAGTTGATCCAGATATAGGGCTCAGTCCCCACTGAGCTGGGATCGAACTGGTCCAGGAGCTCTGCCGCACTGCGTGTCTCATAGCCTAGGGATTCGGCCATGTGCGCCACGACGTCGTTTGGGCTCTGCTCCTCGAGCAACTGCCGCAACGTCACCGCCCCATCCCTCTTTGAAAGGCGCTTGCCTTCCTCATTCAAAACGAGCGGAACGTGGACGAACTCGGGTGCCGGTTGACCCAGCAAGGAGGCCAAGTACGCCTGCCGCGGCGCAGAGCTCAACAAGTCATCACCGCGCACGACTTGATCGACGCCTTGATAAATGTCATCGACCACTACCGCCAGGTTATAAGCCCAGTCCGTATCTGGGTTAGCAACGTCGGCCACCAGCCCGCCGCGGCGCAGGATGAAGTCATCCACGTCTCCGGTGTAATCCCCATGCAATGCGTCATGGATGGTGAACTCGGAGACCTCTGCGGCAAGCCGCAAGGAAGGCACGCGCCCTGCGGCCGCGAGCTCAGCGCGCTTAGCTTCTTTCTCTGCGGGCGTGAGATTGCGGCAGGTTCCAGGGTATTGCCCGGGGATGGCGTGCGGAGCGCGCGAGGCTTCCTGAATGTCCTTGCGGGAGCAGAAGCACTCGTAGTGCGGAAGCTGGCGCAGAGCCTCGGCGTAGGCGGCATAGCGGTTCTGTTGGCGGATGACTTCGCCATCCCAATCAATGCCGAGAGCCTGTAGATCTTCCAGCTGGCGCTGCGCCGACTCCTCCGATGAGCGTTGGGTGTCAACGTCCTCGACTCGGACCACAAAGCGCCTGCCTGTAGAACGGGCAAACAGCCAAGCCAACAAGGCGGTGCGCAGGTTTCCAAAATGGAGATCCCCAGAGGGGCTCGGGGCGTAGCGCCCCGCGGGGGTGTCGGTTTTCATGGACTCTAGTGTACGAGCGAAAATTGTCTCGTCCTGCACTAAAATCTGTCCCATGCCTACCGACGTGACATTCCCTCTCCTCGATGCCGAGCGCGCAGCAGCACTGTTGGATTCGGCAAAATTGTTCTCTCCCAAAGATGGCTTCCCCGCTTCCGAGTTTGAAGAGATAACAGCAGGTATCGACCGAGTTATTGTGGATGGTCGCTTCACCGGCGCAGTTGAAGACGCACAGCCTGCTGCCGATCTCCTAGAAGCGCATAGCTTGCTTGTCGCCTCCCTACTCGATGATTCCGAGCCGATTGACTCAACCAATGGCCTACTCATCGCTGGCATCGGCATCCTAACGGGTAAGCCTGATCTAGCAAGCCGCGGCTACGCCCTCTTGGCCGATGAGTTCATGAAACTCGAGGAGTTTGAGAACGCCCGCGCCTTCGGGGAAAAGGCCGCATTTGCAGGCGACAGCTCCATTCTCACCGAGCTCAACGAACTCGAGAAACGCAAGGCCACCGAGCAAGCTGAACGAGAGGCTGAGGAAACAGCCGCCGCTCAGGCGGCAGCAGCGCCTGAAACTAACATCCACCCAGTTGCTACCCCGAACGAAACGGCAGACTCTGATGAGGCTGGGGCGCAGAGCATCGCACAAATTTTGGCTGGCCTGCGCACGCGACTCGACGCCGCCAAGTCTGGCGATGCCCAGTCACACGCGTCCGAGTTCGTCGCTATCAACCATGCGGTCCTAAATTCTGCCTTTGCTGGCCCCTTGCAGGTCACAGCCCCCACCACAAGCCTCGATTCCAGCGCAAACACGGAGCTAAAAGAGGCACTGACTATTCTCCTCGAATCCGCAGTTGGCGCGTTGTGGGCTTCCACTTCGGATGAAGCCCGCGAAGTCGTCGCCGAGGAGTCTTACAAGATCCTGCGCCGCAACCACAAGCGGCGGGAATACCTCGAACTCCCCATCGCCATGTTGGCTCGCTTCTACGAAGATGCAGCCCGCAATATCACGGACCCCTCCGGAATAATCCGCGCCCAGTTCTACGCCGATGCCGCCCAAGAACACGCCCGTGACGGCAACGAAGAACGCGAGCTGGAGATGCTACTCAAGCAAGTAGTTCTTGGGCTCATGCAGTCCGACCTTAGTGAAGCGCACGATATCCTCGCCTCCCGCTACGTCAGTGCTCTCAAGCACACGGGGCTTTCCGTAGCCGCTAAGTGGACCGTGCTGTTTTCTGAGACGCTGCGCGCTGAGGCAAACAACCTGTACAAATCCACACAGATCCTGATGGACTTCCTCGAGCGGCACCCAGTGGAGCTAGCCCAAACCGCCGCCGACTTCAATGGCCTCGGCGAGGTCGCCGAGCTCTTGGGAGATCGTTATGCCCTCGCCAACGACGCGGATAGTGCACGCCAGCGCTACCACTTTGCCTACAACCTCTTCTCCGCCGCCGGAAATGACGACGCCATGGCATCCCTGGCCAAGAAGGCCTAGCGGCAAGCCATCTCCGCATACCACACTGCGCACATGCTGTTCGCTTACAAGCGCCTAGCTTATGAAGCCAAACCATTCCTTATTGCTTGGCAGCCACAGCAGCACAATGGCCACGATTGCGGCCAAGGAAATAGGCCATACGTGCGGTAACACAATCATGAGCACGACCAGCGCTAGGACCGCAGAAAGCCAAATGCGCGCTTTATGCTGCGCATGCAACACGTAGACGCTCAGAACGCACAACGCAACCACGACGATGGAAAGCACAACACCCAGCTCAGTAGCCAGTCGCTCGATGCGATTCAGGGATTCCGACACCCGCTCCGAAGCCACGAGCTCGAAGACGTAGTACACAATGTAGGAGGAGATGCCGAGGACGATGAGCGCGGCAATCTGCAGCGTCCACGGCGCGCGCCACGCGCTCATGTCTGCGGCCTTGCGCTTTACCTGCTCCTGCTCGGCTACCTGCCCAAAGCGGTAGTCGCTGAAGGGCGCAGCCGGCGCCCCAAACCCCTGGTTACTCTGCCCTCCTTGTGGCGGATAACCGAACTGTTGATTGCCCCGCGGGCTGCCGAAAGTCACTGCACATCATCCTTAAACACACCGCGGCTGCTGAGCATCCAACGTAGAGGATCAAGAACGCGGAACGGCGCGATGCCGCTACGCGCCAGCTGCCGGCCAGTTGGCGCCTCGCCCAATGCAGAGACCGCAAAGTACTGGCGTCCATTCTGGCTGATGTTGTTGACCATATTGATGAGGTCGTTGGCCTTAAGGAAGCGCAGCAGCGAGTCAACTTCGTAGCTCAAGATGGTGGCATCATCGAAGTAGAAGTTCCAACCGGTGTCACGACGGAACGCGGCACCAGTGTTGCCCATGATTTTGGCCCACTGCGTATTCGGGTTCTGCTCGAGCTTCTGGATCGTGTCGAACTTAGAAATCGTCACCGCCAGCGGTGGTGGGGAGTCCTCGCCCATGAGGGTGATGAGGTTCTCCAGCACGCGGGTTGGTTCCGCACCCAGCTCGCCGAAGTCAGGAACCAAACCGTGCAGGTAGTCACGGATCTCTCGCTCGCGGAGCGGGTCGAAGAGGAAAATCACGAGGTCCGCGTATTTGAAGAAGGACAGCGCCTCACGGTCATCCTCACGCTCCGGCAAGTTCTCCAAGTCCTCACCTGCGACATCGCGGAACACAAGGTAATTCGTGCGCATCGTGCCTTCAGGATCTGGCCACTGGCCAAGATCGAAGATAAGCGGGTCACGCTGATACGCGTCCGTAGCCACCGCGCTCGGAGTTGGGTCCATGCTCTTCATTTCCTGGAAGAGCGGCTGCTCGTACTTTTCCTGGAAGCGCTGCTCCGTGGACTGATCCGCTGCGAATACGGAATGGTTGTGCTTATGCGCCAGCTGCTTGAGCTGCTTGACCATAACGGCGGTATACAGAGACTTTCCGGAGTTACGAGCACCTGCCATGGCCACGCAATGGGTCACGGATTCGGTCCAGTTGGGCAACAACTCACGGTTGTTATACGGGCTGACGGTAGCGCCTTCTTCCAGTGGACGGAACGTCCACGGACATGCTGCCAAGCTAGCCATTAGTACTCCTCCTTGAGCATCTCGGCGACCTGATCTGACAGGCGTGCCAGGTCCTGGTTGAACTCGCTCCCCTGCTTTTCAACGGCCTCGGCGTCAATAACAACGAAGGCCACCGCGTGGTCCCCTGCAGTTACCTTGGCAAGTTCGACCTCTTGCTTAGCGATCGGGCTGACGACGATAACCACCGAAGGAATATCGCCTTCCAGCATCTGTGCCGTTGGACTATCAGTGACGTAGATAAACAGTGAGGAATTCGCAGAGAGATCCTCGCTGCGCCAACGGCGTTGACCCACGCGGTCAGCACCGGCTTCGATGACGCCACGGATGAAGCTGCGCAATTCGCTCACCACGTGCTGGTCAGTGCGCTCACGACCATCGGTCGCGATGAAGCCACTGAAGGAATCAGCGAGGGCATTGATGTACTTAGCCACCAGATCGAGCGCCGCATTGTTGACGTTGACCTGCATGGACGAGGAACTGTCGATGATTGCCGTGGCGTTCTTCAGCTCGGCGTCGTTCACCGCAGCACGGCGCATCTTGGAACGAACCTCACGTGCGGAGTCGGTAATACCCACGCCTTCAGAAGAGCCGAAGGCATCAAGGCGGAGGCGTCCACTTTCAGCGGTGAGCTCAGCCAGGCGTTCCGAGCTGTCCTCAGCACCATCGATAAGCACGCGCGGAAAGCTGACGGTGTCCTCGCCATTGGAAATGTTCAAGCGGATTTCGGTGCGCTGGCCGTAGGTTGCCGCCCCGGACGGCTTCACCTGAATCGTTGCGCGTTCCGTGATGTTGTGGATGATGTAGTACATCTTGTCGATGCGACTAAAATCCGCACCTTCACCAATGATCTCCAGCTCAATCCTCGCGCCACCTGCACCAATCTCGAAGGCTTCGACACGAATGCTGTCATTCATAGAAATGGAGCGGGAATCCCCATCCTTCAAAGTGTATTTAGCCATAGTCTTCTACCTTCCGTTGGCTTTGGACGTTGCGAGCAATCTCTTCAGCAATTTCCTTGATGAAGCGACCCGGATCGCTTTGGGAATCGATACCCATTCTGCACCGGTCTAATTTGATGACCCCGGTAAACCGCTCAACCACGAGAGCACGCGCTTGCGCGATTGTGTCGTCGTCGAGACCTCGCAAGATTTCGCGAACGAGGAGCTTATAAGGCGATTCGAACAGCTGGACCCAGGAGGCAATTGCCGCAGCCAAGGCGAGGGTGTAGTAACCCTCTGGGTAACAGGAGCGATCCAGAATCGCGAGGTGAATAGCACGGCCACGGTTGGCATTCAGGTACTCCAGCCACCACGCCGGATCGTAGTTATATAGGTGCTCGATTTCTTGCTTAGTCAGCGGCGGCACCCATGCATTGGGGCGCGGAGCGGCGCTTGGCGACGCCCGGTGTTCCACCCGTGGGTGCACCGGCGCCGGGTTCACTGGAACTGTGGACTCTGGGGTCTTAGGGGTCTCTGGCGCCGGATTGACCGGCGTAGGAGCAGCAGAGACGTCAGCAAAAGGATTGTGGTTCGTTGCGTTATAGGAACCGAGTGGCTGCTGCTCTGCAAATCCGGTCGGCTGCGGTGACCGCGGAGCCTCTGACAGGAATGGTGAAGCTTCAGCGGCCGGAGCTTGTGGCTCGCCAAAAGGGCGCGACTGCTCCGCCACCGTGCTTTGTTGCGGCTGCACGGCAGAGTCATCATAGGCGCTGATATCGGGCAGGGACGCGCCCAGAACAAAGACGACCGGGTTACCTGGGATAGCACCGGCTTTAACCATCTCCATCAGGCGTAGCTTTTCCCTTTCCGGGACGACGACCATGGTCGAAGTGCCCAGCGGCAGCTCAGCGATACCCGCTGGCTTTTCAAACGTGGAGTACCCGAAGCCTTGCTCGCCGACCTCGCGGGCGGTTGCGGCAATCCACAATGCCGCCTGATTTTCTGGTGCAACGAGTACCACTAGTGATTTCTTCTTGGAAGAAAGTACCTGCGCCATGGCACTGACCAAACGTGCGTTGTAGCCGGCGTCCGGATTGGGGGTCACGGACTTAAATGGCGCCGGAAGAGTGGCAGGTTTTTGGAATTCGCCAGCCAGAAAGTCGTCGATAAGTGCATCAAAAGCCAGCGGGCCCTTGCGCACAATCTTCTCCGGGATTTGTACCTTGTCCACCTCGAAGATGGAGAAAGGAGTGGGCACGTCCGGGGAGAACAGTACCTGGGCTGGCGCTGGCGGAGTTCCGCCGTCCGTCACGCAGGTGTACGTGAACACATTTCCACCGCGTCCCGTGGCATCGATTCCCGCCGGAACAGAGACCATGGTGACCCACTTCTCGCCTTCCTCAGTCAGCGTGAATACAGCGGTACGGTGCACCAGCTCTGCACGCTCCTGCGCGGACGGAAAGTCAGGGATGCGAGTGCCAGTGTTCAGCGTGGTCGGGACATAAGTGATGAGCTCCTGGAGCTCTTCTGACGAGATATCGCCAACCTTGGAGCCCACTCCCCAACCACCGGCACGGCCGTTTCCGCGGGAAAAGGACGCGTAACTAAATGCGCCGCCCATTACTGCTGCCCCTTCTGATAGTCGTTGAAATCAACCGGTTGCTGGTTAAAAGCACTCGCCGGGAAGAACAAGCGGTTAGCCACGTTGCGCTCCACCACGACGGCCTTGTCATTCGCCTTGAATTCGGAATTGAACTCCGACGAGTCGAATCCACTCTGGTTGAAGGAATTAAACACGTCGTTGCTTCCCATCCCAAAGGAGTCGAATCCGCTGTCCATCGAATTGAAACCATCAACCGCGAACAAGCGCAGGTAGCCACCGCGCAGCGTGCGCTCATCGAGCTCAACAACAAAGTCGGGGTTCTGGAACGTGCTTTGTCCCAGTCCCTGGCTTGTGTACGTCGCCGTATTGGTGCCGGAGATTTTCAGCGGGTAACCATCCTCAGCGTAAAGCGGAAGGCGCTCTGGGTTGTAGACAACCTGGCAAGAAAATGGGCGCTTGTCGCCGCTGTCCAAGCTCGAGAGGTAAACACCAACTTGGCGAGTCGGGAAGTCATACAGGATGTCATACGTGACTGTCCGCAGTCCCGCGTATTCCAGAATGCGCTCCTCAGCCTCGGTACGCTCGCCTGCGTACATCGCGTAAGGACGCAGACGCACGCGGTCACTGTGGCGCTCCAGGTTCAAGCGGATGCCGCCCTGCAGCTCGTAGTCTTCCTCACGCACCGTGCTCGTGCCGCTGTTGGTGGTAACTTCCACCATGGTTGCGCCCAGTGGCCAGTTGAAGGAGATGAGCTGGCTGTCCACACGCTCGATGAGGCGGACCTCATTCTCCGCGATGGGCAGGACGCGCTGCAGAACCTTTGACTCGCCCACCCAAGCATCAGCTTCGTTGAAGTTCACCGGGGTGATGTACACCTCGTACCAATCCGGGGGCCACGCCACCGTGGTGTTTTGCGGCGAATCCGGTTGAGCAACGCCGCGCGTCTCAGTCACGGCGTCGGCAAACGCGTTCTCCACGTAGGACTTATCGATGGCCTTGGTACGCAGCTCCGGCAGCGGCGCATGCGGCGTGAGATAGATCTTGACCTCGCCGGTCTTTGGCGAGCGCCAATCGATGTCGATATTGTCATGACCTTCGACCGTGACACGCTCGCACCGAGTAATGGTCATCTTCTCGAGCTCACTGGCCAGCTTCACACGGTGCTGGACCGCGGCTTCATTAACGCTCGTCAACGTGTTGCTGCGGAACTGCGCCTGCCCCAGCAAAGACACGACCATGGTCTGACCGGCTTCCTGGACGCGGATCGTAGCCTTGCGTCCACTGGCCTCAATGTCCTGCTCAAAGCGTGGGGAAAGCTTGTCACGCTCGTTGTCTTTGCACGCATACACGACGGCGCCCTCATGGCCATCGAGCAAATCCCAAGAGACCTGAATCGCGCCTTTGATGGTGGTGACCTTGACGTTGACCGGCGGGTAGATCACCGCGGTCTCGCCCATGAACACCGGTTGCGCACTGATGATCTCCCCAAGGTCTTTGCCCTTGTACGCCCACACCGAATAGTGGCGCAGGCCCGACTCGCCTGGGTTATGGTCACGGTATGCGAAGCCCTCAGTGATCATGAGAGTCTCGCCCGCCTCTGGCGACTCGATCATCTCTTTGTCATCAGCTACCACTCGATAGAGAACCATTTCTCCTGGCTGGCACTCCAGCGGCTCCCACCAGATACGCACGGGGTGGCGCGCATCGGAGCTCTCCTCCACCGACGGTTCGTAGCCGTACGCTTCTTCCTCCGGTATGTCCGACTGGGGCTGTGCAGCGGGAATCTCAATCTCGTAGTGCATCTCTGGGGCAACCCAGCCCGCAGCCTGGCGGCCTTTATAGGGCACTTTAAATGCAGATGCAGGGAGATTGGTGTAATCATCCTCGTTAACTTGGGTGCGAGAATCCTTTGCCGCTTCCAGTTTTGCCAACTCTGCTGCCCAGTCAAACACTTTTTTGGGCTTCTGTGGCTGAGGTGATTCGTTGTGGGGGCTCATATCTTTAATCTCCGAAGTCTCGGACTGGATAAAGTTTCCGGTAACCTCGGCCTGTGGCTCCGGGTTGAGGTTGCGCGCAAAAAGCTCTGGATGCTCCACGCTCTCACCGCTGAACACTGCTGCGATTTGCTCAGCGAACTGAGCAAACTCAGGCGACAATGCGTTACGTACGTCGTCGACAGTAACGCTGCGCATCGCGTGCAAAGGCATCAGCTGTGACAGCGGAATATCCGTGATCTTTGCTGGCTGGGATTGCGTCATCTTTCTTCGCTCCTAGAACGTATCGTCCAGATCATCGAGCGATGGTGGCTGCTGCGATTGACCGAAACCAAAAGGATTTGCGGTATTGCTGGTCTCATTTCCAAAGCTGTATCCAGGCTGAACCTGAGAAGCATTATTGAAAGAATCGATGTGATCAGTGTCATCGAGATCGCTCAGCGCATCCTCGAAGAACGCTGATGGCACCGCTTCCTCCAGCCGCTCTTCCTTCGGCACCAGGTACTTGAAATCCGTGATACGGCCGAACTGGACCACAGTGAGAGAACGGGAGAGCTGGCTGGTCAGCTCCGTATTGCTGTCCACCTCAATAGTGCGCGTGTAGTCAGGGTCAATCTCGGTGTAGCCTGCCGAAGCACCCAGGGTGGTCAGGGCCTCGTTGCTGAAGGCCTGCATTGCCCCCTTCTCTTGGCTCATACCCGCCAGGAACTGCTCTGTGGACTGCGTCTGACGACGATTCTCATCCAAGAAGGTCACCGAAGACAGGTAGTGCTGCAGCCTGCCAGCCATCCGCGGATTCGTAATCACGTTGTGCCAGACCTGCGGCTTCTCATCACGGGAAGCCATGAGTGGGTGATCTAGGTGGCGTGAGATGAGGTCGAGCTGGGTGTTAGAGTTTTCGCCGCGCATGCCCCACATAGCGCTGAGCTGTACCGAGCCTTGGCCTACTTGATTGCGCTCAAAGACAGAGTTCATGTAATCGACGAGCGAACGCAGGGACTTGTGCGCCCAGTCACGTAAATAAACCTGGGAGCGAATCTCCTCAGCCATGCGGTTGGTTTCATCTTCCGAGACCTGCGCTTGGCCGATTCGCGCGTTATCCGGCAAGCCAGACTCTGGGGTACGCAGGTGATCACTCGTGGTGGACTTAAGCCCGAACGGTGCGTAGATGGCACGTCCAAGGATTGCGGACCAGCTGAGGAACTGGCTGTAAGCGTTGAGGATGCGGTCGACGTCGGCAGCTGCTGACACGATGTTGCGCACGGCAATCTCCTGGTTCTGGCGGTTGAGCTTTTGCCTTTGCACGTAATCGTAGATTTCGCGCTGTGCTTTGGTGAACATCAGCCACGTCAACAAAAGGAAGAGGATGATCGAAAGGATCACGCCAAAGGTGGTCCACCGCCAATCGAGAGTGAGCATGCCATCCCAGATCTTCACGTCTGGGTTGTAACTGGCCAAGCACATGTAGAACAGCACGACCAGAACAAGAGTCAGGATGCCCCACGACGCACGCAGCTTGTTCGTGAGTCGTCGATTTTCATCGTTGAAGTCGCGCACAGCAAAGCCTTTTTCTTCCTCGCGCAGCCTGCGTGCTTCCGTTTCGTAGAAATCAACGCGCTGGCGAGCGACACCAAGACGCTGTGCCAAGCCAGTACCGACCTTCCAGGCGAAGCTGTTTTGGTTCTGATTGCGCCACGCAGCGAATTCCTGTTTCTTGCGGTTAACTTCCGTGTTCTGCGTGACCTGGCTGGTCCAGTCCAGGTCTGCTGCGAACTTCTCAGCCGCAATCGGGTCGAATGGGGCCACCTTAGCCTCGGACTCGTTGTTGTAGCCCACGGTGCGGTGCATCAGCGGATGGAAACCAAGGAAGGAGTTGCTCATGTCTGGCACGGACTGCTGCCCATACTGCACGATCAGGACTTCCTGTTGGCTGCCCTTCTGCGGGGTGAAGGCGGCGTCTTCTTTCCACTGACCATCAACCAAACCAAGGGCGAAGTCGTGGTAGGCCTCCCACATACCAGACAGCTGCGGCGCCTGGCCGATGTCGAATTGCACCTTCTGCGCCTCAGCCAGGGTGCGCTGGTTCTTCTGCTGCATCTGCTGAATAGACACAGCATTGCCCTTACCAGAGTGGCCATCCAGAACGACTTCCATGTTGGAATTCTGGCCATAGAGTAGGTTCTGAAGGAAGCCCGCGGTGGCACTGTTGACCGTGCCACGGTGGCTGTTGACCCAATCCTGCGGCTTGCCGATGACCGTGGCCCAGTACAGGCGCAGGTTATCGCGCAGGGCAGCCCATGCGCTGACCTTCTGCGTCTTAGGCGACTCCAACGGGATTTCAGGGGACAGCAGCGAACTCCCGTGCATCGCGAAAAGCGTGTCGGAGTAGTACTGAGTCAGCCTCGCTGGATCAGTGACGCGCTCGGCATGGCTGTTGTTGCGCAGCTGCGGGCGCGGTAAGGGGCGGTTCGGATTGAACACGCGATCCTTGACCGCGTTCTCAACCGCGCTGGCGTCGATAGTGCGGTGAAATGCACGCACCAAACGGAAGTTCTCGCGGTTGCCCGTCTCCATGAGGCGGCCGGTGTCTGGATCAAACACCGCAGCCTGCGGCATTCCGCGCCAGAGGCCGAAGATAGATGCCACGGCAGGCGCAGCAAACTGGGCCAGTTCAAAGCCATCCTCAGAACGCGGAATCGGGCGAATACGCGTCGACGAAGGAGTGCCGCCCTCTTCCGGGGACAGCACCAGGTTCTCCCACACCTGCAAGGGCTCGATGTGAACGTTGCGCAATGGCAACGCCGAAAGCAGGAGGCGCACTCGCTGGTTGGATGCCTGCACGATGCGGGAATCTACCGCGGCAGCCCACTGCGACAACGCCTCTGGTTGCAGGGGTTGCGCCTCATCCATCGAATCGAGAACCACCAGAAGGATGTCTCCTTCGTGGCGATGCAGGGCGTCGTCAAGCGTGGAAATGCGTGGCGTGCCCTCCGCATCGAAAGAGCGCACTACTGCAGCTGACGTGGGGTGGGTGTAGTCCACCCACATGAAGTTATCCAGCAAGCCCACTGCACGCAGGTCGAAAAGGCGGGAACGGATCTCATCGGCCGTGGCGCCGTGTCCAAAGAACAGTACGTTAGTCATTAGAAGGTGTCATCCAAGTCGGTGAGGTTGAATTCAGGCTCAAAGCGCGGGGTCTGGCTGGAAGAATCCCGGCTCGCGGGAGCCTCAAAAGTATCGGGCGTTTCAGCGACAGTTTTTGCCTGGCCCAGCAAATCGCGGATACGCTGCGCCATGACGACGACGTCCGGTGCAAGGTCGCGGTAGTACGGCGTAGCGGAGGCGATATCGCGGCGGCGAATGTTTGCAAATGGTTTGTCATCCATGCCTTGGCCCGGCAGAGAATTCATTCCACCCGGAATGAAGTGATCGGCGCCGCGGACGAACTTATCGAGCTCCGCAACGAAGGATTCATAACGATCCTGGATGCCGAGGCCGACGGCGTCGCGGCGGCCCGGCACCTTGCCATCGCGCAGGAACTTAGCCAGACGGTGGACCAGTGGGTGCGTCGAAGCACCGGAGTGCGCAAAGTCCTGGCCGTCGTCGTAAAGCCCGCGCAGCAACTGGTACGGGTACATGGAAGAGGCAAAGCCGTATGCGCCATTCTTTTGTACCTTCGCGTAGGCGATGAAGATGGACTCAAGCACAGAAGACATCCAGTCGGACTTCTTGACCATACGGCGCGGGGAAATCAGCATCGGGTTCGGGAAAGGAACCCAAGCATTGACGCCACCTGGGGTGTCATCGAAGATGTGCGCCGCGGCCTTGTCGGTGTCCTGATCGGAGATGTAGATGAGGCCGGTGATGCGGCCGATGATCCATCCTGCCACCATGGCCTGGCGCTCCGTCTCGGTGATCGGCAGAGCGGCAGCTAGCGGGCGTGTGCGGCGCTCCGACCAATAAGAGCCATCGAAGTTTTCTTGCTTGTCGATGTCCTCGGCGATGTAGCCGAACATGGAAGAAAATACGATCGGCGAGTAGTTCGGGTAGGAACCAAAGATTTCGATGTGCTGGACCTGCTCAGACATGTTGAGCGAGTTGCGCAGCGCTACCTGGGATGGCTCATCGATGGAAGACGTGCTCAGGATGCTGCTCAGGCGTGGGACAATGCCAGTCTCTTCGTTCCCCAGCGCTTCGAACGGAATGTCCGAGAAAGAGTAGGTGTACTGGACGTCCTTGCCGTGGATGCGCTGGACCATGTCGCTGGACACGGCAGCCAACGGGCGGGCGTAGCTCAGCGCCATCTGGAAGGCACTGACGAAGCGATCGATGCGCTGGCTATGCTCAACCTCGTTGATATCTGGGGTAAGCGTCAGGTAGCTGCGCAGATCCACTGAGTTGAACTTGTGGAACTCGTAGTCGCGGCGGTTGATCCAATCGCGAGCACGTCCCAGCAGGTCCGCCGGGCGGATACGTGCACGGTACTGGGCACGCTGCAACTCACGAACCTCGCCAGTCTGTGGGTGACGGGACAGGTACTTGGAAACCCAGCCGGCGCGGTTGCTGTACTCATCGTTAGTGCGCTTTTGCGGTGCCAAGGTGTTATTCGGAGCCTTGTTGGCATCCAGGGAATCCCACTCACCGCGAATAACCGCGCGGACCGCAAACGGGTAAGCCTGGTCATAGTGCTGAACGTGGGAAGTGGCGTGCTGGCCCTGAATGGTGCGCAACATCTGGTCCTGGTAATCGGTGATAAACGCGTTGACGTCAGTCAACATGATCTCGTTCTCGGCGCCCTTAAAGCGGGACTCAACGACCTCGTCTACCTCCTCCGGCCATGCGTTGACCTCGTTGGTGCGAACGTCAGCCAGCTTGTTGGTCTCCGGACGCGACTGTGCAGCCTTCTCCAAGACCTCGTGGGCATCCTTCAGCTCGCGCTTGAGGTGGAAGAGATTCTCATCCGCGTAGTCCTGCAGAACATCTTTCAGGTAGTGCGCCATCGCCATGAGGAAGTAGTCGTAGAACTGCTTGTGATAAAGGCCCAACAGGCCATTAACGATGGGGGCTGGGTCCGTCATTTGGCCCTTGCCGGTCAGCGGACTCAGAATCGGCTCGGAGCCTTGCGGCAAAGCCAGAACGTTGGTGCCGATGCTGAGGAAGCGATTAGACAACTCGTTCAGCTGCGGCATCAGACGGTCGCCGCTAGTGAGGGCGTCGCTGAGTCGGTCCAAAACCTCGCGGACGTAAGGAACACCGACTGCAGCAAGTTCGCTTTCAACGGTCTCAAGAACCCTGTCAGAGAAGAAGTTTGCATAGCGGTACGCGGTGTCATACGCGGACTGCTGGAGCAGACCAGAGATGTACTGCTGGTTTTGTGGGTCGTTCAGGTTCTGGATGAGCTCGCCACGCCACTCGTCTACCTTGCGGCCCTCGCCGATAGGAATGAAGTTACGCAGGTTGCGCACTGCGTTTTCCGCGGCGGGCTGGGCCATCATATTGAAATTGGCCATCAGCCAGTTCCAGGTAGTGTTGATATCAATCGGAGCGCCCGTTGCCCAGTTAGGGTCCAGAGTCATCTCCTGGAAGCGAGCAGGTAGACGCTCATCGAGGCGCTTAGCAATTTGTATCTCGCCAGCTTCCGGATTGGCCTTGTCAAGGTGGCCGTTGAGCAAACGGTCGAAAGAACTACGGGCCAGGCGCTGTGCGGAATACTCAGCGAAGCGGTCACGGCCCATGGAAATCTGTGCGTAACCCAGAGAGCCCCAAGGCAAGCGTGCCCACGGCGTACCGCCCTGGGACTGATCACGGTCCCAACCGAAGAAACGGCGGCCGCCGTCACCGGATGGGGTGTTGGTCAGTGCGTAGGAAACCAGGTTGTCAGAGGCACGGGTCGAGGTCATCAAGCCGGCCAGCGCGCGGCCCAGGCCACGGTAGACGGACATCGCGGAGCCATCGCCGAAGCGGGAGCCGGTTGTGCCCATCTTGGAACCGATTGGGAAAATACGGCCGAATGTCGGACCGTCCGGCGGGGTGCCCATGTCGAAGGCCTCGAAGATGGCGCGGTCATGCGCGGTGGAGTTGCCCATCTGGGAAGCCACAACCTCGCCGAACATGGCCAGGGAATTCGGCCACGCACCGGCCATGTCCTCTGCCTTGTTGTCGGAGAAGATCTCCGGGGTGTACATGAAGACCAGCGTGCTGGTGGGATCGAGATTCTTGATGGTGGTCAGAACGCGGCAGACATCCAGGAACATCGAAGCGCCTGCGCCGCCTGCCATGGAGGAAACAACCAGCACAACCGGCGCGGAGGAACCAGTATCGGTGCGCTTCTTCGACTGCTTGTAATTGAGCTCGTTGAGCTCCTGGATAGCTTCCTGGGTAAACATCTCAGACACCGCCGCGTTCAATGCGTTGCGGATGTCCCTCAGGTGGCGCAGGGTCAGGATACGGCCGATGGCGCGGTACTGGCCGGCGCCGTCGGCAAGCTTCGTGTCATTCGATTGCGGCGTACGCGAAGCCCACGTGGCGATCTCGCCCAGCTTGCCGGAGCGGCCCAGCGTTTCAGAGATACCCGCGTCGAACTGGTTGTAACGCTGTCGTGAACCGATGCCGACGTACTGGCCACCGCTCTGGGTAACGTTCGGCAGCTTCTGCGGGCCAGCCTCCTCTTCGAGGGGCACATCGATGTTCACAAACTGCCACGCCTTGGGCAGCTCGGTAATGTCTGGATCGATGGTGCGCAGCTCCGCCTTGAGCTGGTCCATGATAAAAGCCAAGGTCTTGGCGCCGGAGCCACCGCAGCCAACTACGAGGAACTTCTTCATCTGCTCTTAAAACCTTTCGGGATGTCTCTTTAAGTGTTCAACTTGTGCGTTCTGCTTGCGTTCTGGCTCGGACTAGTTGTTTCCGAAGGAAGGCCCCTGCGGCCATCCACCATTATTGCCGCTTGGTCCGTTGCCCGGCTGGCCAAAGCCTCCCTGGTTACCCGGTTGACCAAAGCCGCCCGGCTGGCCAAAGCCTCCCTGCGGACCTGGCTGGCCAAAGCCTCCCTGCGGACCTGGTTGACCGAAGCCACTTTGGCCACCTGGATGGCCGAAGCCGCCCTGTTGGCCTGGCTGACCAAAGCCGCCCTGCTGGCCGAAGCCGCCTGGCTGGCCCGGCTGACCAAAGCCACCCTGCTGCCCCGGGAGCTGCTGCACTGGAGCGTTAGCCCCCGGCGCGTTCTGCGGTGCCTGTGCACCTTGCTCTCCCTTCGGGCCCTTCGGAGCCTTAGGCTCCTTCGGCGCTGGGAACTGTACCTGCTCGAAGAGCACCGGTGCGGAGCGGTTAATCTCCTCGGAAAGCTCGTCGTACTTTTCGGCATGTGCCATCGTGTCGATGGTCAAGACGATCTCGCCGCGGTCCTTGTCATTCGCGTTGCCCACGAAGAACCAGTTGTTCTGAACTGCCAGCGGCAAGATGGCGCGGCCACCGGACTGCTTGCCCTTGCCGGAGATAGAGCCGTCCTTTTCAACTTCCACGTGTGCCGCGGTGAATGGGCTAAGGCCCATCTTTACCTTCGCCTCGTACAGGCCCAGGTTTGCCCGGCGCGGCGCGGCGTCGACAGGCACTGCGCCCTGGAACTCGTCCTTGGAAACCGCAAACGGCTTGCCGGTATCCGTGCGGATGAGGCTCGTGCCTTCCTTCTTGACCGGAATCGTCTTCGCGAACATGCGCGGGGATTCAGGGATGCGGCCGGAGAACCACTTCATGAAGTAAAGAACTGCCAGCGGAATCAGAAGGCCCAAAAGGACCGCCAGCACGAATGCCAGGCCGAAAGCGCTCTTGCTCAAAGGCGTGGTCATTGAACCCTTGAGCTGCAAAGGCAGCTGCGCTTCCTGGTTATCTTCCGCAGACTGCAAGCTCAGCTCTGGCTGCAAAGCCAATGCGCCGTCTTCCATATTTTCGGCAGAAAGGGTCACAGGCAGCGTCGCCTCTTCGCCCTTGGCCAGCTCAAGCGCGTTATCCGCGGAATCGTGCTGCGAGGTTACCTTCAGCGCATCCACGCCCTTCGGCAGCGTGACCTCATCAGCGCCGAAGCTCTGCTCCGCCAGCCACACCTTGCCCGGACCAGTTACCGGAACATCGATCGTGACTTCCTTTTCCGTCATCGACACCACCTGTGCCGAGCCGACGGAGGGCATGTTGACCGGGGTAATCGTCAGCGGAGTTTCGCTCTTGATGGGGTTGAGCTTGGAGCCCGGCTGATTATCGACGCCCTGCGTGGTGATGTCCACGCTGGTCACCAGCTTGCCCGCGGCAACGTTTTCGACCTTATCCAACGGGATATCCACTGCGTTGCCGTCCACGATCGGGGCGTTTTCGAGCAGCGTTACTGTCTCGCCCTCTTCGGGGACGAACTCCGCGCGCAGCATGCCTTGGCCTTCGAGCTTGCGCGGCTGACCGCCGCCGTCGACAAGCTGTGCCTTAATAACTTGGTCGGAGTTGATGCCGCCGCTTAGCTTCTCACCGTTTTCGCGCTGCAGGTTGAGGTTCAGACCCGGAATCATCACCATGGATGCCTGGTACTCGCCCTCGGCGCCGCCCTCCAGCTTGTAGCCAAAGGTCCACTTGCCGGCCCAGCCTTCGCCGCCCTTCTTCATTGCGACGTCGACCATGCCCGGCAGGCGGTCATTGGTGGTGATCTCCACGTCGGCGCCGGCGACCTTCTTGGTATCCGGCTTCAGCTCTACCGTTTGCCCATCAGGGCCGGTGAGGGTCGGGATGATCTTGCCTTCTTCCACGCTGGTCTTCGGAACCGCGGACAAGCGGACCGGGTCGACCGAGTTATCCAGGAAGAAATCGAATTGCTCGGTGAAAGTGCCTTCCTTGTTCAAGCCACCAGACGCTGGAATGAGGTTACGGAAAGCCGCGAACAATGCGGCGGGATCCTCACCGCCGTTGAAGAAAGCACCGTTCGGTTCGCCCTGGCCACAGCCCTCACCTTCAGCCAGATCGGTGAGTAGCTCCGTCTGTTCCTTCGCATCGCGCTCCGGTACGAGACCGACGTTGAAGAGGCGGATATTGGACTGGCGGAAGGCGGAAACCGTGGAATCCGGGGTGCACAAAATGTTGCGGGCTGCTGCGTTATCCTTGCCGGTCTCAACGCCTACGTAGGCGCCGTCGGTAAAGAAGACGATGGCCCGGCAATCGCTGCCATCATGATCGCCGAATTCCTTGAGCGCGCCCGAGTAGGCCAGTCCGTAGTCGGTTTCCAGATCGGAGGTGCGCTCCTTGTTACGGAAAGCATCAATCTCCTTGTCCAGGGCACCGGCGTTTCCGGAAACATTGGTCCAGCCGCCGTACTCGCCGGCCTCGGAGTAATAGCCGGAGCCGAATCCGGCAAGCTTGACATTGATATCCGCGCCGGCGTCCTTGCCTAGGTTGGCCAGCTGATTGACGATGTCCTTGGTGGCATCGACACGGAAGTGGGAGCCATCGGTGGCGGGTTCGCCTTCGTAACCGATGAGGGACTGCGACTGGTCGAGCACGAACAGCAGGTCCGCGGACTTCTTATCCGCGATACACGAGCTGAAGTCCGCGAGGTTCTTCTGCGAGGCTTCGGAGAGGCTGCTTTCGGAGGCCTGCGGAGCTTGTTCTGGTGGCGGGGCCGCTTCGGGCGCTGGTGCTTGCTCAGGCGCTGGCGCACCTTGCGCGGAAGCTCCCAAGGAACCTGCGAAACCGCACAACAATGCGGTACTGCTGAGAGCGAGGAGACGATTTAGTTTTCGCATTAGGCGCCCATCACCTTTCCGACATAAAAAGCGATTTCCACCGCAGAGGCAACAACGAGTACGAAGCCGCTGATCATGACTAGGCGGTAGACCAGCGTCTGGCGCGTGTCCTCAATGTAGAAGCTCTCTGCTTGGCGCCTGGTGTTTTGCAGGGTGTACAGGCCAAGGAGCACGAAGGCGACGATGCCTGCAAGCACCCAACCGGTAATTGCCAGTCCAAAGAAGAGGCCTTGGGTCGCAGTGGAAACCAACGGCGCGGCAATCACGACGATTGCAGACAAAATGGCGGCCACACCAGCGGCGATGAGCAAAGGCCACGGGCCCTTGGTCGGCGCGGCCGGAGTGGCTGGGCGCGAACTGCGCGGAGCGCTGGGCTGCCCGCCCGGTGCGCCAAAGCCCTGGCTGCCTTGTGCGGGGCCAGCTGCGCCAAACGACGGCGCGGTGCCTCCTGCTTGATTCGGCGAACCGAAGTTAGGGGAACTCGGGAATCCGAAACCCGAGCCGGCGTTGTTGGGTCCGGTGTTGTACCCGCTGCCCGCTCCGGGGCGCGGACCGCCAAACTGGGGCGACGAACCAGGCGAACCAAATGTCATAATTAATGACCTTTTCTCAAATAGCGCTCCCCCGACCAAGAGCGCAGCCAGGGAAACCAAAGGGAACAAAATAGGCACAAGTGTAGCAAGCAAAAGAATGCCATATTTGAGGCCTCATTTCGCCCCTTCCTTGGGATTTGCCCTCTGCTACCTCATCGCTAGATTGATAAAGCTGGGTTTAACTGCAAATTTCTCGCTGGATCTACCTTGAGGATTATTCCCCAACCTCCCCCAACCTGTGTGATTATTTCTGGTTTCTTAGACCATAAGACGACATGGCAAGATAACTGCCCATGACAGAAAAATCGGCAACCGCAACCACTTCCAGTGGCGAGAGTATCCGATTCATCCCGGTACAGTCCACGCTGTACCCGTGGCTGGTTACGGTGTTCGTCGTTACGTTCCTCATTTCCAACATCAACGCCACAAAGGGCGTCCAGCTCGGTCCGCTTATCACCGACGGCGCCTTCTTCTTATTCCCGCTGGCTTATATTGCAGGCGACGTCCTGTCCGAATGCTATGGCTTCAAGTCCACGCGGCGGGCGGTCTACATCGGATTCGTCATGGCGATTCTGGCCACGGTGTGTTTCTATATCGCGATTTGGCTGCCAGCGGCGGATTTCTATGAGGGCCAAGAGGCCTTCGCCGCTACCTTGGGCCTTGTACCGCAAATCCTCGCCGCTTCCTTGGCAGGCTACTTGGTGGGCCAGCTGCTCAACTCCTTCACGCTGACCCGTATGAAGGCAAAGTCCGGTGAACGCGGGCTCATCGGCCGTTTGGTGGCTTCAACCGTCGTGGGCGAGTTCGGCGATACTGTGTTGTTCTGCATCATCGCCGCACCAGTCATCGGCATTTCTACATTCAGCGGCTTTCTCAATTACGTAGTGGTCGGCTTCGTGTGGAAAACCCTCATCGAGGTGGTCATGTTGCCAATAACCACCGTCGTCATCAAGTGGGTTAAATCCCGCGAAGACTACGTTCCCAGCAGCTAAACCACAAATCCCCAGCCCTAGAAACCCAGGGCTGGAACTGCAGCTTCCTGGTGAAAAGGGCGGCGTCGGCAAGCGCGAGAAAAGCCGAACAGGAGGTCTGCAGTTCCAGCCCTGGGTATTTGCGGAAAAGAGGCGGAGGGCGCATTTGCGGAAAAAAGCGGAGGGCGCAGGGAGGTAGCTTACTTGCCGGCGTAGTAGCGGCCCATGAACTCGTCGCGGTAGGCCTCGTAGTAGCCGCCGTCGATGGAGGCGCGGATGTTGTCCACCAGGCGGATCATGAAGGTCAGATTGTGCATGGTGCACAGCGTGCCGGCCAGGAATTCGTTGGCCTTGAGCAGGTGGTGGATGTACGCACGGGAGTAGTTCTCCGAGACGTAGCCGCCAAACTCCTCGTCGATTCCTGCAAAATCGCGCTTGAAGCGCGCACCCTTCAAGTTCAAGCGGCCATCGAGCGTGTACACGCCACCGCGACGCCCCAGGCGGGTAGGCGCGACGCAATCGAAGGTATCGGCGCCGGCCTCAATCGCGGTGAATAGGTCATCAGGCTCGGAAATGCCCAGCAGGTGGCGCGGTTTATCCTCAGGAAGCTCGTCGCAGACCCAGCCCACGATGGTGCCCAGGTTCTCCTTCTCCAGCGCGCCGCCGATGCCAAAGCCGCCGAAACCGCGCTTGCCGTTTGCCTCGGCAGCCTGGGAAAGCTCCACCAAACCGCGGGTGGCTTGGCGGCGCAAATCCTCATATTGCGCGCCCTGCACCACGCCCCACAGGGATTGGCGTGGCTTTTGCGGGCCACGCTCCTCGGTCAAGCGGTGGTGTTCATCCAAGCAACGCTGTGCCCAGCGATGGGTGCGCGCGACGGATTCCTCCTGGTAGGTACGGGTATCCACCAAAGTGGTCAGCTCGTCGAAGGCGAACATGATGTCGGCACCCAAACCATGCTGAATCTGCATGGAAACCTCCGGGGTAAAGCGGTGCTTCGAGCCGTCAATGACGGACTTGAAGTCCACGCCGTCTTCGTCGACCTGCGCCATGCGCTCCTTCTTGGCCGCGCGGATGTCCTTCTCGGTGAGGTTCGAGGTGTCCATGGCCAGGACCTTCTTGAAACCCACGCCAAGCGACATCACCTGGAATCCACCGGAGTCGGTGTAGGTGGGGCCATGCCAGTTTTCAAAGGCCGCGACGCCGCCAGCCTCATCCACGATGTCGTGGCCCGGCTGCAGATAAAGGTGATAAGCGTTGGACAAGATAGCCTGCGCGCCCGTCTGTCGGATCTGCTCCGGAGTCAGGGTCTTGACCGTGGCCTTGGTGGCCACGGGAATGAAGGCGGGGGTCTGAATATCCCCGTGCGGGGTGTGAATGGTGCCGCTGCGACCATGCTTGCCAGGGCCAGCCTGGTCGAGGCGCGTGCGCACGTCGAAGCTCAGGTCAGTCTCTAGCTTGGGTGCAGGAAAAGGCGGCTGTTGCTCGATCATAGGGGCTAGTTTACGTGTTGCGTCGTATCAGCAGATGCGCCGCCATGCTCACGCTCCCACTCTTCTTCCAGAGCTGTGCCTTCGATGTCGAGGGAAGGCATGATCTTGTCCATCCACTTCGGCAGCCACCAGGTGGCGCGACCCAGCAGGAACATCGTGGCGGGGACGAGGGACATGCGCACGAAGAAGGCGTCGAAAAGCACGCCTGCGGCAAGTGCGAAACCGAAGATCTGAATGAACGGCAGCGGCTGGTTAATAAACGCCACGAAGACCGAAATCATGATGATGGCTGCGGCCGTGACCACGCGCGCGCCTTCGGTAAAGCCCGCGATGGTGGCCTCGTCCACGGCGTTGTACTTGGTGCCACTGCCCTGCGGGTGGCGCGAGATATGCTCGCGCATGCGGGTAACCAGGAAGACCTGATAGTCCATGGCCAGGCCGAAGGTCACGCCGATCAAGAAGATAGGCATGAAGGAAATTAGCGGACCAGGCGCCGGGACTAGGCCAAAGAGGCCGTCCTGCCACACCAGAACCGTAAGGCCGAAGGCCGCGCCCACTGAGAGCAGGAAGCCCAAGCCAGCCACCACAGGGACCAAGACCGAGCGGAAGACTAGGAAGAGCAGCAGGATGGCCAGGCCCACCACGATGGCCAGATAAGGCAGCATGGCGGCCTCAAGGCGCTCGGTGATATCTAGCTGCACGGCGGTCAGGCCAGTCATGCCGATTTCTGCGCCAGTGACCTCGCCCAAGCGCTCATTTTCCGCACGCAGTGCCGACGCCGTGCCGACGGTCGTGGGATCCGTCGGGCCGGTGGTCGGTGTAACCATGATCTGTGCCGCGGTCTGATCAGAGTTGAGGCCAACGATCTGTGCGTGCTTCACGCCGCCTACCTGGTTAAGCTTCTGGGTCGCGTACATGAAGGAGGCGAAAGTTGCCTTCTTTTGTTGGTCTTCGCCTTCTTGACCCTGAATCAGCGGCTGGAGAGCCGGCGCGTCTGGGTTGGCTTCCTCACCGTTGACGATGACCAGGAATGGACCATTGACGCCTGCGCCGAAGCCTTCCGCCAGCAGGTCCGCGGACTTGCGCTGGGTGGTATCCGGATTTGAGCTGGTATCTGCCGGCAGCGCGAGCTCCATGTTCAGCACCGGGGCGCTCAGCGCGCCAAGACCCAACACGACCACGGCCATGACCAGGCCCGGGGCCTTCTGCACTGCGCGCACCCAGCGGTTGCCCATGGTGGCGCCCTTACGGTGCTTGCCCTTCTTGTTCGGGTTGCCGGCGATGCCGGGGATTCGACCAGCAAAGGCTTTATCGCCAGCCAGGCCAAGCAGCGCCGGCACCAGGGTCAACGCGACGAGCACCGCCATGAACACGGTGCCCGCGGCGGCCAAGCCCATGGCAGTGAGGAAGCCAATCTTGGCCACGATGAGGGCAAAGAGCGCCACAAAGACCGTGGCGCCGGCGAAGACCACGGAAGAACCTGCCGTGCCCACCGCCATGCCGGCGGCTTCGGGCCCATCCATCCGCGAGCGCTCCTGGCGGTAGCGCGACATGATGAACAGCGCATAGTCGATGCCCACGGCCAGGCCAATCATGATGGCCAGGACCGGGGTCAAGTTATTGAGCTCAATCCAGTGCGTGGCAATCATGACGCCGAGCGCGCCAAGGCCCACGCCCACGACGGCCGAGATCAGCGGCATGCCCGCCGAGACCAAAGAGCCAAAGGTGAAGATGAGGACGAGGAAGGCCACGCCCAAGCCGATGATCTCCGAGGTGGAGTTGACCTTAATCTCATCGCCAAAGCCCGCGCCACCGGCCTCTACCGTTAGCCCCTTCTCGCGGCCCAGCTCCATCGCCGCGGTGACGACGTCCTTGTCTTCTTGCTCAACGGTGTAGGAGCTTTCCGCATCGAAGTCGAAGGTGGTGTAGGCGATAGTCTCATCCTCGTTGACCATCGCGAGGTTTTCCGCATCCTTGCGGGCGGTCTCTTCCGGCAGGCCCATCGAGGTGAATTGATCGATAACCTGCTGCTGCAGAGCCGGCGATACGTCGAGCGGGTTGCCCCAGCGTTGCTGGTCCTTGATGCCGAGCTCGTTGGTGATCTGATCGACCACCTGCTGGATCGCTTCCTTGTTTTGCGGGTCAGAAAGCTTCTGCCCCTCGGGGGCTTGGAAGACCAGGTTCACAGAAGGCGCGCTGGCCAGGTTGCCGCTTTCCGGGAAGAGCTCGGCGGCGCGGTGGGTAGCGTCAATCGCCGGCGTGCCCTTGATGGAGTACTCCGTAGTCATGGGCTTCATCAAGGCAATCGTGGCGCCCACGGCGGCCACAAAGATCACAAGCCATGCGATGATCACTTTCCACCTGTTGAGGAAGGACCAGCGCCCAAGACGGTACAAGAGTTTTGCCACAGGAGTTACCTTCTGTCTCGTTGATTAACTTCGCCCAGTCTAGCGGCCCGCCACTGGCAGCTAAAACACGAAAAGCCGTGGAGCAATTACTTGCCCCACGGCTTTCGCTATGGCGGTGGCGGCGGGATTTGAACCCGCGGTTGGGGGTTACCCAACATTCGCTTTCGAGGCGAACACCTTCGGCCGCTCGGACACGCCACCGTGGTCTAGGTTACGTGTTGAAGCGCGCGGCACAAAATCCCGCCGGATTTACTTGTCCTTCAGGCCGCCAATAACCTCGTTGGCCTTGTCCTTTACGCCCTCGACAGCGTCAGAGACTTTGTCCTTAGCCTGGGAAATAACCTGGTCTGCCTTGCCCTCGTTAGCAAGATCCTCGTTGTCGGTTGCGTTTCCCGCAGCTTCCTTGGCCTTGCCTACTAGGTCGTCCTTCTTGTTTTCAAAATCACCCATGATGAGCCTCCTTTGTTTGCGATGACCCCACCCTACACAGATTCAGCGCAGCTCGCCGAAGAAGCCGGTCAGCAGTCCGGCGCATTCTTCCTCGCACACCCCGGCGCGCACCTCGGGCACGTGCAGGGCACCGGGGGCACGCAGGACATCGACAAGCGAGCCGCACGCGCCCGTCTTCGGTTCGAAAGCACCAAAGACCACGGAAGCCACGCGGGCACCCTGGATGGCCCCGGCACACATCGCGCACGGCTCGAGGGTGACCACGAGTTCACAGCCTTCTAGGCGCCAGCCATCGCCATGCTTGGCGACGGCCGCGCGAATCGCCTCCACCTCCGCATGCGCGGTGGGATCGCCGCGCTGCTCCCGGCGGTTGACGCCGGTGGAAAGCTCGTTGCCGGCGGCGTCGTAAAGCACAGCGCCTACCGGGATGTCTCCCGCGGGTGTCTGCCGTGCCACCTCGAGCGCGCGGCGCATGCGCGCCTCGGCGCGGGCCAAGCCTTGGGATTTAAGCAATGATCTCTTCGAGCTCGTCGCCGAAGCCTAAATCGCCCGCGATGCGCAGGAGCATGTCGGAGGGCCAATCTTCGTCATTGTCGATGATGTAGCCCAACTGATCTTCACTGAGCCCAAGATCAGCAAAAATATCGAAGTCACCGTCGCCATAAGGATCTGGATCCTCGTCGTCGTCATCGATTTCGGGGAAGTCAAGGTCGCGCAGCTCCAGGAAGTCGGCGGCGAAATCATCCTCGTCGGCATATGTGGCGTCAGAGATCAGCATGCGCACATCTCCCGGCACCGGGCGCACAACGACAAAGTAATCATCGTCCACACACAGCAGCGCAAAGGCCGCGCCCTCGGAGCGCAGCGCGCGCACTGCGTTTATGGAGGTGTTGATGTCCTCGAAGTCGTCATCGAACTCCCGAACCACCCATTGCCCCTCATTGCGGGCGACGGTAACTGCGAAGGAGATGTTGTCATCGCTCATACCTCGTGAGATTAGTCGTGTTGTGCCAGAATTGTCACCGTGAGTTCTCAAGACGTTCAACGACCCGTATGCATCATCGGCCTCGGCCTCATTGGTGGTTCCCTGCTGCGCGACCTCGTGGCAAGCAAACACGCAGTGTATGGCTATAATCACTCGACTTCCGGTGCCCGCAGTGCCATCAAAGCGGGCTATGACGTCACCGATGACATGCCTGCGATCCTCGCACGCGCCGAGGCTGACGACGCCCTTATCGTCATCGCTACCCCCATGAATGCGGTGGACTCGGTGCTGGATCAGATCGAAGAGCATGCGCCAAGCTGCGGCATTACCGACGTAGTTTCGGTCAAGACGGAGGTCCGCGATCTCTTCCTGAAGCGTGGCATGGAAAGCCGTTACGTGGGCGGGCACCCGATGGCCGGTACCCAGAACTCCGGCTGGGACCACTCCCAAATTGGCCTGTTCAAGCGCTCGGCGTGGGCAATTACTTATGACTACGCGGCGGAGTGCGAAGCCCGCGGCGAGCGCATCCCTAAGAAGTGGATCGAAACCTTCACTGACGTCGTGCGTATGACGCAGATGGTGCACGCAGAGGCCGTTCCGGTGCGCGTGGCCAACCACGATGCGGCCGTGGCCCGCATTTCTCACCTGCCACACGTGCTGGCTGAGACCCTCGCCGTGGTGGGCGACAATGGCGGCATCCTCGCGCAGTCCTTGGCCGCGGGCTCCTTCAAGGACGGCACGCGTGTGGCGGGCACCACGCCTGAGCTCGTGCGTCAGATGTGTGAGACGAACGCGCCCGCGCTTGTCGACGCCCTCGACGAAGCCCTCCAGCTCCTCCAGGCCGCGCGCGACTCGCTCGCTGCGGAGCAGCCTTCCATCGCAGACTTGGCTGAGACCGGCTTCCGTGCCCGTACTCGTATTGAGGCGCGCTCGGGTGCCCGCAAGGAGTCTGTCTCGCCGGTGAAGATTTCCTCGCGGCCGGTGCTGCGCCTGCACCCGGGCGGCCCGAACTGGGTGGCGCAGCTGCGCCAGTCGGAGTCCTTGGGCGGGCGCATCGAGATTTTCTAAGCTGCGCTTTCAGTCTCGGAAGGTGTCATCGCGCTGCTTCCGGGACTGTGACTCGTCTCGGCTCAGCGCGAGAATCGGCAGGCCTAAGAGGCCGAGCGCAATTCCGACGGGCAAGAGCCATAGCATCCCCGACGCCAGCCAGAGAACCGCACCGAGAATGGCGCCGGCGATGAGACAGGATGCAAGCTTCTGGTTCATGGAATCTAGGGTACGGGGGCGTCGGTAAGCATGTGCGATCGGCCTAACTGACAACGAAGCCTACAGTTTTGGGGGTGTCGCGGCTTTCGTTGGCAAATATGCAGCTTTCCGGCGGCCGGTTGCCCCACCCCTTGTTAAGCTGAGCGCAGCATCAACGGGGGGAACGATGAATGCACTACTTGTTCGGGGGCTAAGTAGGTCCCAACTTGTCACGCGTCTGCGGCGTGGGGACATCACCAAAATTGCGCGCGGTATCTACGTGTGGGGAGCTCCGACGCCGCTGGAGGTTCTGCAAGCGGTCCAAGAATACAAAGCTACTGTGATCGCCGCCGGTCGCACCGCGGCACAGCTCTATTTAGGCCATGAGCTGACGACTCCGCTGGAGCTGCGCGGACCTGCACGCTTGCCGACGTCGCCTTTCTACTCACTGCGCCGCACTAAGCAAAACGCCTATCGGATGATCGATGGCATCCGGGTGGCCAATCCGCTTCTCGCCATCGAGCGGCTCGACGCCGCCCTGGCGGTGGAGCTGTGCGAGGCCCTCTACTCGACGAAGGAAGGCAGGGAGGCCATCGAGCGGGACCGAGCGGAGTTTCGCCGACTGTCGGCGCACGCGCAGAAGGTACTTACGCAAGCTGCACTGTTTACCGACTCTTCTGCGGAGATACTAGTCATCCGCGCTTTGAAGGCGCGCGGGCTGAAGGTGGAGAGCAACTATCTCATTGGGGCGTATCGGTGGGACATTGTCTTGCCGGACTACAAGATTGCGCTTGAGATAAACGGTCTGCAATTCCACTCGGCGCTCACGCCGTGGATTAGGGACCACTGGAAGAACAACGAGGCCGTCCTGCGGGGCTGGCGCACGTTGCGCTATACCGGCCATTGCGTGAAATACCACCTGAACTACATCGTGGAGCAGATTTGTACTGCTAATCAGCCCGCCTGGGAGAGGCGCTACTACCGCGGAGTGCGCAGCTGGCACCGCGCGTTGGGTCCGGCGCCGTGGGAGGGAGCTCTGGAGCCGCCGCCCGAGCCGGACTGGGTGAGAGACATCGACTTTTCTCAGCAGGAGCCGCAGTAAGCGGGCTGTCTGTGGCTTTCGCGGCGGCTAGGGCTTTGGCTGCGGCTTTGGCTGCGGCTTTGGATCTGCATAACTGACAACGAAGCCCTTCATCTGGCCTCCACGAGCGCTCTCGTTGGCAACTACGCAGATCCTAGGTGGCGTCCACGGGTGAAAGCCGGGGGCTAAGTAGCCGGTAAGTGACCCTCGAAATATAGGCACTTGGGTTCAGACCGTCGTTGCACCACTTCTAGTACGGAGGTGTTGTTATGGCGCAGCGTCCGCAGGGCACTTTTGTGTCGTTATCGGAGTCGGATAAGGAGCAGTTGCGGCGGTTAATTGCCGGTGGCTTGAGTCTGCGCGCAGCGGTGCAAGAGGTTGGGTGTAATTATCAGCATGCGTATTTCTTTGCCCATTGTGAGCAGTTGATTCCATATAGTCCGCGTGGTCATGATGCTCAGGCTCTTGCGGCGGGCATCGAACTGGTGAGAAAGGGTGTGCGTGTGCATACCGCGGCGCGTCAGGTTGGTGTCTCTGATCCAGTTTTGCGCCGACAGGCGTGCAAGCTAGGTTTGTGCGTGCCGGTCAGTCAGCTGCAACGGCGGATTAATGCCACCGAGCAACGTGTTATTTTCCTGCGTCTGCGACTAGCGAGCTTGTCGACTCGTGATGCTGCTGTAGCTTGTGGTATCAGTTTCCGTAAAGCGTGGGATTTTGACAAAGGGGTGGTCAAATCAGCGCAGACTCACGGTCAGGTATTTGTCCCTGCTGGTCCGGCTGCCGGTGTGTATAACAAGCTTATGAAACGTTTACACAAGCTGAATGCGAGCCCAGGCGAAGCGATGCAACCGTTACCGAAACTAGCTGCTGGTGTCGATCCGTATAAGAAGATTAATAAGCGATATCTCGACCATGACGAGCGCATTCATATTGCTGACTGGCGACGCGAAGGGGTCTCGATCCGCGAGATTGCACGCCGGCTTGGGCGCTGCCATTCCACGATTAGTAGAGAGCTGCGTCGAAACCATAGTCCACAGGGCCCTTATCATGCTGGAGCTGCACAAATCCGAGCTGTAGCGCGCAGAGCTCGGCCACAAATTGGGAAATTGCTTGCTAACCCTAGACTGCGTGACTGGGTTATCGACAAGCTACGGGCACAATGGTCACCAGAAGAAATCCAAGGCCGAATCCGGCTTGACTTTCCTGATGATGAGGACATGCGTGTGAGTGCCGAAACAATCTATGAAGCTTTCTATCTTGAGCCAAA
>OJMC01000015.1_pt1 | contig 67868 bp, 61 predicted proteins | sample 1596731 | NCBI WGS metagenome assembly OJMC01 (sample SAMEA3904698, study PRJEB24821) | metagenome | biome: Builtin; feature: hospital; material: surface | place: USA | collected 2013-08-19
TCTACACAGAGTAGATCGTCGGCAGCGTCAGATGTGTATAAGAGACAGAACCTGGTGTACTCCCAGCGCAACCGCTCGGCCGCTATCCGCATCCCGATTACCGGTTCCAACCCGAAGGCCAAGCGCATCGAGTTCCGCGCACCGGACCCCTCCGGCAACCCGTACTTGGGCTTTGCCGCCATGATGATGGCCGGCATCGACGGCGTAAAGAACCGCATTGAGCCGCACGCTCCAGTTGATAAGGACCTCTACGAGCTGCCACCGGCAGAGGCTGAGTCCATCCCGCAGGCCCCGACCTCCCTCGAGGCTTCCCTGAAGGCCCTGCAGGAGGACATGGACTTCCTCACCGAAGGCGATGTCTTCACCGAGGATCTCATCGAGACCTACATCAACTACAAGTACGAGAACGAGATCAACCCGGTCCGCCTGCGTCCTACCCCGCAGGAATTTGAAATGTACTACGACTGCTAGAGCTGCGCTTGCCGACGCCCCCTCTCGCCACCAGCTTTCCGCCTTCCTAGGCTCCCTAATTGCTGAGTGCCGATTGGGGGCTTTGCAGATCCTCTGTGCACTTTGGATTCAGAGGTTTTACACCGACTATTGACAAGCGCCCTTGATTCTTAGCGGTGGCCACTCCTTGTTGTTTGACTATCGCAGCGTTTTCAAATGCATGGCACTTGAGCAAAACCTTGCGCAAATGATTACTAAGATTGCGCATTTTGAGCTATACTTTAGTCAATCGATACCCCCTCCAAGCTTCCCATAGGAACAGCTCAATATGAGAGGGGGGCTTTGCTATTCTGAAGCAATGAACCGCAGGAAGAAGTTCCTTAGCATTGAAGAGCAAGTCAGTTTAATTCAACGCCGTGGGTTAATCCTTCCTTCCGAAAAATCCGCTGAAAATTTCCTAGAGCGTCAAAATTATTACCGCTTTTCGGGCTACATGCGGTACTTCCAAGAAAACTTAGCCGGTGACGAAGCCAGATTCTTTCCTGGCACCCAGTGGGATGAAATAGTTAACATCTACCGGTTGGACATCGAACTTCGTTCTCTCCTTCTCCGCGGGCTCCAAGAAGCAGAGCTTGCTGCCAGGACGGCCTTTGCGCTCAGCGAAGGTGAAATCCATTCTCCTTATGAGAAGTATCTTCAGCCCACTGCTTACCGGCGCCCACCAAGTCCGGCCATGCCGCCCACACACGATCTAATTATCAGTGAGCTCAAGCGGTCTAAGGAACCATACCTCCATAAATACCAAAAGGACTCAGGGTCCGACACTGAAAGGTGGGTTTACGATGTCCCAATTTGGGTGGCAGTTGAGGCATTGTCCTTTGGTACGTTGTCGAAAGCAATAAGCTTCCGAAACGACAACAACCAAGTTTACGCAAAGACTTGTTCCATTCTTGGCGTAAAGAAACAATATTTAGCGCGCCAATTGCGCTCTTTTACTTTCGTGAGAAATAAGTGTGCTCACTCAGCTCGGTTATGGAACGGTTTCGTTTTGGACCAACCTGCAGTATCCAATGCTACAAAGCGGCGTGCTGAGAAAGTTTTAGGTCAAAATTATGGCGAGAACTCGCTACTAGCAGTAATTGTAGCCCTTGATAACTTTCTCTTCCTTACAAATTCGTGGGTTGGATTTTTGGATGAGTATATGAAGCTGGTCGAACGAAATCCGGATTTCCACCAAGGTATAGCGAATCCTCATCATTCATAGCCTCCCTTGGTGCATGAACACGCAATGGTATTCCAGCCCTTTTCTTGCGACCCCAGACACACATTCACGTGGGTTTGACCCCCGCCCCTATATGCACGCTTAGCGAGAGTTCTCACCAGCAAAAACGACAGCAAAATTCTGATAACCCGACCGAAAGAAATTAACATGTGGGTGTGACTGATAGATTCCGCCAACTCCCAGCCCCTGGCCCCGCGTGGGGAGGCAGCCTCATGGGCACCTCCATCGTTTCGCGCCTGCTCGTGGAAGAAGACATGATGATCCTGGCCGGCATTTTTGCCGCCATCGCGTGCGTCATCTTTGTCGTTCTCACCGCGGGCTTCTTGCGCTACCGCCACCCTAGCTTTGAGCGCACCACTATGGCGGAGTGGTCGATGTTTTTCATCGGAATCTTGGCGCTCGGTGCCGCGCTTTCCGGTCTGACGGATATCCCTACCTTCCGTCTCGTGGGCTTTTGGATCGGTGGTCCGGTTACGGTTATTACGTGGGCTATCCAGCTCACGCGCTTTCATGGCGAGCCGAAGTTCACCTGGGGCCTGCCGCTGGTCGGCCCCATGATTTCGGCTTCCGTTTCCGGTTGGCTGGCTAATGATTACGGCCCGCTCTACCACGTGATGGGTACGGTATTTTTCTTCATGTCCCTGGTGACGGCGGTGCCCACCTTCGCCCGCGTGTACTGGGCGGCATGGCACGGCAAGGTGGATTTCACCGGCGCCAAATCAGCCACCGCATGGGTCCCGCTAGGCGTGGTGGGCCAGTCCACCACGGCAATGCAGATTCTCTTCCCCGGCACGGTGTCCATCTATTACGGCGTTACGGCCCTTATCATCGCCATTCCACTGTCCATCTACGCGATGTTTACCTTCTATCCCAATGTGGCTCGGTGGGTTCCGTACTCCCCGGCGTGGTGGTCCTGCACCTTCCCGCCGGGCACCGTGAGCATGGGCGGCCACCAGCTGGCATTGGTCAATGGCTCCAAGCTTATCGACGCCATTGCGCTCACCATCCCCGTCCTCCTCACCGCCCACTGGATACTATGCTCCACCCGCTTCCTCAGCTGGGTGTGGGAAGGAAAGAAGGAAACCGGCCCTGAAGAGCCACTCATTAAGACTGGGCCCTAAAGGTAGCAAGGAGGCGCAGCCACTATGCGAGACGCCAGCTTCGAACGAGGCAAGCGCCGCACACGCCGCCGTACGCGTGAGGCGCGACCGCGACGCGAGCACTGGAGCAGGGAATACGCAATCTATGCGGAGGATTCCTGGGGCATCGATGACTTGGGGCCCGAAGGCGGCGAGAATTCCGTGCGCGCCTACTCCGGCGGCCGCGCAGATGGTAACTGTCGCCGGCGCCGCTGATGCTTAGCTGCTCCCCCATCACCTTCATCGCTTGGGATCGCGCCAACCTGGCTGCGGTGAGAGACGTACTCGCCAGCCTGCAGCGAGACGGCATCTACCTGCGCCGCGGCCACCTGCTCTTGGAGGCGTCGTGGCTTGGCTCTGGCGCGCGGGACTTCTACGCCACGGCCTGGCGCTGGGGCGAAGAAGACTGCCCGCTCTTTTATGACCTAGCCCGGCGCGGAAAGCTTTTGCTTACTATCAGCGATACCGTGATTTCCTGCGGCAGCAAGGACGACATGGCCGATGCGCGCGCTGGCATTGCACAAGAACTCATCGCCGCCCAGAATCCGCAGCAATTGTGCGGGCTGCTTGCCGACGCCGCAGAAGAATAGCCCTACAGTCCCGGTTGTTCGCTGCGCTTCATCCAGCCCATGCGTGGAACAAAGCCGCGGGGATGCTTCATTTGGGCTACGGCGTCGGCAATCATGAGGCGGTGGCGGCGCGACACGCTATCGGGAAGCTTCGCCACGGAGAACCACCCAGCCTCGGTATTTTCTTCATCGCTGATGACCGGTTCTGCGCCATCCGCTACTGATACGCGCAGCGCGGTTCCCATAAAGGTGCACTCATCGCCGTTGGGGTAGGTCACGGGGCCGGACTGCCCCACGCCCAATAGCGCTTCCACCTTGGCATCGAGACCGACTTCCTCTTTGACTTCTCGCAGCGCGGTGGTAGTAATTTCCTCGCCTGGCTCGCAGATTCCTTCCACCGGGGTCCACGTACCGTTATCGGAACGCTTTACTAGCAGCACGGAGGGGACTTCCCAGAGAGCGGCGTCTGCCGGAACATCGCGGATGATGATGGCGCTGCAGGCCGGCACAAAGATCTGATCGTGACCAATCTTTTCGCGCAGCTGAACAATAAAATCTGGAGTCGGCATGCCACCTAGCGTAGACCAGTGCGGCGTACTTAGGCCATGGGTCCCAAGACCTCTTTAGCTAGAACCTGAATATCGGTGGCCAACGTGAAAGACAGCTCCATGTCTGTCTGCGTGGTTTGGCAGGTGTGGCCTTCTTCGAGGCGCTGTGTCGTTCCGGAGACCACTCCCACGATGGTTTGTTCTCCTTCCACTTCGCCATACACCGGACCACCGGAGTCGCCATTAGTACTGCATACGCGCGCCCTAGCGGCGATCGAATCCCGCTGGAGTCCCCCCGAGTTCAGCTGCGCCATCGCCGCACCATGGATAAGCGTGCCGCAGGTCTCATCGGTCACGCGGCCAAGCTTGCACACATGAAGCGGCAGGTGAGCCAAGGACGTGGCGACGCTATTGTCTACCGCCCCGGGGACGTAGTAGTCAGCGCTGCCGGTGATCTCGATAAAGGCCACGTCGAGGTCGTGGCTATCTTCGGCATAAAAATCAGAGTAGATGACCTCGCCGATAGGCTCGGCGGGGTAGCTAAAGTCGCCGTCGGCAGTGCCGGCCCAGACCTTATCGCCGGGTTTGCCGCAATGGGAAGCGGTGACGGCGATCGTGCGGGCGTCGGCAAGCGTAAATGACCACGCCGCGGTGCAAGACTGGTAGTTGAAGTAGGCACCCGGCTGCGGTTCATCGCCGGAGAGATCCAAGGCGGTGCCCGGCGCGAGCGGCGCCGTGGCCGGGGAATAGGACTCATTGGGAATGAGGTTTTTAGAAGACAGGGCGGAGAAACTTGGCTCTTCCCCACCCCGCACCGGGCTGCAGGCCGCAAGGAACGCGGCCGTGCACGCTACAAAGACGCTAGTTGCTTTCTGCGTCCGCATCCCCGGCGTTGTCCTTATTATCTTCTTCCGCATCCATCTCCGCCTGGGCTTTGAGATCGCGGATGAACTTTTCCGGATCAAACTCGGTGTAATGTTCCGGGCCGGCAAAATTTTCTAGGGCCATGGTCTAAACCTCCGTTTTCTGAATCGACGTGGTGATGTAATCCTTGACCGCCGCGGCATCATTAGGCAAGTCCTTGACGCGCCGCTCAGTATCGAGGATGCCGGCAAAGCGCTCGGGCGGCTCAGGTGCGGAGCCGATGGCTTCCGTAATGGTCTCGGCAAACTTCACCGGCAGCGCGGTCTCCAGACACACAATTGGCGTCTCCACGCCCTCGCGCTGTGCGCCGCGGGCCACCTTGATGCCATCGGCCGTGTGCGGATCCGCCAGGTAATCAAAGCGCTCGTGCACGTCCTTGATGGTGGCTAGGCGATCGGCATGGCTGGAGGAACCGGACAGGAAACCATAGTCCTCGCGGGCAGCAGCAATCTTCTCGCGGTCGAGGCTAAAGCCGCCTTCTTTCACCTTGGTGCCGAACAGCTCCGCGGTTTCGGCTGCATCGCGGCCGAGCAAGTCAAACGCAAAGCGCTCAAAATTCGAGGCACGGGAGATATCCATGGACGGCGACGAGGTAGCCATGGTCTCTGCGGCTGGGCGCGGCCGATAGTTGCCGGTGCGGAAGAACTCATCCAGTACGTCGTTCTCATTGGTGGCCACGATGAGGCGATCAATGGGAAGGCCCATCTGGCGAGCGATGTGGCCGGCGCAGATATCGCCAAAGTTACCGGTGGGAACACTAAAGGAAACCTTCTGATCGGCGGTTTCGGTGACCTTGAGCCAGCAGGAGATGTAGTAGACCACCTGGGCCATCAGCCGTGCCCAGTTAATGGAATTGACCGCGCCGATGCGGTAGGCGGCCTTAAAATCAGCATCTCCCGATACCGCCTTGACCACATCCTGGCAATCATCGAAGACGCCATCGAGAGCGATGTTGAAGATATTCGGGTCATCCAGCCCAAACATCTGCGCCTGTTGGAAGGCCGTCATCCGGCCGGCTGGGGTGAGCATAAAGACGCGAATGCCATGGCGCCCGCGCATCGCATACTCTGCAGAGGACCCCGTATCGCCGGAAGTAGCGCCCAGAATATTGAGGGTCTCGCCGCGGCGGGCGAGCTCATATTCAAAGAGCTCACCCAAAAGCTGCATGGCCATGTCCTTAAATGCTGCAGTTGGCCCTTCGGATAGATGGCCGATGAAAAGGCCCTCGCCTAGTTCGGTGACGGGAACGATTTCCGGGTCCGCGAACTTAGGGCTGGTATAGGCGCGGGCGGCGATGGCCTCGATGTCTTGCGCTGGAATATCGTCAATGAAAAGCTTAAGTACCTCGGCCGCAAGCGCCGCGTAGCCTTTGTCCGCTAGGAGCCTGCGCCATGAATTTAAAGTGGCGGAATCTAGCTGTGGGTAGCTCTCCGGCAGGTATAAACCGCCATCGGAGGCAAGCCCGCCGAGGAGAATATCTGTAAAAGATGCGGGCTGACGGGCGGTATCGCGGGTCGAAATGTACTTCACACAAAAGAATCTTAGTAGTTAAGGCGTAAGGTATCAGCCATGTCGCAGCCGAATCCCAGAGAAGTCATTACCACTCAGGCTTTAAGCATTTGGGTAGCCGCCATGGCGGTCTACCTCGTAGCGATTACCGGCCGTACCTCTTTCGGTGTGGCTGGTTTGGATGCCATTGAGCGCTTCGATGTCGACGCCGGTCGTATCGCAGTCTTTACCTCTGTGCAGTTGGGCGTGTACGCCCTAGCCCAAATCCCCACCGGCATCTTGATTGATAAATTTGGCCCGCGCTTACTCCTCGTGGTCGGCGCGGTCATTATGGGCATTGGCCAGGTCGTCTTGGGTTTTACCACCAGCTATGGCGTAGCCATTACCGCGCGCGTGCTCATCGGCGCAGGCGATGCCACAGCGTTTCTCTCCGTGATGCGCATCCTGCCTTATTGGTTCCCACTGCACCGCACACCCATGTTCACCCAGGTGACGTCGTCGCTGGGACAGATGGGTCAGTTCATTTCCGCGGTTCCTTTCCTGTGGTTGCTGGGTGCGGCCGGATGGACCGCTGCCTTCGTTACCCTTGGCGCGGTGGGCATCCTGGTAGCAATCGCCGCCATCGTGGCGGTGGCAGACTCACCAGAGAAGTTAGGGATTATCCCCACGGAGAAGGAACCACCCAACTCGCAGGCCACCAGCATCCCGGCCCGCTTGAAAACGGTATTCCGTTCCCCAGTGGCCTGGCAGGCTTACTTCATCCACTACATTGGCATGCTCCCGCTCATCGTCTTTGTCATGCTGTGGGGCATGCCCATGATGACCCAAGGCATGGAGATGTCCAAGGCCAAGTCCAGCCTGGTGCTCACCTTGCTGGCGGTATTCTTGGTCTTCGTCGGCCCCCTGCACGGCAAAATTTCCTCCCGCGCGCAGCATGTCCGCCCATGGCTTAGCCTCGGGTTTGTCGCGGTTCACGTACTTGCGTGGTTGCTTTTCTTTGCCTTTGGCACCGACAGCGGACTAGCCGCAATTTTGGTGGTGTCCTTCATTACCGCGTTGTGCACACCGACGGCTAACTATGGCTTCGATATCGTGCGTGAGCGCATGGACCGCTCCGTGGTGGCCACCGCTACGGGCTTGGGAAATATGGGCGGGTTTACCTCCGGCATGTTGGGTGCGCAGCTCTTTGGCATGGTCTTGGACCACTCCTCCGACGCCCCTGATTACTCCATGCCGGATTTCACTGCGGCCGCGGCTGCGGTACTAGCCGTTTGGGTAGTAGGCATGATTGGTGTGGTCATCACCCACTTCCTTCGCCGCCGCGCCGGCGAGAACGGGCCTTCTGTCACCATCGTGGAGGTTTCCTAGAAGCCCTCGACTGATTACTCTGGGTTGAGGATAAAGCGAATGGTTCCTTCAGGGTCCGCCAAAAGCTCCCGGGTAGCCGCCACGGCTTCCGCTTCATCAAAGGCAATGCGTTCAAAGCCAGTATCGTTGAGCTCCACAATGTCCGCACCAGGGCAGGTTAGAAGAATCGGCGAGTGCGTGGCAATAATGACCTGTGCGCCGCGGTCAACCGCTAGGGCAATTTCCCCTACGAGGGCTAGTTGCCGGATAACGGACAGCCCTGATTCTGGCTCATCAAGGATGTACACGCCTTGGCCATTGATGTGCTCGTAAAGCAGGTCGAAGACGGATTGTCCGTGCGAGCGGCGGGACAAATCCACATTCTGAGAAAGAGTCGAACGGCCGCCACGTTCGGCCGCTGAATCCCCACGTCCAATCAAGTACTCGTGCTTTTCGGCGCGCAAGAAGTAGGCGCGCTGGATAACTTCCTCTGTATCGCAGCGAATGGGGCTACGAGGAACGATTTCATCTGGGTCGTCCATCCGGCCGCCCGCAGGTGAACAGCCCAAATCGCTAGCCACGCCAGCGAGCAAGCTCGATTTACCAATGCCGTTTTCTCCTACAAAGACGGTGACGGGGCTTCGCAGCTTGAAGCTGCCCAAATCAGCTAAATAGTCGAAGACGGGCAGCTCGGCGCGGTAGTCATCAGGCTTAAACTTCAGGCTTAGGGCATCAACCAGCATGGGCCCTAGGTTAATTCAGTTCATCGAGTACGCGCAGCGCATCTTCCTGCGCTGCCGCCGCGCCAAAGTTTTTCAGGTGGCCGCCCAAGTCGCCGGCCGGAACTGACTGGGCGATGGTATCGGCCGGCACGGTATTGACGGCATAAGCCACCCCTACCCCGCCGGTGATGGGGATGGCAATGGCGGCGAGTACTCCCGCCGCGGTCGACAGCGTGGTCTTGAAAGTCATAGTCTCCTCCAGAGGCTTCGGCACCGAGCACCCTGCCCGTTACCAATTTGTGATGTTTTACCTTAGGAAGAGTTACTGCCAAGGCCATGCCGCCTAGCTGCGGGTTGCCTGAATTTTCGCGCCCAGTTCGCGAGGAAATAAAGGGCTAGTTTGCTGGATAGCTCTCGGCCACGATGCCATCGCTGGCCGGCATCACAAGGCCTCGCTCAAATGCTACGAGGACTGCCTTTTCATCTGATTCGCTGATGTCACCAGACTCCACCGCACTGTTGAGCTCGCGCTCGAGGTAGACGCGCACATCGGATTTGCCGTTTTCCGTCTGGGTAATATCCCGCGGGACGGAATTGAGCGGGATGCCCAGCGCCTTCGCCAGGGAGGTCACGCGGTTGGCGTCGGTGGAATCATCGGCCTTGATGTCACCATTGACCTGTGCGGGCATGTCTTCCTGAACCACGCCACCAGCCACGGCCTCGCCCACCGTCTTCGTCCCCTTGGGGGGATTATCGCGATTGGTAGCCCACACCCCGACAGCGATAGCCACGATGACGGCCACGGCTACAAAGGCCCACAGGTAGATGAGCTTATGTCGATACACTCCGCTGATTTTAGCCATGGTAACCAGCGCCATCGCCGAAGGAACCGTAGTCATTGCCGCGAGGGTTCTCGCCGCGATCATTGAGGGCGTCGATGATGGAGCGGATGGTGGCCTCTCCTATGCGGTCGGCGCGCCCCCACGAGCGAGGTGCCTGGCGAGAATTGTGCGGTGCTGATTCTGGCCGCGGCGGCGCTGGCTTTTCCTCCCTCGGCGTGGAGACCTCGACGGTCAAGGTGGTGTCATCAAGGTGGAGGGCGTCACCGTCGCGCACGCCCGCGGCACGCGCTGCGGAAAGCAGCGCGGATAGTTCGCCCACCGTGGCATTGTCCACATCGAGTTGCAGCTTAAAAGACATAACTAGCCAGTCCTTTCCTATTCCCATCCCACTTTAGAGTCCGAAAGTGCAAAAAGTAAGGGCGCGGTGCGCACATCGGGGACTTTCAAGGCTAACTCTAAGAATGCTCGAAGGATTCCTCCTCGCCCCAGAAGACCTCATCGACAACCTTCCGGGCATGGCGGGTAAGTTTCAGATAGTTTTCTAGAAACTCTTGGTTCTCCTCCGGCGGCCAGCCAGCGGCACCGGCTACCTGGGCCAGCTGCGGGCCGGGCCCGGGCAACTGGTCGACGCGCTTGCCGCGCACGAGCACCAGTGCATTGCGGGCGTCGGTAGCCATAAGCCAGGCCTCGCGCAGGTCAGAGACCTGATCGGCAGACAGGATTGCGGTTTCTTCCAAGGCATCGAGCACGCGCAGTGTGGACGGATCGTGCAGTTGGGCATACTCGTGGGCATGCATCATGGTCAGGAGCTGCACAGTCCATTCAATATCTGAGAGCGCACCGCGCCCCAACTTGGTATGAGTATTACGGTCCGCACCGCGCGGCAGACGCTCATTGTCCACGCGCGCCTTCATGCGCCGGATATCGCGAATGGTCGAGGCGCTCGCGCCGCCTTCTGGGTAGCGGAAGCTATCGACCATGGATATAAATCGCTCGCCTACTTCCCTATCGCCAGCCACGAAGGCCGCGCGCAACAAAGCCTGCAGCTCCCACGACTCGCCCCACTCGCGGTAGTAGCGCTCATAGGAGGAGATGGTGCGTGCCACCGCACCAGAACGGCCCTCCGGGCGCAGGCCCAAATCGACGTCCAGTGGTGGGTCGCCTGAAGGCTTAGACAGGCGGCGCCGAAGCTTATCGACGATCCCGATGGCCCACTTCACGGCCTCCCCTTCCGCACCAGAGTCATCGGCCGGTTCGCTGGGTTCTGCCACCACAAGCACATCCGCATCTGAGCCAAATCCCAGCTCCATGCCTCCCAAGCGGCCCATGCCAATGACGGCGATGCGCGCTGGCGGCTCTGCATCTTCGTTGGCAAGGCGCCACGCGCGCACCTCGGCGCGAAGTGCAGCCTCAAGGACGGCATCCCAAATTGTGGATAGCTCATGACATACCTGCTTGACCGGCATGAAGCCCAGCAAATCCGCACTGGCGATGCGGGCCAGCTCCACTCGGCGCAACGAGCGCGCCACCGCCACCGCTTTATCCGGGTCGGCGTGGCGCTTGCTGGAATTAACTAGCGCCTTGGAAACCTGTTCGGGCTTGGTTTCTAGCAGTTTGGGGCCAGTGGCGCCGTCGGAAAGCTGCTTGACCGAATCCGGCGCGCTAATAATCAGATCAGAGGTAAACGGCGAGGTACCCAGGATATGCATGAGCCGCTGGCCCACAATTCCTTCATCGCGCAGCATGCGCAAGAACCACGACCTATCGTTCGCGGCCTCCGAGAGCTTGCGATAGTTCAACAGGCCCATATCGGGGTCTGCGGTATCGGCGAGCCATTCCATCAAGGTAGGCAGCAAGATTGCCTGAATGCGTGCCTTGCGGGAGGTTCCCGCCGCCAGGGAGGTCAGGTGCTCAAAAGCGCGGTTTGGGTGGTTATAGCCCAACGCGGCCAACTGCAGCTTGGCGGCCTCCGGCGAAAGCTTAAGCTCATCAGCGGACATGGTGACCACGGAATTAAGCAGCGGCCGGTAGAACAGGCGCGAGTGCAGCTCGGAGATCCGCAGGCGGATCCGGCGCAGGTGCGACAGCATGCGCTCGGCCGCCGACTTGGTGCCCTGCGGATAAAAGCCGGCGATGCGCGCGAGCCACTTCATCCCGTCTTCGTCGTCCTTATCCGGCAGCGTGTGCGTGCGGCGGAAGCGCTCTAATTGCAGGCGGTGCTCGAGCAGGCGCAAGAATTCATAGGCTTCAATGAGCTGGGTTCCGTCCTCGCGGCCGACGTACCCCGCTGAAATCAGCGCCTCCAGCGCCTCCACCGTGGAAAGCGCGCGCAGCGTCTCATCGGAGCGACCATGGACCAACTGCAGGAGCTGGACAGCAAATTCGATATCGCGCAGGCCGCCCACGCCTAGCTTCAGCTCGCGGTGTTTGAGCTCTGCGGGAACATTGGCCAGCACGCGGCGGCGCATGGCCTGTACGTCCTCAACAAAGGACTCGCGCTGCGACGCCGTCCACACCATCGGGCGAATCTGGTCCAAATAGTCCTGGCCTAGCGGGAGGTAGCCCGTCATAGCGCGCGCTTTAAGGAGCGCCTGGAATTCCCACGTCTCCGCCCACCGCTTGTAGTAGGCCACGTGAGATTCCAAAGTGCGCACCAACGCGCCCGACTTTCCCTCGGGGCGCAGGTTCGCATCCACCTCGAAAAAGGTGGTGGATCCAATGCGATTAAACTCCGCCGCCAGCCGCGTGGCCCTAGGGGTTGCCTCGCTGCCGACGAAAATAACGTCCACATCGGAAATATAGTTCAGCTCGCCTGCGCCGCACTTGCCCATCGCCATGACAGCCAGCTGTGCATCCAACGGGGCATCGCCGTAAATGGTGCGCACGGCACAGGCAAGGGAGGCGGTCAAGGCGGCGTCGGCAAGCGCGGTGGTCAGCGCCGTAATCTGGCGAAATCCTACCTCCGGCTGCAGCTTGGTCTGGCCCTTGCGTGAATGGAAGGTACCCGCCACATCGCAGGCGGCAATGCGCATCATCAAAGTGCGGTACGTCGTGCGCAGCGCCTGCTTATGCTCCCCCTCGCCGGCGCGGTAGGTGCCCGGCGCGCTCAAGTCTTTGCGCGCCGGATCGGGACGGTCAATGTCCTCCGCAAAGTCCGCGGGCTCGGCATCGACGGCACCGAGCAAGCTTTGCAGCATCTCTTCAGACTTCGGAAGGGGTTTTTCTAGTTCTCGCCACAGTTCAGGGTGCGCCGCGAGGTGATCGCCGAAGGCGGTCGAGGCCCCCAGTAGTGCGAAGAGGCGCACGCGCAAAGTTTCATTGGAACGCACGGCATCATCGAGCTCTGGGGCTTGTTCATAGATGCGGATCAGATTATTGAGAGCCAGGTCTGGGTCGCCCACGGCAGCGAGGGTCCACAACAGATCGGCTGATTCCGGATTCTTCCACCCCAGCTGCTCAATATCCTGCGCAGCATGCGGGCGGGTAAGACCTAGTGTGGCCGGTGAAGGCACAGCAGCAGGACGCATTTTTCTCCTAGAAGTTCAGGTTATTGCGCAGCTCAAAGGTGGTGATTTGGCTCTGATAGTGATGCCACTCATCCCACTTGGAGCGCAGGAAGAACTCAAAGACGTGCTCGCCCAGGACTTCCGCCATGAACTCGGATTTTTCAAATTCGCGCAAGGCCTGATCCAGGCTGGTGGGTAGATCCTTATATCCCATCGCGCGGCGCTCGCGACGAGTGAGCTGGTGGACATCGTCCTCGGCCGGATCATCGAGCTCGTAGCCCTCGCGGATGCCTCGCAGGCCTGCTGCCAATAGCACCGCATAGCCCAGGTAGGGGTTCATCGAGGCATCAATGGAGCGGATTTCTACCCGGCGCGATTCTTCCTTGGTAAGCCGGTAGGTGGGAACGCGGACCAGTGCGGAGCGATTCGATACTCCCCAGGTGGCTGCGCCCGGAGCCTCGTTGCCGAACATCAGGCGCTTATAAGAATTGGTCCACTGATTCACAATCGCGGACATCTCCGTGGAGTGCTCCAAGATGCCGGCGATGAACTGGCGGCCGGTCTGGGACAAAGAGAATTCATCATCCGGATCGTGGAAAGCATTGGATTGGCCTTCAAAAAGGCTCAAGTGGGTGTGCATGCCTGAGCCTGGCAGGTGCTCGAAGGGCTTAGGCATGAAGGTGGCGCGCACGTTGGAGTTGGTGGCCACCTGCTTGATCACGTGCCGGAAGGTCATGATGTTATCGGCCATGGTGAGCACGTCCGCATGGCGCAGATCAATTTCTTGCTGGCCCGGCGCGGTTTCGTGGTGGCTAAACTCCGTCGCAATTCCCAGCGATTCCAGCGCTAGCATCGCCTTCCTGCGGAAAAGCGGGGCGGTATCGTGCGTTGCTTGGTCGAAGTAACCGCCGTTGTCCGTGGGTACCAAGTCGGTGAGTTCGCGGCCGCGCTCGAAGAGATAGAACTCGATTTCTGGCGAGGCCATGCAGGTAAATCCATCGTTGGCGGCCTCGGTTACCTGGCGGCGCAGGATATGGCGCGGGTCCACCATGGAGGGCTGGCCGTCTGGCTGCGCGATATCGCAAAACATGCGGGCCGATTGCAGGTCCGGCTCATCCATATCAAAGGGCAGAATCTGGAAGGTGGAGGGATCTGGCAGCGCGATGGTGTCAGACTCAGAGATACGAGAAAAGCCCTCTACGGAAGAGCCATCGAAGCCAACACCTTCTTCAAAGGCCGATTCCAACTCGGACGGGCTCATGACCACGGATTTAAGGGCGCCCAGAATATCCGTAAACCACAGGCGGATAAAGCGGATATCGCGTTCCTCAACGGTGCGCAAGACAAATTCGTGTTGGCTATTCATGCTTTAGACCTTACCGGCTCTCCCCCGAGGGATGTGCAGTTCATGCGACAGTTTTTCCAGGGCGAAATGCGCAGGTCGCAAGAGTATCCAGGGGGTGGCCAGCGGGGGCTTTTCCGGCAGGAGCCAGCTTCCGCGCATGCTTTGCTAAGTGGGCAAGCGAACATACGTACACCTCTTAAAGGACGAATCTTTATGACCACCCACTGCGATGATCTTTCTGCTCACGTAATCGAACGCCTCATCACCGCCGCACAACAGGGCTGGGCGCCGGCGGACCTAGAACACGTCTTAGGCCCGCATGCCTACCCCATTATTTACCGTGCAAGCCCCCATGTGCCGGCACGAATTACCTCCCCTGCGCTGCGCAAAGCATGGCTACAGATGGCCCCTCCGCAGGAGAATTTCATTCCGCGCGATAAGCTGCGCGCCATTATTAAAGAGCTCATTCACCTACCGAAGCTGCGCGATACCGAGCTTTTAGCCTCCGGCGAATCCTTGCGGGAGGATGGGCTTAGCGATAAGCAACGCAAAATCCGCGAAAAGGTTCTAGGCCTTTTGCGGAAAGCGGAATCTACCAGCTTTGAGGATGAGGCCGAGGTTCTCATCTCTAAGGCGCAGTCCCTGCAACAGAAGTATCGCATCGAGGACCTGCTTACTTCCGAGCTGCCTCATCTCATTTCCCACCGCGTGCACATCCACCCGCCGTATATCAAGCACCAGGCTTCCCTGTTGAGCACCATCTCTGACGCCAATGGATGCACTACTCTCCTTATTCATGACAAGGGCTTGGCCTGCGTGATTGGCGCTCCTGCCGACGCCGCCCATTGCGCCGACCTCTTCGCCTCTCTTAACCGTCAATGCGATTGGTTCATGCGCAATGGTGACGGCGCAGAAATTGCCCGCGCTACGGGCTCTACCGCCGCCTATCGCCGTAGTTTCCGGCTCTCTTATGCCGCCCGCATTGGTGAATTGCTCACTCAAGCAAATGAGGATGGCATCGCAGATAACCTGCGGGAGTCGCAGTACTGCTCACACCATGCAGAGACTGTAGCCACCCAAACCCTTCCGGCACTGCAGGCGCGCACCGATCATGCCATCGATACCCGCAATCGTCTCTTCCCCAACCTGACGGAAATGTCGCTTTCCATGAACAGCATGCACGGCATCAACGATGGCATTGCCGCTGCCGATAGATCTCACTTAGGCGGCGATTCTTCCGGAATCGGTCCGGTCCCCGAAATCACGCAGTAATTCTGCCCTGCTCAAGGCCATTCTTCCTTCCCGTTCCCTGCTAGCGAACGGGGGCGAGGAGTGGCACCGCAGCGAATGCTTAACGGGTAAGATCACCGGTGAGATTTATTTGGTCTAGAAAGTAAAAGGTACGTGAATGTCTACACAGTCTTTTCTCGAAGTTGAAGCGAAATTCTCCGTAGCCGAGTCCACTCAGCTCCCTGAACTGACCCGCCTCGAGGGAGTTGACCACGTTGCAGACACGCGCCACCACGCGCTTTCTGCCATCTACTACGACACCGAAGACCTCCGCCTCACCCACGCAAAGGTCACCCTTCGCCGCCGTACCGGTGGCAATGATGATGGCTGGCATATCAAGATTCCTAGCGAGGCTGGCCGCACTGAAATCCACGCCGAGCTGGGAGAACCTGTAGATGGCCGCTACGAAGTACCTGAGGAACTTCTCCACCAGGTTCGCTCCATTATCCGCCACAACGAACTCACCCCGATTGCGCAGGTAGACAACAAGCGCACCGAGATGGTCCTAGCGGATGCCGATAATAAGCCGGTAGCAGAATTCTGCGATGACCACGTCACCGCCTTTTCCTTCCTTCCAGGTGGCCAGCAGCAGTCCTGGCGCGAATGGGAAGTAGAGCTCGCCGGTGAGCTTCCTGGCACCGAGGAAGGCACGCAGTTCATTCGCCGTGCCACTTCCCTGCTTATCGGTGCCGGTGCGCGCGTTTCTTCCTCCCCATCCAAGCTGAAGTCTGCTTTGGGCGATTCTTACGCCAATGCCCCGCTGCCTCCAGCCCTGGTATCGCCGGATGTGGACCCAGACTCCCCTGCCGCGGCCGTCATCACCGCACTGCAAGCCAACCGCGACAAGCTAGTTGATTATGATCCTCGCGTGCGCCGCGATGAGTGGGACTCGGTTCACCAGATGCGTGTTGCCACCCGCGAACTGCGCAGCCACCTGCAGACCTTCCATGGCATCGTTGTCGGCCCAGAAATCGACAAGATTGAAGCCGATCTCAAGGAACTTGCCGGCATCTTGGGCGTTGCTCGCGATGCGGAAGTTGTGGAAGAGCGCTGGCAGAAGCTGCTGGAGTCCGAAGATTCTGACACCTTGGATGACTCCACCCGCGAGCACATCGCGCAGGATATGGGCAACGCCTACCGCCGCGCGCACCGCCGCGTTATCGCAGCTCTTGATTCCGAGCGCTACCTTGAGCTGCTGGAGTCTCTTGATCGCCTGCTCGCAGACCCGCCAACGGCCGATAAGCAACAGGATTCCGCCCCAGCAGCAAGCGAGGCGGAGCAGCCGGAGGAGCAGTCCCCTGCGGAAGAGGACGCCGCTGCTCCTACCGAATCCAGCGAGGACAGCGCACCTGCTGCAGACAAGGCCGAAAAGAAGCCAGAGAAAAAGAAGTCCAAGGACAAGTCCGCCGACATGGACACCGTGATGGCGCAGCACCTTGAAAAGGCCTATAACAAGCTGGTCAAGCGCCATAAGAAGGCCGTGGAGAACTGGGATAACCAGGAACTGTCCCTGCACGAGCGCGAGGATTATTTCCACGATATGCGCAAGGCAGCAAAGAAGCTGCGCTATGCAGCTGAAGCAGCTGGTTCTGCCACCAACCTCAAGACCAAGCGCCTCTACAAGGCCTGCAAGCAGATGCAGTCGGTGCTCGGTGACTTCCAGGATTCCGTGACCTCGCGCGATAAGCTGCTCGAGCTGGCAGAGTCCGCTCGCCGTCGTGGAGAAAATACCTTTGGCTACGGCCTGCTTTACCAGCGCGAGCGAACCATTGGCCTAAAGGCTCTCGATGATTACGCCGAGTCTTTCAAAGACATCAAGGCCGCGTTTAAACCGCTGCGCAAGAAACTAAAGTAGCCGCGCCCCCGGTCAGGTACCGGGGAATCACGGCCTAAAAAGAGTTGGCTGGGAGTTAGTTACTTCCAGTCATCTTCTTCGTCTGCGGCATCTGCCGCTTCATTGCGGGCTTGGGCGATTTCGATGGCCTTTTCTGCCTCTTCGCGGGTGTCATACGGGCCCATCCGATTTTCCCAACCAGAGGTCTTGCCCTGGCTGACTTCCTTGGTTGCCGGATCAAAGAACCACTTCTGGTCTGCATCGCTCATGAAACTATCCTCTCAGTCGTAGCATCAGCGGCACCGGCTAAGCGGTGCCGCTGATATGGTTTGTGTCCACACTACCCACGCTGTCTCACCGATGCCCGCTAGAATGTGGGGCAGCACAATTCTTTTATACGAATCCATGTCGTATTCCCCGCCACCGCGCGAATAGGTGGCGGGCGTTCGTTGCTTTAAACGCGCCACCGCGTGCGCGGGGCAACGAAGACTACTGGTCCCAGAACCTGGAAAAGGAGCTTTAGCACCCATGCCACTGTGGTCAACGCCTGCAGAGCCCGTAGCCGAGCGCGCCGCCCGAGCGCATACCGAACTCACGGGCAGCGCTCCAACGCATACCGCCAGCGCGCCGGCGACGTGGTCCCTTATTGGTGAACATATTGATCACTTCGGCGGCATTGTCGCCATGTGTGTGGGAAAGTTGCGCGCTGCAGCGTCGGTAAGCCCGCGCACCGACGGCGTGGTAGCCGTACATTTCCACCCAGCTCAGGGCGAGACTGCCCATGACTCGATTAGCCTGCAGGCGCTTGCAGAGCTGGCAACGGCGCAACAGCCCACCACGGATGCGGAAGGCCAGCCGGTTATTCCGCCGGCACCACAAGGCGGGTTGGCGGCCCGCGTGGGTGGCATTGTCCACACGATGATTAATCGTCAGTTGCTCTCCCGGGAGACGGCCGGTGCGGATATCACCATCGCCTCCGATATTCCGGAAGGTTCGGGTATGGGTGCGGATGCCGCTGCGGACGTCGCGGTAGCGCTAGCGCTCATGGGCGCAGATGCGGATCTCGATGCACCGTTGAGGGCCCGGGTCGCGGATGTATGCACCCAGGCCGGTTCTACCTTCGCAGCGCGGCCGCCACTGCGCGCACGCCACAGCGCAGCGCTGCGCAGCACGGGTGAGGGCGTGTGCATCATGGACTACGCCGATGGTTCTGTCACCCACGCCCCGCATGTGGTGGGCCGCGAGATGTCCGCCTTTGCGGTAGCGGTGCCCGAAGATTTTTCCGCGCAAGAGGAAAAGGCCATCGCCGATATCCGCCAGCGCCAGCGCTTTATCGATGATGCCTGCCACTCCTTCGGCACCGATTCGCTGCGCTTGCTTCCCGACGCCCAACAGCGCGTCCTCGACTGGCTGAAGGCCGTGCACAAAGTCTACGGCGAGGAAGGCCGCCCGAGCATCAGCGCCGCCACGGAGTGGATGGCCTTTTATGAGGAAGAAACTGAGCGCGTAGAAAAGTTTGCGCGCTGCCTGCGCTCGCACCGCGGCGCGGAGCTCTTCCCTATCCTGTTGCAGTCGCAGTCTTCCTTGGCCAATATCTACGGCTTGGATTCGGCAGAAAAACTCGCCGAATTGGTCACGGTTCGCGGTGCCGTAGCGGGTCGATCGGCGCATGCCGGTACCTCGAACGCGGTCATCGCTTATGTGCCAGCGAAAAGCGCGCACAATTTCGCAGCTGACTTGGCTGAAGATGGCCTGCTCGTCGTCGAGCTGCAGCCAGGCGAGGCCGCCCGCGGCGAAGGCTAGGAGCCTTGCCGGCTAGTCGGCCGGCCAGGCAAAAAGAACCTCGCGCGAATCGGTATCCGACGTCACCAGCGAGACAGTGGTCTCACTGCCGGTTTCCGGTGCGCCCACGCATTGGGCGAAGACGGGTGGCTCCGGTACGAAAATCCGTGCCTTCTCCCGCTTCGCATCGCCGCGGACCACGGTGGCTGAGAAATTGGTACCGAGCCAAGGTCGCAGCACGGTCGCCTCCGTCAGGTTCAGGCAGGCCTTATCCACTTGGGAGGCGAGCTGCGACGTCGAACGCATCGCCCCGATGACCTCCGTAGCACTCGCGCGCACCCACTCGGGAACCTCATAACCGCCGCACAAGGCGAGGCATACTTCCGTGGCGAATCTATCGGAAAGGCGCCGCAGCGGCGCGGTGACGTGGGCATAGTAGCCACCAATACCGGCATGTACCTGCGCCTCCTGCTCGCCGAGCCAGGCATAGTCGGCGCCCCTCAGCAGGCTCTGGGCCTCGCGCATGACGGCCATGCCGCGCGGGGAATCAGCATCGATGGTGAGGAGGAATTGGGGAATGGGGGCGTCGCCAAGCGCAAAGCCTAGGGCCTGCGCCTCGGCGCGAAATTGGCGCTCGTGCTCCGGCTCGGCCGCCGGCAGGGTGCGTAAGAAGCCCACGCCAGCTTCCTGCATGAGGCGCCCGGCGCACATGCCAGCCAACAGGGAAATTTCGGAGTTATAGTCCATGACCTCATAGCGTGGCTCGATGATGAGCTCAAAGGTGCCATCGTCATTTTCCACCACGCGCTGGGAGGGCAGGCGCAAGGAAATGGCCTCACGGCGCAGGGAAGATTCCTGGCGCAGCCGGCCGACCACCGGCAGCAGCGCGATGGATGGGTGGAGGTTGCCGGCCGCGAGGTCCGCATGCGCGCCCTCATAATCCAGGCGGGCCTGGGAGTAAATCAGCGCGCGCTCGACGTGGAAGGACTCCACCTCACCGTTGCCATCCAAGTCAAAGGTCCACAACACGGCCGGCTTATCGGTGCCAGGCAGCAGCGAGGCTCGGTCCTCGGAAAGCTCCGGTGGGTGCAGGCGCGCGGGTTCATCGGGAAGATAAATGGTCTGGCCGCGGCGGAAGGATTCGCGCTCTAACTCGCTGCCGGGCTCGATGAAAGCAGCAACGTCCGCGATAGCATAAAAGACGCGGTAGCCGCCCTCGCGTTCTTCGATGTAGACCGCCTGATCCAAGTCCATGGAGCCGGCGGGATCCAGGGTCACGAAGGGAATTTCGCGGGCGTCGCGGCGCGAGTCAGCGTATCGGTCCTGCGCGCGGGCGGCCTGGGCAGTGACCTCGGCCGGAAAATCGGTGGCCACCGAAAATTCTGTGGCAATGGCGCGGAAATCGAGCGGGGCGGCATAGAGCTTCATGCCCACCACCATAAACGTAGTAGGGCGAATGAGTCGGCCTATAAGCCGGATTCTGTCTAACCGCGGCACTCCCTGAGAAGCACCGCGCGGTGAACATCCATCTAGACCAACCGTTGCCAGTTGGTTCCAGCAGCTACCTTCAGGCTCGAGCGAGCAGCCTTAAAACGCCTGATCGGGCCCCGCAACGTGGCGGGGCCGTGATGCCTTGCTCCCGGTGGGGTTTACCCAGCCACCGCCATCACTGACGGTGCTGGTGCGCTCTTAACGCACCGTTTCACCCTTACCTTGTGGCTCCAACGTGGCCGAAACCAAGTGGAGGCACAAGGCGGTCTACTTTCTGTTGCACTTGCCCGCGGGTTTCCCCGGGTTGCCGTTAGCAACCACCGTGCTCTGTGGAGTCCGGACTTTCCTCGGCGCCCACGCGGCAGCACGTGGCTGCCCGTTTGAAGCGACGCGATCACCCGGCCGGCTCATTCGCGTTCCTTATTCTAGCGCAGGCCCGCCAGGTGGCCCACATCGTTAAATCCGTGCACCATAGAGCCGCCTTCCCAGAATTCCACCCGCGAAATGGCAGCCAGGTCTAGGAAGAGGTGCCCAAAGGTGGCAGGGCCCGCATCGAGGGCTTGGCGGATGAAGGACTTAATCGGGTTGACGTGGCTGACCACCAGCACGGTCTTGCCCGCAAAGCGCTCTTGGAGCTCCTTGCGGGTGGTGCGCACGCGGCGGTTGACCGCCTGCAGCGATTCGCCGCCCGGACAGGCGACGCTCGCATCATGCAGCCACTCCTCGTGGAGTTCCGGATCGCGCTGGTGGGCCTCGGCCGCGGTCTTGCCTTCCCACGCGCCGAAGTCCACCTCGATGAGGCCTTCGACGGTCTCTACCTCGATATCGCGGCCATTGGCCACGGCCGCCGCGGTCTCTTGGCAGCGGCGCAGGGGCGAGCAGACGATGGCGTCAAAGTCGGCATCGGCAAGCGCTTGCGCCGCGGCGAGCGCCTGCTTTTGGCCAAGCTCGGTAAGGCCCGGATTGGCACGGCCGGAGTACTGCTTGGCGGCCGACATCTCCGTCTGCCCGTGGCGCAGCAAGATAAAGCGGGTGGTAGGACCGCGGTCCCCCAGCCAATCGGTGGGGTGCGGCGCGGTGGTGTCTTGCTCACCGGCCGGGGCTGGCTCGGCGGCTTCTTCGCTAGCAACGATGCCTTCCGGGTGCCCGGCGGCCGCGGCATCCATGGCGTCATTGGACAGGGCGTCTGCCACCTTATTCTTGGCGCGCGGCACCCAATCCAGGCTGAAAGAAGAAAAGCCGTTGATGTATTCGCGGGCGCGCAGGGCCAGCTTCTGCATATCGGGGTGCTTAATCTTCCAGCGGCCGTTGATTTGTTCCACCACCAGCTTGGAATCCATGTGGAATTCCACCTCGGTAGCGCCCATCTCGGCGGCGGCTTCAAGGCCGCGCAGCAGGCCGTTGTACTCAGCGACGTTATTGGTGGACTTGGTGCCTACCACGTAGACAATTTCGCGCAGGATGCGCTGCCCGCTGCCGTCATAGATAACGGTGCCGGAACCGGCTACCCCGGGGTTGCCGCGGGAGCCGCCATCGGCGTAGATGATGACCTTCATTAGACCAGGCGCACCAGGTAGGAGCCGCAATCGCCACACTGCGGCAGCTCATCGGCCGGAGCGTTGCGCACAGCGTTTTGCTCGGCCGGCGGCAAGACGATGAAGCAGCCGCCGCAGGCGCGGTTGGCCTTGAACTGGGCGGCACCTACGCCATTTTCCTCGCGCTGGGTATCGTACTCGCTCAGCACTCCAGCGGGCAGCTGATCGCGCAGCTCGCCGATGCGCACGGCCGGATCCTCTTGATTGGCGGCCGCTTCCTTAGCCGCCTCGGCTGCGCGGCGCAGCTTTTCCAGCTTGCGCTCGGAATCAGAAACGCGCGCGCCGTGGACGTCCAGATTGGAACGCAGCGCGTGCACCTCGTTATGCGCTTCCTGCAGCTCGCTCATGAGGTCTGCGATGCGGGACTTGGCGGCGTAAAGATCGTGCTCCAGATCCTTGCGGGTTTCTGGGTCTACTGCGGCGCCGAGCTGGCGCTTATCATCGCGCTCGCGCTGGCGCAGCTTGCGCTCATCGGCCTGGATACGCAGGATTTCGGTCTCCATGTCATCGACGGCCATCTGCGCAGAACCGGAGGCATCGAGCAGGCGCTTGTGCTCCTCCTTGGCCTTGTCATATTCGGCTTGTTCCGGGAGTTCCTTCTCAGCGCCATGGCCCTGCGAGCGTTCCAGGTTGGCCAGCTCCAGCAGTACCGGCTGTAGTTCTTGCGATAGTTTCACTTATGACTCCTTTGGGTGCGCAGAGATAGTCCACGGGTCGGTGCGCAGGCTAATAATTTCCGTATCCAGTTCTAAAGCATCCTCTACGATATCGCGCGCCTGGGCCGTCCACGGAAATTCGCTGGCCCAGTGGGCGGTATCGATGACGGCCGGGCCGCCGGCGCGCAGGTGCTCATCCACCGGGTGGTGGCGCAGATCCGAGGTGACGTACACGTCCACGCCTAGCTTCGCGGCCGCGGAGAGGAAGGAATCTCCCGAGCCGGAAGACACGGCCACCGTGCGCACCTTTTGGTCCGGATCGCCGGCGGCACGGATGCCCCAGGCGGTCTCCGGCAGGGCGTTGGCCACCTGCTGGGTGAACTCGCCCAGGGTCATCTCCTGCGGCAGCTCTCCCACGCGCCCCAGGCCGAGCGCGTTGTCCAGGTCCTGGTGGCCGGCGGTTTCCGTGATGTCATAGGCTGGCACTTCATACGGGTGGGCGGCATGCAGGGCCTTCAGCAAGGAGGAGCGAAGAGCGGCTGGGGCGACGAACTCGACGCGGATTTCCTCGCCGCGGTGCAGCGCGCCGATCTCGCCCTCGGTGGGGTCAGCGCCCTCCTCCGGCTGGAATTGGCCCGTGCCGGCGATATCAAAGGAGCAGTGAGAGTAGGCGCCGATGTGGCCCGCGCCGGCGTCGAAAAGCGCCTGCTTTACCTCCTCGGCCGCAACGACCGGCACGTGCACGCCCCACTTATCCACGCCCTGCGGCTCCGGCACGATGGGCCGGCCGGGATTGATGCCTACCAGCTCCGCGATCTTGTCGTTGACGCCCGGCCGCGCCTTATCCGCGTTGGTATGGGCCGCAAAGAGTGCGACGCCATTGCTGACCAGCGTGTGTACTACCTTGCCCTTGGGCGTATCGGCCGCTACGGACTCCACCCCGCGCAGCAGCAGCGGGTGGTGGACCACGAGCATGTCCGCGCCGAGCTCCACCGCGCGCTCGGCCACCGCTTGGGTGCAGTCCAAAGCGAAGGCCACCCGCTTTACCTCCGCGGCCGGATCTCCGCAGATAAGCCCCACGGCGTCCCACTTCTCCGCCAGGTGCGGCGGGTAGGCCTCATCGAGTACGCGGCGGACATCGCCCACGCTCACAGCGGACATAGAGGTGCTCCTTTATGCTCGTTTCATGGAATAGTTAGTACTGCTATATCCTATCTTCCGCACCACAGTACTATTCGCGCGAAGGGGTTTTCCGCATGACCGAATCCGATACCCGCTCCGGCCTTTACCTCGTCTTTGTCTGCACCGGCAATATCTGCCGCTCCCCCATGGCAGAAATCATCGTGCGCGATGAAATGGAAAAGGACATGCTAGACCTCGTCGCCACCGTAGATTCCTGCGGTCTGGGCGGCTGGCATGTGGGCCAGGGCGCGGACGAGCGCGCGGTTGCCGAGCTGCGCCGCGGCGGCCACGATGGCGGTTCCCACCGCGCGGCAAAGCTGGGCGCCGAGCATATGGACGCTGATCTCTTCATTGCCATGGACAAGGGCCACCGCGAGGCTCTCATTGAGCACGGCATCGACCCAGCCAAGATTCGCTTGATGCGCAGCTTCGACCGCGACTCCCCGGAGGACGCGGACGTGGCAGACCCCTATTACGGTTCCACAGCGGATTTCGAGACCACGCGCAAGAATATCGAGGCCGCCGTGCCTGGCCTGCTGGATTGGATTCGCGCTCACCACGACTAGACTAGGCCCCATGCTAAAGACGTTCCTTAAGCCGGGTTGGGTTCTACTGCTGCTGTTCGTCGTGGCTTTTTCCTACCTTGCTTTTACCGTCCTTGCCCCATGGCAGCTGGGCAAGGACGATGACATTGTGGAACGCAACGAGCTCATCACCCACGCCTATGAGGCTGACCCCCAGCCGGTGGAAGACCTCGTGGATGGCAACGGCGCCATCAAGGACGATGAGTGGTTCCGTGCCACCCTGCACGGCCATTACCTGCCACAGGATGAGGTGCTGCTGCGCCTGCGCCCGGTCGATTCCGGTCCGTCCTACCAATCTCTGGTTCCCTTCCGCACCGATTCTGGCCTGACCATCCTGGTTAACCGCGGCTGGGCCAAGGCCGGCGAGGCCAACGCTGTGCCGGATATTCCCGCCGCCCCTTCTGGCGAAACGACTTTAACCGGAATGATCCGCGCCGATGAGGCTCAGCACCAGTCCGCCCCCATTAAACGGGAGGGCTACCAGCAGGTCTACTCTATCCATACGGAGCAGGTTGCCTCGCTTATCGACGCCCCCTTGGCCCACGACTACATCCAACTCTCCGCCGACCAGCCCGGCGTGCTCAACGCCATGCCTATCCCGCAGCTCGACCGCGGCAACCACCTCTCCTACGGCTACCAGTGGATTGCCTTCGGCATCATGGCCCCGCTGGGCTTGGGCTACTTCGTATGGTCCGAAATCCGTGAGCGCCGCCGCTTGCGCGAGGAGGAAGAGGCCCTCGCCGCCCTCGACGCCGATGCCTCGACCCCCTCCGAGCCCGCCGATGCCTCCGTTGCAGGCTCCGCGTCCGTAGAAACCCCGTCCCCTGCAACCTCCCGGCACGACGCCCACACGGCCACTGATGACGCCGCCGATACCGCCACAGCCGTTCCCGCCGCGTCCTCCTCGCATGCCGCCAGCCGCCGCAATCGCTCGCGCTACGGCGACTCCAGGCCGGATCACTACGCCAAGCTGAACAAGCGCCGCCGCGAGCGCTACTAGGGCCCCGGCCTGCCTAGGCTATTGCCTGAACATCCGCCTAGGCCCCAAGGAACAGCCACGGTAGCGGGCGCTGCCCTCTCCCCTTCACGGGTGCTGCCCTCTCCCCTTCACGGGTTACGTGGCCACAAGTTGGCTCTCGAGGCCGTACCCTCTCAACTCTGGCAGCCGCCTAAGCCCACCAACACGAAAAAGACCGCCTCTCGGAACCGAATCCGAAAGGCGGTCTGCCTTGTGCGGCCTGAGGGGATCGAACCCCCGACCTATTGGGTGTAAACCAATTGCTCTTCCAGCTGAGCTAAAGCCGCATGCGCTCTTGCGCTGTTAGAAACAGTAGCGCAGGTTGCTAAAGCAACACAAATCGGCAGGTAAAGACCTACTTCTTGGTGTAGCCACGCTGCACCAAGCACGAGCCTTGCCACTCGCCTAGGCGCTCCGCCTTGGTCTGCACTAGGCCTGCCAGCTGAGCGGACTCAGAGATGAGCCCAGGTTCGACGGTTCCCGGCTTGCCAGCGCCCGGTGTAAGCAGCCAGACTGCACCGTTATCGGCCAGCGGGCGGCTCGCGTCCACCAGTCCATCCACAAGGTCGCCATCTTCTTCGCGCCACCAAAGAAGAACTACATCGCACAGCTCGTCATTTTCTTCTTCCAAGAAGTCATCGCCGAGCACGGCCTCGATCGATTCAGAGATTGCGGTATCGCAATCCTCGTCCCAACCAAGCTCCAGGGCGATCTGCCCTTCCTTGATTCCGAGCTTGACTGCAGCGTCAGCCACTATGCATTTCCTTCCTAATTTAGTGAATGTCTGGTCCGCGTATCGCCCGCATCCTGCGGGTAAATCGCGGCTTAATAGAAGTATTTTAACGCCCACCGGCCCCTTTTACCCGCCTAAGGGCCGCAATTCCCCCATTTTGCAGGCCCTGCCGCCAGCGCAGCTGGCTCCACAGAGTTAGCAAACTACCCTCTTTTACCCCACCGAAGTTTACAAAGATACTGGTTATGGCGATGTAACGTACCGCACGTCCCCTTAAGTCGGACTTCACAACGACTGAGGATCTGTGAGCGCGTATCCTAGTAAGCAAACTGTGCAGACCCTTAAATAGGAGGTTTAAATGGCCGAGAAGGACGCCCACCAGGGCGACTCCAACTTCCCCCTCATCCGCGACGGCGTTGCATCGTATCTTCACGATAATGATCCAGAAGAGACCCGCGAGTGGATGGACTCCCTCGATGGTCTGCTGGACCACTCCGATCCGGAGCGCGCACGCTACCTGATGCTGCGCCTGCTCGAGCGCGCCACTGCGAAGCGCGTTGAGATGCCATCGTTGACGTCTACGGACTTCGTCAACACCATCCCCACCACCATGGAGCCGGAGTTCCCAGGTGATGAGGAGCTGGAAAAGCGCTACCGCCGCTGGATCCGCTGGAACGCAGCCATCATGGTGCACCGCGCACAGCGCCCGGGCATTGGCGTGGGCGGCCACATCTCCACCTACGCAGGCGCCGCCCCGCTGTATGAGGTCGGCCTGAACCACTTCTTCAAGGGTAAGGACGATCCTTCTGGCGGCGACCAGGTCTTCTTCCAGGGCCACGCTTCCCCAGGCATGTACGCACGCGCATACATGGAAGGCCGCCTGACCGAAAAGGATCTGGATAGCTTCCGCCAAGAGGTCTCCCGCGGTGAGGGCGAGGGCCTGCCGTCCTACCCGCACCCGCGCCTGATGCCATGGTTCTGGGAATTCCCCACCGTGTCCATGGGCTTGGGCCCGATTAACGCTATCTACCAGGCACGCTTTAATAAGTACCTGGAAACCCGCGGCATCAAGGACACCTCCAACCAGCACGTCTGGGCATTCTTGGGCGATGGCGAGATGGACGAGCCAGAGTCCCGCGGTCTGCTGCAGATCGCATCCCTCTACGAGCTGGATAACCTCACCTTCGTGGTCAACTGCAACCTGCAGCGCCTCGACGGCCCGGTTCGCGGCAATACCCAGATCATCCAGGAGCTGGAGTCCTTCTTCCGCGGCGCCGGCTGGGAGGTCATCAAGGTTATTTGGGGCCGCGGCTGGGATAAGCTGCTGGAAAAGGACACCGAGGGTGCCCTGGTCAACGTCATGAACACCACCTCCGATGGTGACTACCAGACCTTCAAGGCGAATGATGGTGCCTACGTGCGTGAGCACTTCTTCGGCCGCGATGAGCGCACGGCCAAGCTGGTAGAAGACATGTCCGATGATGAGATTTGGGCACTGCGCCGCGGCGGCCACGATTACCGCAAGGTCTACGCCGCCTACGCCCGCGCGCTGGAGAACAAGGGCACCGGCAAGCCAACCGTCATCCTGGCGCACACCATTAAAGGCTACGGCTTGGGCCACAACTTCGAGGGCCGCAACGCTACCCACCAGATGAAGAAGCTGACGCTGGAAGACCTCAAGCTCTTCCGCGACAAGCAAGGTATCCCGCTCGAGGACGAGGTCCTGGAGAAGGATCCGTACCAGCCGCCTTACTACCACCCGGGTAACGATGCACCGGAGATCAAGTACATGCTGGAGCGTCGTAAAGAACTCGGCGGCTTCCTGCCGGAGCGCCGTGAGAAGTTCACTCCGCTGGTGACCCCGGACATCGATAAGCTGCGCTCCGTGCGTAAGGGCTCGGGCAAGCAGAACGTGGCTACCACCATGGCGCTTGTGCGTACCTTTAAGGAGCTCATGCGCGACAAGGAGCTGGGTAAGCGCATCGTGCCGATTATCCCGGATGAGGCTCGTACCTTCGGTATGGACTCTTGGTTCCCGACTCTGAAGATTTGGAACCCGCGTGGCCAGAACTACGTGCCGGTGGACAACGACCTGATGCTGTCTTACCGCGAGGCTACCGACGGCCAGATCATGCACGAGGGCATCTCCGAGGCAGGCGCGACTGCGTCATTCACCGCGGCCGCAACTTCTTATGCGACTCACGGCGAAGCGATGATTCCGCTGTACATCTTCTATTCGATGTTCGGCTTCCAGCGCACCGGCGACTCCTTCTGGGCTGCCGGCGACCAGCTGGGCCGCGGCTTCATCATCGGTGCAACTGCTGGCCGCACCACCCTGACCGGTGAGGGCCTGCAGCACATGGACGGCCACTCCCCGGTCCTGGCTTCCACGAACCCTGCCGTCATCAGCTACGACCCAGCCTTCGGCTACGAGGTGGCTCACCTGGTTCACCGCGGTATCAACCGCATGTACGGCGAGAACTCCGAGGCAGTCATGTACTACCTCACCGTGTACAACGAGCCGGTCTCCCAGCCTGCTGAGCCGGAGAACCTCGACGTCGACGGTCTGCACAAGGGTATCTACCACTACAACACCGCTGAGGGCGGCTCCATCCCTGCCAACATCCTGGCTTCCGGTGTGGGCGTGCACGAGGCGCTGCGTGCACAGGAGATCTTGGCGAACGACTACGACGTCAAGGCTTCCCTGTTCTCTGTGACCTCCTGGGTTGAGCTGGCTCGCGACGGCGCGCGCCGCAACAAGGAGGCACTGCAGAAGGGCGTTGAGCCGACCGAGGCGTTTGCTACCAAGCAGCTCAAGGGCTTCGAGGGCCCGTTCGTTGGTGTCTCCGACTTCACCACCGACCTGCAGGAGCAGATTCGTCCTTACGTTCCGGGTACCTACATCGTGCTGGGCGCGGACGGCTTTGGCTTCTCCGATACCCGTGAGGGTGCTCGTCGCTACTTCAACATCGACGCTGAGTCCATCGTCGTGGCAACCCTTGAGGGTCTGGCACGCGAGGGCAAGGTGGAGCGCTCGGTCGTCGAGGAGGCAGCTGCCAAGCTGAAGCTCGATGACCCTACCGCCACCGAGTCCACCTCCAGCGACGAGGAGTAATAACTCGCTCTAGGACGGTTTAGGCCGCTCCTCGGTTGCCCGCTTAGCAGGACGCCGAGGGGCGGTCTTCTCGTTTTGCGGTGCGGCCGGAGCACAGAAAGGCACAGAAGGGCGCAGGCTTGTCGTACAACGAGCTCGCTGGCCGACCGGCCAACTGGTCCCATTGGTTGGGTCCCCTACTAAGGGTAGTTTTACGAGTAACCGGTTCCGGGCAGAAGCCGCAAATGGTCCCTTTACCCCACAAAGGGACCAAACGAATGGGGCCAAACCAGCCGGGGGCTCTGGGAAACAAGCGGAGGCGCGCGGTGGTCGGCAAAGGGTCGGTAAAGGGCCGGCGGCCGCGGCAACGCTAGTCCACCAACGGAACCAAGAGGCGACCAAGCGCCTCCGAGATGGCCTCGGGCTCCTCGAGGATGACCATGTGGCCTGCGCCGTCCACCTCAGTCAGCCGGGCGGCCGGCCAGTGCTCCAAGATGACGTCCGACTGGCTGCGCGGAGTCACGATGTCGGCAGATCCCACAATAACCTCACCACGCAAGCGGGCCAGGCGGTCGGCGGCGGCGTACTCGGAGTGGTCGAGAAGGTCGTCAAAGAAGCCCGTGTAACTGGACAGCGGCGTGTCCATCAGCATGGCTACATGGAACTGCAGCTTCTCCATCTGCGGAAAGCCCGCCAGCAAAGCAGCAAACAGCGGCGCGACCCACTGCGCGACCTCAAAGCGGATGCGGTCCATCCGCCTCGGCAGCCGCATGCACGCGTGATACAAACTACCCAGCGCCTTCGACTCGAGAATCTGCGCCACGCCCTTCGCCGCAAAGCGGCGCATCGACGTCGCAATCAACAGCGCCGAGTCAATGCGCTGGTACACCTCGTCCGGCGCGCGGCGAATCACATTGAGCGCCACCATTCCGCCCAAAGAGTGCCCCACGACCACGATCTTGCCCCGGGAGGCACGCTCGGAAAGGACAGCGAGGACGTCGTCAGCCGCGGCGTCCACCGTGCACTGCGCAGGGGCGACTTCGGTGGAAAGGCCGTGGCCGCGGATGTCGACAAGCAGGCAGCGTACCTCCGGGAAATGCCGGCGCATGTAGTCCACCTGACTGTAGTAGGCCTCCGCGGACAGGCAGTAGCCGTGGATGAACACCACAGTGATGTCCGAGTCCTGCGGGCCGACCTCGTACCACGCGATGTCCAGGCCATCGTTGCGCACGGTGCCCAAGGAATCGATTCCAGTCAGCCCGGGCTCGTCCGTGTGATTGTGCAGGGACTCGTAGATGAGGTGCTGTTCGTTGCGACGCGTCGGCCGCAAACGGCGCGCCCAACTGTGCACAATCGTCTTTGCTCGAGCCCTATTAATCATGACCTTCTGATAATAGCCGCACCTACTGATATGACCCTATTAGACTGGACCGCATGGCAAACGACCTCTCCGCGCAATTGCAAGCCCGCTTCAACCAGACCCCGCAAAAGGAGGAGCCCGCAGAAGACACCTACAGCGAAATCACCGCGCTGATTACCAAGGTCACCGGCAGCGCGGAAGGCTTGGAGCGCGACGCCAAGCTCGCCGACTTAGGCGTGGAATCGCTTGAGCGCATCGAGCTGGCCGTGCGAGCCGAGGAGCGCTTCAAGGTGCGCTTCAATGAGGAGACAATGCTAGGCATCGAAACCATCGGCCAACTTGCCGAATACGTGGACAAGCACTTGGAGGAGCAGAAGTGATTTCTTACCTTTCCGATATGGACGGCGTCCTCATCAAAGAGGGCGAGATGATTCCCGGCGCGGACAAGTTCATCCAGTCCCTGTATGACAACGACATCGAGTTCATGGTCCTCACCAACAACTCCATGTCCACCCCGCGCGACCTATCCGCTCGCCTCAAAAACACGGGCCTCGACATCCCCGCGGAGCGCATTTGGACCTCCGCCACGGCCACTGCCGCTTTCCTCACCACCCAAGCGGGCGAGAGCAAGGCTTATGTGGTGGGCGAATCGGGCTTGACGACGTCCCTTCACGAGGCAGGGTGGGTTCTGACCGACAACGACCCAGATTTCGTGGTCTTGGGCGAAACCCGCACCTATTCTTTTGAGGCAATCACAACGGCCATCAACCTGATTCGCGGGGGCGCGCGTTTTATAGCGACCAACCCGGACGTCACTGGCCCAGCCCCACAGGGCGTACTGCCTGCCACGGGTGCCGTTGCCGCACTCATCACCGCGGCCACGAACCGCGAGCCCTATTACGTGGGTAAGCCCAACCCGGTCATGATGCGTTCGGCACTCAACCACATCGGTGCGCACTCGGAGAACACGGTCATGATTGGTGACCGCATGGACACCGATGTGAAGTCGGGCCTTGAGGCGGGCCTGCAGACCATCCTCGTGCGCACGGGCATCAGCGACGATGCCGAGATTCAGCGCTACCCCTACCGACCGAACCAGGTCATCGATTCGGTGGCCGAGTTGGCCGACCGCGTGACGCAGCCCTTCCCCAAGGCCGATTAAGCCACGTCAACGCGGGCGTTGAACCCGTATTCCCCTGCTAAGAGCTCGACTGCCCTTCCGAGGGCGGCGAGCTCTTCGTGCGTTCCGGTGAGCACCTGGCGGCAGCCGATGCCTACCGGGAGGGTTCCGGTGGCAGCGCGGGCGAGCTCGGCGTCGCCGGGCATGTCGCGGTACCACCGCGTGCACCATTGGGCGGTGAGCGGATCGTCGCCGGGGACGATGAATTCCGATTCTGTGGTGATGCAGCGTGCCATGGCACGCTCGATTGCCGGGCGCAGCGTGCGGGGCATTCCCGCAATTGTGAGCACGGCGGTGCGCACCTGTCCGACATTGCGGTGCGGCCAGGCGCTTGGCGACGTCGCGCAAGCGACGACTTCGTGAACGCGAGTATTCACGCCGATTCTCCTTCGACATGTTTAAAGCGCACTGAAGCTACCCCCGCGAGGGGGCAGCTGGAGCGCGCCAGACGAGCTTCGTCTTCCCCAACGAACTGTCTTCGCGTTTGGGCCGATTCTTCCCCGTCACATAAACCCCATCAACCCTAAACAACCACTTCAACCCCCATTTGCTCAATCTCAACCAAAGGTTGAAAATTCACATGCGGCACACTAGTTTACTTGCGTCGCATGCGTTACAGAATCTGCTATAAATCACACTCCTTTGTCGCCCGAAAGTTTCGCCGCTATCGTTTAACCTCATGCGCCTCAACAAGCTCGTTGCCGCCGCGGGGGCGGCCACTCTTTCCCTCGCCGTCCTCAGCCCGGTCGCCACGGCACAGTCCGTCTCAGGCTCTTCGTTGGACGAAGCTTTTGGCTTGTCCCCTCAGCTGACTGACGTTCTCGGCCAGCTCACCAGCTCGACTGGCTCCACCGGCGTCGGCGGGACCAGTACCACTGAGTCCGTTAACGTTGCCGGCCAAGGAAACCGCTCTTACATCCTGCAGCTGCCGGAAGGCTTTGACCCCGCCAAGTCCTATGACTTGGTCTTCGGATTCGGTGGCATGGACCACGAAGCTCCGCGCGCCCAGGAGATCATCCGTCTCTCGGAGGCGGCTAACGGCGAAGCCATCGTGGTCTACCCGCAGCCCACCTTCCAGAACGGCCACTTTGGCTGGGAGGGCCCCCACTACGGCGGCGCCCGCGGCAAGGACGTAGCCTTCGTGCGCGCGATTTCCGATTCCCTCCACGCTCGCTACAACATCAACAGCACCTACGCCACGGGCCTATCCAACGGCGGTGGAATGGCCATGAACTTGGCATGCCAAGCGCCGGACCTCGTTGATGCGGTAGCTGGAGTCGCAACCGCAAACTATGGCCCCATCTACACGGGCTGCTCTGGCTCGGTTCCGACTCTGTTCCTGCACGGAACTGAGGACACGACCGCTCCGTACTATGTTTCCGGCTCCAACCCGCACGGCGGAACCTACCTCTCCGTTGTCCAGGCCTTCCGCGCCGTGGGCGAACGCAACGGCTGCGATATCAACAGCAAGTCCATCGAGTCACGCGGAAGCTTCAACGCTGAGCAGATGCAAGGATGCGCTGCCGACACAGTGCTCTACACGGTTCCAGGCGGCGAGCACACGTGGTTCCCGAACAACCCGACCGCCACTCGTGAGGTTTGGGACTTCCTCAACTCCCACTAAGAAAGGGCACCGCTGCCTCCCCGCTAGGAGCTTATTCCTTTCCAAATCCCTGAATTGGACTCTGCCCACAGGGGCTTAGCCCAGCTGCCAAAATCGCGGTCAGTCAATGCGACCATGGCCCAGTCCCCGGCCACCCAGAGGTAGGTGCCAGACATGCCGAAGTGGCCGACGGCGTCGGCAGGCAGGGCGCCCATCCACTGTTCCTTCTTCGCGTGGATTTCAAAACCTAGGCCCCAGGCACAATCCTTGAAGCTGCCGTATCCGGGAACAATACCCCGCAGCCCTGGGAACTGGACTGTGCGCATCTCAGCCACAGTGCTCGGATGCAGCAAACGCGGTTTGAGGACCTCTTGTGCAAAGACCGTGAGATCGTCGACTGTGGAGATCAAGCCATGGCCCGCAGAGCCATTGAGAAAAGTAGCGTTCATTCCCAGCGGCTTGCACACCCCCTCGCTGAGATAGTCCGGAAACGCCATCCCTGTGGCTTCCTCTACCACTTGCGCAGCCCACTCATAACCAGCCGATGAGTAGATGCGCCGCTGCCCTACTGGGCGCTGCAGCTGCCGAGAATCAAAGGCCACCCCCGACGCATGGGAGAGCAAGTGCCGAAGCGTCGACCCCTCAGGACCCGCTGCCTGATCCAGCTCGACTGCCCCCTCTTCGACCGCTAGAAGCACAGCATAAGCCGAGACCAGTTTCGTCACTGAAGCCACGGGAAACTGCCGCGAGGTATCGCCTAAGGATTCCACAACGCAATCGCCTTTAATCAGCGCTGCTGAAACTGTTTCTACCGGCCAGGCCTCGAGGTGCGATAACGAACTCATACTTTGCAACTTTACCCATCGAAAACGAAAGAGCCTCCCATTCTTTCCAGAATCCGACCAGAATTAGTTAGCCACGCTCGGCTGCTCCGTTTCCTCCCCAGCCGGGGTGTCCGTGGCTCCCGCGTCGTCGCCAGGCGTAGCCCCAGCCGTGTCTTGCGGGGTCGGGGCAGCCGGCGCCGTGCTCTCTTGGCCGCCTAGGGTATCCTCCCGCACGCGGCGCTCGTCGCGATTCTTTTTCGAGTCATCAGAATTTTCGCCTGCCGCGGCTCCATCCGAATTCGCGTCATTCGGCTCACTGGATGGAGCGTAGGCATCGGCAGATTCCTCCGTTACGTTGTCTGCGCCTGGGTTTTCAGTGGCCGAGACCTCTGGTTCCGCGGTCGGGACGGGGGCGCTGGTGGTGGCCGGCGCTTTACGCTCCGTCCAGTAGGCGGGGTTGAGCCAGCCTGTACCGGCATCTTCGGGGTCCCACGACGCAAAGAGAAGCAACCCGGTAACCAAGAGCCCCACCAAGAGGCTGGTGGTTGAAGAACGTACGCGTCCACCCAGGGTCCATAGCCTGCGGAACTTTCCCGAGGGAGCGTCCTGCCGCCAGATGCTGGTGTGTGCGTCAGCGTCTTCTAAATCTGAATCAGCATCTGCGGTAGCGGGGCGGCCGGGCCCGTGGTCCTTGGATTCCACCGCATCGCTTTCCAGATGCGCGCTATCGCCCGCATTGCTAAAAGACTTCGTGGCGTTGTTGCTAGCGCTTTCCGACGCCGCCATTGCCGCGGCAGCAGACTCCTCCGGGCCTTCTGCGCTCACCGGTTGCTGCGCAGACGGCTTCGCACCCCCAGGCGCATCAGTGTCTGGGGAGGCTGCGCCAGTGATCCTATCCATAGGAAATGGGACAGCCCCAGCGGCATCGGCTGGCAAATTGTAGTGATCCCAAAAAGCTGACAGCAGTGCCGAGCGAATAGCGCGTTCAACGGCCCACTGCCGCGAGGGGTTCACCTGCACCAGCACGCGGTACTTGACCTGCCATGGTTGGCCTGCCACGGTGGGTTCCACGATGCCCGTGGCGGAGAGGATTTCCAGCTCGCCGGCGACGTCGTCCGCAATTGTGGGGTCTTGAATAGCTTGTTCCGAAATGGAACGGACCTGGGTGGTTATTTCTTCCAAGGTCTCACCCTCGTGGAGCGGCACAGCCAAATCCACGACGGCACGGGACCAGTCCTGCGAGTAGTTGGTCACTACCCCAGCGGAACCGTTGGGCACCATAACCACTTCGCCGGTAGGGGTACGTACCTTGGTTGTGCGCAGGGTCAATGCAACGACTGTGCCCTCGACTCCGGTAGCACCGTCGAAACTGACGTAATCTCCCACGCCGAATTGTTTCTCGGAGAGGATGAAAAAGCCCGCTAGGAAATCACCGATAATCTTCTGGGCACCGAAGCCCAAGGCAGCGGAAACCACAGTCGCAGGGATCGCAGCGCCCAGCGCAGGCACACCCAGGTTGGAAAGAGCGGCCAAAACCAACAAAAAATAGGCCACCGCTTGCAGCACGTAGACCAGAGCGCCGCCCAAGGCCAATCTGGCTTTGGTCGATTCTTCGCTTTCATCGAGCCTCGATTCGAGGACGCGAATGGCGAGCCGGCCCAAACGCGGGACCAACATGCCCAGCAGCAACAATGCTAAAAGGGGCAACACGTGGTCGATGCCAACCTGCCACAACCGAATGAAGAAGTAGCTAATCAGGTTCATGTATTCCACAGTAGCTAGCCCACCGCGTAAAAAGCTCGGCCTCGACGCTGGGAATGTCCTGGGAAATCAGCCCTGATTCCGTTCCTCATAGCGCTTAACGAGTCTTTCAACCAGCTCATCTGTCAGTTTCTCGTCGGCGAGAATCATGTCGAGCATATCTCGCTGCACTTTACTGCCATCAAGACTTAACTGCTGGCTTTCCTCGTCATAATTTTCGTAGGAATCGCCGCTGATATCCACACCAATTCCATCCAGGAAGCCATGACTTTCGGCCGCATCCGGAGTGGGATCCTGGTGCATCTCAGCGACGTCTTCAGCAAATGCCTCCATAAAGTCCGAGACATCCGAGGCCGCCTCCGTACGGCGCCTGCCGGCCCGCACCTGTTTCTCAATCCTGCGCTGCAGTGCTTTTTCCATCTGCTGGTGCCGCCACGCGCGCAGCTTTGTGGGCTCTAGACGACGCCCCACTGCCCGGCTTTTATCTTCAGCTTTACGGGCGAGCACCATGACCTGCGCGGCGGTGTCATTAAGCGGTGCCCACTCTTGACGCGCGGGGACCCGCCATCCCGCCCAGATTCCCAGCATGGTAAGGACAAAGGATGCCACTGGGCCAACGAGCATGCCCCACGCCAGGCTATCGAGCGAATTGGCAACCAGCACCACGGCCGAACAAGCCACGGCGGGAATGACGGTGGGCTGATTGTCCCCAAAGACAGCAGGCTCGCGCCCCATACAGATGTCACGAATCATGGAACCGCCGGTGGCGGTGAACACACCCATCATGACGCAGGGAATAAGGGGCAGGCCGTAGGTCAGCGCTTTCACTGTTCCGGTTGCCGCCCACAGTGCGGAGACTACGGCATCCCCGTGAGATTGGATATAGTCCCAGGTTCTGCCTTTGAAGTAGATGAATCGTGCAATCAGCGCGCCTGCGAACGCAAGGTAAAGGTACTCCGGCTGCGACATCGCAGCGACCGTCCCCCGATTGATGAGGACGTCGCGAATCATGCCGCCGCCCAAAGAGGAGAACATCGCAATGAAGAAAAAGCCCACAATGTCATAGCCGCGCTGGCGCGCAAGCGTGCCACCGATGATCCCCATCAATAACACGCCGCTGACGTCGGACCAGTAGTACAGCGCCTCAATCAGCGGATCCACTTCAACATTCATGATTCCAGTCTATGAGCAGAGGCGGCCTACGGCGGGGAAGCCCCTAGTCTTTTCCACCGGCTCATCGCGCTCGCGGGCGATGAGCCCACCGAGCAACGCCATAAAGACAAATAGACCGCCGGCAATACTGCCAGCGGCCTAGGGTAAAGAACTTGCAGTTACATATCGAAGAAGACCCGCAGATCCTCTGCAATGGCATCCAGGCGGGCCGGATCCGGGGACTCCAAGTAGCACTTGAGCTTCGGCTCGGTGCCAGACGGGCGCACGATGACGCGGTCATCGTCCACGGTGTAGAGCTTCATGCCTTGGGCAAACTTCTCTGCCTTTGCAATCTCCGAGCCCGCCAGTTGAGTCGGTGGGGTCGAGGTGATCTTTTCCATGCCGCGGGTAATCAGCGAAAGGTCTTCCACACGGAAGGTCAGCGGAGCGGTGGCCAGGCGGCCCACGGTGGAGTAAATCTCCGCGAGACGGTCCTGCAGGGTGATGCCTGCATCCTTGCACTCCGAGGCCAGGCTGGCCAGAACCACCGAGGTGGCCACGCCGTCTTTGTCGCGCACGGCCTGCGGGTCGGGGCAAAAGCCGATGGCTTCCTCGTAGCCAAAGCTCAAGTCATGGGTGCGGGCGATCCACTTAAAACCAGTGAGCGTTTCCTCATGCGGCAGGCCGTAGTGCGCGGCAATGCGGCCCAGCAGGCGCGAGGACACGAGCGAGTTTGCAAACGTTCCGCCCACGCCCCGGCGCGCCAGGTAGTCACCCAGCAGGGCGCCGGTCTCGTCACCGGTGAGCTGACGCCAGACGACGCCGCCTTCCGCACCGTGCGTCGGGATAGCGGCCGCACAACGGTCAGCATCCGGATCGTATGCGATGAGGATGTCTGCGCCGATCTTTTCCGCGTGTGCCTTGCCCAGGTCCAGAGCGCCGGGCTCTTCCGGGTTGGGAAAGGAAACGGTTGGGAAATCCGGGTCCGGCTCGGCCTGTTCCGGTACGAGGGAAACCTCGAAGCCGACCTTCTCGAGCAGCGTGGTGCCTAGCTTTGCACCCACGCCGTGCATGGCGGTCAAAGCGATCTTGGCGCTGGTGGACTGCCCCACCAGCTTCGCGGCGCGCTCGAGGTACTGCGCGCGGGTATCGACTTCCTCGATGTTGTCGGCGGAACGCGGCACCTCGTCGGCAGGCGGCGCCGCAGCAATCGCCGCTGAGATTTCTGCGTCCGCCGGGGAGACAAGCTGCACGCCGTTGGCATCGCCGGTGGCCACGCGGCCGCCCAGGTAAACCTTGTAGCCGTTATCGGCCGGCGGATTGTGGGAGGCTGTGACCATGATGCCGGCGTCGGCGCCGAGCTCGCGCACGCTATAAGCGGTCAGCGGCGTCGGGTTCTGCTTCGGCAGCACCAATGCACGGCCGCCGGCAGCGGAGATGACCTCCGCAGCATCCTGGTAGAAATCGGCCGAGCCGTAGCGGGCATCGCAGCCGATGACCACGACTGGGTTTTCAACCTGCTGCTTTAGCCACGAAACCAAGCCATAGGTGGTACGGATGACCACTGCACGGTTCATGCGGGACTCGCCTGCCCCAACGGCGGCGCGCAGGCCGGCGGTGCCGAAGGCCAGCGGGCCTGCGAAGGCGGCGGACAGCGCGGCTTCGTTGCCAGCCTCGATCCACCCCAGGACCTCGTCACGGGTTAACGGGTCTGGGTCGTGTTCGGCCCATGTGCGAGCGTATTCGACAAGTGACATTGTTTCCTCGATTCAGCTTCTAAGCCACTAGTTTTCTAGGTCCGCCAGCACCGTAGCGGAGGAAGACAGGCCGAGGCGGGTGGCCCCGGCGTCGATCATCGCCTGCGCGTCCGCGCCAGTACGGATGCCGCCGGAGGCCTTCACGCCGAGACGGCCGCCCACGGTATCTGCCATGAGCTTTACCGCATGCACGCTGGCGCCGCCGGCTGGGTGGAAACCGGTGGAGGTCTTGACGAAGTCAGCACCGGCAGCCTCAGCGGCGCGGCAGGCGGCAACAATCGCGTCGTCGGAAAGCGCGGCGGACTCGATGATGACCTTCAGGACCTTGCCCTGGCAGGCACTGCGCACGGTGCGGATCTCTTCCTCAAGTGCGTCGAAGCGGCCCTCAATGGCCAGCGCGATGTTGATGACCATGTCGATTTCTTCGGCGCCGTTGTTCACGGCAAGGCCTGCCTCGGCGGCCTTGATCTCCGGCTTGACGGCGCCGGAGGGAAAGCCCACGACGGTTGCCACGTGTAGGCCCTCGGGAACCTCGACCGGCAGCTGGGACGGGGAAATGCACACCGAGTAGGTGCCCAGGCGATGTGCTTCCTCGATGAGTGCGGCGACGTCCTGCGCGGTGGCTTCCGGCTTGAGCAGGGTGTGGTCGATCATAGATGCGACGTTGGATGACATTTCTTCTCCTTTAAGCGAGTGTTTCGGAAGCGTCGACGGAATCCGCGCGAGACGCCGATCGCGCCTCGCGCGCTTCCTTGCGGGCCATAACGCGGTCGGCCACGACGTAGAGGACGGCGCCACATGCGCCAACGGCGGTCAGTACGCCGAGGGCGAGGTTGAAGCCATCGCTTACATCAATGAGTTTTGCGGTGTACGCGATACCGAGCGGGATGGCGATGTTGATGGTCAGGTTGTAGAAGCCGATGGCAATGCCGGACTTCGCGGCCGGGATGTTTTGCAGCGCAGTGTTGACCAGCGGTGCATACATCAGCGCGAAGCCAGAGGCGAAGGTCACGATGGTCACGGCCAGCACAGCGACGTGCACCTGCACGAAGAGAGCAGCTACGGCCAGGGAGCCGACGATCATGACCAGCGCGGTGTAGATGGTCTGGCGGGAGTTCAGGACTTTGCCGATCTTGCCGGAGAAGACACCGACCAAGATGGCACAGACGTAGCCCGGAATCATCAGCAGGCTGGCGCGGTCAATGCTCATGCCGTGCAGCTCGTTGGCCGCAAATGGCAGCAGGAAGATGTAGCCCAGCTGCGTGGAGTAGATGAAGAACACCAGGGTGATGGCCCACACGTAGCGGCCGTCGGTGAAAAACTCCGGGCGCACCACGGGCGCCTTAGCGGAGCGGATGTGCAGAGTAAATCCAATCACTGCCACGACGGCCAGGATGAACCACATCCAGTTGAACGCCTGCATGAACATGGTCAGCGCGGTGGCAAAGAGTCCCACCAGGAAGAGGCCGAGCGCGTCCAGGTTTGCCTCGACGGCTTCGTCCTCGGGCACCATCTTGTGGATGGCGGGGATGCACAGCACGAGGATGAGCGGCACGAGGAACATCGCGGTCCACGAGATGTAGGTGGAGATAAAGCCGGAGGTCAGCGCGCCAATCAGCAGGCCGGCTTGGAAGGCGGCGGTGGAAAAGCCGAGGTAGGTCTTTTGGTCTGCTTCAGATAGGTGCTTGGTCACGTAGATGACGTACAGGGTTTCCGCAGCGGCCAGGCCGGTGGTCTGGATTAGGCGGGCGGCCAGCACGATGGGCCAGGAGCCCGAGCCCACGAAACCAATAACCGAGCCGACCGCCACGAACAGCACACCGGTGATCATGAGCTTGCGGATGGACACGGAGTCCGCCAGCGCCGCGTAGACCACGGCGCCGATGCCGATGATGACGCCGGCAAGGGATGCCTGCAGCGAAGCAGTGTTGTCATCAATGCCCAAGCCTTGTGCAATCGGCATGGTCATGGTCTTAAAACCATTATCCACCACGAGGGAGAAAACGAAGCAGAATAGCAACACCGGCACGGCTGCCTTGGGGTTGAGGGCTGCATCGACGCCGCGCTTTACGACGCCCGACGGCTTAGCGTTTGTAGCTTTTGACATGGCTTTTTAAGCCATCCTTCCTAGTCCAGGCCTGCCAGCGGCAGTGCGAGCTTCATCATGGTGTGGAATGCAGTCTGGCGTTCCTCGGCCGAAAGGTGGGTATCGGCAGCGATGTTGTCAGAGACGGTGAACAGACCGAGGGCGTTCACGCCGGCCTCAGCAGCGATGGCATAAAGCGCAGCGGATTCCATCTCGACGCCGAGCACGCCCATGTGTGCCCAGCGGTCATTGACGGTCTGGTCGAAGTTGTAGAAGACATCGGAGCTCAAGATATTGCCGACGTGGATGTGGGCATCCTGCTTTTCTGCTTCATCGACGAGTGCCTTGAGCAGCTTCCACGAAGCCGTCGGAGAGTACTGGCCCGGCAGGTTGTACTGGCTCAGGAAGTTGGAGTCGGTGGAAGCGGCGGAGGCGACGATGACATCGTGCAGGTTGATGTTTTCCTGCAGTGCACCGATGGAGCCGACGCGGATCAGGTTCTTCACGCCGTAGTTATGGATGAGCTCCCAGGAGTAGATACCGATGGAAGGCATGCCCATGCCAGTGCCCATGACGGAAACGCGGTGGCCCTGGTAGGTGCCAGTGAATCCGAGAATATTGCGGACCTCGTTGAACTGGACGACATCTTCCAAGAAGGTATCGGCGATGAACTTTGCACGCAGTGGGTCACCTGGCAGCAGGATGGTCTCTGCGATTTCTGCACCCTTGGGGTTGATGTGCGGGGTGGCGATTTCGGTGGAAAATTCGGTTGCGTGTACGGCTTCAGACACGGTGAACTCCTATCGGAATGATAATGACTTTCAAGCATTAGCCTACCGCAGCTAGCACAAATGTCAATGGCACTATTTACATTTGTTCACGATTATGTTACGGCTCACACTCCTGTCAGAACACGCTGCGCCGTGTTGTGATCGATGACCAAATGCGTGGCCAATCCTTTCTCGAGTACCACCCGAATGGCGTCGGTCTTTTCCGACCCGCCGGCAACGAGGACGCGTGTCGGCCGCGCCGCCAGGGCGTCGAAAGTAATGCCCACCGTTCGCGCGTCCACCTCGGGCACGGCCACGCAGCCTTCAGCATCAAAGAAACGGGAGCAGACATCGCCTACCGCGCGCTCCAGGATAAGCTGCGTTTCCTCCTCGCTGAGATAGCCCAGGTTCAGCGCCAAAGACTCGCGCGCGGCCGCGCCCACCGTGAACACCGCGACGTCGACGTGGGAGCCCATCTCCACGATGTGGGCAATGTGGCGATCTTTTTCCACCCATTGTTTCGTCTCGGCCGAATCGAAAATGACAGGCAGCGGCAGCATAAAGGTCTCCGCATTAAACGCGCGAGCAAAGCCCTGGAGGGTGGCGAAGTCTTTGGTGGAGCGTTGCGTGTGCGAGTGCCCGCCCTTTAGCTGCACCACCTTTACCCCTTCGAGTGGCAGCTGGCGCAGGTGCTCCGCCACGGCGGACATGGTCTGGCCCCAGGACACGCCGACGCTGGAGCCGTCGTGGACGAGCTCTTCTAGCAGTGCGGCGCCGGCCGCACCCAGGTCCTGCATGAGGTTGCCGCCGCGTGGGGTGGTGACCACGCGGGCGTCGGCAAGCGCGAAGCGCTCCTTTAGCTCACGCACCAGCTCATCGGAGTGCTCGCGCGGATCGTTGATACTGATGACCACGAAGCCCTGGTCGTGCGCATGCTGCAAAAGCTTGGAGACCGTGGGGCGCGAAATACCCAGACACTTCGCTACCTCCGCTTGGGATAGGTGCGAGTTGTAGTACAGCTTCGCCACATCGAGGGCCTGACTATCGCGCGCATCAATCATGATTCCATTCAAGCACGCCCGCCCAGAAACGTAATGCTAACGGCGTACACCCCTATACGGGCCTGTACAAACGGATTAAATTCATTTCCCCATTGTTAGTTAGCAAAATTAAACCAATAATAATCGGTGTCAGCTCCACCGCGCAGCGCTCTCCCCGCCCCCCCCTAACGGCGTAGCCAGACAAACACTAAGACTCCTCCGATCTCTAGAAAGGACGTTGCCGTGCAAAAATCACTGCGCACCTACCTGCCACTGCTTGCTTCTGCTTGCCTGACCTTCAGCATCTGCCCCGCCGCCGTCGCTGCCGATGCTCCGAACACCGAGCTGCCTGAAAGCGCCCTCATTGAAAAGGCCCTCGAAGATCCAGTCGCTGACGAGAGCCCGGCTGAGGCCTCCGACATCGCAACCGACGCCAAGGAGCTTGACGACGCCGCGCCAAGCACCGACGCCGCAGCCCCCTCCGAAAACAAGGTCGGCGACGAGTACAAGGCCTTCTACCACGACCCAGTCGAGCTCGAAGGCTCTGAGCCAGGCCAGCTCTTCCGCTCCGATGCCGTGCGCAATCCCGCCAACACGCTGGACATTACCAACGTGGGCCCGTACAAGGCACAGCGCATCCTATACTCCTCCACCAACCGCAAGGGTGAGAAGATTCCGGTCAGCGGCATCGTGATTGAGCCGAAGGCGGAGTGGACCGGCAACGGTCCGCGCCCGCTCATCGCCTTCGCACCGGGCACCCAGGGTGTGGCCGACCGCTGCGCACCTTCGCGCAAGATTGCCGACGGCGTGGGTGACTACGAGCAGTTCTTCTTTGAGCAGTACCTGAAGAAGGGCTACGCAGTCGTGGTCACCGATTACGAGGGTCTGGGCACCCCGGGCATGCATACCTACATGGACCGTGTCTCGCAGGCACACGCCGTGCTCGATAGCGCCCGCGCTGCCCGCCAGCTAGAAGGCTGGGATATCAACGCCGATAACCCGGTCATCATCAACGGTTATTCGCAGGGTGGGGGCGCCGCAGGAGCTGCCGCTGAGCTTTACGACGACTACGCTCCGGAGCTCAACATCAAGCTCGCCACCATCGGCGCCGCACCCGCTGATCTGACCTTGCTGCCGCCGGCTCTCGACGGCACGCTTTACTTCCTCTTCGAGTCCTTCGCTCTACTGGGCCTTAGTAACTCCTACGACGAGGACCTCTACTCCCACCTCAATGAGAAAGGCAAGACCGTTCTGGAAAATGCCGCCAACACCTGCACCCTGGGTCTGATCGGCTTCGCGGGCAAGAAGATTGAAGACGTCAGCATCGATGGCAAGAACGTCGACGAGTTCATCGCTGAGGCACCTTACGACAAGATCCTGGCCGACCAGCACATTGGCTACGACGCTCCGTCCATCCCGGTGGTCATCACCCACGGCCGCGGCGACGATGTGATTCCTTTCTCCACTGCTGAGCAGCTGGCCAAAGAGTGGTCTGAGCGCGGCGGCGACGTCACCTTCATCCCGAACGACGCCGGCTCGCATGTGGCAGGCACCATCCCGCACATCAAGGAATCCCTGAAAGCAATCGAGTCCGCTTTGCAATAAGACGGCAGCTAGAAGCCAGCTCGACCACAGAAACGCTTCCTAACATCACCCGTGGTCCGAAAGACCGCAACGATAGAAAGGATTTATCCTATGCGTTCCATGAACGCCCTGCGCCGCGCAACCATTGCCGCCGCACTTCCCGCAGTTGTAATCGCCGGTGCCGCCAACGCCACCGCCGCTGAGACCACAGCCGGAACCCCGGCTGCTGACGCCACCACCACCGACACCGCCGCAACCGCCCCGGCTGCCGACGGCGCCGCAACCACCAACACCGGTGCTACCACCAACGGCGAAACCGACTCCGGTATCACCGCGGACACCCCGCTGAACCAGCTGTCCTCTGCCGACCCTGCTGCCCTCCTGCAGCTCGGCAGCTCCCTGCTCGGCGGCAACCGCCCGGACTTCTCCGATCTCCTCGGCGGCAACACCGACTCCAACAAGGAGAACCTGCCAACCGGCATCAACGCCTTGAAGCACGAGGCTGCACAGCTGGAGCAAGAATGATCCGCCCGTGGCCGTGAACACGCCCATCATGATGCAGGGAATCAGCGGCAGGCCATAGGCAATGGCCTTGAGCGCGCCTGTCGACGCCCACAGCGCCGTGACCACCGCATCCCCATGTGATTGCACATAATCCCACGTTTTGCCCTTGAAGTAGACGAAGCGGGCAATAATGGCACCAGTAAACGCCAGGTAGAGGTACTCCGGCTGGCTCATCGCGGCAACGGTTCCGCGGTTGATGAGCACGTCGCGGATCATGCCGCCGCCGAGGGAAGAGAACATCGCGATGAAGAAGAAGCCCACGATGTCATAGCCGCGCTGCCGCGCCATCGTTCCGCCAATCATGCCCATGAGGAGGACACCAATGATGTCGGACCAGTAGTACAGCGACTCGATCAATGGGTCCATCTCGACAACGCTCATGGTGGTCATCGTATCGGGTGCTGAGCAATCTCTCGCATTAAGGTGCTTTTGCTTTAGGCGGACCGCCTGGTTGGTGGGCCACTAAGGCTTAAGAAAAGGAGCTAATGCACGTAGAGCTCGTTGTAGGCTTTCTCAATCCAAAGGACATAAAACACTTCCCCGTCTTTCCAGCCGGCAAAAGGGAGATTCCCTTTGTGGCGGTAAACCCGGAATTTTTCGACGTCCTTAAATTGCCTTGGTATACGAGGAATGATCGCGGTTGCCGGAATAAACTCTGAGCCGAGTCCGTGCTTGGGATGCTGTGCCAGCTCTTTCCATGAAAGCACTGACCGCTTGTGCCACTTTTCCAGAAACTCTGCGCGCATCGAATCATCTAGTTCTTCGAAGCCCCACCCCTTCTGAAGAAACCGCGTTGACAGGAGCGGATAGGCAGCCCGAGAGCTGCGAAGCTCCTCCACGACGCTTGATTCTGGGGCGCTCCTCGCCTCTCTGGTTGGCCTACTCCCCCGTCGTTTACTTTTCTTGCCCACGGCTAGCAGAAATAGTTCTTCAGATCGGCATCCGTTATTTCCAGCCCTCGTTTCCCCTCGACGAAGTTCTTTTTCCAAGGAGATTCAGTGTGGGTTTTATTCCGCAATGCCCATGCGGAATAGGGGCCATATTTGTCCCACACCTCAATCAAATCCCGCTCAACATCGCGGTAATCATCCCAGTCGAAATCATCCGAGATGAACTCATCGGGGTCGATGGGAAGCTTTCCATAGTGTTTAACGTCATGGTAGACGTCCACGACTACTGGGCCATGTGCCCATGCTTCCATGCGTTCAGGAAAAAGCGGCAGGCCATCAGAATTGCGCATATGCAGCCCTTTGGCGTAGTAAAGAAGCTTTTGAAGCTTGAGCTGCGTTATTTCAGCGTCATCATTTTCATCAGCCCACGCTACAAACCATTCGGCTATTTGCCGCGCCTTAAATTGTTCCATGTCTGCCCTCCTTCCAGTTTCCACCAAGCGTACAACAGGCCCAAGACATGACACCATCCCGACGTTCGAAAAGACGTAAAACGCCCTCTAAAAGGACAGCCTAAGACCAAAAGGACGGCGTAAAAGGAGTAAGCAACAGAAGCTTTGCGTTGTGGGGCCACCGGGGCTCGAACCTGGGACCAACGGATTATGAGTCCGTAGCTCTAACCGACTGAGCTATAGCCCCGCGTATTCCCTGCCTGCATTCCGCACCAACACTGAGCCAGCACTCTCGCGCACAGCGAATCCGCTCCCAGCAACATTAATCGGCAGGCCCGGCAAACAGCAATTTAGGCCCCAGCCTGCCCCAAGTTTTCGGGGTATGAACTGTGAATCCACCCTCAGCCACGGACACCCCAGCAGACCCACTGCACAAGGACTTTAAACGCTGGCTTAGCTGCCAGAGCTATTCTTTCTTTGTCATTTTCCTAGCTTGCCTGCGCTCGCGCCTTCGAGCACGTTTTGCTTTGCGGATGTCCACAACCCAACGCGGAACAAAAGGCCATGGAAGCGGAATCCCGAACGCGCCCGTCAACCCAATGAGTGCGATGAGCATGGCCACCATGAACGGAGCACCCAGCACCTTTTCGACAGGCTCGGGAAGGCCCATACTTACGACCAACCCCAAGGCACCGCCAGCGCCCATCAAGAGCGTGCCAAAAGGATAAATGAAGAGGAGGCCATCACTTTCTGCGCCTTCCGGTTCGGCTGAGTCGTACCATTCTTCCGATCCTGGAATCCGCCGCACGTACCGGATGTAGAAGGTCCAGTAGGCCACCATGACCAACACTAAACCGATGTATAAGAGCAGATCAGTAATAGGACTGTCCATAGGATGTGGCCTCCCATGATTGCTTTTGCGGTATGTAATAAAACGCTACCAGCGTCGGCTGGGTTAAGGCATGGGGCGAGAACGAATTCTCAGCGCCCGAACCTAAGACAGATTTATCTGATGAAGAATCTGTGAGCCTGTAGTGTCGCGACCATGAGGCTCCTTTCCTTTAGCGTGTCCAACTTCCGCAGCATCCGCGCCACGCAAACACTTTCGGTCTATCATCACTGGCAGCACTCCACCGCCCCGAAGGAAGGCTGGGAGCAGGTCAGCGACCCCATCACCGTGCTCATCGGCCCCACCGCCTCCGGAAAGAGCAGCGTCCTCAACGCCCTAGCCTTCGCGCTGCTTGCCATCGAATCCTCCGCCACCGCCTGGCTTGCCGACGCCCCACCCAATCAACTCCCCCACGCCCCTTACCGCCTCAACCCCCGCACGCAACGCCTGCCCAGCACTTTTGAGCTGGAATTCGAGCTCGATGGCGTGCGCTATCTCTACGGCTTCCAGTGGAGCTTTACCAGCGTGCATGCCGAGTGGCTCAGCCGCGTGCCCTCAACCCGCTGGAGCCCTTGCTTCGTGCGCACCCGCGGTGAGGAAGTGCAGTGGACTAAGTCCTTTATGGGCAAGGGGGATGTAGCCAAACTCGGCCCGTCGGAGACACCGAGCTGATCCTCTCCGCTGGCCTGCGCGATGAGCACCCCATCCTCGCCCCACTAGCCCGCGCCTTGGTGCACGACGTGGCCTACCTGCCGCACGGAAATGCCTCAATGAGCACCGCCTCCCGCATCACCGCCCTCATCCGCACGGGCAAGCTGCACCTACATGAGGCTGCCGCGCTGCTGCGCGCGGCCGATGCCGGGATCCACTCCGTGCGGCTTAACCAGGACCACATCCCGGAGCACGTCTTCCGCCAGATGCGCCCAGTGATCGATGCACTCAGCCGCAATAACGGCACCATCCACCGCCCCAATGAGTTCAGCGCCTACTCCGATGCGGAAATCGAATCCCTGCTGCACGCCATCATCGTGGAGCACAAAACCAATGATTCCTTCTACGAGCTAAAACTGACCGACGAATCCGGCGGCACCCAGAACTGGATGGCCACCGCTCCCCTAGTGCTGGATACCCTGCGCCGCGGCGGCATCCTAGTTGCCGATGAGCTGGATTCCGCCCTGCGCCCAGCACTGCTCGACTTCCTCATCCACGCCTTTAGCGAGCCCAGCATCAACGTCAACGGCGCGCAGCTCATCTTTGCCTCCCACGCCTTCAGCGCCCTCGAACGCACCGGCGAGCTGGGCCTTAGCCCAGAAAGCTTCTGGTCCGTGGAGAAGACCGATGCCGGCGAATCGGAGCTGCACAACCTCAGCGGCACAGACTTGTCACTGGACAACCCCGACGCCACCCATCACTTCCTGCGCGAGCGCTACGGCACCGCCTCCCGCGAGGCCCTCGACGCCCTCAAGGAGCTCGTCGCGGACGGCGCATAAAAGAGCGGGCGCTTGGCGACGACTCCCGCCAACGGGTAGATGCGCTCTCAGCGTCTGTGCTTAGACACGAAGAGAACTCCCTAGGTCCAAGGCCCCTAGAAAGAGCTCTGGAGCCTACGCGGCTCCAGGCGACAACGTTCCGGTGACCGGCTCGTCGTGCCTATATTCTAAACAATTCAGCAGCTCTAATTCAAGAGCCGAGCCCCCAAAAAATCGTTGTTACAAAGTAGGTTCATTCATTCCAATTAGCTCGGCGCAACCAAAACTCAAGCACCTACCGCAGGACTTCGAATATTTGAGCCAGTCTTCGCTGCGCATGTCCGGCACACCTGTCAGAATCAAGGCATGTCTGTTGAAGCACGCGCCCTATCGCTACGGCGTTTGATGCGCGATTCCGCCGCGATCCGGCTCTTGGCCGCGGACAACGCGCCCGTGATTTTGGCGTTGATCGCGGAGTACTTCCCGCGCGGTACCAGGGCGCGCCCGGCGGCGGAGGTCTATGAGCTCATGGTCACCGATTTCGAGGTGCTGGCCAGTGAGTTTTCCATGCCCCGCACTCCACAGAATTACTGCAATGATTGGGTCAAGGCCGGGTGGCTCATCCGAAAATCCGGAAAGAGCTCCCACGGCGAAACGCTCGAACCCAGCGAGGAAGCCCTGTCCGCGCTCGAAGCCATTGAGCGCTGGGAAGCGCCGGTGACCACGGTAACGGCGTCACGTGTGGAATCGATCAGCTCCGCGCTGCAAAGGCTAGCGAGGGATACGAACGAGGACATTGCTAGCCGCGTAGCCAGCTTGGAGGAAGAGCGCGCCCGCATCGACCGTGAGATTGAAAAAGCCCGCAGCGGGCAGTTCGAAAGGCTCACCGCCGCGGAGGCAGAAGAGCGCGTCCAGGACGTGTTGAACATGGCCATGGCTGTGCCGAGTGATTTCGCCCGGGTGCGCCACGAGCTCGAGGCCCTCAACCACCAGCTGCGCCGCCAGCTTTTGGATCCGGAGGGCTATCGGGGCGAGGTGCTCGAGGAGATCTTCAACGGCGTGGACCACATCGCGGAGTCAGACGCCGGGCGCAGTTTCCGCGGCTTCTATTCCCTCTTAATGGATAGGGAGCGCAGCGCCTGGTTGGACCAGTGGATCACGGAGGTTCTCGACAGCGAGGCCGGGCAGGCGCTGGCCCCGGACAGGCGGCAGCAGCTGCGCAGGCTCTTCCGCGATATGGAAGAAACCAGCTTCGAGGTCAACCAGACCATGACGGGGCTGGCACGCAGCCTGCGCAACTATGTCTCCTCCGAGCAGTTCGCGGAGGACCGGCGCATGATTGAACTACTGCGGGAGGCCCGCGGCATGGCTATCGATGCCGCACAGTACTCCGAGCTCAAAGCCTTTCACCGGATGGAGACACCGCTGCAGCGCATCGGTATGTCGATTCATTCGGTCTCCCGTATCCGCCTGGCCAACCCAGGCCGCGAAGTCGTGGAAGAAACACCGGTGGCATACCAGCCGGAGGCAGAAGACCCGCTAGCCTTATATGAGCTGGTGCGCGAATCGGAGATTGATTTCGAGGAATTACACGAGGCGATACGCGCGACAGTCGCCCAGTCCGGCCCCTGCACGGTTGGCCAGGTGCTGCAAGCCCATCCCCCTACCCAGGGCCTTGCCAGCGTGGTGGGGTTGGTGCACATCGCAGACCAACACCCGGTGCCCGTGCTGCGTCAATCGCGCGAGAAGGTCACATGGACCGAGGAAGACGGCACGGTGCGCTCCGCCCATATCCCTACTCTGTATTTCGATCACACAACCGTTAAGGAGCTACAGTGACGGCCGCACACACTCCCCGCGTCGATTCCGCCCACGAACCACCGCTGTGGGAGCACGATAAAGGCTCGCTGACCTACCACTCGCGGCGCGCATTAGTACAGCTCTTGCAGGGGCCGCTCATTCGCGCACAGAAGGAACCGGTGCTGTGGGCCGCCATCATCTCGGATGAGGAGAACCTCCGCGCCCGGCTGCATGACGTATTCCTAGAACTCGTCGTGGACGAAACCGAGGGCTTCGCGTTTACTCGGATGGTGGAAGAAGAAACCTTGACCATCCCGCAGGTGCTGCGCACGGACAAGCTCAAGCACATCGACACCGCCATCCTTCTGAACCTGCGCCAAGAGCTGGGGCTTGCGCTGCCCGGCGAGCGGGTCATCGTGGATGTGGAGGACCTTCGGGAGGGAATCGGTTACGTCCGCGCGGTGGACAACCGCGATGAAGCCGGTTTCAACCGCCGCTTCAACGCCGCCATCAAGCGTATTCAGAACGACTACTCACTGCTGAGCGCTACCGAGACCGAAGGGCGCTTGGAGGTCTCGCCGGTGCTCCGCCAGCTTTTCGACGCCTCCACCGTCACCGCCATCCGTGACGAATACGCCCGCCTGGCACAGGCCGAGGAAGAGCAAGGTAGATGAGGAGAAGGAGGAAGCTTCCGATGACTAGCAACACCAGCGTGTACCCCGGCCAGTTCCGCATCAGCCGCATTCAGCTGATTAACTGGGGTACCTTCCACGGCTACTTTTCCATCCCGGTGGCGCGCAAAGGTTTCCTTATCACCGGAGGTTCGGGCTCCGGCAAGTCCACGCTGTTGGATGCGATGTCGGCGGTCTTGGTTCCACAAAGCCACCTGAAGTTCAACGCGGCTTCGCAGCAGGACCTCGGCCGGCACAATGGACGCAGCCTGGTTTCCTACGTGCGCGGCGCATGGCGGCAGCAAGAAAACGCGCAGACCGGTGAAATCGCCCCGGAGTACCTGCGGGAGGGCGCCACCAACTCGGTGGTCGCCCTGACCTATGACAACGGAGCGGGCAAGCAACACACGCTCATTGCTATCTTCCGCCTCAACGGTGGTGAGAACGCAGTAGGCCAGATCAAGAAGTTGTATGGGCTGGTGCCGGGTGATGAGGACGTCGATAAGCTCAGCCCTTTGCTATCCCGTAGCCTGGACACCCGCAAGATCAAAGCCCTGTATAAGGGTCCCGGCGCGTCCTTTACGCCGACGTATGCCACGTTTGCGGATCGTTTCCGCAAACGCCTTGGCATCAAGAACGTGGAGGGCCAGCTGTTGCTCCACCGCACGCAGTCCGCGAAGTCGCTGTCCAGCCTGGATCAGCTCTTCCGGGACTACATGCTGGACCGGCCCTCGACCTTTTCTAGGGCGGAGGAAGCCGTGGAACAATTTGAGGATCTGCGCCAAGCGTACCTGCGGGTGGAGGACGTCAAGGCCCAGATTGATACGCTCGCTCCCCTGCCCCAGCTGCATGCTCAGCGCGCCACCGCGGAGGCAGATAAGCACAAGGCGGAGGCCATGAGCGAGGCGCTGCCTGCCGTGCGCGCCCGCATGGTGGCAGAGGAACTGGACTCTTTAATCCGCGCGCTGGGTGCCCAAGAGGTAGAGGCCCAGTCGGAAGTGGCATCCCTTGAGGCCGATGTTGCGCACCTCGATGATGCGGAGCGCCGCGCCGCGATGGCCGTCTCTCAGCTCAGCGCCGGCGAGCTCGATGCCCTGTGCGCCAAGATGGAGACAGCGGACAAGGAGATTGAACACCGCTTAAAAGAATTCCAGCGTCTTGCTGCTGCCGCGGGCCAGTGGACCGAGCACTATGAGCTCAGCCCGCAAGGTTTCGCCGAGCTGCAGGCCAACGCCCAGCTGCGCCTCTCCGACTTTGAGATCGACTCCGCCGATCTGACGAACCAGCAGCAAGAAGCCGGCGTGGCCGCCCGCGACGCAGCCACCGCGTGCGCGCGGCTGGACAGCGAATTGCGCTCTTTTAGTTCGCGGCGCACCAACATCGACAAGGCTTTAGTGGAGCTGCGTTCCCAACTCGCCCGCGATACCGGCTATGCCGAATCCGAGCTTCCCTTCGCCGGCGAACTCATCGACATCAGCCCGCAGCAGGCGGACTGGGAACCGGTCATCCAAAAGCTGCTGCACGGCTTCGCCGCCACGCTCCTCGTCCCGGAGGAAGCACGGAAAGCTATTAACCAGTGGGTCAATTCCAGCAACGTGGGCACCCGCCTGGAATACCGCACCATCCCGGAGTTCACGTCAGCGCCCGCCTCCGCGCGCAGCCCACGGCAGCTCATTCACAAGCTGGAATTCCAGGATCACCCCATGACGGCGTGGGTACGCCAGCACATTTCCCGCCGCTTCAACTATGAATGCGTGGAGTCGGTTACGGAACTGGACAAGGTCACCACAACTCCGGCCGTTACCCGCGATGGCCTGGAAAGCCGCCCCAAGGACAAGGACGGCTCCACGCGTTTCATCAAGGATGACCGCTCGCGCTTTTCCGGCACAGCGTGGTACCGGGTAGGTTCCACCAACACTGCCAAAATTGAGCTGCTGCGTTCGCAGCTAGCGCAGGCCAAAGCCACCGCCAGCGCCACGGCTAGGCAAGTCCACGACCTCAACCGGAAGATGGACATCCTGCGCACCCAGCGCGATAAAGCCCAGCAGGTGCTGGACACGCAGTTCCAAGACATTGACACCGCCTCCGCGAAGGCCCGCAAGCAAGACCTTCAAGCACAATACGATGCCCTGGCATCCTCCCCAGAGGCCCAGGCTTTGGCAACCACCCATCAGCACGCGAAGGAAAAACTGGATGCGGCTCGCGCCCGGCTTACCCAGGCACAGAAGCACCTCGGCGACGTCGAAGGCGAGCTGAAGCGTTCCACCGAGCGCCGCCGCGCCATCGGCACCGTGCCGGAGATCGCGGATAGGGACATCGCGAAAGCCGTCGAGGAGGCCTTGCACAAGGGCAAACGCACGCTCACTATCGATAACATCGACGCCCGGCGCGATGAAGTCCAGGCTGACCTACAGGACGCTGCCCGCGCAGCCGCGCGCCGCATCGAGGAGGCCAACGGCACGATCGTCTCCGTCCTCCACGCCTATCTGTCCCAGTGGCCGTCAGAAGCCGCCGACCTGGAACCGCAGGCCAGCTTCGCCGGCGAAGGCATTGAGAAGCTGAAGTACCTCCGGGCCGACCGCTTGGCGGATTTCCGTGCTCGCTTCCTGGAGTTGCTCAACGGCACGACAGTCCAGAACCTCTCCCACTTGGCTTCCTCCCTGCGCTATGCGCGCAGCGATATTGAAACGCGCATGGAGTTTATCAATAAGTCCCTCGAACGCTCGCCCTTCAACGGTGAGCGCACCCTGCGCATTGATGTCAAGGACGCCCGCGGCCAGGTGGTCCACGACTTCCAACGGGACCTGGATGCCGCCACCTCCCACAGCCTGGCCGAAATCAGCGAGGATGAACACGAAGCCGCCCTGCAGCGCTACCACGCCCTTGACAAGATCTTGAGCCGCCTGGGCTCCAGCCACCCGGAGGATAGCCGCTGGCGCAACGTGGTTTTGGATACCCGCCGCCACGTCAGCTTCATCGGCCGCGAGCTCTACCCGGATGGCACGACGGCCAATACCTACCAGGATTCCGCTTCGCTCTCTGGCGGCCAAGCACAAAAGCTCGTCTTCTTCTGCCTGGCTGCGGCCCTGCGCTTCCGCCTGGCGGAGCCAGACCAGGATGTGCCCACCTATGGCTCCATCATCTTGGATGAGGCCTTTGACCGCGCCGATCCCACTTTCACACGCACGGCCATGTCCGTCTTTGCGTCCTTTGGTTTCCACATGATTCTGGCCACGCCTTTCAAGCTCATCCAGACGCTCTCGCCCTACGTGGATGGCACCATCGTGGTCAATTACGACGAGCCGATCATCAACGGCCGCCCGCAGGCGCGCACGGGCTATTCGCTTATCGATGCCTCCACGCTCGCCCCCCCCGCGCCCGAACAGCCCCGCCCCGAGGAGCCCGCCGATGCGGATGCCTAAAGACCTGCAGGTGCATGCGGCGAAGTACCTGCGCAATCACTTTGCCGAAGCACTGTCCGAACCGGATGCGCTGCACCTGGCGTGGCCCCTGCACCCGCCGACAGCCACGGCCGCCGCCCGCGATATTGGTACCACCCAAGACTTCATCCGCGCCTGGCAGCGCTGGCCGCACCAGGAGGAAATCATCTACGCCTCCCGCAATTGGTCGCGCGCGGGTCTGGGCACCAATAACGTCCCGACCCGCATCACAATCAACGGCGCTGAACGCATTGCCACAGCTGCGGGCTTGGAACGCGAGTATTCCACCGCCCGGCAGCGCGCGGCGAACATTGCCGCCATCTTCCCGGACTCACCCGACTTCACCCACACCGTCCACCGCTCCTACAACCAGTGGAAAGGCTTAAGCCCGTACGACCTGCGTTGCCTGGGGCCGTGCCTGACCTGGCTGCGCGCCAACCCCCAGTCCGGCGAGTGGGAGCGCGCCGTGCCAGTCGAAGGTGTGGACGGCAAATGGATAGGCACCCACCGTCGCCTGCTCCTGACACTCCTCTCGCCCTTCGGCATCACGGACTTGGGTCTGCGCCGCAACGACACCCGCGTGCGCCTGCGCTATCTCAACCACACCCCAGCATTTTCCGATATCGAAATCCCCCTCGCCGACGCCGCCACACTCTTCCCGGGTACCCCGCCCCGCGTCCTCATCGTCGAAAACAAACAAACCTTCCTAGCCTTGCCCACGCTTTCCGACGCCTCCCCTCCCACCATCGCCCTCCTCGGCTCCGGCACCGCCGCCCGCCAACTCCACGCATTGTGCTGGCTGCACCAAGCCGACATCACCTACTGGGGCGACCTCGATGCCGCCGGCTTTGCCATCCTCAACGCCGTGCGAGCCCACTTTCCCCAGACGACGTCACTACTCATGGACACAGCCACCGTCACCGAATTCCAGCACCTAGCCGTCCCCGACCCCGGCGACGGCTCCGCCACGCTTACCCACCTCACCACCGAAGAGCAGCGCGCCTACCGCCTGCTCTTCACCCAGGGCCGTCTGCGCATTGAGCAGGAGCGGATTCCCTTCGCGGACGCGAGTACAGCAATTCACGGAATACTCGGGCCACCGTAGCAGCACCGGCTCCCCAACCGCGCTAGAAAAATGCCCCTCACCTGCCAGTAGCCCCGGTGAGGGGCGAGCAGCTGTACGTGATGTAGGGCTGCTCCTGCTAAGAATTATGCCCAGAGAGCGCAGAGATAGTCAACGCCTGTGTCACAGTAATGAGCCGGCAATCATCTCGATGAAGCGAACATCAATCTACGAAGCCACCATCACCAAGCCGATCAAGGTACGCAGTCCAACTTTTAAAAACGTCAGCAGGCAGATGTAACGGTGCTTCATCAAAGTCGTCGCAGTTGTCAGATGCGGGAACTCCTTTAGGCTGAATGCTGCCGCGCCGACCGCGACAGCGGTTCGGATGCCCACTTCGTAGGTTTCAATTGCATTGCCACGACTTCCAATATCAGCTGACACCGCTATCTCAATTTGGCGGGCTACATTGTGGTGTACTGATCGATTGAACTGGCTGTACATCTCACGGCCTTTAAACTGAAGTGCCCCGAGTTTTGTCCCTCGGCGTCTGCCTTGATTTCTATTATTTCCTGTGGCGGGGTCTGCTTCCAAAATTCGGGGCACTTCATACCAGCGCGATCCGGAGATCAACCGACGCCATGGACGTCAGTGGCGCAAGATACGTGCCCGCTACGTAGCACTCCATCCAGTATGCGAGCAGTGTCAGAAAGAAGGACGGCTCACCCCAACCCAGGAAGTCCACCGCGTGCTCCCACTCTCACTCGGAGGAAGCCACGATTTCACCAATCTCGTGGCCTTGTTCAAGCCCTGCCACTCACGAATCTCTGCTCTCGACGGAGATCGGTAGCGGGATCGGGGAACATATTGTTATAGGTAGCCCTTAAGCCACTCGGGCATGCTCGGATCGTCAACGTTCCATGACTCGACAAGTTTTTCGTCGCGTTCCCAGTTGTTCTCATGACCGTCGAAGAACTTGAATCGGTTGCACTTGTACTTGTAGACAGTGCCGCCCTCGAGCCGATACTCGTTCCAGTAGTAGTTCTGCTTGCCGTAGCCCTTCCACTCATTGGTGGTGTAGATCGTTGACATAGATACTCTTTCTTCTCCCGCAGCGGCGACAATGTAACACGACTCCTATTACTTATTCAATGCTAGACCAAAGCATGCTCAAACTGTCCAGAGGGGCAACCTGTACCTACTTCGCTCCAAAACGGCATCGATTGGAAGTGCTCAGACACGCCAATCATTTCACATGAAGAGTCCGGCTACCCCAACCTCTACAAGTCCGCCCTCGTCCCGCACGGCAGCGGCGATGACCTCACCTTCGAGTTTTACTTCTCCGGCTTCAGTGAAGGCCACGCTGACTGGCGCATTAACCGCACCGTAGCGAAAAGCGTCCAACCGGACTCCTAATCAAGAAACGCATCCACCCACTGCGCAAAGGTGGGGCATGCTTTCTTCACGACAGGCCACGGGACCTCATTGAGTATTCGTGGTCCATCAATATGTTTTTCATAACGCTTGCCTAGGCTGTCTTCCCACCACTTAGCAACACGATGAGATGGTGACGTTGATACCGACCCATTAATAGCTTCGACATCACCGTGCGCCTTCTTTAAAGCTGCTCGCGCTTCTCGGACGACAGTGGGCTTTTCCCTAGTGTTTCCAGAGGCCAGTGCCGCAATCACGAGTGTCTCAAACTCATAGAGGACGGGGCCAACCACTAATCTGCTCTCGTCAACGTCAAGATCTTTGAGGATCGATTCCGTTGCGTCACTTTTCACCGCATTCCGAAGTTCGGGGCCAGCAAGCTCAGAGTGCTTCTTCTGGAATTCTGACCCATAGACATCGAAGAGAACACCTACTTTGTCTATCCCTGGGTTCTTTAAGAAATTTCGCGCAGGATCCACCATGTGCTTCCACGCGCCTCCACCACGAGCGCTGATGCCACGTTTGTTTGTGCCTGTCTTTGGAGGATTCGTGACTACATAGATGCCTTTAGAGTCCGCAAGCGGAACCAAAATACGCTGGGCAAACTGCTGTTCAGTCTGTCCCTCTACAATCAAGTGACGCACAGACATCATTACAGAGCTTCCTCGTATCGTAGATTTCCGCCCAATAAGTTCATCCGCCACATCTCCCCTAGGGTGTAATCACTCAAGAACGCTTCCAGCTGATCTTCAGATGGAGAAACCACTTGGGTTTCTCCGTTGTTCCTAGTGAGCACCGCCACGTTGTGCACGGAGAATTCATCGAGAAGGAGGGCCGACTGCGTAGCGACCACGCATTGACGGCCAGCATGGGCAGCCTTGCGTAACAGTGCCGCCAACTGCACAATTGCGTGTGGATGTAAACCCAACTCAGGCTCATCGAGAACAATGCATTGTGGTCTACCTGGCGAAAGCAACAGCGTTGCCAGGCAGATAAATCTCAGTGTGCCATCGCTAAGCTGTGCAGCATTAAAAACCGTATCAAGGTTTTTCTGTGCCCACCTCAAACGCACGTTGTCTTGAGAGGCTCCTTCCGGGACCAAGACGAAGTCATCAAAAAAAGGAGCCACGTTGCGTATTGCCGAGACAATCTCAAAGTAGTCATCAGGAAGCTCGTCCTTTAGCCGCAGAAGGTACGCAGCTATATTGCCAGCATCGGGATGAAGACTTAAGTTGTCGGCCACCGAAGAAAAGGTTTTCGGTGGGGCCTGGGACCCGACATCGTCGAAGTGAAATACCCGAATACCGGCAAGAAGTGGGCGAACATATTCAGCAAAGCGCTTCTCCTTACCGCTGAGTTTCTCTAAAGCAGTCTCAGTTCCAGCCGGCAGCGGGCTATCGTACGGCGCCGTATACTTCTTGCGGTCGTGGAAGGTCAACCACTCCTCGAGAAAAGCGCTATCCTCATCTGTGCTCCTGAGACGCGCAATATATCCATTTGATGTGTCGGCATCGTTGGGGCTGAACTGCACATTCAAGGAAAGAGCTGAATCACGCCCTTGTGGTCCAACGTGGAGGAGATTATTTATCCCGCCACGTGCGAGCACATAATTTTGAAGTCGACTCTTCATGATGTGGGCCATCAGTTCAAAACTTCGGATGATGTTGGATTTGCCTGCACCGTTTGCACCGATAAGAACTGTCACGTCCGGTGCCAAGGTGAGCTTTACGTCCTTGATGGACGCAAAGCCTTTAACGGCGACGTACTCAATTGGCTGAATGGTGCTCATACAGGAAACAATACAATCTTGTTCCCCGCCGGGCGCGTCACCGTGGGCTAAACACCACTCAAAAGGACTTGACCCCCTCCGCGCCCACCAGGTACTTCGCCCTAATGACCGTGGTCTCGCCGGTGCGCTCCTCGCCGTCCTCGCCGGTCACGTGCGCCACCGTCGCCGTAATACCCTTACCCGCGCCGTGGTCGACGAGCTCCACCAACTCCCGCCCAAACGTCGCATTCACGCACTCGTACCGCGCCACCCCCTCGTACATCGCGTTATCCACCAGCGGCTGGATGAACCCGAACTTCCGCGCGTGTCCAAAGGGCCGGCCCTGCGGGCCATTCTTCATGATGAGCTCGCCGTGTCCATTGACGATGCGCATCACATGATGCGGAATGGTAAAAGTCTCAAACTCGTCGAGCAGCCCCATCGCCTGCACCGTCCGGTACGACTCATCGTCCATGCCCACCCCGCGCGGGTAATCAATGAGCCGGTCCCGCTTGTCGATGACCTCCACCCGAATCCCCTGCTTGCCCAGCAGGTTCGCCATCACCAGGACCGTGGGCCCCATGCCGGCAATCACCATGTCCGTCTCCACCACGCGTGCAGTAGTCATCAACGCTCCTCCGTGAATCACCGCGGCGCCCCTCGCCGCGCATGACACCACTACAGCACACAATCGTGACGCGGGTCACAGGGTGTGTTGGGGTACTGAACGTTACAAAGAGACCGCCATATCAAGAGTAAAATGAATACGACCCCTATTCCGTCAATGAAAGAGCCCTATGTCGCCGACCAATAACGATCAATCGATCAGCGTCCATATTCAAGCGACCGGATACGACGGCCACGAACCCCTACGCGAATGCCCCAACTGTCACAGCACTAAGCCACTGTCAGAGTTCGGCTATAGAAATATGGGAGACGGCATCATCCGGAATCAGTCTTGGTGCAAGGAGTGCCGCTAGGCCCAACCCAGCATATGGAAGCCAGTATCAACGCCCGTTGCAATTCCTTGCTGATTCTGCGGTTTTCAGTGCCGATAACTAAGCACCTCGTGAATTAATCGAAGACGAGTTATTTGTAAGGATGATGTCGGCATGCGAAGCAACAGCGGCCGCATGAACGTGGTAGTCGTCGCGGTCCATACCATCGAAAGGCAGCTCGCCAGGAAAGTCCTGAATGATCTCTTCCACCACAGCACTAATTTTCGTGATGCGGTGATCAATTATTCTTCCGGGAGCAAATGGATATTTCCGCCGCAAGGCCCGCGTAGTCTCCGCGAGCACGTCCTGCGACGCTCATGCTTCTCGGTTAAAGAACCCGCTCCATCACTGCGCGCTCCGGAAGGCCGTCCAAAAATCTCTGGAGCCATCGCGGCTCCAGGCGACAACGTTCCGGTAACCGGCTCGTCGTGCGCTTATTCTAAGCAATACAACACCAAGCCGACAAGGCTCTTAGCCGCACACCATCCGATAAACTAGTTCCAACGCACAAGGAACACACACCATGACTGAACAGGAACGCCTCCGAGCGCTTGAGACTCGCGTTAGCGAATTGGAGTCCCAGGTAGTCCAACTACTGCAGACCCTCGGTCATACCCCTTCGCGCCCTAGTACCGCAGATACACCGCCGCCGGCAACCGTTCATACTGAAAGGCGCTCACCGGAGGAGAAAATCGCACTCTTCATGGATTACTTCACAGGGCGGACAGACGTCTACGCAGTGGCTAAAAGTACTGCGGGAAAGAAGGCCTGGTACCCGGCCAGCAATGGCTACTATGACCGAAGAAATCCCGACCTAAAGCCCCTAACACCGAAGGTGATCGAAGGACACCTTCGCCGAGACAACCGCTTCCACGTCGGTCTTTATCCACTGTGCATAGATGATAGTTGCCGGCTGTTGGTCTGCGATTTTGACGAGGACGACTTCAAGCAAGCCGCCCGCGCCTACGCGGAAGAATGCAAGAACCACGGCCTCGATCCACTCATTGAAGTATCGCGCTCTGGGAACGGAGCCCACGTCTGGGTATTCTTCGGCGAACCTATTCCTGCCGGCCTCGCTCGTTCTGTAGGCATCGGGCTTCTTGCCAAGGCTAGCCCGGATTCCTACTTCTCCAGTTTCGATCGGTTCTTTCCATCTCAAGACACACTGCCGGCGAAAGGCCGTGGTTTCGGCAATCTGATTGCCCTCCCATTAGCAGGCCACCATCGATCCGAAGGCACAACCATCTTTGTCGACAGTGATTTTCATCCTTTGCCAGACCAATTCGAGGCTTTGGCAAGAACGAAGAAGGCGACGCTTTCCGAGCTCAAGAGAATCTACGCTGCGCTTCAGCCTGATCCCGAGACGTCCCTTCCTCAGGCACCCACCCGCGCAGAACTAAAGAAGCTCAAGGCCTCCGGAAAAGTCCACGTCACGCACGATTCACACGTCCACGTCGATTTATCAGGCATCGACGCCACCACTCGTACAGCCCTGCGGCACCTAGGCGCTATTGCCAACCCGCAGTTTTATATAAAGCAGGCCCAGCGTTTCTCCACTTTCGGTACTCCACGGATCATCGTACGTTTTGATGAAAAGGACCAAGTCCTCACGCTCGACCGCGGCACGCTCGATGACGTCGTCGACATCTTGAAGACTGCCGGATATACCGTCACACGTCGCGGACGTACGCCGAAACCTCAGCGCATCGATGCGTCATTCGCCGGCGAACTACGCCCCTACCAGCATTCCGCCGTCAAACAGATGCTCAAGCACAAGTCTGGAATGCTCATTGCTCCTCCCGGTACCGGAAAGACCGTCATGGCGTGCGCGATCATCGCCCAGCGCCAAGTTCCCACTGCGGTGATTGTTCCATCCAGGGAGCTTGCTACCCAGTGGCGCCAAGCCCTCAAGCAGTTCCTCCCGGAAGTTCAGGTTGGGCAATACTCGGGCGCCAAGAAGAAGCTCAGTGGAAAGATAGACATTGTCACGGCTCAGTCCATCAGCCGCAATGATTCCAAGACAGATTTTCTTTCCGGCTATGGCCACATCATCGTTGACGAATGCCACCGAGTCGGCGCTGCGGGTTTAACCAACGTCCTCGCACACCTCAACGTTCGCTTTATGCTCGGAATGACCGCCACACCGTACCGCTCCGACGGTCTTGATAAGCTGCTTCCCCTCGTTTGCGGCCCTATCCGCCATATCGTCGAGCTCAAACGCCCCGGACGCCGCGACTACATAGTCCACAACACCGAGTTCACGTACGACTCCCCTTACCTGTTCTGGCCCGACCTCGACACCGCCCTGGCGGCGGATGAGCACCGTAACCGCGTCATCGCCGACACGATCCAAAAGGCTGCCCAGAACGAGCAGAATGTCCTCGTCCTAGTGAAACGTCGCGAACACCTCGCAACCCTCAACGCCCTGCTTACCGACGCCCCCTTCCCCGTCCTTCAGCTACACGGCGGACAAAAGGCAAGCGAGAGGCAAGCCGTCCGTGAACAGCTTGCCGCAACACCGCATTTCGTCCTTTTAGCCATGTCCCAGGTGGCCGGCGAAGGCATTGATCTTCCTGCGTTGGATACTCTTGTGCTGGCCGCCCCAGTAAGCTTTCGAGGCGTTGTCATCCAACAGGTTGGCCGAGTCACTCGCGATGCCGATGACAAAGAGAACATCTCTGCCACCGTGCATGACTTTCTCGATGCAAAGGTCCCTGCTCTTGCCGCAGCCTTCAGAAAGAGAAGCTCCACCATTGCCAAGCAGGGATTCACTCGCAATGATATTTAGGGCTTCCCCGTGCATGGCCGATTCCTACTAGATTAGGGGCCGTGCACAACTGAAATCCTTGTTGAACATATAGATGAATCGGAGCAGCACAGTGGCTGAATTTGTAATAACCTACAAACGTCGCTCAGGCGAGTCTTTCATCAAACAATTTTCGGATTCAGCTGAAGCACTTAAGGAACGGACCTGACCCCCGGATAGTAGACACGTCGGGGGTTAGCTATGCTGCTTGGGTCAGTGCAGCTGATGTGAGTGCTTCGAAGGTATCGGGGGCTAGAAGGTTGCACCAGGAGTGCCGTCTGCGGGTGTTGTAGCGCATGCACCATCGGAAGATTTCGCGGTAAGACCGGAAAAGTGTAAAGCAGACTGACATGACACCTCGACAAATAGCAACTAAAGACTCGAAAGGTTTTTACAACGCATCAACGGACTTGACCCGCAATAGCCACTATGAGGCGCAAAATTTCACGCGCTCAATGTATTTGTTAACGATGTTATAATCACAGGAATGTAACCCGGCTTTCGCAGTCGAATATGAATGCGGGGAGAAAGATGATCGGCAAAATCGCGTGTCCAAGACCAACCAGCCATTAGACCTCGACTTGACAATCGTCAACCGTGACGAATTTCTTGGCTTGTTTTACGAACCAGTCGATTTCTGTGTTAATAGACGTACTAAATGCAAGCTCTCCGTCATGAAAATCGAAAACGGGAACTTCATTCTCGACCAACTCTACGACGCGGTGGCAGATGCCAGCTTATCCTACGTTTTGTCACGTAAGGAGTTGAATAAATTTCTACGCGACCCAAAGTTTGCTATGAGTGTCACAAACAAAGTTAGGGCGAAGTTTCAGAGCCCCAATGACACCAATGGTGAAGGCGGGGAAGTGCTCCTTTACGCACTTTTGGAGGCAGTAACTGGCGCTCCAAAACTGTTGTCCAAAATGGGGTTGAAGACAAGCAATGAAATGCCGGTTTTCGGATCAGATGGGCTACACATCCTAAAAACTGACGAAAAGAACTACCAGTTGATTTTCGGCGAATCAAAAATGTACGGAGACCTAGGCCGAGCAATCTCGAATGCATTCGAGTCAATGCATGAGGCTTCGATGAATAATTTTATAAACGACATGACTCTAGTCGCGCCGCAGCTGATGAGAGAGAGCGTTTCGGAACAGCAACTAGATTATCTTGAGAAGTTACTGATCCCGCCGCTAGGAGCGGGGATGTCTCCGCCCAAACAAGCATTTGGTGTCTTTGTTGCTTTTGATATTGATGTCGATGATTACGAGCTTGAAGAGCACTCCGATGACGAGATTGAAACTGAGTTTTTAGCTCGAGCAAAAGCAGCGATGGAATCCAAAATTCCTCTGATCACGAATAAAATCAGACAGTTTGGATTTGGGGCAGTCCCGTTTCATATCTTCGCCATTCCGTTCTTGAAACGAACTGTGAATGGGCAGCAGACGGGAGCAGCGGTTTCTCGCAAGGCAATGCAGCGTCGTTTGCGGTTTGGCTATATCTCGGAGAATGAAGATGTCGCCTAAGAACGAATCAAACGTTGCAACTCTTCTGGGAGACCGTATCATTGCTCGATCAGATTTCAAAGAACTTGTAGCGACCCTTGAGCATGCGGTAGCAAAGTCAATTCTGTCTCATGATCAGAATGTAGAATCCCACGGTGATCTGCTCTTTCCGGCAATGAGGTTCGCAGATATCTTGTCATATTCCTCCAAGGAATCTCATCGAACCCAGGCATACTACCTCGTCGCGCTGTTTCAAGAATTAAAGGAGCTAAGCCAGCTCGATCCCAAATCAATCGCTCTGCTCGACTCTATGTCGGCTGCGATTCTTGCAGCACTAGGAAACTTTCCGGGATTGCAGAGACTTGAGGGATCAGTTGAGGAGCTTCAGTATACAATCCCAGCGGATCGCGTAATCGGGCGAGAGATAAAGGAGTTAGTACAGCGCACCTCGGATGACAGCCACGTACTTACCGACGCTCAATTTGAAATCGCTCAAAATCTGAAACATATCAACTTCTATAGTTTTTCAGGTCCTACTTCACTAGGTAAATCATTCGTAATCAAGGACTACATTCGGTCAGAGGTTTCGAACAAATCTTTTAAAAATAAGTGCGCGGTATTCGTTGTTCCGACCAACGCATTGGTTTCCCAGACCGCGCGAGATCTTCGACGAGGGTTGAAGGACGTAAAAGGCGTTAATGTGGCAATTCACCCTGTACAGCCTCAGTTGATGCTCCGAAAATTTCAGACGTCGATTTATGTCTTCACCCCAGAACGACTGATCCGGTACTTGAGCACGCAGGGGAGAGAAGTGGAATTGCTTGTGGTTGACGAGGCACACCGGATTGTTTCGCCGAAGGATTCTCGCAGTCCACTCTTCTATTACGCAATTGACCAGACGCTTCGAAAATATGCTTCTAAATTGGTTTTCTCTTCCCCGAGTATTAGCAACCCAGGGATGTTTCTTGATCTGTTTGGAAAATCCTCAGAGGGTAGCCTCTTGGTTCACGAACGAACGGTGACTCAACAGCGATTTTTCATAGACCAGCTTGAAGAAAAGACGTTCTACTTTCCGTCGTCATCAGAAGCACCGCCTGTAGAGGTTCCCCTGACGCATGGGTTTGGACTTAACGATTGGGACGCGATTAAATACTGGGCTAACGGCAATAAAAGTCTGGTGTATGTAAACACTCCCAACAAGGTAGTCAAGTTTGCGCTGGAATATCAGCCGCCGAAAGGGCTCAAGTTGAGCCAAAGAACCCAAGCGCTTATCGACAAGATTAAAGAGGAAGTACACCCCGAGTACTTCCTCGTAGATGCCCTCGAGCGCGGGGTTGCATTCCACCATGGACGACTTCCTGTGGCTATTCGCGAGGAGATTGAAGCAGTCTTTAAGGACCCAAAGTCGGGCATAGACTATCTCGTCTGTACTTCCACTTTGCTTGAAGGGGTGAATCTACCCGCCAAGAATATTTTCGTTCTCACAGATAAGCACGGTAGTGGTCAGGTGATCTCAAAAATTGACTTCGAGAATCTAGCTGGCAGAGCAGGAAGATTAACGGAGGATTTCAAAGGTAATGTCTTTTGCCTGAGGATCAAGCCTGAGGAGTGGAACGAGCCGGAGGAGAAGATTCGTCCTAGTGCACCTCAAAAGGTATCAAGCTTCTTACTGGATACGAACAAGCGGAAAACTAAGTGGTACCGTGATTTGGAAAAGGTGCTGCTCGGTAAGTCACTGCCAAAGAGCAGGTCCGTTCCAGAAATCGAGATCGCCGAGCGCTACGCTGCCATCCTGATGATCCAGAATCTAAGTAACCATCCCTCGCTTTTGACACAAAAATTTAATGATCGAGCAGTCGACGCCAACGAAACTCTCAAGAAGGTTAGTGATGAGTTACATGTCAACCTGGATATTTTGAAGCGATCTCCTGAGTTCGATCCTGGGCTCCAAGAGATTGTCCGGCGTGAGCTCAGCCGACTTGAGAATCCGGTCGTGATCAGCTCTCTGCAAGAGATATCTTTCGATTCTATTCTTGCAGTGTTGGTTGAGCTTTCCCGCCTCTACAACTGGAAACAGCGTGAAGGGCGAGGGTTTAGGGCGATGTTCAGCAGGAGTGCCAGCAAAGAGTCACACAATCGACGTCTTCGTTACTGGGCACAATTGGTTTTTCAATGGATGACCGGACGCCCAATCAAATTAGTGATTCAATCAGCGCTCTATCACCATAAGAATGTCGGAAAAATCCGAGTTCCTGCCTTCCCCGCGCCGAAACATCAGTCCCCTTACCGATATGAGGAATTTGATTTGGAGTCGAAAGAGCACGTAAACCATGTGATTGAAGAGACCATGACCGATATTGAGTATGGAGTCGGGTTTAGGATTCTTTCTTACCTAAAGAATTATCACGACCTGTGTGTCCAAGTCTTTGGAGAGGAGAAAGCTGGCCTCGACCTATCAGTACTCATCGAATTTGGCACGACTAGTCAAACCGCCATTGAGCTCCAGCAATCAGGCTTCTCCAGGGATATATCTAGCGAATTGCTGGAAAAAGGGAGTGGTTACCTCGAAATTGGTGAAACCGGTACGATATTGGACATCAACGTGCAAGGGATCATTTCTGATGAACACCTCAGCGCCCCTGTGAAGCAAGAAACCAAAGATCTTTTTGCAGCGTAAGCCGACCGCTCCCACTAGAGGTGTAATAAACTTTTGGCGGTTTAGGAATGATCTGTCAGAAAAGCCTCGATGCGGCTCAGCTCATCAACCGCGTGGAGAGCAAGCTGTACACTCACCACACACGTATGTTTGCGGAGGGCACCCATCTGGAAACTCAACTCTGACACAGCCCAATGTCTAATACTCAGGACCGCGACCCCGACCTAAAGGTCTCACTTGGCCGCCACAATGAATTCGTTATCCGCAACCGCTTTGAGACGGCCTCCATCGCCGTCGATATCGCCATCTCCGTGGTCTTTATTGCAGGTTCCTTCCTCTTCTTGTTCAGCCTCACCAACGTAGGAACCGTCTTCTTCCTCCTGGACAGCCTCGCCATGGCCGCCCGCGCCGCCATCCGCTTACGCCGCCGCATGTACCTGCAAAAGATCGGCGCCGACCGCGATGACACGGACGAGGAAGGCTCCTACTTCTAAGCCTTACTTACCCGCGGGCGCAGTAATGACCTGCGCCCCAAGGTCGCGAATCTGCGCGAGGAGCTCCGCTGGCGCGTCCGTGGTCGTGACCAGCTGATGCAGATCCTCGATATCGCCAAATCGAAACGTCGAGACGTGATTGAGCTTGCGCGGCGCCACGGCCAAGATGCGTCGCGTGGCCGCGCGCATCGCTGTGCGTTTATTCTCCGCATCGTCATACGTCGTCGTCGCCAGCCCGTGTTCCAGCGACGTCGAACACGCCCCAGCACCACCACGTCTGCGCGAAATTCCCGCAAGGCGCTCGCCACCGCGACGCTGGGCAACGCCAGCGTGTCCGGTTCGACCTCCCCACCCGGTGTCAGATGCGGGTTTTGGGTACCGGTGTTCCGGAGACCCGGTACTGCCGGGTT
>OJMC01000017.1_pt1 | contig 65831 bp, 63 predicted proteins | sample 1596731 | NCBI WGS metagenome assembly OJMC01 (sample SAMEA3904698, study PRJEB24821) | metagenome | biome: Builtin; feature: hospital; material: surface | place: USA | collected 2013-08-19
GTGCAACCTTCTAGCCCCCAATGACTTCGAAGCACTCACATCAGCTACACTGACCAAAGCAGCATAGCTAACCCCCGACGTGTCCACTTTCCGGGGGTCAGGCCCGTCGGTGGTCAGGGCGGTAGTGGCTACTGCGGCCACGCTAACGCGCAGAGCGCGAGCACAGATTAGAATCCCTCTCATGACTGAAAATGCAGCTGCCACGTTGCCGCCATGCCCTGAATGTTCCTCCGAATACACCTACGAGATGCCGCCGCTCATCGTCTGCCCGGAGTGCGCGCACGAGTTCGAAGCCACCGCCGCTGGTGCGGACACCGACTCCGCTGAGTCCCAGGTAATCGTTGATTCTGTGGGCAACACGCTTGCCGACGGCGACACAGTCACCGTCACCAAGACCCTCAAGGTCAAGAGCGCGCAGCAGCCGCTGAAGTCCGGCACTAAGGTCCGCGGCATCCGTCTGAACTTTGATGCTGGAACGGGTCAGGAAGACCACAACATCGACTGCAAGATTGATGGCTTCGGTGCCATGACGTTGAAGCCGGCGGTGGTCAAGAAGGTCTAGAGGGGTTTGCCCGAAAGTGATATCGTTACTGATATCAACGGGAAGGTGGGCAGTGCGATGGCCTCATTGGTAGTAAGAAACCTTGACGACGCGATAAAAGAAGCGCTCGTGGCTCGTGCGCAGGAGAATGGCCGCTCAATGGAAGCGGAGGTGCGCGCAATTCTTATTGACGTTGTGCAACCGAAGAACATTGGGATTGCTCTTTATGAAGCAAGCAGAGATGCCGCGGTTGAATTGGAAACTCCACCACGTGATGACGAAGCGCGGGCGGTGCTTTTTAAATGATCGTACTGGACACAAATGTCGTATCTGAGGTGCTTAAACCGCGTCCGGATGACAAAGTGTTGAGTTGGATGAAAAGCATCGAGGTCCGCACATCTGTCACTGCCATGACTGTTTCGGAGCTTTATGCTGGCGTGGCTATCTTGCCAGAGGGAAAGAAGAAGGCCACGTTGCGCAAGGTCTTAGATCGCGTCCTGAGTATGTACCCAATTCTTTCCTTTGATTTTCTGGCTGCGCAGGAATACGCCGAAGTCGTTTCTAGGCGGAGACAGTCCGGGCAGCCAATTTCTACTGTCGATGCGCAGATAGCAGCGGTATGCCGAGCCAATAATGCTGTATGCGCCACCCGTAATGTCAAGGATTTTGAGAATACTGGAGTTCGACTCATTAACCCATGGGATTAGTCAAGGTGGCGCAGGCGATGTCAAAGCCAGATGATGAGGAAGCCCGCACCGCTATGTATTTCGCCCGCACCGCGGAGCGGCCGAATAAATTGAAGTTTTATCCGCCCTGACGTGCTCCGGAGCTTGTTAGGGCGCTAGACTGTGGAGCCATGACTAACCCGAGTGATTCCACCGCGCACCGCTATACCCCGGAGCTTGCGGCCCAGATCGAGTCGACCTGGCAGCAGTACTGGAAAGACAATGGCACGTTTAACGCACCGAACCCCGTCGGCGACCTAGCCACGGAGGGCGCGGGCGCCCTTCCGAAGGAAAAGCTCAACATCCAGGACATGTTCCCGTACCCATCTGGTGCGGGCCTGCACGTGGGCCACCCGCTGGGCTATATCGCTACCGATACCTATGCTCGCTACAACCGCATGCTGGGCAAGAACGTCCTGCACACCCTGGGTTATGACGCCTTTGGCTTGCCGGCCGAGCAGTACGCCATCCAGACCGGAACCCACCCGCGCACCACCACGATGGCCAACATCGAGAACATGCGCCGCCAGCTGGGCCTGCTGGGCTTGGGTCACGATCCGCGCCGCTCCGTGGCGTCGACGGACCCAGAGTTTTATAAGTGGACTCAGTGGATCTTCCTGCAGATTTACAACTCCTGGTTCGACGAGGAGCAGCAGAAGGCGCGCCCAATCGCTGAGCTGGTAAAGGAGCTCGAGGTAGGCAAGCGCAAGACCAAGGATGGCCGTTACTACTCCGATCTGACTGCAGCCGAACAGGCCGCAGCCCTGGACGAGTTCCGCCTGGTCTACCTGTCCAACTCCACCGTCAACTGGTGCCCTGGCCTGGGTACCGTGCTGGCAAACGAGGAGGTCACGGCAGAGGGTAAGTCCGAACGCGGCAACTTCCCGGTCTTCCGCAAGAACCTGTCCCAGTGGATGATGCGCATTACCGCTTACTCTGATCGCCTGCTGGACGATCTGGAGCTTCTGGATTGGCCGGAGAAGGTCAAGTCCATGCAGCGCAATTGGATTGGTCGCTCCCGTGGCGCAGAGGTGGACTTCACCGCTGAGGGCCACAAGATCACCGTCTTCACCACTCGCCCTGACACCCTGTTCGGCGCTGAGTACGTGGTGCTGGCTCCAGAGCACGAGCTTGTCGACGCCCTGCTCTCCCCCGTCCCGTATGACGACGACGTCGACAGCCGCTGGACCTTTGGCCACGATGATCCAAAGGAGGCCGTGGAAGCCTACCGTGAGTCCATCGCCGCAAAGTCTGACCTGGAGCGCCAGGAGAACAAGGAAAAGACCGGCGTCTTCTTGGGCACCTATGCTGTTAACCCGGTCAACGGCAAGCAGGTTCCGATCTTTATTGCTGACTATGTTCTGACCGGCTACGGCACCGGCGCCATCATGGCGGTGCCGGCGCACGATACGCGTGACTACGAGTTCGCCACCGAATTTGGCCTGCCAATTACGGAGGTAGTCTCTGGTGGTGACATCAGCAAGGAGGCGTTTACTGAGTCCGGCAAGGCCGTTAACTCCGCTAACGAATCCATCGACCTGAACGGCAAGTCCAAGGAAGAGGCAATCGCGGCCATCATCCCGTGGCTGGAGGAGCAGGGCATCGGCCGTGAAAAGATCCAGTACAAGCTGCGCGACTGGCTGTTTGCACGCCAGCGTTACTGGGGCGAGCCCTTCCCCATCGTCTATGACGCTGAAGGCCAGGCTCACCCGTTGCCAGAGTCCATGCTGCCGGTCGAACTGCCGGAGGTAGAAGACTACAAGCCGGTCTCCTTCGACCCAGAAGATTCCGATTCCTCCCCGCAGCCGCCGCTGGCCAAGGCCCGCGAATGGGTGGAGGTGGAACTCGACCTTGGTCTGGGTCAAGGGACCCAGACGTATTATCGAGATACCAACGTCATGCCGCAGTGGGCAGGTTCTTCCTGGTACCAGCTGCGCTACATCGACCCGCAGAATTCGGAAGAATTCTGCAGCTTGGAGAACGAGCGTTACTGGACGGGACCTCGTCCTGCGGACTTCGGTCCCGAAGATCCAGGAGGAGTTGACCTCTACGTCGGTGGCGTCGAGCACGCGGTGTTGCACCTGCTCTACGCCCGTTTCTGGCACAAGGTCCTCTTCGACCTCGGCCACGTTTCCTCCAAGGAGCCGTACCGCCGCCTGTTCAACCAGGGCTACATCCAGGCCTATGCTTACACCGATTCCCGTGGCGTTTACGTCCCGGCTGCCGAGGTGGAGGAAAAGGACGGCAAGTTCTACTACAACGGTGAAGAGGTCAACCAGGAGTACGGAAAGATGGGCAAGTCCCTGAAGAATGCCGTGGCTCCGGATGACATCTGCCGCGACTACGGTGCCGATACCCTGCGCGTTTATGAGATGTCCATGGGTCCGCTGGATACCTCCCGCCCGTGGGCAACCAAGGACGTCGTCGGTTCCCAACGCTTCCTGCAGCGTCTGTGGCGTCTGGCTGTAGACGAGACGACAGGAGAGCTTGCTACTAGCGATGCCGAGCTCGCCGAGGATGATCTCAAGGCCCTGCACCGCGCCATTGCCGGTGTGCGTGATGATTACGAGAACCTGCGTCTGAACACCGTGGTGGCTAAGCTCATCGAGTACGTCAACTACCTGACGCGCACCTACGGCAACTCCGCCGAAGGCGCTCCGCGTGCTGCAGTTGAGCCGATTGCGCAGTTGGTCTCCCCGATTGCTCCGCACATCGCGGAGGAGCTGTGGAAGCGCTTCGGCCACGCCGAGACGATCACCTACTCCTCCTTCCCCACCTTCGATGAGAAGTACCTGGTAGATGACGAGATTGAGATTCCAGTCCAGGTCAATGGCAAGGTCAAGGCGCGCGTCAACGTGCCTGCCGACGCCGACGAAGAGGCCGTGGTTTCCGCCGCACTTGCCGACGCCCGCATCGTCGAGCTGACCGAGGGCAAGAACGTGTTCAAGAAGATCTACGTCCCTGGCCGCATGGTCAACCTGGTGGTTAAGTAAGCGCTAAATCATCACAAACCGAGGGCCTGCGCCACAACAAGGAGCAGGCCCTCTCCCCTATCTGTGCTGCTTGCCGAGGCCACGAGCTGTACGCTCGCGCCATTGGCTGATGGTCCACTGCTGTGCAGCAAGCGCTGGTGGGTCCTGCGGAGTAGATGGTTTCGAAGGCATAACGAAATACTACGTGCGGTGGTGGACACGTGCGTTTCACGGTAAGTCTAAGACATGAATGAAAATAGGGAGCTTTTCCTCGACGCAATGCGTCGGCTTGAGATTGCAGAGCGCGCGCTTGGCGATGCCCGCGCCCGCCTCCTCGAATATGGTCGGCAAATGGAAGGGGTTGCGCAGCCGAGCCAGTCTCCGGCCCCTGCGTCAGCGCCGCAGCACGAAGCGCCTGCGCCGCAGGCTCAGTCTGGTGTTCCGGCTTATCCGCACTCAGCGTCGCAACACTCAGCGTCGCAGCACTCGGCTCAGCCGCAGCTCCCAGTTCAGCCGCCGAAGCCGCGCGACCGCGAGAAGACGCTCATTGGTGCGGTGGCCGTGGGTGGCGCGCTTATCACGCTGGCGGGCGTGGCCTTCCTTGTGGGACTTGCCATTCAGGCGGGCCTCCTGGGGCCGGTGGGCCGCGTCGTTCTGGCTTACATCGTGGCGGGTGCGCTGCTCGGGGCCGGATGGTGGTTCCGTGACAAGGCGGCACCGGCCGGTGTGACCGCCTTGGTGGCCACTTCTCTATTTGCGGCGCTGGCCACGACGTTCCTGGTGGTCACGTGGCTGGGCTGGTGGCCGGCCTGGCTGGGAGCGGTGCTCATGGCGCTCATCTATGGCGGATTTGTGAGTTATGCCCATCGTTTCCGTCAGGGCTCATTCACGCAAGAGTGGATGGCCACAGGCGCAGGTATCGCCGCACTCTCCTACCCCAGCGCAGTGGCACCCGCGCACGTCGGCGGTGCCATGCTCGTTGTCGTGATCTCGTTGGTTACCGCCACCTACAGCGTCTTGTGCCGCAGTGAGCGCATGGCCGAGGTGCTGCGCGCTATCGCCGGCATCGGGCTTGCCGTGGTCATGGTGGAAGTCGCCGCCCGCAGCACCCCTTTCAGTCTGCCCTCGTTGTGGATTGCCATCGCGTGCAGCCTGCTCGCCATCGCGGCTGTGGCCATAGTGGTCTATTTCCCCACCGTCAAGGCGGAATTTGGCTTCGCGTTCTTGGGGCTGCTCGCCCCGGGCTTCCTGCTGGTCACTGCCCTCCTTCGCGCGGACACCATCCTCGCAGAGTGGATGGCCGTTGCTGCCTTGGCTGTCATCGTGGGGATTGCCTGGCTTGGCAACTCCGTCATTAGGGATTGCGCACTTGGTGCTACCCCCGTGGTCTTTGCCCTGGTCATGCTGGACACCATGGCGGGCTGGACCGGCACAGCCCCCACAGGGACCATGGCTGTAGTCCTGACGTTTGTCCTAAGCGGGCTCTTCTTCGCAGCATTCGTGTTGCTCTTCCAAGCGATGCGCAATGCTTTCGTCCTGGCCGCCTGGTTCCTGGGTTCGCTCATAGTGCTCACCCCGCTTCTCGGTGGTGTGCTCTTTGATCCGCCTGCCCTCGCTGGCATGGAGCCACTTGCCGAGGGCATCGTCCTCACCGTGGCTCTCATCGCGGGCTACCTGTTGCGCCAGCGTGTCCCCCACTACGAGCACCGCGGAGTTGCAGCCGCACTGTTACTCTTTGTACTCCTGCTCAGTCTTCTTGCCACGGTAGGCACAATCGCCTCGGCAGCCGCGATCGTGGCGGGAGCCGCGGGCCTCAAGACTGCCTACCTGGCTTCGCACGCCCTGGTTTCAGTGGCGTGGATGGTCCTTGCTGCCCGCCTGCTTCTTGCTGCGGAGCAGCGCTTTACCGCCGTCGGCGTGCTGCTTGCCATCGTGGCGGTGGCCAAGCTGACCTTCTTCGATCTCGCGGCCACAAGCGGAATCTTCCGCGCGCTCGCCTTCCTTCTCAGCGGCATTATCTTGCTGACCATCGCGGTGCGTCGCCGCGGCGTCGACAAGCCGCGCCGCGAACAGGTCTAGGCCTCGTCCCAGAAAGGAGTAGCGCAGACGGCCACGGCGTCGATTGCCGCGTGCGCGGGCGGATTCTCCTCGAAGACCACCGCAAACCCGGCCACGTGGCCCACCCAGAATTCATTTTCGGTGAGCTCATGCACGTGCTTCGCGACGTCCTTTACCTCACCCGTCACCCGCACCCGCGGCGTGAGCATGCTGGGCTTGTAATTGCTGTAGAAGCGTTCCGTGTCGGGGGCCTCGAAGTCCGCGGTAACGTGGTGACCTGCGGATTCAACGTGCGTGGCCAGGAGCGCGGGGTACAGCGTGCCCTGCAAAGCCTCGCCACCGGCAGGGTTGCCGGCGGGGAGGGAAAAGGGGGCGTCGACAAGCGCGGCGAAGCGCTTACCTGCAGTTTCTACCACCCCGATGAAAGGCGTGGCCCTGTAGATGGTGCCCTGCTGGGCCGAGCCGCGGAAGGTGACCACGTAGGTCTGCTCATCCTCGTAAGCCATGCCCGTGATGCAGATGCCGGAAGGATCGCGGTGATAGAGGACCTCGTCAAACGCGGGGTCCTCATGGGAGCGCGCGACCTCGTGGAGCTCGTCGACGGTTTCCAAAAAGATGTCCATGATGGGCCATCTTAGCTGCGCGCGAGAGCCTCGCCTACGCGCTTGCCAGAATGGATGCAGCCGCCCAGGAACGTGCCCTCGAGCGCGTTCTTGCCATGCATGCCACCGCCGCCGAAGCCGGACGCCTCGCCGCAGGCATACAGGCCGGTCAGGACGGATCCGTCGGGATTGAGGCAGGCGCCGTCGAGGTTGGTTTCGATGCCGCCCAGCGTCTTGCGGGTGAGCACCTTGAGGCGCACCGCGATGAGTGGGCCCTTGGCGAGCAAGCGATGCGGGGCCGCGCAGCGAATCAACTTGTCGCCCAAGAAACCGCGAGCGATGCGGATGTAGTTGACCTGAGCGTCCTTGGAGAACGGGTTGTCGAGCTGCGCGTCGCGATCCTCAATGATCTTGCGTAGTTGGTCCACATAAATCTTGGGTGAACCCTCTGGACTGATGGAATTCATGCCTTTGACCAGGTCTTCTAGGTTATCTTCAACAACCCAGTCGATGCCGTTGTCCATGAAAGCTTTGACGGCCACATGGGTGCCTGGGCCGAGCTTGCCGGCCAGCTTCTTGAACTCCTTGTCTGTGAGATCGGGGTTCTGCTCGGAGCCGGAGAAGATGAACTCTTTGTCCACGATTTCCTGGTTGAGCACGAACCAGGAGTAGCCATGCCCGGTGTTGGTGATGTGCGACAGTGCGGCGAGGTTATCCGAACCTGGGAAGAGGTTGGTGGGCAGGCGATTGCCTTCCGCGTCGAGCCACAGGCTGGATGGGCCTGGGATGATGCGGATGCCGTGCTCTGGCCAGATGGAATACCAGTTGCTCATGCCCTCGGGGTAGGCCCACATGCGGTCCTGGTTGACGAGGTTGGCGCCGGCCTTGCTGGCGATGTCGATTCCGCGGCCGTCGACATGCGCGGGAACGCCCCTGACCAGCTCCTCTGGGCATTTACCCCAGCGCTCAGTGGGCCACATGGTGCGCACTTTCTCAAGGTTTCCGCCGATGCCGCCGGTGGCAATCACCACGGCCTGGCCACGGAGCTCAAATTGCTTGACGACTTCCCTTCCGCTCGCCTCACCACGCACCTGGTCGGTGGGCGCCAGGACCGAACCCTTCACGCCGACGACGCGCCGTGCGCTCCCGTGCCCCTCGGTGATGAGCTCGTCCACGCGGTGGCGGAAGTGGAATTCCACTTTGCCTTCCTTCTCGGCCTTCTCAAGAGGTTCGCGGAAGACACGGACTACCTCAGGGCCGGTGCCCCAGGTGAGATGGAAGCGGGGGACTGAATTGCCGTGCCCGGAGGCGTCGCCCGAACCGCGCTCTGCCCAGCCAATGGTGGGCAGCACGTTAAGTCCCAGTTTCTTGAGGTAAGAGCGCTTTTCATTTGCGGCGAAGCGAACGTACTCACGGCCCCACTTACGCGGCCAGTAGTCGTGGGAGTCTTCGGTGGTGACTTCGTCGTAGTCGGCGGAGTTGGCCCAGTCGCGCCAGGCCAGCTCCTCGGAGTCTTTCACGCGCATGAGCTTTTGCTCAGGGGAGCCGACGTAAAACAGGCCGCCAAGTGACCAAAAGGCTTGTCCGCCCAGGTTAGTGCGGTTTTCCTGCTCGAGGAAGATGACGTGCTTGCCGCCTTTGAAGGCCTCGTAACCTGCGACCATTCCTGCCAGCCCAGTGCCGACGATAATGACTGAGTTCTCTTTCATGCACAAAAGCATACGGCAGAAATGTGACCTGTGACGCAGTTTCCTTAATCGCGGCGGCAATAACGCCTATTCGTATTACTGCTGCGCGTAGATGGTGTCGACCTTCTCCACCAGGGTCAGGACGTCGTAGGACGCAACCAGCTCGTCGTGCTGGTTGTAGAGGGCGGCATCCCAGCAGACCTCGCCATAATCGTCGGTCACGCGCGGGGTAATGCGCTTGGCGGTGAGCTCGATGCGGATGGAATCGTCGTAGGTAACCGGGGTGATAAAGCGCAGGTTCTCCAAGCCGTAGTTCGCCAGAACGGGACCTGGCGCCGGCTCTACGAAGAGGCCTGCGGCCCAGGAGACCAGGAGGTAACCGTGTGCGACGCGGCGTGGGAAGAAGGGGTTCGCGGTGGCGGCCTCTTCGTCGGTGTGGGCGTAGAAGGTATCACCGGTTGACTGTGCAAACGCGGTGATGTCCTCGAGGGAGACCTTGCGCAGGTCCGACGCGAATTGGTCGCCGATCTTGAGGGTGGCTAGGTCCTTGCGGAACGGGTGGACACCCGCGCTGGAGACGACGTCGGCGCGGGTCACGCGCTGCACGCGCGCACCGCGGTGCCACTGGCCGGTGATGGCGGTGAGGTGATCAGGCGTGCCCTGGATGGCGGTGCGCTGCATGTAGTGCAGGATGCCGCGCACACCACCCAGTTCTTCGCCGCCGCCGGCGCGGCCCGGGCCACCGTGGACGAGGTGCGGGAGGGGAGAGCCGTGGCCGGTAGACGTCTTCGCATCATCGCGGTCGAGGAAGTGCAGGCGGCCGTGGTGGGCAGCAATGCCGAGTGCGTACTCGCGTGCCAGCTGCGGGTCATGCGTAATAACGGAGGCAACCAGCGAACCAGAGCCCAGGGCGGCGAGCTCAACGGCCTCGGCGGGGGAGTCGTAGCCCAGGAAGGAGACGACGGGGCCGAAGGCTTCGGTGTCGTGGACCGCTGGGGTGCGGTTATTGGCAAAGCGCAGGATAGTGGGGTTGAAGAACGCGCCCTCGGCCTCCTCGCCGCCGTAGACTACCTCGCCGCCGCCGGCCTTGAGCTTCTCGACGGCCTTCGCGACGTCCTGCTTCTGATCTGCGGAGACCAGCGGGCCCATGGTGGCGGAGGCGTCGCGCGGATCGCCCACGACGACCTTGTCGCGCAGGCGTGCGCTGAGGGCTTCAATGGTGGCGTCGACAAGCGCATGCGGGACGATGGCGCGGCGGATGGCAGTACACTTCTGACCCGCCTTCGAGGTCATCTCGCCGAAGACTGCCTTGACGAAGGCCTCGAACTCCGGGGAGTCCGCGGTGACATCGGTACCCAGAATGGCAGCGTTGAGGGAGTCAGCCTCCGCGCTGAACTGGATACCGCCCTCGATGACGTTGCGGTGTGCGCGCAGAGTATTCGCAGTATCGGCAGAGCCAGTAAAGGCCACGTGGTCGCGGTAGTCCAGGTGATCCAACAGGTCACGGGCGGAGCCGGAGATGAGCTGCAGGCTGCCTTCCGGCAGGATCCCGGAATCAATCATGAGGCGCACGCAGGCTGCGGAGATGTAGCCGGTCGGCGTGGCGGGCTTAACAATCGAGGGCACGCCCGCGATGAAGGCTGGGGCGAACTTCTCCAGCATGCCCCAGACGGGGAAGTTGAAGGCGTTGATCTGCACCGCAACGCCAGGGATGGAGGTGTAGATGTGGCGGCCAATGAAGGAGCCGTCCTTGGAGAAGACCTCTGCCTCGCCGTCCGGCATGACGGTGGAGTTAGGCATCTCGCGGCGGCCCTTCGAGGAGAAGGTGAACATGGTGGAAATACCGCCGTCGATATCGACGAAATTATCGCTCTTGTTGGCGCCGGCCTGGTTGGCCAGTTCGTAGAGTTCCTCGCGGTGATCTTGGAGGTAGATCGCGAGTTCTTTGAGCTTGAGGGCGCGCTCGTGGAAGGTGAGCTTTTGTAGTCCCTCGCGCCCGATGCTACGGGCGTAGTCGATGGCGCCGGCGATGTCGAGGCCTTCGGCGCTTACTAGGGCGACAACGTCCCCAGTTGAGGCATCGTGCACGTCAGCAACGCGCGAGGGATTGTCCGGGGTGAGCCACTGGCCGGAGAGGTAGCTGGGGACGAGGGCTTCAGTCATAGCGAAAAGATTGGCCTTTCCATTAGTTTCCGAACGGTTGGTCAGTAAATACAGGCTAGTATAGTCTGCGTCACATTTCTAGGGTTAAGTAAGGAGTGCAGCATGGCCGCAGAGGTTTGGAAGATTCAGTTGGGTGAGCTGGACAAGAAGATGGGTGTCGAAATCCTGGAAGAGTCGGCTAAACGGGTGGTAGCAACCATGCCGGTGGAGGGCAATACCCAATCCTTCGGGCTGCTCCACGGCGGTGCCATGGCCTGCATCGCCGAGGCCGTCGGCAGCTGGGCGGCGGTGATTCATGCTTCGACGCTGGGCAAGGTCGCCGTGGGCGTGGACATCAATGCGACACACCACGCTTCCGGGCGCTCGGGTCTGGTTACGGCGACGGCCACCGCCATCAAACTGGGCAAGACGCTGTGCTCCCACGAGATCGTCATTACAGATGAGGAGGGGAGGAGGCTGTGCACGGCACGCATCACGAACGCGCTCGTTGACCCTAAGTAGGCGGGGGTAAAGGCGGGTGTAAATAAAGCGTAAAAATCGGGGTAGAGAGGCGTAAAGAAGCCGCAAATAACCGGTAGGTCCCAGGGGGAACGGGCCTAACGTCAGTGCTCGGCAGGTGCACTATGCACCGGCGCTTGGTGCTTTGGGGCACCGGGCACACCTAGTATCGCTTTCACCCAAGGGGGTCTCTCCCACATGTTGGACATTCTGGTCATTGTGATCGTGGTCCTTGCGTTCAGCGGTCCTTCCTCCATCAACGAGTTTATGGACGGAGACGCGTAGAACATGAACACCATCACAGCAGTCATCGGGCTCATCATTGTTGTCGCGCTCGTGGCTTATCTCATCATTTCCCTTATTGACCCGGAGCGTTTCGCATGATCGCTAGCATTGCGGCGGTGGCGCCGCAGTATCTTGCCCTCCTTGCACTTCTAGCGGCGGCCTACGTGCCGCTGGGCAATTGGATGGCCCGCACATATACCTCTGAAAAAGACTGGGCTGTCGAGCGCCTTGTGTACAGAATTTTGCGTATTGACCCTAACCGGGGCCATAACGCCAAGAACTACACTCGTGCGCTGCTGGGCTTCAGCTTGGCCTCCGTCCTCGTCCTTTACGCAGTGCAGCGGCTCCAAGCAGTGTTGCCAAGCTTTGGCAACGCCCGCGAAGACGCAGTGGAGCCGTGGATGGCCTTCAACACCGCGGCTTCTTTCACCTCCAACACCAACTGGCAGTCCTACTCGGGTGAAGATACCCTGACCAACGCCTCCCAGATGTTGGGCCTGACCGTGCAAAACTTCGCCTCAGCCGCAGTGGGCATGTGTGTTGCTGTTGCCTTGATCCGCGGCATCGGCCACTTGGGTTATGACCGCGATACGTTGGCAACCGAGAATGGTCAGCACCTCATCGGCAACTTCTGGGTGGACCTCACCCGCGGCCTCGTCCGCATCCTGCTTCCCCTGTCGCTATTCATCTCCACCGTGCTCGTCCTCGGCGGAACCATGCAAACCTTTGGCTCGAACCTGGTTACGGAGTCCGGTGTAGATATTTCCCGTGCTCCCGTGGCCAGCCAGGAAGCCATTAAGCTCCTGGGTACCAACGGCGGTGGCATCTTCGGTGCCAACTCTGCGCACCCGTTTGAGAACCCGACCGGCTTTACCAACCTGGTGGAGATCTTCTCTCTGCTTGTCATCTCTTTCTGTATGATTCGCACGTATGGTGTGATGCTCAAGTCGCAGAAGCACGCGTGGACGCTGCTCAGCGTGGCTGGTGGTTTGTGGACCGTCATGGTTGTTCTGGTGACTTGGGCACAGCACACCCTTGTCGGCGGTGCGTCTCAGTTGGCAGGCGCCAACATGGAAGGTATCGAACAGCGACTAGGCATTGATGCCTCAGCACTGTTCGCCGTGTCTACCACGGGTACCTCGACTGGTGCGGTGGATTCTATGCACGATAGCTATTCCCCACTGGGCGGTGGTCTGCTCATCCTCAACATGCTGCTGGGTGAAATCGCGCCGGGCGGCGTGGGTACTGGCCTCTATGGCTTGTTGGTTGTGGCTATCCTCGCTGTGTTCATCGGTGGCCTCCTAGTGGGCCGCACACCGGAGTTTATGGGCAACAAGATTGGCCGCAAGGAAATTTCAGCGGTCAGCCTGTACATCCTCACCATGCCGGTTCTGGTTCTTGTGGGTGTCGGCGCTTCCGTGGCGCAGCGCAAGCTCGTGGAAGCTTCAGCGACCAACTTCGGTGCGCCGGGAACGGCTGATAATGCCCACAGCCTGTCGGAAGTTCTTTACGCCTTTACCTCGGCGGCGAATAACAACGGTTCTGCCTTTGCTGGACTGACGGTGACTGAGCCCTGGTGGCAGATCACGTTGGGCTTGGCCATGCTGTTGGGTCGCTTCCTGCCGATCGTTTTCGCCCTATACCTGGCCGGAAGCCTGGCAGGGCAGAAGCGCCAGGCCACCACCGCAGGCAGCTTGCCCACGTCCGGCGTCACCTTCTCCCTGTTGACCATCGGCGTCATCCTGCTGGTCGCAGCACTCACCTTCTTCCCCGTCCTCACCCTGGGTCCCATTTCGGAGGCACTATCATGACAACCCACACCATCACCGCTGAGCCGGATAAGACTCCTCATAGCAACGCACCGGAGAAGAACAGCGGCCTCGCGGCTGCGGCGCTGAAAACGCTGCCGAGCAAAATGTCCCCGCTCGCCCAAGCACGCAACCCCGTGATGTTCGTCGTGTGGGTCGGCGCCGCACTGACCACTGTGTGGTCCATCCTCAACCCCAGCTTTTACGGATGGGTTGTGACGGTATGGCTGTGGTTCACCATTGCCTTTGCCGCCTTCGCCGAGGCTTATGCTGAAGGCCGTGGCAAGGCCCAGGCAGACAGTCTGCGCTCTGTGCGCGATGATGCCACCGCCAATCTCATTACTGACTCTGGCATTGAAGTGGTCCCCGCGTCCGGGCTGACCAAGGGTGCCATCGTGCGTGTGGAAGCAGGGGAGACCATCCCGGGTGACGGTGACGTCATCGAAGGTGCTGCCACCGTAGATGAATCGGCTATTACTGGTGAGTCGGCCCCTGTGGTCCGCGAGGCCGGCGGTGACCGCTGTGCCGTGACCGGCGGCACCGTGGTGCTCTCTGATTCCATCAAGGTCAAAATCACATCCGAACCGGGCTCCACCTTCGTTGACACCATGATCGCCTTGGTGGAGGGCGCGGAACGCCGCAAGACTCCGAACGAGATTGCGCTGAGCATCCTGCTCTCCACGCTGACCATCCTCTTCCTCGTCGCCGTCGCTGCGCTTGCCCCGATGGGTCTATTCACCGGCGCGGAGCTTTCGCCACTATCCCTTATCGCTCTGTTGGTCTGCCTAATCCCTACCACCATTGCCGCCCTACTTTCGGCAGTCGGTATCGCCGGAATGAACCGCCTCGTTCGCCACAACGTTCTGGCCACCTCCGGCCGTGCGGTGGAGGCAGCTGGTGACGTCGCCACGCTCCTCATGGACAAGACAGGCACCATCACTTACGGAAACCGCCAGGCCACCGGCCTGATTGTGGCTTCGGGCGTTGACGAGCGCGAGGCTGCAGCGATTGCTCGCATTTCCTCCCTAGCGGATGAAACCCCAGAAGGTCGCTCCATCGTGGCCTGGCTGACTGAAAACTACTCCCTGTCCAGCGAAGGAGATACAGAAGCGCGGAGTGCGGAGGTCGTTCCATTCAGCGCGTCGACGAGGATGTCCGGTCTCGACCTGGCTCACCGCAAGCTGCGCAAAGGCGCTGGCGATGCCGTACGCAAGTGGGTGACTGAAGCAGGTGGCACCTGGCCGCAAGAGATCGAGGATTCCGTAACCCAGATTGCACAAGACGGTGGCACCCCGCTGCCTGTCGCTGTGGAAGAATCCGATGGCAGCCGCACGGTTATTGCGGTGGTGCAACTGAGTGACGTCGTCAAGCCCGGCATGGCCGAGCGCTTCGCTGAACTGCGTCAGATGGGTATCAAGACCATCATGGTGACCGGTGACAACCCGCTGACCGCAGCAGCCATTGCCAAGGAAGCCGGCGTCGATGATTACATCGCCGAAGCTACTCCAGAGGACAAGCTCGCCCGCATCCGTGAGGAGCAAGCACAAGGCCGAATGGTGGCCATGACGGGTGACGGTACTAACGACGCCCCGGCGCTGGCCCAGGCGGACGTGGGCGTGGCCATGAACACTGGTACCTCCGCGGCGAAGGAAGCTGCCAACATGGTGGACTTGGATTCTGACCCGACAAAGCTCATCGATGTCGTCCGAATTGGCAAGCAGCTGCTTATCACCCGCGGCGCGTTGACTACCTTCTCCTTGGCCAATGACCTGGCGAAGTACTTTGCCATCCTGCCGGCGCTTTTCTCTACGCAGTTGCCGCACTTGGAGCGCCTCAACGTTATGCACCTACATTCCCCTGAGTCCGCCATTGTGTCCGCAGTTGTCTTCAACGCGCTCATCATCGTCGCGCTCATCCCATTGGCGCTCAAGGGTGTGTCCTACAAGCCGGCCTCCGCGTCCTCACTGTTGCGTCGAAACCTCGGCATCTGGGGTCTCGGCGGTGTTATTACCCCCTTCATCGGCATCTGGGTTATCGACCATGTCGTCTCCCTCCTTCCAGGCCTATAAAGAAAACCTGCAAAGAAAAAGGAAGCAATAATGCGTGTTTATCTGCGTAATCTCATCGCCGGATTCGTCGCCGTGTTCTTATGCGTCGTCGCGCTGGGCATGATCTATCCGGCCGCGGTGTGGGGAATATCTCGCATCACCCCGAAATCTGCCGAGGGAAACCTTATCTACCAGGGTGAATGCCTGGTCGGTTCCACTCAGATTCAGGATGGCTTGGAAAATGGCCCCTACTTCTTCGCCCGCGCGGAAGGTATGAGTAACTACGGCACATCAAGCACGGAGCTAGAGAAGGCCATCCGGGAACGCCGAGAGGAGATTGCTCAGCGCGAAGGCGTATCAGTGGAGCACGTGCCTGCCGATGCCGTTACCGGCTCCGGTTCCGGCGTGGATTCCGGCATCAGCCCTGAGTACGCGGAGCTGCAGGCTCCGCGTGTGGCCCGGGAACAGAGTATGCGTATCGAAGACGTGAAGAAGCTGATTGCAGACAATACTGAGCATGCCAGCCTGGGTTTCTTGGGTGAGGACACGGTAAATGTGACCACACTCAACATTGCATTGCCCACGCCTACCCCCTGCTCATAAAGATCAGCTCATAAGATGAAGCAATGTTGACCGAACCGACGACACCCCCGACGCGGGTCAAACGCGGCACCCTGAAGATTCTGTTGGGCGCCGCTCCCGGCGCGGGCAAAACCTGCGCCATGCTCAGCGAAGCGCACACGCTGGTCGACCAAGGCCGCGACGTTGTCGTTGGGGTCGTGGAAGACCACGGGCGCGCGTACACCAAGGCCCTGTGCGAGGGGCTGGAGATTGTACCGAGGCGCGCTGTCGAGGGCATTTCCGCGGGTGAAATGGACACCACGGCGGTTATCCAGCGGCACCCGGAGATCGTTCTCGTCGATGAGTTTGCTCACTCTAACCCGCGCGGCGAGGTTCACGAGAAGCGGTGGGAAGACATTGAGCAGATTCTGGACGCCGGAATTGACGTCATGTCGACTCTCAATATCCAGCATCTGGAGAGCCTCAACGACGTTATCAAGCAGATCACGGGTATCGCGCCGCAGGAAACAGTGCCGGACGAGGTAGTACGTGCTGCCGATGAGATCGAGCTTGTTGACGTTTCCCCTCAGCTGTTGCGCACCCGTCTGAGCGACGGCCACGTGTACCGTGAGGCACGCATTGAGCCTGCACTCAACAACTACTTCCGCGTGGGAAATCTCACCGCGCTGCGCGAGTTGGCACTGCTGTGGCTAGCGGATCAGGTTGATGAGGCACTCATCACTTATCGCTCGGATCAGAAAATCACCGAAACGTGGGAAGCGCGTGAGCGGGTGGTTGTGGCCATCCAAAACGTTGCCCATGCTGAGACTCTTATCCGCCGCGGGCGGCGCATTGCGACAAAATCCTCGGCGGAATTGCACGTGGTCCACGTTGTTTTCGGTGATTCCTTCACCTCTCGTTCCTCCTCGGTGGGGGGATCAGCGCAACAGCTCGCCCGGCTGCAGTCCTTAGCCCAGGATGTGGGCGCACGACTGCACCAGGTTACCGGGGACAGCGTCCCAGAAGCCCTGCTTAATTTTGCCCGGAGTGTCAACGCCACCCAGCTCGTAGTGGGGGTCTCGCCGCGGCGTCGTTTCGGCGTGCACTGGCACGGTACGGTAGCGGAAACGGTGCTGCGTGAATCCGGCTCGATTGACTGCCACATAGTCAACCTTCCCCCGGAAAAACCACTTCCGCTCACACGGATGCTGCATCCTTTCCGCCCCTTCCCGCAGCGTGCCATCGCGTGGCTTAGCTCAGCGTTAGCTTTCGTGGGGCTCACTGCGCTGTTGGTGCAGGCGGACGGTCAGGATTTGGGAACAGGTACTTGTTCCGCGTTCTACTTTGCGCTCATCCTGCTTGTCAGTTTGCTGGGAGGCCTGTGGCCGGCCGTAGTGGTGGCGGTGGCTTCCGGCCTAGCGGTCAACTGGTTCTTCACCGTGCCGATCCATACCTTCGATATTGCTGATCCCGCTAACGCCGTGATCGCCGTAGTCATGGTGGCTATTGCGCTGGCCGTCGGCATGCTCGTGCGCCGCGCCAAGATTGAGCGTGCGAACGCGGCTATTGCTGCGCGCGATGCCGAGCTGCTCACGGTGTTTTCCCGCGCCGCCTTGAATCGCCGCGCGGATTCTTCCCCGAAAGATGCCGTGATGCGCAAGGTGGGGGAGGCTTTTAATTGTCGTAGAGCAGAGCTGCTGGATGAAAACGGTGACGTTCTTGCCACCTGGCGCGCAGCTACCCCCGAACGCACCTCGAAACACCTTCATATTCCCGAAAAAATTCGCCATGAACAGGAAGTGGACACCGTTGTTGCGAGCGCAGATGGCACGGTTCAGCTGCGTCTCGAGGGCCCGGCATTGTCTGCTCGTGACCGAGGTCTGGTCACCGTGGTAGCGGGCTATCTCGCAGGCATTGCTCGCCGCGAAAAGCTCTCTGCTGAGGCCGCGCGCGCAGATGCGATAGCCGCTGCTGACGAGTTGCGCCGAGCGCTGCTGTCTAGTGTGAGCCACGACCTGCGTACCCCGCTGGCGACGGCCAAGTTGGCGGTGTCCTCGTTGCGCAACGCTGACATTGAATTCACTCCCGAAGACCAGGACATGCTTTTGGCAGAAACTGCGGCGAGCATCGAGGAACTTACCGGATTGGTAACCAACCTGCTGGATTACTCCCGGCTCACAGCTGGCGCCATAACCGCCCGCCGAGACATCGTCGAGGTGGCCGAAGTGGCTAATCGCGCCATCGCTTCCTGTGCCTTTGGGCATTCCCGAGAGCAAATTGGGCGCATTCACCTTGACCCTAGCGTGCGTGGAGTTACGTGCTGCGCGGATACGGCGCTCATGGAGCGCGTCTTGGCCAATCTCTTCGATAACTCCTTGCGCTATGCGCCAACCGGCGACGTTACTTTGAGTGCCCAGACCACCACCGAACAGGTAGAACTGATGGTCGTCGATGAAGGCCCGGGCATCCCACCGGAGAAGCAGAAGGAACTGTTCCAAGCGTTTCAGCGTTTGGGTGATACCAGCAACGACAACGGAGTAGGCCTTGGTCTTTCTGTTGTCCAAGGCTTTGTAGAGGCCATGGGCGGTAGCATCGAGGTGGCTGCCACCCCGGGCGCAACCTTTATATTGCGGTTTCCCGTCGCGGGAGGAGAACAAAAATGACGACGAAGAAAACCAGCATCGCCATTGTGGACGATGACCCCCGCCTACTTAATACGTTGAGTATTAACTTCAAGGCTCGTGGCTACGAGGTTCACCAGGCGCGTACAGGCGCAGAGGGACTACAGGTGGTGTCGCAGCAGCAGCCAGACGTTGTGATTTTGGACATGGGGCTGCCGGATATGGATGGCACCGTCGTGTTGGAAGGAATCCGCGGGTGGTCTGCGGTACCGGTCATCATCCTGACGGCGCGCTCCGATCCGCTGTTTAGCGCCGCAGCTCTCGACCGCGGCGCGGACGACTACGTGACCAAGCCCTTCTCTATGGAGGAGCTTCTAGCCCGCGTGAGAGTGGCGTTGCGGCATGGTAGCCCACAGAGTCCGGTGAGGCGCACTGAGATCGCTGTGGTTCGCGCCGGGGATATCGTGATTGATGTTCCGCACCATTCCATCACCAAAGGTGGCGAGCCGCTGCATCTGACACCCACTGAGTGGGGCGTGCTCACTACGCTACTTCGCGCCCACGGTGGCTTGGTGCGCAAGGAGGACCTGCTCTCTGAGATCTGGGGTCCCGGCTTTGAGGGGCAGGGGCACTACCTTCGCATTTACACCTCCCAGTTGAGGCGCAAGATGGAGGATGACCCCGCCCACCCACGTTTTCTACTCACAGAGCCCGGCTTGGGTTATCGCTTTGTGGTGCCAGAGCCAGGCAGAGAAGAGTACGGTTACTCGGAATAGTCGTAGAAGCCTTTGCCGGACTTGCGGCCCAGCTCCCCGCGGGCGACCATGTCGCGCATGAGCTGCGGCGGGCTAAAGCGCTCACCCAGCTGGGATTCGAGGTATTCGGCGATGCCTAGGCGTACGTCCAGCCCGACGATATCGGTCAGCTCCAGCGGGCCGATGGGGAATTTGTAGCCCAGCACCATGGCATTGTCGATATCGCGCGGTGAGGCTACGCCTTCCTCCACCATGCGGATGGCCTCCAGCGCAATGGCCACGCCGAGGCGGGAGGAGGCGAAGCCGGGGGCGTCCTTGACCACCACTGCGGTCTTGCCCAGGCCCTCGACCCAGCCCTTGGCGGCGTCCACGAGCGTGTCCGGGGTGGACTCGGCAACAACCACTTCCACCAGCTTGGAGGCCGGAACCGGGTTGAAGAAGTGTAGGCCGATGACATCGTTGGGGATGCTTTCCGCCAGCTGCGATACCGACAGCGAGGAGGTATTGGTGGCGACGACGGCTTGCGGGGCTGCTTCGGCGATATCCCGGAAGGCGGCTACCTTGAGATCCATCGATTCTGGAACTGCCTCAACCACGAGGTCGAAACCAGCAAAGGCGGAGGCGGCGGTGGAAAAGCTGAGACGCTCATCCCAGGATTCGAAGGTGCCCTCCGCCCCGCGGTCGAGGGAGCCGCGGATGGCCTTGTGCACGCGCTCGCGGGCGGCCGCCACGGCATCCTCGTTGATATCCACCACGGTCACGGACGCGCCGGAGGCCAGGAAGGCGTGAGCAATGCCGGCGCCCATTCGGCCGCCGCCGAGCACACCAACCTTGGCAGGAACCTGCAGTACTGGGGACATGATTTAACTCTCCTTGTGAGTGGAAGGTTTATTTCTTGCGGTCCAGGAAGGCCTGCATCCGCTCAAACTTGGCGGGGGACTCAAAGAGCACGGCCTGGGCGATGTTGTCCACCGCCGGGTGCGCCGCATCAGGCATGGAAATGAGCTGCTTGGTCAAGCGCACGGCCAACGGGTCTTGCTGGGCGATGCGCCCGGCTAGGTCTAGGGCGCCGTCGACAAGCGCATCCGGCTCGTGCAGTTCGCTGACCAGGTGGCTGGCTAGGGCTTCTTCGCCGTTGAGGATGCGCCCGGCCAGCAGGATCTCCTTCGCCAGCGGGGTGCCCACGCACTCCTTGAGGCGCCACGTGGCACCCGCGGCGGCAGCGATACCCAGGCCGGCTTCGGGCTGGCCAAACTTGGCAAAAGGAGTGGCAACCCGGAAGTCGGCGGCCAGCGCCAGCTCCAATCCGCCGCCGAGAGCGTAGCCATCCACCGCCGCGATGACGGGGGCGGGAAGGGAAGCGATGCGGTGGAAGATGCCGGAGTTGATGCCACGGAGGGCATCCTCGCGGCGGCGCTCACGAAGCTGCGCGATGTCCGCCCCGGAGGCGAAGATCCCGCGGGGGCCCTTCGGGGTATCCACCGTGCAGCCGGTGATGATGAGGATGCGGGGATCGGACTCGAGCTGCGCGCAGAGTTCGTGGAACTCCGCCACCATCTGCTCATCGATGGCGTTGCGCACCTCGGGGCGGTTGAGCTTGGCGACGACGATGTCGTCCCTCTCACCGCGCGTTGAAATCTCAATGGCAGTCGTCATTTACACCCTCTCAATCGCAATCGCGGTACCCTGGCCCACGCCCACGCACATGGTGGCGATGCCGCGGCTCAGCCCGTCCGTTTCTAAGCGGTTGAGCAGGGTCAAGGTGATGCGGGAACCGGAGGAACCCAGCGGGTGGCCCAGCGCGATGGCGCCGCCCCAGGCGTTGACCTTGTCCTCATCCAAGCCCAGCTCGCGGATGCAGGCGATGGACTGTGAGGCAAAAGCTTCGTTGAGCTCGATGGCATCCACGCTGTCCAGCTCCCAGCCGGCGCGCTCGAGCACGTCGCGGGTCGCCGGGATGGGACCGGTGCCCATGATCTCCGGGCGCACACCGCGCGCGGAGTTGGCGACAACGCGGGCACGTGCGGTCAGGTTGTGCTTCTTGAGGGCCTCGTCGGAGGCGACAATGACGCAGGAGGCGCCGTCGTTCAGCGAGGAGGCGTTACCCGCTGTGGTGACGTCACCCAGGGAGGTCACCGGGCGCAGCTTGGCTAGGACCTCCATCGTGGTGCCGGGGCGGGGTCCCTCATCGGTGTCAACTACCGTCACGTTGCCCTTGCGGTCGGTGACCTCCACCGGCACGATTTCCCGGGCGAACTTGCCGGCCTCGATAGCGGCGAGTGCGCGTTCTTGGGAACGCACCGCAAAGGCATCGGCGTCCTCACGGCTAATGCCAAAGACGTTGGCTACTTCCTCGGCGGTTTCCGGCATGGAGTAGGTCATCTTCTCCTGCTCCGCGAACTTCGGGTTGGCAAAGCGCCAACCAATGGAGGTATCAAAGACCTGTCCTGGCTTGGCAAAAGGCTTGTTTGGCTTTTCCATGACCCAGGGGGCGCGGGACATGGATTCGACGCCGCCCGCCACGACGATATCTGCCTGGCCGGACTCCACGAGGGCGGTGGCCAAGGCAATCGAGGACATGCCCGAAGCACACAGGCGGTTGACCGTAATGCCCGGTACGGTGTCCGGGAACCCGGCGAGCAACCAGGACATGCGGGCAACGTTGCGGTTTTCCTCGCCGGCGCCGTTAGCGTTACCGATGATGACTTCATCCACCGCGGAAGGGTCGAGTCCGGCCTCCTCCACCGTCTTCTTGATAGCGGTGGCCATGAGGTCATCGGGGCGAACCGAGGACAGTGCGCCGCCGTAGCGGCCCACGGGGGTGCGGAAGCCGGATACCAGGTATGCAGTCATGTGATTCCTTAGCTGTTGTGTGTTCTAGGAGGTCTGGAGGTTTTAGCGGCCGTGGAAGACCGGCGGACGCTTCTCATTGAAAGCTGCAAAGCCCTCGTAATAATCCTCGGTATCGCAGAGTTTGCCTTGGGCAATGTTCTCAGCATCGACGCTGGCCCACAGCCCGGTGCCGTTATCGCGGATGTCCTGGACCAGGGTGCGGCTGGTGAGGAAAGCTTGGGTGGCGCCGTGGGCTGCGCGCTGGGCGATGCCCCGGGTGAACTCCAGCAGTTCCTCTGCCGGTACTGCGCGGGAGAAGAGCCCCGCGCGCACTGCCTCCGCGCCGGAGATGAGCTCGCCGGTAATGATGAGGTCCATCGCGCGGTGTGTGCCGAGGCGTTCGACGAAGAGGGAGTGCCCTCCCGAATCGAGAGTGGCGCCCAGGTTGGCAAACGGGGAGCCGAACTTGGCGTCTTCGGCGACGTAGACGACGTCACAGGCCAAGGCGAGGCCAAGACCCACGCCGAGGCAGGGACCGTGCACGGCGGCGAAGGTGGGGGCAGGAAAGTTGTCGATCTTCTTGAGCACGGGAGTGACAACGTCCGCGAGGTAGGCGGTGGCGTCGTCTTCGCGCGGATTGAGCCCCTTGATGTTGCGGCCGGCGCAGAAACCCTTGCCCTCACCGCGCAGGATGAGCGCGCGGGGCTTAAGCTGCGCGGCCTCATCGAGGGAGCGGGAGAGCTCGGCGAGGTCTTCCTCCGCGAGAGAATTGATGGCCTTGGGGTTGTTGAGTACGAGCTCAACGATTCCGGCTTCGGCGTCGTGGTGTAAATCGATCATGGGTGTTTCTCCTAGGCGTCAAAGTCGAGGACGATGTTCGGCGTGGTGGGGCGCGACTGGCAGGTCAGGATGTAGCCGGCCTTGACCTCATCGGCCTCCAGCGCGTAGTTCTCCGCCATGTCGACGTCGCCCTCGACCAGCTTGGCGCGGCAGGTGCCGCACACGCCGCCGGCGCAGGCGAAGGGGACGTCGGAACGCACGCGCAGGGCCGCGTTGAGCAGGGATTCATTGGCAGAAACCGGAGACTCAACCGAGCCGGAAAGGCCATCGAGCTGGAAGTTGATGGTGACGTTATCGCCTTCCGGATCGACCTCGACGTGGCGGCCAGCCTGGTTCTGATCCCCAGAAGGTTTGCCGGTGGTGAACAGCTCGTAGCGCACATCCTTTTCGCCCACGTTGCGGCTGGCCAGCTCATCACGAACCAGCTGCACCAGCTCGAAGGGGCCGCAGAGGAACCATTCGTCGACGTTGTCCGTGCGCACGACGTTATCCAGCAGGGTCTGGAGTTTTTCAGCGTCGATGCGCCCAGAGAACAGCGGATTGACGCGCTGCTCGCGAGAGAGGACATGGTGCACGGCAAAGCGCGTGGGGAACTTGTCCTTGAGGTCACCAATCTCCTCGGCGAACATGACGTCACCGCCGCCTTTGTTGGCGAAGATGAGCTCGAATGTGGTGTCGGGGGAGCTGTGGAGAACGGTCTGGGCGATAGCCATGATCGGCGTGATGCCGGATCCCGCGGCGATGGCCACGAGGTGCGGATTCTCTAACTTCTCCAGCTCCTCGCGGACAGCCTCAGGATTGTTCAGACCGGTCAGGTGGGTCTTCGAGGTGAATGCGCCCTGCGGGTTCATCACGTCCATGGTGTCGCCGGGCTGCAGCGTGTCGTTGGCCCACGTGGAGAACACACCACCGCGGTCGCGCTTGATGGCGACGCGCAGCACGCCATCGCGAGGCACGTCGCAGATGGAATAGGAGCGGCGGACTTCTTGGCCGTCGATAGTTGCCCGCAGCGCAACGTACTGGCCGGGGATGTAGTCATAGTCGTCCTGGAGCTCCGGAGGAATGGCGAAGGAAACCTCCACGGAGTCCTCGGTCAGGGCGCGCACCTCGGACACGGTCAGGGTGTTGAACGTGGCCTTCTTCTTTGCGGGGGCAGACGGGGTCGTGGTCATTAGTGCACCTTGAAGTAGTCGAAGGGCTCCAAACAGTCCTGGCAGTTATAGAGAGCCTTGCAGGACGTGGAACCGAATTGGGCAAGCTTACGTGTGCGGCGGGAGCCACAGTGGGGGCATTCGATGGCCGGTGGCGGTTCGAGTGTGAGCGGGATAGGACCTTCCGGCGTGGCGCGGGTTGTACCGCTGGGAGGCGCAATGCCGTAATCCTTGAGGTTTTGCCGGCCGGTCTCCGTCATCCAGTCGGTGGTCCACGCCGGGTGGAGCACGAGGTCGACACGCACCTTGGCAAAGCCGGCGTCGGTCAGCGCTGTGGTGATGTCCGTCGTGATGTGCTCCATGGCGGGGCAGCCGGAATAGGTTGGGGTAATCGTGACCACCGCGGTATCGTCTTCCAGGCGAGCGTCCCGGAGGATCCCAAGGTCAGCGATGGAAATGACGGGGATTTCCGGATCGGGTACCTCGGCAGCGACGTCCCACACGTGGGCGTCGTCAGGCTGCGTGGGGCGCAGCGGGTGGGACTTATCTGTGATGGACACGCTGAAACCTTGGTCCTTTCCTTGTCTTTACCAGGTCGCGCCGGGGTGTTGGCGCGCCAAGGACTGCATCTCCGCGAGGATGAAACCGCGGTGCTCGGAAAAGCGCCCGGTGCGCTGCCCGGAGCGAGCCTGCTTGACGTCCGGGATGGCCAGACCTGCCTTGTCGAGGACATAGGCGATGCGCTCATCGAACTGCGCGCGCAGGCTCGAAGGCAGAACAGCGATGCCTTCTGCTGCCAGCTTCTCGTGCAGCGGGAGATCCTCGAAGAGCTCGTCAAGGTAGGGCCACATGTACATCAAGCCCTCCGTGATACGGCGGTGGGATTCCTCGGTACCGAGGCCCAGGCGCAGAATCCACTGGTTGGCGTGGTCGACGTGGTACTCAACCTCCTTGATGGCCTTGGCCGCGATAGCTGCCAGGGTTTCATCCGTGGACTCCAACAGGGCGGTGTAGAGCCCGTGCTGGTAATAGGAAAAGAGCAGCTGGCGGGCGATGGTGTAGCCGAAGTCGCCGTTTTCCTGCTCGACCAGGCGGGCGGAGCGGAACTCCTCCTCATTGCGGAAGTAAGCCAAGTCATCCTCGGTCTTGCCCCAGGCGGTACCGGCATAGGTCAGCAGGAAGCGGGCATGCCCAATGAGATCGAGGGCGATGTTGCCCAGGGCAATGTCCTCCTCCATCTCTGGTGCGCGCGAAATCCACCAGCCCAGGCGCTGGGCCAAGATGAGGGCGTCATCGCCCAACATGAGGGCATAGCGTGCGGTGTCCTCGGGGGCGACTGCGCCGGAGGCGGCGATATCTTCTGCGGTGATGCCGTTGCCCTGCGATTGCTTGGTCGCAGAATCGGCGGCTGCAAATCCAGTCACAGGTGCGGCACTCCTTCTGACTTGTCGTAGTAGGTGGCGTGGCGGTAGCTCTTGCCCTGCGGGGATTCGAAGAATCCGCCCTTGGAGTCAGGGTCGGAGGAGGCAATAGCCTCGCTGGGCACAACCCAGACGGAGGTGCCTTCGTTGCGGCGGGTGTAGAGGTCACGAGCATTGCGCAGGGCCATTGTGGCATCCGGTGCGTGGAGCGAGCCGGCATGGACGTGAGAGAGGCCGCGGGAGGAACGTACAAAGACCTCCCACATGGGCCAGTTAGAGCTGGACATGGAACCTTCCTTATGGTCTCGAAGCAGGTTGGGCAGTGTGCTTAGGCGTTAAGCGATGAGCGAGGTATCAGCCGAGTGGTGCTTCTCGGCGTAGGCTGCGGCAGCCTCACGGACCCAGGCGCCGTCGGCATGCGCTTGGCGACGTCGCTGCATCCTCTGCACGTTGCAGGGACCCTCGCCCTTGATGACGGCCTTGAATTCGGACCAGTCGAGCTCGCCGAAGTCATAGTGGCCGCGCTCCTCGTTCCACTTCAGGTCCGGGTCCTCGAAGTGCAGGCCTAGGGCCTCGGCCTGCGGGACGATCATGTCCACGAAGCGCTGGCGCAGCTCGTCGTTGGAGAAGCGCTTGATATTCCATGCCATGGACTGCTTGGAGTTGGGGGAGTCATCATCCGGCGGGCCGAACATCTGTAGTGCCGGGCCGTAGAAACGGTTGATGGCCTCCTGGGCCATCTGCTTCTGCTCGGGGGTTCCGTGGGACAGCTCGTAGAGGATCTCCCAGCCTTGACGCTGGTGGAAGGATTCTTCCTTACAGATGCGGACCATGGCGCGGCCGTACGGCGCGTAGGAAGCGCGGCAGAGCGGGACCTGGTTGCAGATTGCGGCGCCGTCGACCAGCCAGCCGATTGCTCCGATGTCAGCCCAGGTGCGCGCCGGGTAGTTGAAGATGGAGGAGTACTTGGCGGTGCCGTCGAGCAACTGCTGGACGAGCTCGTCACGCGGGGTGCCCAGAGTCTCGGCGGCGGAGTAGAGGTACAGGCCGTGGCCTGCCTCGTCCTGCACCTTGGCCATGAGGATGGCCTTGCGCTTGAGCGAAGGCGCGCGGGTGATCCAGTTGGCTTCTGGCTGCATACCGATGATCTCGGAGTGCGCGTGCTGGGATACCTGACGGGTGAGCGTCTTGCGGTAGGCAGCCGGCATCCAGTCGGTGGGCTCGATGCGGGAGTCTTCCGCGATGAGAGCGTTGAAACGTGCCTCTTCCTCGGCTGTTGAGGCAGTGGGGACTGCGCTCAACGAGGCGTCGGATAAGGATCCAGATGTGGAATCAGTAGTCGTCATGGGGGCAAACCCTTCTATCCAAGGTGGGAATCAGGTGGTTACTTACTGAATGGTTGGTCAGTATATGGGAGATCTGTGACTTACGTCAACATTTCTTGTGATGTGGGTCTACTTTTTGGCGGGAATGACGCGGAAGGTGCCACGGAACTCGGCGATGGGTTTGCCTTTTACGCTGAGCTCGACGTCGACGATTCCGTTGCGGCCCCAGGACTGCCGGGTGATTGCGACGCCCTTGACGACGTCGCCTTTAAAAGCGGGCGCGATGTAGTGAATGGAGTTGTGTGCGGCGACCGCTACTTCGCCGGGGGAGTTACATGCGCCGGCGAAAAGCGAGTCGGCAAAGGTGTAGAGAAACCCGCCCTGGGCGGTGCCGTGGCCGTTGCACATTTCCGGACGTACGATGAACTGGCCTTCGCAATGGCCTAGTTCTAACTTGGTGATCTCCGCCCCGATGTGGGCGGTGGCGTTGTCTCCTTCAAACATGGCGCGGACGTGGGAAAACTCTGGCGATTCCGCCACTCCTGGGCGCAAGATTTGGTGCATTGTCGCTCCTCCTGGTCGAGTGAGGAGCAGTGATATCTAAAGCAATGGGGTGTGGTGATTGCAGAGTCTAACCATTTTTTCCGGCTTCTGCTTGAATGGTTTGCGTGACTGATGTGAATGCTGGCGCCCAGCGTGGACGCCCGGGGTATTCCCGTGATGATGTGATTAACGCGGCGGTGCGCGCGTTTAACTCGCGCGGTTATGACGCGACATCAATGGGGCACGTGGCCAAAGAGCTGGGGATTACGAAGTCGGCGCTCTACCATCACATTTCTTCGAAGGAAGAGATTCTCGAGCTGACTGTCGCGCATGCGCTCAGCAACCTGGAAGCTGTGGTGGCGGAGGTTGCTGAGTCCGACCTGGGGCCGGGGGAGCGGGTGTGGAGCCTGATTCGCGGTTCGATTGAGGTGTTGTGCACCGACCCTAAGTCGGTTGCCTTGTTGCTGCGACTGCGTGGCAATTCGGATGTGGAGGAACGCGCACTGGAGCGGCGTCGTAAGCTCACTCGCTCCGTGGTGCCGCTGGTGCGGGATGCACAGGAAGCAGGGGAAATACGCGCGGATCTCGACGCCGCGGTGCTCACGCGCATGGTCTTCGGCATGGTTAACTCGGTGGCCGAGTGGTACGACCCAAAGGGTAAACTCGGCGCGGAGGAAGTCGCGAATTCGGTGGCAGAGCTGCTGTTTGGTGGCTTGCGGGCCAAGTGATTGCCAGCGGCGTTGTTGAGGTGCATGGGGGTAACTTCCGCGTGGGAGCTTTTGCTGTCAAAAATTAAGTGATTGAGCTGGGGGTTTGTCCCCTGACTGTGGGCTAGATCAAAAAACTTTCACAATTGTGTTGTGGCTCACGTGATTGCCTTGTATTGTACGTCACATGATTTACCTGACCGATCGGTAAGTCAATATCCGCCGGTTACCACCGGCTCACGTAATCCAGGCTAAAAATCCCGAGCAGTGCTTTCGAGGGAATGCGGGTGTGGACCTTAATTCTCCCGAGTCGAAAGGCAACAACGTGACCGCAACGTTTGACATCTTTTCTGATCACCACGGCCCGCAGATGGGCATCGAGTATGCTTCCCGCGACGAAATCATCGCCTTGCAAACCCAGCGAGCCAAGAATGAGTTGCGCCATGCGTACTACAACGTGCCTCATTACCGCCGTGCGTTTGATGAAATGGGCGTCCACCCAGATGATTTCAAGGAGCTGGCAGACTTTGCCAAGTTCCCATTCACGGACAAGGAAACGCTGCGCTCCGAGTACCCGTTCGGAATGTTTGCCGTAAACCAGAGCCAAATCTCCCGCATCCACGCGTCATCCGGCACCACCGGCCGACCGACCGTGGTGGGCTATACCCAAAACGATGTGAAGATTTGGGCTGAGCTTGTGGCTCGTTCCCTGCGTGCCGGTGGCATCCGCCCTAGCGACAAGGTGCAGATCACCTTCGGCTACGGCCTATTCACCGGCGGACTTGGTGCCCACTACGGCGTCGAGCAGCTGGGCGCAACCGCAATCCCGACCTCTGGCGGTCAAACCGAGCGTCAGATTCAGATCATGCAGGACTTCGAGCCAGACGCGATTCTGGGTACTCCGTCCTACGTGCTCAACCTGCTGGACCGCATGCGTAAAGAAGGCATCGACCCGCGCGAAACCTCTCTCCGAGCTGGCGTCTTCGGCGCCGAGCCCTGGACTGAGGGCATGCGTCGCGAGCTCGAGGAAGGCTTCGGCATCACGGCCACCGATATTTATGGCCTCTCCGAGGTCATGGGTCCTGGTGTTGCGCAAGAATGCGTGGAGACCAAGGACGGTCTGACCGTCTGGGAGGATCACTTCTACCCAGAGATCATTGACCCAGAAACCCTGCAGCCGGTGCCTGATGGAGAATACGGCGAGCTCGTGATTTCTTCCTTGACCAAGGAAGCATTCCCGATCATCCGTTACCGTACGCACGACATCACTCGCCTCCTGCCAGGTACCGCTCGCTCCATGCGCCGTATCGACCGCATCTCGGCTCGTAACGACGACATGATCATTCTGCGTGGCGTGAACTGCTTCCCATCCCAGTTCGAGGAAATCATTACTGAGGATAAGAACCTGCGTCCGCGCTACCAGTGCGTCCTGTCCAAGAAGGGCCGCATGGACCACCTCACGCTCCTTGTTGAGCATGCGCCAGACCTCTCGAAGTCTGATGTCGAGGCATCCGGTGATTGGCTGAAGAAGCAAATCAAGAACCGCATCGGTATCACTGTCGGCGTTGACGTTGTAGACCACGTTGACTGTGGCGAAGGCAAGGCCAAGCGCATTATCGACCACCGCGATAAGTAAATTCCCCCCAGTCCAACTGCTTCTGCACCCATAGAGAGAAGAAACCCTATGTCTGCACCTGTTATTGACCGTGACCAACCGGAAACTGGAATCACCTCCGAGCACAAGCGCGTGCTCGCGGGCTCCATGGTCGGAACCACCATCGAGTGGTTTGACTTCTTTATTTATGCCCAAGCTGCGGGCCTCATCTTCGCCACGCAGTACTTTGACCCAGTTTCCAATGAGAATGCGTCACTAGCGCAGATCATCTCCTGGGCTTCCTTGGGTATTTCGTTCCTGTTCCGCCCGCTGGGTGCGATCATTGCAGGTCACTTGGGTGACCGCATGGGCCGCAAGCCAGTCCTCGTCATCACCCTGGTGGGCATGGGCTTGGCCACGATGCTCATGGGTGTCCTGCCGAACTACTCGGCGATTGGCATCGCGGCACCGATTCTGTTGGTCGTGCTCCGCGTCCTGCAGGGACTGTCTGCCGGTGGTGAGTGGGGCGGCGCGGCAATGCTCGCCGTAGAGCATGCTCCACGTGGCCGCCGTGGCCTCTTCGGCGCTTTCCCACAGGTGGGCGTTCCGCTCGGCATGTTCCTGGCCACCATCTTCATGCTGGTTCTCTCCGCAGGCCTGTCGCAGGAGCAGTTCCTCGCATGGGGCTGGCGTATCCCCTTCCTGTCCTCCGTTGTCCTGATTCTTCTGGGCTACTTCATCCGCCGCGCGGTGGAAGAGTCTCCAGCATTCGCTGAGCTGCAGGATCTTCAGAAGAAGGAATCTGCCCCCTTGGCGGTCCTGTTCAAGAGCCACACCGGCACCGTCATTAAGTGCGCGCTCATCTTCGCTGCTAACAACGCTGTGGGCTACTTTGTCATCGCCTACTTCACCTCTTATGGCACCAAGGTAGTGGGTTACGAGCGCACCGACGCCCTGTTAGTCGCGCTCGTTGCATCCATCGGCTGGTTCGCTGGCACCCTCTACTTCGGCCACCTGTCGGACAAGGTGGGCCGCAAGCGCACCTTCATCGTGGGCTACATTGCGTTGGCTGCGTGGTCCATTCCGTCCTGGATGGCTGTTGACTCCGGCAATCTTGCCTTCTTCGGTGGTGCGGTTCTCATCCTGGCGACCATGCTGGGTGCCACCTATGGTCCCCAGTCCGCGCTCTACGCGGAGATGTTCCCAGTGAAGGTACGCCTCTCGGGTGTTTCAATCGGCTACGCGTTTGGCTCCATCATCGGTGGTGCTTTCGCCCCGATGATCGCGGAGATGCTCTTCACTGAGTTCAAGACCTCCATGGCTATCGCTACCTATGCGATTGTCATCTCCGCCATCTCTCTCATCGGCGTTCTCATGGTGCCAAAGGGCATTCAGGACCGCGACCTGCACGTCTAAAGCGCACAAGCGAAAGGCCCGAGCTCTCCTCAATCTAGGAGAGGCTCGGGCTTTTGTCGTGCGGCGGATGTCACAGGTTAGCTAGAGCCCCAGCTGGGCGTTAGCCACTGAATCTTCGGCACCGCGGATTGCCTGGCGGGCTGGGTCGTGGAACTGCACCGGCACGAAGTTAAGGATTTGCTGCTCCAGCGGGGAAGGCTGGCGGCCCGAATTGCGGATGCCGTCAGCGGTGATGCGAACGGCACCCAAGATGTCGCTGGTGAGCTGGGAGGCTGCGCCATAAGTATTCGCCGCGATGGTAAAGCCATTGCCAAAGGAGGCGGTGGCATGGACGTTGCGGTTATCGTCCCAGCCGAACTTCGTGCCCACAACACCCGGCACGCGTGAGGTGCCAAAGTCTTGCTTATAGCCGTCAGCGGCAACGGGGGAAGCGGTGCGCATACCATTGATAATTGGCGTGGCTAGTGGGTCGCCCACAATCGCGGAGGTAAAGCGCGCAAGGTCCTCAGTAGAGGTAGTGGTGTTGCCCCAGAATCCTGGGTAGTGGGTCTCATGCAGGCCAAACTGGCCGATGACCTCAGGGATTGCCTGCGGGTAGCGGCGGTCCAAGTCTGTGGCCGTGCCGTCCTCGCTGAAACGAATCATGTTCTCCACGCGGGCTTTATCCGCCGGAGCGCCGTGCTGCAGCACCCAATAGCCCAAGTAGAGCTTGACCAAGGAAAGCGCCGGGCGAGATTCGTGGGAATTAGCAGTAGAGACCACTGTGCCATTGCTGTAGCGCAGCGTGACCTGAGTACGCCCGGGCACAGCGTTAGGGTCGATGGTGATGCCAGCCTGGGCAACGGGCGTGACGAGGCCGGCGGCGAGGGTGCCAACCAGCGCGGCAGCAAAGACACAGGGACGGGAACGCATAGGAAAATAGTAGCAGCGCTGGGAAAATTAATTGTTCCCAGCGCTGATAAATAGTTTGTCTAGATTTCTACGATGGTGCGGCCGTGGTGGGTGCCGGCGAGCAGCTCCTTGGCGGCGTCTGCGACATCGTCGAGCGCGATGATGTTGGAAATAGAATGCAGCATCTCAAGATCGAGGTGTTCGTCCAGCAGCTTCCAGGCGTCCTCACGGACCTTGAGCGGTGCGTCGACGGAGTTGCCGCCTGCCAGGACGATGCCGCGCAGGATGAATGGCAGTACCGAAGCCGGGAGGTCAGGACCGGCGGCCATGCCGGTTGCTGCCACGACGCCGCCCCACTTGATCTGCGCCAAGACGTTGGCCAGGACGGTGGATCCAGCGGTGTCTACCGCGCCGTCGTAAAGCGCCTTCTGCAGCGGACGGCCGGTCTCCGAGAGTGCGGAACGATCAATGATGTGGTCTGCGCCCAGGGCCTGCAAGTACTCGCTTTCGTTATCAACGCGGCCGGTAACGGCGGTGACCTCGAAGCCGAGGGACTTCAGCAGCTGTACCGCGATGGAACCCACGCCGCCCGTGGCGCCGGTGACCAGCACGTGGCCCTCGCGCGTGCCGTGGGTGAGCAGCTGGTTGACGCAGATGGCGGCGGTGTAGCCGGCGGTGCCGATGGCAGCGGCGTCGGCAGCAGTGAAGCGCTCCGGAACTGGCAGCGTGGCCTGGGCGTTGACACGCTGCTGCGTGGTGTAGCCGCCGTGGCGGAACTCGCCGAGTCCGTCGCCGAATGCGGCCACCAGCGCGCCCACCGGTAGTCGCGGATCGGAGGACTCAGCCACGGTGCCCACGACGTCGATGCCTGGGACCAATGGGTTGATGCGCATGACGCCCTTGTTGCCGTCCAGGGCCATGGCGTCCTTGTAGTTCAACGAAGAATGGGAAACGTTAACCAGTACGTCGCCCTCGGCGAGGAGGGGCTCTTCCTGAAAGGTGTGGGAGATGCTGTTGTCTTCGGAACGTGTAACTACGAGTGTGGTCATGCCCACGATGGTACGCGCTCTGTGAGTTGTGTAGAACCAGAACTTTGCCAGTAAACCAGCCGGGGAATCCACAGATTGCGTTGTTAGGTTTGCTCCCATGTCAGTAACCCAGCAGTCCACCCAGCAGACCGCGCATCCTCGCCACCGCATTCAAGCAGTGCCGCCGCGCCACGCGACGCTGCGGCGCGATTCCGTCGTGGTTACGTTCCTGGTGCTCGCTGTCATTGCTGTGATTACCCTCGGCAAGTCTTTTATTGAGATTCCCGGCGTAATTGACGCCTCGGCGCACGCGGTCCGCAGTCTGGACCTGCAGATGTTTAATGGCTTTGATAATCCCACCATCTGGTACGGGCCGTGGACCAATACGATTGGTAACTTCCTGCTGTTCATGCCTTTGGGCGCCAGCCTCATTGTTTGGGGTCAGAACCTGCGCCGCGTGCGCTTTGGCCTCGGCGGAACTATCCTGGCCGGCTTGGTGCTGAGCTTGAGCATCGAAGCTCTTCAGTACCTTTTTGCCCTCGGCTTCAGCGACGTCGACGACCTTGTGTTCAACACCTTGGGCACCGCCGTGGCGGCCTTCTTCATGTCACGCGTCAGCAAGGAAAGCCAGTCCAAGGTCCTCCACCGTATGGGATTCATTGCAGCCACCGTGCTGACCGTTTTGGGCTGTGCGATTGCCACGGGGGTCATCGCTTAAGCAGCGCTCAATCAATCCGGCCTTTAATAAAAGAAGCAACGTCGGCAGCAGCTTGCTTGGCAAAGGGGCTAACGCCCGTGATGGTGGCTGAGCCCGGGCCGGTCCAGGTGCCGAATCCCACGAGGAAGAGCCCAGGGACGGTGGGCTGGCGGTCTACCAGTAGGCGGGAGATGGGGCGAAGTGCGGGCCGGAAGCCGGTGGCCCAAATCAGGTGATCCGCGTTGATGTCGTCGAGGGAATTCGGCATCGGGGTGGCGCGCAGGAGCCCTTCATCACGCGCCTTGAGTACCGGCGGGACCATGACGATATCGCCCAGGTTCGTATCCGCGCCGGGGTCAGGCTCGCCACGATTGATGGCGTTGAGGCGCTCGCGGTTGCGCCGGAAGAGCACGCGTCCGTCGACGTCGTCAGGCATCCAGCGCGGCTCGCCCCTTGTTAGCCAGGTGGTGGAAATACCTTCAAGCAGCAGATCCGCCGCGATCTGTGCGCCGGAATTGGCCGCGCCCACCACTGCCACGCGGGAGCCGCTGAACTCCGCGACGCCGGGATAAATGGCCGAATGCCATTGCGTCCCGGCAAACTTACCGGGGTAGTACGGGATGAAGGGCGCGCGCCAGGTACCCGTGGCCGCCACCACGGTGCGGGCCATCAAGCGTTCCGTGCTCGAGTAGACGTGGAAGAACTCGCCATCGTGCTCCACGGACTCAACCATGAAGGGGCGTCGTACCGGCAGCTCATAGCGCTCCTCGTAGCGAGTTAGATAATCCACTACATGGCTCGCCGGTGGGAAACCCTCATAAAAAGGCATGGGCCAGCCCGGTAGGTTGGAGGCGCTCGTGGTGCTAAACAAAGTCAGCGAGGGCCAGGTGTGCAGCCACGCACCACCGGGGCGCGATTCCGCATCCAAGATGGCGAAGTTCAAGCCCTTTCTGCGCAGGTAATAGCCCGTGGCCAGCCCTGCTTGGCCGCCGCCTAAAACGAGGCAATCATAAACCTGCGCGGACACTTAAATGAGCTTCCTTTCCCGGGCCACGGTGACAGCCGCTGTGCGGGTATCCACGCCCAGCTTCTGATAGATGTGAATCAAGTGCGTCTTCACTGTAGCTTCCGAGATAAACAGGCGCTGGGCAAGCTCCTTATTCGATTTGCCCGTGGCCAGGGCTTCTAGGATCTCCAGCTCGCGGCCGGAAAGCGCCACCTCGGGGCGGGTGATGCGCTCGGCCAAAAGTGCTGCCACCTCGGGTGCCAGGGTGCGTTTGCCGGCGGCCGTGGCCAGGACGGCGTCGTGAAGCGCCTGCTCCGGCGCATCCTTTAGGAGATAGCCCAGGGCGCCTGCCTCCACGGCGGAAACGATGTCGGATTGGGTGTCATAGGTGGTGAGGATGAGCACCGGCGGGCCGCCAGCCTGGGCGAGCTGGGAAGTGGCCGCAATGCCATCGGTGCCGGGCATCTGGATATCGCAAATGACCACGTCAACATGTGGAGCATCGGGAGCTGCAAGTTTGGCGACGTCCGCCCCATCCGCACCTTCTAGCACCACATCGATGTCGGGGAAAGCGTTCAAAATGGCCCGCAGGCCGGCGCGCACCACGGGATGATCATCGATGAGCATGACGTTAAGCATCCTGGTCCTCTACTTTTTGCGGTATACGGATAGCAAGGGCGGTTCCCTCGCCTGGGGAAGATTCCACCGTGAGCGTACCGCCGTGGCCTTCCACGCGCTGGCGTAGGCCCCGTAGCCCGAAGCCACCTTGCGAAGGTGAAGTAGGGTCCATGCCTTCTCCGTCGTCGACGATGTCTAGCGTGGTCTCGCCTTTAAAACAGCCTAAAGTGACCACTGCGCGCCGGGCACCAGAATGCTTGAGCATGTTGTTGAGCCCTTCCTGTGCGGCGCGCAGCAGGTCCTGGCGGTGGGCCTCGGGAACGGTGCTTTCGCCGGAAACAACCAGCTCGATGTCGGTGTCCTTCCCCAGCGCAGCGGCCTGGGCGGCAGCTGAATCCACCACCTGCTGGAGGGCCTCCTCCAGCGATGGGGCAGGGGCGGCTAGCTCGCTGACGAAGCGGCGGGCCTCGCTTAAGTTCTCGCTGGCCACCTTTTCAATCAGCGCCAGTGTCTCTGGGGAAGGATCTTTTTGAGCCGCGCGCGAGAGCAGAACGATGGAGGAAAGGCCTTGGGCCACGGTGTCGTGGATCTCCCGGGAGAGCCGTTCGCGCTCTTCCAGGCGTCCTGCTTGGTGCTCGCTCGCGGCAAGTTCGGCCTGGGTGGCGCGCAGCTGCCGGGCTACTGCCGCATGGTGCGCTGCCTCAGCCTGCACCATGCGCCCGGCATGGAAGGCGCCGATGGCAAAGGCCGTGCCGATGAAGGGGCCGATGGCCGCCGCGATGGTCCATTCCGCCGGATGCTGCCAGGCGGGCAGGAAGGCCGCCAGTGCCCATAACAATCCGCTGCAGGCGATGCCCGGCCAGCGGGGAAGCGAGCTTAGAAAAGCAAAGACCAGCGGGAATTCTAGCCACATGAAGTCCTGGGCATGCACCATGAGCCCGCACCACAGCACGCACAGCCCTACCAGCCACAGGGCGCGGGGGAGTACGCGCCGCAGTGCGTAGACCACGGCCAATGCGACTGCCAGACCAAGGGCGCGGGCATCGAGTCGCTCATCGAGCCCGGCGCGCAGCAGACCGAATAACAACAAAAACGCGAACATCACGTGTAGCCCGGCGCGCCAGGGGCTAAGGCGCTTATGGAAGGTCAGCGGGGAGCGCTGTTTCACGTCATTCACAGCCTTTTACCCTAACCCTCAGGCGGGACATGGGGAATCAACCAGTTGGTTGACTCGAAGTTCAACTAGCGGCCCGATTACTAATCCGCGCGCGGTAGCGATGCTTGAAACTATGTTTCTTGCACTTAGAGAATTGCGCGCAGCCCGCGGGCGCTTTGCGCTGATTGGGACCGTGGTCGCGCTCATTACCTTGCTTTTGGTCATGCTCTCTGGGCTAACGGAGGGCCTTGGCAAACAAAACACTTCGGCTTTGGAGGCCTTGGGGCATGAGTATGAGCAGGCGAGCTTTAGCACGCAGAAGCCAACTTTTACGGAGTCGGAGATTTACGCGGACGACGTGGTGCCTGGCAGCGCGCCTTTGGGTACCGCGCAGACCAAGGTGGAGGGCTTCGGCGGCGTGGCCGTGCTGGGCCTGCCGGCGGGCGAGCCTATTCCGGGTACCAAGCAGCAGGTGCCGGCCACGGGAGTGGTGGCCTCGCAAGCGATTACGCAGGGAAATTCCGTGGCGATTGGGGATGAGGCCTATGCCGTCCGCGGCACCGTGCCGGATCTGTACTATTCCCACTCGCCGGTGCTGTGGGTTTCCACGCAGACCTGGGCGCAGTTGAGCCACGCGCCTTCCGACGTCGTGGGTACCGCCCTGCTGCACGCGAACAGCGTTGCCACCGGGCTTCCCACGTCCGTCAGCATGCGCGAGGCCTTAAGCGGCCTGCCCGCCTACAACTCGGAGCGCGGCTCACTTTTGACCATGCAGGGCTTCCTGTATGCAATTTCGGCGCTCGTGATGGTGGCTTTCTTGAGCATCTGGACCATGCAGCGCACCCGCGATCTTTCGATTCTGCGTGCGCTGGGGGCGCGGACGCGCTACCTGCTTGGCGACGCCCTGGCACAATCCGCACTCATCCTCGCCCTCGGAGTTGGTGTGGGTGCCGCAGTGGGCTGGGGCCTGGGCGCGCTCGCGCAATCGACGGTGCCTTTTGTGCTCTCGGCGCGCACGATTGCTGCCCCGGCCGCTGGCATGTGGGTACTCGGCATGCTGGGCGCGGTCCTGGCCACTCGCCGAATCAGCAAAATCAACCCTTTGGATGCGTTGGGAGGACAAGGCTAATGCTAGAAATTGAAAACGTGACGGTCACCTTTCCCGATGGCCGCGATCGCGTGGTGGCGTTGGACGATGTCAGCCTGGAAATCAAGCCGGGCCAGCTCATGGCCGTCGTCGGCGAGTCCGGCTCCGGTAAATCCACCTTGCTCTCCGTGGCCGCGGGGCTAATCGAGCCCGATAGTGGTGGCGTGCGGGTAAGCGGTGAGCGCGGCATCATCTTCCAACAATCCAACTTGGTCAGCTCGCTCAATGCCCTGGATCAGCTGCTCATTGTGGACCATATGGCAGGCCGAAAACCTCGCCGTGAAAAGGCGCGGGAGCTGCTTGAGTATGTAGGCCTGCCTGGGATGGAGGCTCGCCGCATCACTCAGCTTTCTGGCGGTCAGCGCCAGCGCATCAATATCGCGCGCGCCTTGATGGCTGACCCCGAGGTGCTGCTTGCGGATGAGCCGACAGCGGCGCTGGATTCTTCGCTCTCGCGCGACGTCGCCAAGCTGCTGCGTGACATCACTGATGAACAACAGACCGCAACGATGTTTGTGACCCATGACCGCAGCCTGCTGGAGTTTGCGGACAGTGTGGTGACCGTCAAGGACGGAAAGTTGGCGGCCGGTACCTAAAGCCCTGCAAGCGGGTGCAAACGGGGTACTACCAAGGAGATCTTCTATCGGCAGATGACTGGCTGGGTGATGCTGGTGCTCGGTGCGGCATGGACCATCATCAACCTGCTGGGGCCGTGGTACATCCTCGCCGAGATCGGCGCCGTGGCAGGTGCCTGGGCTGCGATGACGTGGCCATGGGAGACCCATAGGCTGCGCCGCTCCGTGCGCGCCGTAGCAAATAGGCTTTAGCGAGCCGCACGCAAAAGCTTGGCGACGGCCCGCGGGATCGCCGCGGCAATCTGCGAAGCCGAGCAGATGGCGTAGCCCTCCGGCGTTTTCGCCGCGATGGCTGCCGCATGGGCCTGAATGGCGCCGGCGTGGAGGACTTCTGTGATGATCTCGGTGAGCGTCGTGCGGCCTACCTGTGCTCTGTCCTCAAGATGTATCTGTGCGAGGACTGCGCCGAGGATGCCGGCCAGTACGTCTCCGGAACCAGGCGTTGCGGAATAAGAGTGACCGGCGTTGAAGGCATAGATGGGCTGGCCGGGTGCAGTAACCAGGGTATTTCTTCCCTTGAGCAGCACGATGCAGCCCAGCGCTGTGGCGAGCTCCTGCAGTGGCGCTGCTTTGCCTGATGACAGGTCGAGGTCCTTGTTGAAGGTCGCCTCGTAAAGCTCGGTGAACTCGCCCAGGTGAGGAGTGAGAACCGTGACGGGCAGGCTTCCCAGGCGGGCGCGCAACTCGGGGTGACGGGCAAGGAGTCGCAGCGCATCGGCATCGATGACGGCCGAGATGAACCCATCGAGTACCTCCGCGAGCTCCGCTTGGGCCGCAGCGTCAGTGCCGCGTCCTGGGCCCACGACGATGGCCTGGGCGTGACCCGCTGAGTCAAGATCTGGGTGAACCACGAGTTCCGGCAGGAGCGAGGTGATGGAGCGGTCTCCGATAAAGCGCACCATGGCCGGGCTGGTGCGCACTGCCGCGGTGGCTGCCAAGATGCCAGCGCCGGGATAGGTGTCGCTGCCTGCGGCAATAGTGACCACGCCGCCGGAATATTTATCGGAGGAAATCCCTGGGGTGGGGTCAACGATTGGTCCGGTACAGTCAACCGGGCGCGGGTGCGTTGCGATGCCATGGGCGGTCTCGATGTTGCCGGGGCGCCACGCATATGCGGATTCCAGGGTGGGCTCGTTGGCGATGTGTCCGGCCGGTTGCGCGAGCGATTCGAGCATCGCGCTAAACGATGTCGCGCCGGGCAGCGTTAAATCCGCCAGCACCACCTGGCCGCACTCCGCGGCGAGTACGTGGCCCATGCGCGCCCAACCGAAAGTTATGGTGACGTCAGCATGCACTGCGCCTTTGCAGGCGGCGATGCCAGTCTCTGCGTTGATGCCAGTGGGCATGTCGACCGCGAGCACCGGAATGCCTGTTGCCTGCTCGTAGACCTCTAGCGCTTGGCCGCTGAGCCCGCGCCCGGAACCGAGGCCGGCCACGGCGTCGATAAGCAAGCTCGTGTCAGCTGGCAGGGAAGTGGTGGGATTAGGAGTGGACCCACTTTTTAGAACTTCGCCGCCGGCTTTCTCGAACGCAGCACGAGCGGCAGCGTGACAGGTCTCGGGTACGAGTGCTGTGACGGCGTGCCCCTGTTGGGCGAGAAGAGCGCCGGCGAAAAGGCCGTCGCCGCCGTTGCCACCGCTGCCTGCCAGAATCATCACGTGGCCGGGGTGGGCGGCGAGCATTACCGCGGCGGCATCGGCCACCGCGTGGGCGGCCAATTGCATGAGCTGGTCTGGAGAGCTCTGCTGGGCAAGCAGGCGCTCCTCGGCAGCGCGGACGGCGTCGACGTGAAAGGCATATCGCATGCCGTCCAAAATACCCCCTTGCTTAGGCTGGAGCGTTCTGGCAGGTAGGGCACCAGAACAGGTTCCTGCCTTCGAGCTTCTTTTCTGCGATGGGCTCGCCGCAGATATAGCAAGGCATGCCGGCGCGGCGGTAGACATAAACCTCGCCGCCATGGTCATCCTTGCGTGGCGCGCGGCCCATGGCCTCTGGCGTGTGCTCCGGGCGGACCGTGTCGATGCGGGCGGTGGGCACGCCGGCGCGCATGAGTTCTACCAGGTCCTCCCAGATGACATCGAATTCGTGGCGGTCTAATTCATTGCCGGCAATAAAAGGCGAGATGTTCTGGCGGAATAAAACCTCGGCGCGGTAGATGTTGCCGACTCCGGCAAAGAGATGCTGATCCATCAGCAAGGAGCCGATGCTGCGGCTCGACCTGTGCACTCGCGGCCAAAGGTTAGCCGGTGATGCGTCCTCGCGGATGGGGTCGTGGCCAATCTTGGCGAGCGCGACGTCATACTCGGCATCCGTGATGAGCCGGCACCACTGTGGCCCGCGGAGGTTGGCAGCTAGGTCATCGCTTTCGATGCGCAGGCGAATCTGGCCCCAGACATCATCCAAAGGCTCAAAGCGCAAGCTGCCGATCAGCCCGAGGTGGATATAGATGATGTGCTCTGGCGCATCGGCGGAAAAGTGCAAAAAGAGATGTTTGCCGCGCGCTTCGGCGAAATCGAGCTGCGTCCCATCGAGCACGGCTGCTTCCGCCGCAAAGCGGCCCTGCGGACTCGTGACGCGCAGCGGCCCACCCCGGAATTCACGGTCGAGGCGCTGTGCAAGGTGATGAATGATGTGGCCTTCGGGCATGGGGATAAGTCTATTGCATGTGCTGCGAAGAAAGCTCAAGGATAAAACGGACATTTTTCCGTTTGGAGTGTGGGATTGAAGTGCGAAGACGAGGCTTAAGCGTTCATTTCCTGCTTTAAAGGTCTAGGTTAAATAGGTGAAAGTCAACATAATAAACATTTATCTATTTTGTTGTTTAGTCTATAGCGCGACCATATCTGATAAAGATCGGCCCAAATATATAGTGGTCCGTTTCACATTTATTTTTCTTCCGGATTAATTGGACTAGAAAGTACCAGCGCATGGCGCTAAATTTTTATAAAGCTAGAATCGGTTAGTGAAATTCTTTATCGGATTTTTGTCCGATTGGCTTTGCAAACGTTGATTTTGAAACCGCCGTTGATATGCTTCCCATGGATGTATCTACTGGTGAGTGATAGATCCAACCGCTGCGCATGTAGGGGTGCGTGGCGGCTATTGCCAGGTGGGTGGGACTGCCTGGTTGTAGAGGGTGAGGGCTTGTTCCGCATCCTTAGAGAGACAGGTAACGCCTGGGCCCGTCCTTTCCGGGGCCCAGGCGTTACTCGTATGTTTTAGGCGGCGTCGTCAGTGCGGTTTCTGGCGGTGCGGCGCCGTGGCAGGGCGTATGAGTAAACCCAGTTCTTTCGAGTAAAATCCAATCCAAAAGATCCAGCCCGGTTGCGGGGATTGTCTATGGCGGAAGGCCTTTAAATGACGCGTTTGCTTGGTTTTGACCGTGAGAAGTACATCGAGATGCAGTCGGAGCACATCCATGAACGGCGCCAAGCTATCGGCGGCAAGCTGTATCTGGAGATGGGCGGCAAGCTTTTCGACGATATGCACGCCTCCCGCGTGCTGCCCGGGTTCACTCCAGACAACAAGATCGCCATGCTTGAGCGCATCAAAGACGATGTCGAGATCCTCATCTGCATTAACGCTAAGGACATCGAGCGTCAAAAGATGCGCGCTGACCTCGGAATCCTCTACGAAGATGACGTTTTGCGCTTGGTCGACGTCTTCCGTGGCCGTGGCTTCCTAGTAAACAACATCGTCATGACCCAGCTGGAGGATGGCAACAGCCAAGCTGAGGCCTTCATTGACCGCCTGGAGCGCCTTGGCCTGAGCGTTGCGCGCCACCGCGTTATCCCGGGTTATCCTTCCAACACAGACCTCATTGTTTCTGAGGAAGGCCTTGGCCGGAACGAGTACGCGGAAACCACGCGTGACCTGGTTGTCGTCACTGCGCCGGGGCCAGGCTCCGGCAAGCTGGCGACCGCCCTATCGCAGGTCTACCACGAGCACCAGCGCGGTGTGCAGGCTGGATACGCCAAGTTTGAGACCTTCCCGATCTGGAACCTGCCGCTCGATCACCCAGTGAACCTGGCTTACGAGGCCGCAACCGTTGACCTCAACGACGCAAACGTCATCGATCACTTCCACTTGAGCGCATACGGCGAATCCACGGTGAACTACAACCGCGATGTTGAGGCTTTCCCGCTGCTTAAGACCCTCCTGGAGAAGCTGACCGGCAACACCCCGTACCAGTCCCCGACGGACATGGGCGTCAACATGGCCGGCTTCTGCATCACCGATGACGAAGTCTGCCGTGAGGCCTCCAAGCAGGAGATTATTCGTCGCTACTTCAAGGCTTTGGTGGAAGAGGCGCGCCTCGGCCTAGATTCCACGCAGTCCGAGCGCGCGGCCGTCGTCATGGCGAAGGCCGGCATCAAGTCTGATGACCGCCCAGTAGTAGCGCCGGCGCGCAAGCGTGCCGCCGAAACTGACGAGCCGGCCTCTGCGTTGCAGCTTGGCGACGGCACCATCATCACCGGCCGCACTTCTGCGCTTCTGGGCTGCTCCGCTGCGATGCTGCTCAATGCGCTTAAGCATCTCGCCGGCATTGACGATGAGATCCACCTGCTGAGTCCAGAGGCCATCGAACCGATCCAGAAGCTCAAGACCGAGTACCTGGGTTCACGTAACCCGCGGTTGCATACGGACGAGGTTCTCATCGCGTTGTCTGCATCGGCGGCCAAGGATGAAAACTCCCGTAAGGCCATGGCTCAGCTGAAGAAGCTAGCTGGTTGCGATGTTCACACCACCACGATTTTGGGCTCGGTGGATGAGGGAATCTTCCGCAATCTTGGGGTGCTCGTCACATCCGATCCAGTGTTCGCCCGCAAGCAGGCGCTTTACCAAAAGCGCTAAGTACGGAGTTTTCGGAAGAATTTAGGAAAAGAAACAGCTCAAGCATAGAATTAGTGGCGTGAGCCTTAGCAAAATTCTTCTGTACTACTGCTTTACCCCAATTTCTGATCCCACGGCCGTCATGTTGTGGCAGCGCAATCTGTGCGAGAAGCTCGGACTGAAGGGTCGCATTCTCATCTCCGAACACGGTATCAATGGCACCGTGGGCGGCGACATGAATGCCTGCAAGCGCTACGTTCGTGAGACCCGCGAATACCCAGGATTTAAGAAGATGGAATTCAAATGGTCCGATGGCGACGCTGATGACTTCCCGCGCCTGTCGGTCAAGGTCCGTGACGAAATCGTGGCCTTTGGCGCGCCTGGTGAGCTCAAGGTGGACGAGAACGGCGTCGTCGGTGGCGGCGTTCACCTCAAGCCAGAAGAGGTTAACAAGCTGGTAGAAGAGCGCGGTGACGAAGTCGTGTTCTTTGACGGCCGCAACGCCATGGAAGCGGAGATTGGCAAGTTTAAGAATGCCGTGGTGCCTGACGTCAAGACCACCCATGACTTCATCAAGGAAATCGAGTCCGGCAAGTATGACTGGATGAAGGACAAGCCTGTTGTCTCCTATTGCACCGGGGGTATCCGCTGCGAGATCCTCTCATCCCTGATGAAGAATCGCGGTTTCAAAGAGGTCTACCAAATTGACGGTGGCATCGTGCGCTACGGCGAGAAGTTTGGCAATGACGGCCTGTGGGAAGGCTCGATGTATGTCTTCGACAAACGCATGCACCATGAGTTTGGGCAAGGGCTGCAAGATCCTGGCTTTATTCAGCTGGGGCACTGTGTGCACTGTGGAAAAGCAACGAACACGTTCCACAATTGCATTAATGAGGACACGTGCCGTCAGCAGGTTCTAATTTGCGACGATTGCGTACAGCACGTTGAAACCCAGCACTGTGGGCGTCCAGAATGCGCGGAGGTCGCAGCTACAGCTGCAGCAACCAATGCTTAGCTCGAGCAGAAATTAGCTCGAGCAGAAAACGGTGCTCCTAGAGAAAGCTTTGGCTGAGGGAGCGCCGAAGGCGCTGGGTTATCCGAGAGGGACGAGCAGGATCTGGATATCGGTGATGCACCACAACATGAAGTTGCAGGCCATCACCCAAAAATGGCCATCCACGAACGCCAACGTAAGTAGCGCTTGAGTTTGTGAATCATGATGAGCGCCGTGCCAATCATGCCGATGAACGGGATGATTATGGTAGTGAAGGCAAAGAAGCGGCGCTGGCCGTTGGTGCATAGCCAGGTGGCGAGGGAGGCGTCGCAAAGCGCCCCGCCCTGGGAACGCGTGATAAGGGCTAGGACCAGTGCGTAAAGCCCGGAGGCGGCGAGGATGCCCAGCATGAAGTAAATTGCCTGAATCGTTGAACGGCGATTGGCTTTTGCAACGGCAAGAGGATCAGGTGCATCAGCGAGTTCATCAAACGTTGCTGGCTCGGGGCGCCGCAAGTTGGCATAATCCGCATCAGTTGTCAGATCGTTTTCGGGATGCTCGTCAGTTGCACTCATACGCAGGAGTCTAGTCCTTAATCGGTGCCGAGTCGGAAGGCCGAACCATCACTGGTACCCGAATGTGCGGGAGAAGCTCCGTAGCGGCTGAGCCGATAAACACGCGCTCGATGGGCCCCATTGGGGAGGAACCCATGCACATGATGTCGCCCTTCTTCCATTTCAAGGAATCAACTGCTCCTGCCCACCCATGCCCGGTTCCAATATCGGTGGAAATTTCCAGGCCGGGGTAGTGGTGGTCAACAATGTCTTGCGCTCTGTCGAGCATTGCCAATGTATGTTCGTGCCAGCCCTTAGTGAGCTTGGAAGCGATGTCGACGGAGTCATGCAGAGGGGCATCAATAAGTCCCTCCGCATTGAAAGCCACGATGCGTAGGGGCAACTTCCACCTGTTTGCCAAACGGGCTGCATGAAGCAGCGCTGGGTCTTCAGAGTCGCCACGCTCGGTGAAGGCGAAGTTGATGCGTGTAACGCCATGCTTGGAAAGCTTGATGTCGCGCGGGGTGAGGCCGAGAGGAATGGGGGAAAAGTGCAAGAGCGCGTCTGCAGTAGAGCCAGCAAAGAACTTGCCCTTGGGAGCTGACTGATTTGCTCCCAACAAAATTGCGTCCGCGCAGAATTCAGTGGCCATCTCCGTGAGGAGTTGTGGCCGTGAAGGTCCAGCGAGGAGGACGGAAGGACGCTCATCTAGCTGTGAGTTATCGACTCCTGCCGCCTTGAGAGCGGTAAGCACGCTTTGCTCGCATTTAGCTTGTTCCTTTTTGAACCACTTCTTGTACTTGCCGCCATGCTTGGTGAAAACTGTTGTGGCGCGTGGTACAGAAATAGTAGAGATCACTCTGATGCAAACCTTGGTGGATCTAGCCAACCAAGCTGCGTATTCGATCGCCTCCGTGCCCGTGGAGGACGGGCTCCACGAGACTAGAAGTCGAACAGGGTCGTTGGGGTCCTCTTTAGCGAGGGAAGCCCGCGACTCACAAGGGATATTCTTAGCCATGCACCAATCAGTCCGGTGATCTATCTTGGGACGTTGTTGGTGCCATTATTAGTCGCTTGAGCGTACAAAATGAAATCTGCGGCGGGGGATCGATCGCGGTGAAGAAGATTGGTCTATTTACGCCCTGGGGTTGCCAGAGTTTAGTCCATGGTGGGGCGGTAAACGTCTGCGAGCTTAGAAATTAAGGTGCTCATCTGGTGCGCTTTGTCTAAATCCGAGGGTTCTAGCCACTGGAGGATCTCAGCTAGGGCTGCGGCGCGTTGTCGAGAGACAATGTTGAGTTCTGACTCGCCTAGCTGGGTCAAAGCCACCAGGACGCCACGGCGATCCTTTTCATCGCGGCGTCGTTCCACGAAACCATCACGCTCTAATTGGTATAGGGCATTAGATGCCGTGGGCATTCGAATAAGTTCTGCCTGCGCAATGGTGCTTACTCGGGAAGGTCCCCGTAGGCGTAACTGATTCATGATCGACACCTGTGAGGTGGTGAGGGACGTACCTTCGGTTGTGCGCTGGAAGATAAGCATTAGCTTGTTCAACGCGGGTTGAATGTTGCGCGCGACGTTAAGAGCGTCCTCATAGTTGGAGGGGGAGGCGGCGGCTTGTTCACTCATAAAAAGTAATAATAGCGACCGTTTGCAGCCGACGGTAGTTAGGTGGCTAAAAAATTAGGTTTTGGGTTTGAAAATTTATTGAGGGGAGCGTAAGGGAACAATCTCTTTCATTAAAGTGTTTGAGAAGTCGGTGGAAGAAGGCCATCTCCGCAAAATTGTTAGGAAGAGAAGCGAGAGAAAAGGAGGGCAGATGCTTTGAGCCTTTCTTTTAAGCACATTATTTCTCATGAATGGGAGCGGGCCCAGCATCTCAAGGAGTATCGAGCGGGCCGAGTAGATAGGAGCGAGCTTTGCGACGCCGACTTCCTTCTGCGTGCTGCGGCTGAATACCACGGCGTCGATATGGCGAAACGGTGCCCGATGTGTGAAGCGCCGATGTGCTTGACCACATGGGTATATGGCGAAGAGTTGGGGCGTCGCGCTGGAAGCGCACGAAATGCGGAAGAAATCGCAGAATTTGCAGCCGACGGTCTCGAATTTACGGTTCACTGGGTCGAAGTTTGTACGGCATGCCGTTGGAACCACCTATTGCGTGCGGCAACAGCCTATGATGAAGGTTAGTTTTTGGCTCGGCCGTTGAGGCCGGTAATCTGCATTTATTTAAGAAAATCCGCCCATGATTGATGAGGACACGAAGCAGTGACCGAAAAGGAATCTGCCCCTAAAAAAGCGGGGCGTCACGTTTATAAATCCACGAAGCAGCGCAAACGACGTCGCTGGCCGTGGATTGTGCTGATAATTGCCTTGGTATTGGTAGCTGTACCGGCAGGCCTTTTTGCCTATGCATACTCCCAATACAACGTTCCTGAGCCAAAGGAGCTTCAAGCAAATCAGGTTTCCACGATTGTGGCTGGGGACGGTACCACCCAATTGGCTAAGTTGGTTCCGCCAGAAGGCAACCGCACCCAGGTCAAACTCGATGAAGTCCCCGACTACGTCGAAGATTCTGTGCTTTCTGCTGAGGACCGTGAGTTTTGGACCAACTCCGGATTTTCCTTCACCGGCTTGGGACGCGCAGTCTTGGGCAAGCTGACTGGTGATTCAACCGCAGGCGGTGGTTCAACAATCACTCAGCAGTATGTCAAGAACACGCTGGTTGGTGACGAGTATTCCTATGTGCGTAAGATCCGCGAGCTTATCTATTCCATCAAGATGACTAACGAATGGTCCAAGGAAGACATTCTGCAGGCATACCTCAACACGGTCTACTTTGGTCGTAACGCCTACGGAATCCAGGCAGCTTCCAACGCATACTTCAATAAAGATGCCAAGGATCTGACGGTTGAGGAAGGCGCAATGCTCGCCGGCCTTATTCAGTCTCCTTCTGTCCTTGACCCGCGCGTGGACGAGGAAAGCTCGAAGGCTCGCTGGAACTATGTTCTTGACGGTTTGGTTGAGATGGGCGATCTGGACGCTACTCAGCGTGCGCAGATGCAGTTCCCGCAGACGCGTGATCCTGCCGAGTATTCCGCTTATACAGAGGCGCCAGGCGCCTACGGACATATTAAAAACCAGGTTATTGCCGAGCTGGAACGCGTTGGCATCACCGAGGATCAGGTCGCTACGGGCGGTCTGAAAATCACCACGACCATTGACATGAACGTGCAGAATGCTTCCACCGAGGCTGTTGATGGGCAGCTGCAGTCTTTGCAGGAGGATGCCCGCGCTGCGGCTGTGACCATTGACCCTGCTTCTGGTGCTGTGCGCGGCTACTTCGGCGGCCACGAGTCGACCGGCTGGGATTATGCCAACGCCGGCCTGCAGACGGGTTCGACGTTTAAGATCTTCGCCCTTGCGGCGGCCCTTCAGCAAGGCATCGGCCTGGACACGTATTACTCCTCTGCGCCGTACCAGCTCCCTGGTTCTCAGGTAGTCACAAACGACGGTGGCGGCTGCGGTAACTGTTCCATCGCGGAGGCATTGAAGAACTCGTTCAATACCTCGTTCCTGCGTCTGCAGGCGGATCTAGAAAACGGCACTCAGGATACTGCCGACATGGCGCATGCGTTGGGCATTGCTAAGTCTCTGCCTGGCATTGAAAAGACATTGACTGAAAATGGGGGGGCTCCATACGAGGGCGTTGTTCTGGGTCAGTACCAGTCTCGCCCACTCGACATGGCAAGCGCTATGGCGACGCTGACAAACGGCGGCGTTTGGCATCAGCCTCACTTCGTGCAAAAGGTCGAAACTACCGGTGGCGAAGTTCTGTATGAATTCAACGACAACGGTGGTGAGCGTCGAGTTTCAGCCAACGTGGCTAACAATGTTCTTAAGGCAATGCTTCCTATTGCGGGTTGGTCTAACGGAGCTCTGGCCGGCGGCCGCGCATCTGCGTCCAAGACGGGTACTACTCAGTTGGGTAACACCGGAACCAACAAGGACGCGTGGATGGTTGGTTCGACCCCGCAGCTGGCTACGGCAGTTTGGGTAGGTACCGCTGACAACACCTCCGCCATCTTCAATTCTTATGGCGGAATCATGTATGGCTCTGATGCGCCTACCCGAATCTGGAAGCAGATCTTGGATACTTCCTTGGTTAACTCGGAGTACCAATCCTTCCCAACGGCATACCCGATCCGTTATGGAAGCGGGAACTGGGGCAGCGGGTACACGGGCTCTTATGGTTCCTCAACGGAATACGGCAACGGTTACGGCAACAACGATGATGCTCCAGAGGAGACTGCAAACCCAGAATCCCCTGCTCCTGGCGACCAACCTGCGCCTTCCCCACACCAGCCTGCAACACCTCCGGAAGCGCCTGCTCAGCCGGGAGCACCAGCCCCAGACGTTCCTTCGCTGGAGGACATCATTAATGGTCAAGGTGACTTGGCTGAACTATTAAGACCGTAGGAGAGGAACGTGACTGATGAGGCCCTCAAGACCGTGAAGACGGTTGGAAAGTCCCACTCGGCTGTGCGTGGCGCCTCTGCCGAAGGCCGCATTCCGCTTAATCGTGAACCTTTTGCACACGACATCATCGAGTTTTTCGGTGGCCCGCGTGGCCGTTTTGCCCGCACCTTACCTGGTCAATGGATGTCGCCATTGCGCGCGATTATTGGTGTGTCCTGGATTTTCCTCGCGCTGGGCTTTCTGAGTAAGGCCAACTGCGCAGGAAGCCGCACAGGGGACGACGGAGTCATTTCCTTGAACTGGGATGGCAACCGTCAATACACGTCTTTCTGCTACAACGACATCGTCCCGCTCTATGGCGGCCGCGGCTTGGACCAAGGCGGATTTCCCTATGCGTATTCGTGGCAAGAAGGTGACCTGACTAGGTACATGGAATACCCGGTTCTGGCGGGTATGTTCCAAGGATTGATGGGTTGGACTTCACGAGTCACGTATCCAATTGGTGAGTTCTTCGGCGTAGCGGATGCCGGTTGGTATTTCGGAGTCACCGCGCTCGTGCTTTCCTGCATTTGGATCGGTACGGTCTACATGGTTTTCCAGCTCACTGGAAACCGTGCATGGGATACGATGCTCATGGCCGCGAGCCCCCTCGTTGTCATTCATGCCTTTACAAACTGGGATATCCCGTCCATTGCGTTTATGGTCGGTGCGCTCTTTGCGGTGACCCGCGGTAAGAATTGGCTTGCAGGTATTTTGATTGGCCTCGGAACTGCTTTCAAACTGTGGCCGTTGTTTATCTTGGGCGCGTTTTTTGTCCTCGCGGCGCGTAACAAGAGGTGGGCACCATTCGGTGCGATGTTCGGCGGAACCGTAATCTCTTGGCTAGTCGTCAACGTTCCAGTGGCGTTGAAGTACCCGGACGCGTGGCGTGAGTTTTTCCGACTCAACGAAGAGCGCGGCGCTGAATGGACCACAATTTATGCGTTGATCAACCGCTATGCCGAAAATGGCCTCACCCCAGAATTCCTCAATAGCTTCACGCTGCCAGCATTCTTGCTGGGATGCGCAGCTATCGGCATCTTTGGTTTGCGCGCTCGCCGCGAGCCGCGTGTGGCTGAGCTCATTTACCTGATCGTGATGGCCTTCTTGCTCATCAATAAGGTTTGGTCGCCGCAGTATTCCATTTGGTTGGTTGTTCCAGCTTTGCTTGCTCTCCCGCGTTGGCGCCTGTTGTTGAGCTGGATGCTTGTCGACGCCATGGTATGGCCAGTCCTCATGTGGCACATGTTGGGCACGGAAAATAAAGGCATCGATCATGAACTGCTCGACCTCTTTGTGATTGGCCGTGACACTTTCATCGTTATTATCGGAATTCTTATCATCCGCCAAATGCTGGGCAAGTCCGTGGACAAGGTACGTGCAGCACATGGTGGCCGTGATCCTCTTGCTGGAGACTTTGTCTAATGCTCATCACCGTCGTAGGAATAATTTCTATTTTTCTCGGATTCTGCTGCGTGATGGGTGCGTACTACCTATATCAACGCAGCGAGGATCGGCGCTGGCCCATCCTTTTGGGCCTGCTGGCCTTGATGTTTCTCACCGTAATTCCAGCAGGAAGTGCCATCTTCTTCGCCACCACGATGCGTAGTTAGTGTCAAAACGGTTCCGCGCTTGGCACTTGATGATTAAGTACAGCGCAAGCACTGATTCTCCCCAACGGCTTTCCCCGTTGGGGATTTCTTTTTGGCCGGTCAATGCGCTATTGTGATGGGGTTGCTTGACGCAACGTACCCTCCTGCCATGTCCGCAAAGGTGATATGGCCGAAAACAATTACTAGACCATAGGAGGTGATGAGGTCCGTGCGTCACTACGAAGTCATGATTATTCTGGATCCTAACCAGGATGAGCGCACCGTATCCCCGTCCCTAGACAAGTTCCTCGAAGTTGTCCGTAAGGATGGCGGCAAGGTTGAAAACGTCGATGTTTGGGGCAAGCGTCGTCTTGCTTACGCAATCGACAAGAAGGAAGAGGGCATCTACGCCGTCGTTAACCTGGAGTGCGAGTCCGCTTCGGTTCTCGAACTCGACCGCCGTCTGAACCTGAACGACACCATCCTGCGTACCAAGGTTCTGCGCACCGACAGCAAATAGCGGATACTGGTTTCAGAGTTTCGAGAACCCACGTAACCGATAAGGAGAACAGACCATGGCACAGGGAGACACCACAATCACGGTAGTTGGCAACGTTGTTGCTGACCCCGAGCTGCGCTTCACCCCAGCGGGTGCGGCTGTAGCAAACTTCCGCGTCGCTTCCACCCCTCGTCGTTTCAATTCGCAGACGAACCAGTGGGAAGATGGCGAGGCCATGTTCCTGACCTGCAACGTGTGGCGTCAAGCCGCAGAAAACGTTGCGGAAACCCTGACCAAGGGCATGCGAGTAATCGTCAATGGCCGTTTGCGCCAGCGTTCTTATCAGAACCGCGATGGCGAAAACCGCACTGTCTTTGAGATTGAGGTTGACGAAGTCGGCCCGTCCCTGCGCTACGCTTCCGCACAGGTCACCCGCAAGTCCGCTAATGGCGGTAACGGCGGTGGCAATTACGGCGGCGGCCAGCAGCAGAATCAGGGCGGCAACAACTTTGGCGGCGGCAACCAGGGCGGCTTTGGTGGAAACCAGAGCGCTCCGCAGCAGTCAGCTCCTTCAAACGATCCGTGGAACTCCGCACCCCAAGCTGGAAGCTTCGGCGGTGCAGACGCTGAGCCACCGTTCTAAAACTGTCCCACGCAATTATTAACTAACTCAATTGAAAGGCAGGGATCATGAAGCTGATCCTCACCGCTGCCGTTGAGAACCTCGGCGCCCCAGGCGAAATTGTAGAGGTTAAGAACGGTTACGGACGTAACTACCTGCTTCCGCGCGGCCTGGCTATTGTTGCCACCCGTGGTGCTGAGAAGCAGATCGAGGGCATCAAGCGCGCCCAGGAAGCTCGCGCAATCCGCGACCTGGATCACGCACGTGAGGTCCGCAACCAACTCGAGCAGCTTTCTGGCGTACAGGTTGCAATGAAGACTTCTGAAAACGGCAAGCTATTCGGCTCCGTTTCTGCAGACGACATCGTTTCCGCAGTTGAGGCCGCTGGCGGCCCGAAGCTGGACAAGCGCATCGTCGTTCTGCCTAAGGGCCTGGTCAAGAAGACCGGCAACTACCAGGTCGAGCTCAAGCTGCATGCTGACGTTCTCGGCAAGGTGAACTTCTCGGTCGTCGCTGCCTAATAGGCGCACGACGGTTCCCGCTTAAGAGTGGGAACACAATGACAACAGCAACGCTTAGGGCCTCGGGGCCCGCCATGTGAGGTGGCAGACCCCGAGGCCTTTCGCGCGTTTTCAGCGACGCTGCTTCTGCCGCACCGCTGAATCGTTTGATGAAGTTTTGTGTGCTCCCAGACAGTGCGCCGACACTGAGTGTCCGATCATCATGCCGGCTGTGGGTGACTGTGGATAACTGTGGATAACTTTGAATAATTGTGGATAACTAACGTTGGAATCCCTTCCGATTTGCGTTTTGTTAACCCGCAGGTCGCCTCAATAACACGCAGGTAAGCGGGATTCTTCACGGAAATTGTGCACATTTTCACACTTCCGGAAATAGCTGTTGACCTGCGGAAACGATAAGTGCAGGTCACAGTGCTGCGATAGTTATCCACAGCCATATCCACGTGTTTGGGGGTCGAAAGTCGGTCTCACCTGGGAATTGCACAGAACCCTGTGGATAACTGTGGGATTTATACCCAGGGGGTGCGTGTCAGGGGGCTGCATTAGACTAAAAATCCAGAAGCCGAGCCCCCCATTTTTGCGGTAACTTCTCGCAGATGTGTCACGCTGGGGCGCGGTGATAGTGTCCGAATTTGTGCTTCACGCCAGCCGGCGAAGCAGAACATGGGGTGGATTGCTTTATGACAAACGCAAGCTTCGATGACGCAGACTACGTACCGCCAGGGGCGCCTGACGTACCTGCCCAGGAGGAGCGTCCCTATCGCCGGAACCGGCAGGATGTTTCCAAGCGCTACGGAGAATTCCGTCAGCCGCCCTCGGACAGAGAAGCCGAGCAGGGCGTCCTCGGCGCAATGCTGCTGAGCCCGAACACCGTAATGGAGGTCATCGAGGAACTTGAGCCTGATGACTTCTACTACCCGGCACACGCGCTTATCTACCAGGCCATGGTTGATCTCTATGCCGCCGGCACTGACATCGACGCCGTCATCGTAGCCTCACGCCTCGACCGCTATAACAATTTGGAGCGCGTGGGCGGAGCGCCGTACCTGCACACGCTCCTAGCCACGGTGCCTACCGCTGCAAACGCGCGTTACTATGCGGAGATCGTCGCCGAGAAAGCGGTGCTTCGCAAGCTGGTCGACGCTGGCACGCGTGTTGTTCAGTTGGGCTTCGAAGGCGCAGAGGACGCCGAGATTGAGTCCGTGCTCGACCGTGCTCAGCAAGAGGTCTTTGCCGTGGCGCAAAAGAAGACAACCGAGGACTATCAGGTGCTCGGAAAGCTGATTGACCCCACCATTGATGAGCTCGCCATGCTACAGCAGAACGGCATCGAGGCCGGCGTTCCCACGGGTTTTATCGATCTAGACAAGCTCACCAACGGCCTACGCGCCGGCCAGATGATCATTGTGGCAGCGCGTCCTGGTGTGGGTAAGTCCACCTTGGCCATGGACTTCATGCGCTCCGCGTCCCTGCAGCACGGCAAGACCTCCGTCATCTTCTCCTTGGAGATGTCAGCCTCAGAGATCGTCATGCGTCTGCTTTCTGCAGAAGCAGAAGTAAAGCTGACGGACATGCGCGGTGGCCGCGTCTCTACAGAGGACTGGGCCAAGATCGACCAGACCCTGAACCGCATCCAGGATGCACCACTGTTCATTGATGACTCACCCAACCTCACCATGATGGAGATTCGCTCGAAGGCTCGCCGCTTGAAGCAGCAGCATGGCCTCGACCTCATCGTCCTTGACTACATGCAGCTGATGTCTTCCGGTAAGAAGGTCGAGTCGCGTCAGCAAGAGGTCTCGGAGTTCTCTCGTCAGCTCAAGCTCTTGGCTAAGGAGCTTGAGGTTCCACTGATTGCTATTTCGCAGCTTAACCGTGGCCCTGAGTCGCGTACCGATAAGAAGCCGCAGCTGGCTGACCTCCGTGAGTCTGGCTCGCTGGAGCAGGACGCTGACATGGTTATGCTGCTCTACCGCCCTGACTCCCAGGACCGCGACGATCCGCGTGCGGGTGAGGCTGACATCATTTTGGCTAAGCACCGTGGTGGCCCTATCGATACGGTGCAGGTTGCCCACCAGCTGCACTACTCCAAGTTCGTCAACATGGCCCACGGCTAAGAGGGAGCGGTTAATGTCAAAGGGAATCCTTCGCAGTTGCACTCCTGCTATAGCCGCGGCACTGACTCTGCTCGCGGGTTTCTGTGTGTCCTGTGCTGATAACTCAGCTGGTTCCGGCGAATCTGGTATGGAGCATTCGGCGTCGCAGGCGCCGGCTACCCAGAAAACTAAGAAGCCGGAAGTTTCCGCCAAGAAGCTCGTCTACGCACATGAGCATGAGCGTCAACACGGATTCTTGGTCACACCCAAGAAGTCGCAGCCAGGTAAAAAGCTGCCCTTAGTTGTGTTTCTCCACGGTGGAGGATGGCAAGAGAAATCCACTGCCCAGTCAGCGGCGCCAGCTGTCAATGACCTCGTGGAGCATGGTGCCGCGGTGTGGAACGTGGAGTATCGCGGCGTATCCATCGACGGTGAAGATGCACCGGGCGGCTGGCCCATGACCTACCAGGACGTCGCTGCGGCAATTGACTTCATCCCGCAGCTTACAAACCACAGCGATGTTCCCCTCGACCTCAACAACGTTGTGGTAGCGGGCTACTCTGCGGGCGGCAATCTTGCTACGTGGACCTGTTCGCGTCCGGAGCTGGCTCCCGACGCCCCCGGTGCCCATCCGGCCTTCCACGTGGACAAGTGCGTGGGTATCGCTGGCGTTTATGACATGGAGCTCGCCTACCAGCAGCACGATAAATTTGTCCGCACCCTTCTAGGCGGTACACCGCAGGAAGTCCCCGCGCACTACTTCGATGCCTCCCCGGCATACAACGTCAACAAAAAGGCACGCGTCCTAGTGCTGCACGGAGAAAATGATGAGATGGTCAACGTCGATGAAGTCACCCGCTTCGCCGACTATGCCAAACAGCGTGGCCTCAACATCGATGCCATCATCTTCGACGACGCTAAGCACCTTTCATGGGCCAATCCCGCTGGCCTCCAGTGGCAGCAGGCACGGCGAAACATCCTTGAGCAGGTTGGAATCAAGTCTTAGGCACCGGGGCGTCGTCAAGCATCACTGCATCTGGCTTCGAGAGGTCCTTGACCTTATCGGGATCACCGAGGCGCGGGCCGAGGGCAACCAGCACCACGAAAACCACGGTCACAGCGATCGCCAGCCAGTGCCACACTGCATCGAATCTGCGGCCAAGGCGCTGTGCTAGCCAAGCACCAAACCACGCGCCAAGCGTGTTAAAGAACAAGTCATCAATGTCAGTGCGCCCCAACGCGAAAACATACTGGATGGTTTCCACCAACACCGAGAAAGCGAAACCCCAGAGCGTGGCCGCACGCTTGGACCGCAGCTGCACAAAAAGCAGAACGCCCAGCGGGACAAAGAATGCGAAGTTGCCGCCGTATTCAAACAGCGGCTTGAACCAGCTGCCGGAGAACAAGTCATCCAGCGGAATCCAGCGAATATCGCGGGCGCGCTGGTTTTCCGGCTTCCAAAGGTAGCCAATCTGGAAGAAGGCTTTGAGAGTGGTCAACGAAACAATGACGGCGCAATAGCCGCCAAGGGCTAGCGTCGAACACACTCTGTGGGGCATCTACTTAAGTACCTTTCCGCGTTGCTCCGGTAGTACAAAGGCGGCGGCTGCCGCAATTGCGAACGCAGCGGCAAAGAGGATGAACAGCCAGTGTGCGCCCGCACCAGCCAGGATAACCGGAACGATAAGCGGCGCGATGATGGAGGCCAAGCGACCGAAGCCCGCAGCGGCACCCGTGCCAGCCCCGCGCAGGTGGGTGGGGTAGAGCTCTGGGCCGATTGCGTAGAGTGCGCCCCACGCACCGAGGTTAAAGAAGGAAAGCAGGCAACCCGCAATCAAAATGAGCGCGGTGGAGTCCGCAAAGCCGTATAGGCCGGCGGCGCACGCGGAGCCCACGAGGAAAGCGGCCAGCGTAGGGCGGCGGCCCCAAGTCTCAATCAGCCAGGCCGCTGCCGCGTAGCCCGGAAGCTGCGCCAGCGTGATGATGAGCGTGAAGCTGAAGGACTTCACCAAGGTAAAACCATCGGCCACGAGCAGCGACGGAATCCAGATGAAGGCGCCGTAGTAGCTTAAGTTCACACAGAACCAGATGGTCCACAACGCCGCGGTACGCCCGCGCAGAGAGCGCGACCAAATGCTGCTGGAGGTGACATCTTCCTCGGCATAAGTGGGTACCGCAGCGTTTTCTGGCAGTTCCTTGCCCTCGGCTTCGGCCTCAGCTTCGAAGGAGGCCACGATGTCCTCTGCCTCCGCGTGCCTGCCCTTGGATTCCAAGAATCGCACGGACTCCGGCAGCTTCATGCGCACGAAGAGAGCATAGAAGGCCGGGACCATGCCAAGTGCCAGCGCCCAACGCCAGCCGCTGGCCGATGCCCCGACTACAAAGGTTCCGATGACTGCTGCCAGGATCCAGCCCACGGCCCAGAAGGCCTCCAGCAGCACAACCATGCGGCCGCGTACCTTGACCGGTGAGAATTCCGAAATCAGCGTCGATGCAACGGGCAGCTCCGCGCCTAGGCCGAGGCCCACGATGAAACGCAGAATCAAGAGCATAGCTAGTCCCGTCGCGAGCGCTGAGGCTCCCGTGGCCAGACCGTAGACCAGAAGGGTCAGCGCGAAGACGTGGCGACGGCCGAGCTTATCGGCAAGCAAGCCGCCGAAGGTGGCGCCAAGCGCCATGCCGACGAATCCGATTGAGGCCAGCCAAGAGGATTGGGTCGGTGTGATTCCCCAATGCACCGCGAGTGCGGCCATGATGAAGGAGATGAGGCCGACGTCCATAGCGTCGAGCGCCCAACCGATTCCGGAGCCCACCAGCAGGCGCTTGTGCTTGCCGGTGACAGGAAGACGGTCTAGGCGCTCGTTTCGAGATAGCGTGTTACTTTTGAGATCGGGCATGCTTTGGGATTGTAAGTCCAATTTCCCCTGTGCACTGCGTTTTTATGCGGTGGGCTGGAAAGTCCTTAGTCGCAGTGAATTACTTACAACAAAAACCGAACTAAAGGCCATCGCAATACCCGCAAACAGGGGGTTAAGTAGCCCGATTGCCGCGACTGGAATGAGTATGACATTGTAGGCGAATGCCCAGAATAGGTTGCCCTTGATGATGCGCAGAGTACGGCGCGAGAGTCGGATGGCGTCGGCAGCAGAGCGTAGATCATCGTTCATCAGCGTTATGTCGGAAGCCTCGATGGCCACGTCGGTACCTGCGCCCATGGCCAGGCCCAAATCTGCTTGGGCGAGTGCGGCGGCGTCATTCACGCCGTCACCCACCATGGCAACGTTGCAGCCCGAGCTTTGGAGCTGCTTGACGACGTCCACCTTTTCCTCCGGAAGCACGCCCGCAGTGACGTTTTCTGGGTCGATGCCCACGGCCTGCGCCACGGCCTGCGCGGCGCTTTCGTTGTCGCCGGTCAGCAGGTGTGGGACAAGCCCCAGCTCCTTCAGCTGGGCCACGGCCGCAGCGGAGGATTCCTTGACGGTGTCGCGGACATCGATGATGCCGATGAGGGCGTCGGCAGCGTAGACGGCAACCGGGGTTCCGCCCTCTGCTTCGGCAGCGCGGAATGCCTCGCTAAGGCTGCCCAGCTCGCCCTCGACGCGTCCGACACGGATGCGCTGCCCCTCGACCGTGCCCTCGACGCCACGGCCTGCCACGGAGACAAAGTCGGAGGCGGGCGTTACGTCGCTAGCAGCATGCACGATGGCCTTGGCGATGGGGTGCTCGGATCCCGCTTCTACCGCCGCGGCGAGCTTGAGAACCTGAGTGGCGTCCTGGTCACTGGTTTGTGCGGCGTGCACGCCAGCAACCGACATCTTGCCTTCGGTGATGGTGCCGGTCTTGTCCAGGACGATGGTGTCCACCTGCTTGGTGGATTCCAGGATCTCCGGGCCCTTGATGAGCAAGCCCAGCTGAGCGCCGCGGCCGGTGCCCACCAGGATCGCAGTAGGCGTGGCCAAACCCATTGCGCACGGGCAAGCAATGATCAGCACGGCGACAGCAGCGACGAAGGCCGGGGCGGTGGCGGCGGCGCCACCGATGATGAGGTGTGCGATGAGCGTGAGTACGGAGATCGCGATGACGATGGGGACGAAGACCTGCGCGATCTTGTCCACGAGGCGCTGCACGGGGGCCTTTGACGCCTGTGCCTCGGTGACTAGCTTGGCCATCTGAGCCAAGGTGGTGTCCGCACCCACCTTGGTGGCGCGTACCTCCAGGCGGCCGGAGGAATTGATGGTGGCGCCGGTGACATGGTCGCCTTCCTTGACCTCAACCGGCACGGATTCTCCGGTGAGCATCGATTCATCCACAGCCGAGGCTCCGGCATTGACGACGCCGTCCGTGGCAATCTTTTCACCTGGGCGGACGACAAACACGTCGCCTACTTTGAGGTCCTTGATGGGCACGCGCTTCTCTGCGCCGTCGACAAGCAGCGTAGCGTCCTTGGCTCCCATCCCCAGAAGCGTGCGCAGTGCCTCTGAAGACTGGCCCTTTGCCTTGACCTCAAACCAGCGGCCGAGCAGCAAGAACGTGATGACCATGCCTACCGACTCCAGGTAGATGTGGTCCATCTCAGCATTGTTGGATACGAGCTCCATGTGCATCTTCATGCCCGGATGGCCGGCGTGGCCGAAGAACATGGCGTAGAGCGACCAGAAGTAGGCCGCGGTGGTGCCCATGGTGATGAGCGTGTCCATGGTAAACGAGCCGTGCTTGAGGTTCGCCCAGGTGGCCTCGTGGAAGGGGGCGCCGCCGAAGATGTAGACGATGGTGGCCAAAATAGCTGCAGCCCACTGCCAGTTGGTGAACTGGAGGGCCGGCAGCATGGAGACCACCATGATCGGCGTGGAAATCGCGGCAGAGATAATCGTGCGGCGCAGCAGGTCCTTGGCCTCCTGCGCGCGGGCCTCGTCCACCGGATTGGCAGTCTCTTCGGAATCCGCCTTTTGCTCTTCGGTCATTGCGAAGGCGTCGTAGCCTGCGCCCCGCACAACCTCGATGAGGGAGTCAGGGGTGGAAGTGGAAGGGTCGTATTCAATTGAGGCGGACTCCGTGGCAAAGTTCACGGTGGCCTCAACTCCATCGACCTTGTTGAGCTTGCGTTCGACGCGGGACGAGCACGAGGTGCACGTCATGCCGGAAACGCCGAGATCGAGGTGGACGAGGTTAGTCATGGGAAGTGATCGCTTCTTTACGCGAGTTGGGGTTTGGATGGTTGTGGCGCTTATGCCTTGAGGGTGTAACCAGCCTCTTTAACGGCGGCGGCAACCTGCTCGTCGCTGAAGCCTTCGCCCTCAACGGTGACTGCGCCGGTGGTGTGGTCAGCGGTGACCTCGTGGACGCCGGTGATCTCGCCGACCTCTTCCTTGACGGACATCTCGCAGTGGCCGCAGGTCATGCCCTCGACGGTGTAGTGCTTGACTGCCATGATTCGTTTCCTTTCTTTGAGTACACCCTGAGCCTATACCCCCCTGGGGTATCACGCAATGAATTGCCAAGGAATAACTCAGGCTCATGTACCGTTGATAGGAAAGACCCCGAAAAAGAGGAGAGATTTATATGGCAACGATCGACGTAACCGAAGAGACTTTTGAGCAGACCGTTAGCGGTGAGGGCATTACCCTCGTAGACGCTTGGGCCGATTGGTGCGGACCTTGTAAGCGTTTTGCCCCTGTTTATGAAAAGGCCTCTGAGCAGCACACGGATGCAACGTTTGCCAAGCTCGACACCGAAGCTAACCAAGGCCTGGCTGCTGCACTGCAGATCCAGTCCATTCCAACCCTGATGATTTTCCGCGACGGAATCATGGTCTTCCGTGAGGCTGGTGCACTACCGCCGGCAGCACTTGAGGATCTTATTACCCAGGTTAAGGGGCTCGACATGGATGATGTTCGCCGCCAGGTTGAGGAGCAGAACGCTCAGACCAACGGCTAAAGATTTTTTCTTTCGCCCCCGGCGCTTTCCAGTGAGTCCCGCTAAACTCGCTAGAAAGCGTCTTTTTCATGGGACCACGTTACTTAAGCGAACAAGGAGTTAGTTCAATGGCGAATCCATTCAGCAAGGGCTGGAAGTACGTAATGTCCTCTTTCGACCAGAAGATCGACGAGAACGCGGATCCTAAGGTCCAAATTCAGCAGGCCGTGGAGGGCGCCAAGGAACAGCACCGCCAAATTTCAGAGCATGCTGCGGAGATTATTGGACGCAAGAACCAGCTCGAGCTGCAGATTAACCGTCTCCTGAAGTCCCAGGAGGATTACCAAAACCAAACTCGCCGTGCCCTTGAGCTAGCGGATAAGGCGGAGGACCCGCAGGCCGCTTCTGAGTACAACCAGGCCGCTGAGGTCGTGGCTTCCCAACTTGTTGCTGTGGAGCAGGAGCTTGCTGATCTCAAGACCCAGCACGCGGCTGCCTCGCAGGCGGCTGAGCAGGCAAAGGCTCAACAGCAGCAGTCCGAGGCTCGCCTCAAGGAGCAGTTGGCGCAGGTGGATGAGCTGCTAGCACAGGCCGATCAGGCCGCGATGCAAGAGCAGAACGCCAAGGTTATGGACTCGATGAACGAGCTTAAGCCGGATGGCTCCACACCGACCCTTGATTCGGTGCGCGCCAAGATTGAAAAGCGCTACACCGACGCTCTCGGCGCGCAAGAGCTTCATCAGCTCTCGGGTGGCGACCGCATCCAGGAAATCACTGCCGCTGGCAACGACTTGAAGGCCGCGTCCCGCCTGGACGAGATCCGTGCGGAGATGGCAAAGCAGAAGGAGCTCGGCTCCGGCGAGCAGAAGTAAGCTGCAGTAAAGCTAAGCTGCGCTAGTCAAAAGAAATAAGGAGGCAAGCCCCCCATGAGGGCCGGCCTCCTTTTGTCTGCCGCTTTGAGACTCACTACGTTCTTGTGGACTCTTGCGGCTCTAGCTTTCGTTGCGGCGAACGGTGATGAGGACACCGCGGATGCCGGAGTGGAAGCCGTCGCGCAGGTTGACGCGCTGGGATTCGGTCAGCGTGTACTCGTGCAGAGTCTCACAGGCGAATTGCAGCAGCGGACGGTCGATCTCAGGTGGAAGTCCACCGCCAGAGAGCAGGTGGGCCTGGTCGCGCTGTTCCGCGCTAGCCGCGTTCTCGAACCACCAGGACGCATACTGCTGGCCGACGTCGAAAGGTGACTGGAATCCTGCAGAAGTCCAGACCTCCTCGGGAAGCGGCACGTACTTTGAGCGCAGCTTGCGACGAGGCGCCATCATCGACGGCTTTGGCGCGGCCGGCTTTGGGGAGCCAGACTCGGCTGCAGCGTCGGATGCACCTGACGAAGGCTTCTCAGGGGTCGACGTGCCGTTAGAGCCCTGCGTGTCATCTGCAGAAGCGGGGTCGGGAGTCTTGGCGATCTCGGCTGAGCCGTTTTCAGTGGAATCGGCCCCGCCATCCTTGGATGCCTGCGGAGCGGTGCCTGCTGCAAGGTCGGCGGGAGATGGGGAGGAAGAGCCCGGTGATGCGGCTGGCTTCGGCTTTGGTGCGGAGGCGAATGCTGCCTCCGCTTCGGAGGGCTCGCCGCATTCGTCGTGCTCGGGCAGTTCTGGCAGCTCATCGTGGCCGTTGTGCGGTTCCCGAATGGTCGGCGGCAGTGGGCCTTCCAGAACCTGCAGCTCCATTGCGTCGGCGAAATCTTCACGCGGATCGAGAATGGTCGTGGTGTCGCAAGCGTGGCGCAGTGCGGAGGACATGGAGTCCCAGCCAAAGCCATAGAGGTGCACGCGCACGCCCGCGTTTACGGCTTCTTGTACGCCCGGGATCATGTCGGCGTCACCGGAAACCAAAACAAAGTCGGTGACTTGCTGCTTCATTGCAGCGAGAATCATGTCGGCAACGAGGCGGGTATCGACTGCCTTTTGGGTGCGGCGCTCGCCCCATTCGATGAGCTGGCCGGTGCGAAGCTGCACGCCATCACAGGTGCGCAGTGCGCGCTGGTAGCGGTGTGGGCCGGTGTCAGGGATTCCGTCGTACCAGTACTGGCGGTGGATGCGGTTTCCGAGCTGGTTTTCCACCATGGAACCGAGATTATTTACGACCTCTGGGAGGTCTATTTCTAGTTGCGCGCGAGCTCCGGTTTCCCATGAGTTATAAAAGCTCGCAAGCAGGTAAGACGTGTCAACGAAGACAAGTGTTCGTTCAAGCATGGCTCCTAAGTTCCGTTTCTAATAGTTCTAACTAAATTTGCTTTGGTTTCCAGTGTGCCCCATTAGTCACTAAACGTCGATGTCTTCGAGGAAACTGGCAGGTCAGGAGGCCTAGAAAAGTTTTGCTCTTGCGCGAATCTAAAATCTGAGGTACTTGTTCGGTTAGTTAGTTGAGTAACTGACCCATCGAGTAAGCGAGGAGGTGCAGGCGTACATGGATAACTCAACGCAGCCGTTGTTCAGACAGATCGCCGCGCTAATTGAGGACTCCATCGTGGAAGGTGGCCTGGAAGAAGGGGCGCAGGCGCCTTCGACGAATGAGCTAGCTGCCTTCCACAACATCAACCCCGCCACGGCGCGAAAGGGGATTGCTTTGTTGACTGAACTCGGAATTCTAGAAAAACGCCGCGGCATCGGCATGTTCGTGGCGGCCGGCGCTACCAAAAGAATCCGCCAGCGGCGCCGCAATGACTTCGCCGCCGAATACGTCGCCCCGCTCGTCGATGAGGCCGTCCGCCTTGGGTATACGCGCGAGCAATTACAAGAACTTGTCCACCGTGTCGCAGAAAGCAGAGGACTCTACTCATGACCGCGAACACCGCAAACGCTGCAATTACTGCAAACACCCAACGTATCCCGGAGTGGTCGAAATGATTAAAGCCGAAAACCTAGCTATGCAAAATACTCCGGCGCTGTCTTTCGTGCTGGAAGATAGCCTGACCCACGGCCTGGTGGGCCCCAATGGAGTGGGCAAGACGACGCTGCTGCGCATGATCGCAGGCCAGCTCAAGTCGGAGGGGTTGAAAGTCTTTGGGGAGCGCCCCTTTGACAACCAGAAGATCATGGATCGCATCATCCTGATGGGCATCGATAACCCGCTTTTCGATGGATGGAACGTGGACAAGCTCTTCCGCATCGGCAAGGTGCGGTGGAAGACCTGGAACCAGGAGCGGGCTGAAGAACTCGCCGCGCAGTTTGCGCTCCCGAAGAAGAACTACTCCGCCTTGTCCCGCGGTCAGAAGTCCGCGATGGGCTTTATCTTCGCCGTAGCTTCCGGCTGCGAGTTGATGCTGCTGGATGAACCCTACCTGGGCCTCGACGTCGATAAGCGTCAGCGCTTTCTTGAGGTCCTCCGGGAGGAACAGGGCAAACGCACGATTGTGGTGTCCACCCATCATCTCGATGAGATTGAGGGCTACCTCGACACGGTGCTTTCGCTTGGCGAAGCCCCCTTGTCTGGCCCCATTGAAAGCCTCGTCGATTGCATCGTGGCGGTGACGGGCCCTGCGGAACAAGTAGATAGGGCGCTGGGGCGCCTACAGTTGCCGGTATTGGCCCGCCATTCCTCGGTCCACGCAGAGCGTGTGCTTATCGACGCCCGCCCCAACTTCGCCGAGTGCGTCTTCGATCAGGCGGCAGAATTCGGGCTACGCGCGCAGGAAGTCACCCTGGAAGAGGCGGTGCTGGCGTTAGGAGGTGCCCAGTGAAGCTTTTCTTTAACACGCTGAATTGGGGAAACTTGCTGCTGTCGATTTTCTTGATTTGTGGAGTCTTCCTGGCGGGACGCGCCGGTAATGCGGTTATTGCGAGTTTCGTGCTCGTCGCTCTGTGGGCCGGTATTTTTGCTGCCGCCCCACACGAAAACAAAGCGCAGCCATTAGGGCTTAACACGGCCACTAAAACTCGATACGGTCGCATCGCAGCGCTTTTGCCAGCTGTGATTGCTGGCATTTTGACCATCTATCTGCGTTGGTGGATTGCTCTCGCTATCACGGTGCTAATCCTCGCGTGGAAGCTAACCTGTTGGAAGGCCGAAGCCAAAACCATGACAGTCGAAGACCTTCTAGCGGATACGCCAGGCAATGATAATTTTGGACGATTCCCAGTAAGCCTTGAAGGTCAGTTGGTCTACCGCCCGTTGGTTCGCGGTTGGCTTATCGGCTGGGTGATTCTGTGTATCGCAGCGGTGGCGAACGCCTTCATCAGCAACATATGGCCTGAGAACGGACCGAATATAGGAAACATGCTGATGACAATGGCCATCTTGGCCATGACGACGACCTGTGTGGAACACCTTGATTCTTTGGCTAACTTCGTCACGCTTGGCGGCAGCCAAAGTACATGGGCGCGACATGTCATCATCGCAAGCTTGGTCAGTCCGGCGGCGAGCCTCCTTGGCGTTGGGCTTAGCTGGCTGATTGTGGGTGAGCCTATTTGGTTCATTGCAGCATTCGGCTTCCTGGTGCCCGCACTCGTTGTCTCAGTTGAATTGTGTTCGTGGAAGACCGTCTACATGCCGGTGCTGATTGCCGCTGCAACGGTAGCCATCTTCGAGTTGCGAATGGAGGAGATGCTCGACGGGTTGCCGATGATGCTCGCGGCGGCCGTTACGTACGTGCTGTGGGCGGTGCTGCTGCCCGTTAACGTGCGACGAGTGAATCCATACGCTTCAGGACTGAAAAAGTGGTTAGGAATAAAGAGCTAAAAAGCGCAATCACCAGCGGATTTGTGAAGTTTCAAAGTGGTGTGTAACTTTATGTGAGTCAGCGCGACCGACAGCGCCCCACAGTCACGCAGTGACTGGCTGAAGTGGCGGGAGGAAAACAGGCCCTGACGAAAATAATTTTTTGCTCATGATGAGCTGTCACTATTTAAATGGTGGCTGTTTGTTGTGTGGTGATGATGTCTGAGAACTCAATAGTGTGCCAATGTACTTTTTACTACTTTGTGGTGATCGTGATTGTGCTGACCGGGCTAGGTGTTTGGTTGGTGTGGTGTGTGCCGGATCGGGCCTTTTGGGGCGCGATTGTAAATAATTAAGTTTATTTGTTTGGTATGCATTGAGATTGCGTGAATCATTTTTTGTGGTTTGACTGCCCCCTTTATTTTGCCCCGTCGGGTTGGGGGTGGTTGTGATTTTTCTTTGTATAGTAATTTTTGGATTTGCCAGCCAAATTAGGCATTCATTGTGATGGGTGTTTGGTTGGTTTGTCTTTTTGTTAGGTTTGGGCTTTTCACGGCCTGATTTTTTGGCTTTTGTGCTGAAATTTTTTGTGGAGAGTTTGATCCTGGCTCAGGACGAACGCTGGCGGCGTGCTTAAC
>OJMC01000018.1_pt1 | contig 63734 bp, 58 predicted proteins | sample 1596731 | NCBI WGS metagenome assembly OJMC01 (sample SAMEA3904698, study PRJEB24821) | metagenome | biome: Builtin; feature: hospital; material: surface | place: USA | collected 2013-08-19
CTTCCCAACCCAACCGGGCTGGATATCAGGTGTCCACCAAAAAGGGGTCAGGTCCCTACGTGTAAAAATCCGTGACAACGGACGCGTCGTCAACAAGGCGGTCTACATGGCTGTCGGTGTGGACATGGAAGGCATCAAGCACATCTTGGGCTTGTGGGTAGCTGCCAATGAAGGTGCAGCATTCTGGTCGCAGGTATGCGCAGAAATCGCCAACCGCGGTGTCAACGATGTTTTTATTGTCTGTTGTGACGGACTGAAAGGTTTTCCCGAAGCAATCCAGGCAACCTAGCCGGACTCCATGGTCCAAACCTGAGTGGTGCATCTGATTCGTGCCGCTAACAGGTGGGTAGCCTCCGGCGACCGGAAAGAGATCTCGAAGCAACTACGAGGCATCTATACCGCTGTCAACGAGAATGAAGCTCGACGTGCACTCGATGAGTTTGAGACCAGCGAGCTTGGCCAGAAGTATCCGTAATCAGTGAAAGTCTGGCGCGACGCGTAGGACAGGTTCATTCCGTTCCTGCAGTTCCCGCCAGCGGCAAGGAAGGTTATCTACACCACCAATTCCATCGAATCGATGAACAGTCAGCTGCGAAAAACAACACGAAACCGAGTTCAGTTCCCGTCGGATTCAGCGGCAGTGAAGACGCTGTGGTTGATGATCTGTAACATCGAGAACCGTCGTCCTGCCCGCCGCGCTAAAGAAGGAGCCAAAGCTTCTGCTTCAGCCAAGCAACCTATCGAAGGCAGCAAGACCAGCAACTGGAAGCAGGCAATCAATCAGCTATCCGTGGCCTACCCCAACAGGTTCGCCGCATACTTGTAAATCAACCCCCGTACTCAAACGGACAGACACCCTCGCCGGTGGCAGGATATAAATAGTCGCATCGATTATATCACACAGCGTGACAAAACTCAGTCGTCATTCTCCCCATCGTGTCGCACTGGATTCACCTGCAGACCTTCTTTGCCCGTGCGATACGCCATGTATGCACTTGCAGCAGTAACAATTAGCGCCACTACGCTGGGGACCGGTTTGTCGAACCAAGCCATAATAAGCGTGCCAAGAAGAGCGATGATGGCAACCGCTGAAAACAACCCTTGCTGACGTCGTTCAATTAATCCTCGATTGTCAATCGAACGAGCAGTTGCTTTTTGAATTTCTGCATCAGCCGAAGCAGTTTGATGGTAGGCATCAATTGATTTCTCGGCCATCTGGACAATACGATCCGCAGCACCGGGAAGAACATCGTCATACCCAGCGAAATCGTTTACTCATGGTAGCGGCCCTGTGTGAGTCGCTATCATCGTTTGGAACTCAGCCGAAGTGATTTGGCGTTCTTCGTCTGGAGTTATTACCTCGAGATCGGGATCTGTTGCATTGCACTCGTCAATGCTCGACCGGTGTCTTTCCAGCCCTCCACGACCAGGGTCTCGGGCCTCGGAGTTCTCACTCCGTAAATCTTTTCCCCGCTGTTCGTCGTCGCTAGTAGCTTCCGACTCCGCGTCTGGAAGTTCATCTTCCGGCGTGCCATCTGACATCACTACTCCTTTCGCTAGACGGTCACGGTTCTATGGGCTTTTGATTGTAGCCGTTTCTGATGCGCAAGACATCGTGAACCTCGTTTACTTCATATAAGTTAACCCCATCCGCTTGTTTTCGCGTCGCTAACGCTCCTCTTTCCACCCACTTTCTGAAGCGCTCAGGTTTGATGTGAAACCCCTGCTGGTTTAATCGGTAGCAGATAATGTTCTATCAAATACCTCTAAGCCTTGAGCCGCTGGGCATCCGTGTATCGCACATTAATCATACGGGAAATCCTCCAAGATTTCGTCCGCATCCCCTTCAGGACGTGGCCCACGTGATGGGGCATTCTCCCAATGTTTTGTTGTCTACGTATGCGCATGTGCTTTCAGGTTCGCAGGACCGTATCACGGCGGCGATTAGCGCCCATGTGGGCAAAGACCTATCGCCAGGCCGTCCGGCTTTGCGGGCGGTCGGCGAGTAGCAGAACAGCAGTAGCGCCCCCGGCTCTTGAATCTAATCAAATCGCCGGGGCGCTTTCGTATCTATTGCGGGATTTTTGCGGGATCCCCGCCTATTGAAAAAGGGTGTCTAACGCTTTCACCTGCAAATTCTTAGGCGGTAGCGTCCAAAGGGTTTTTGACCCAGCTCATGAGGTCACGCAGCTTGGCACCGGTGTCCTCGATTGGGTGTGCGTTAACCTTAGCGCGCATATCCTCGAGTTCCTTGTTGCCGCCCTCAACGTTGGCAACCAGGCGCTTGACGAAGGTGCCATCCTGAATGCCGGTAAGAACGTCCTTCATGCGAGCCTTAACGGAATCGTCAATGATGCGCGGTCCAGCAACGTAGCCACCGAACTCAGCGGTATCAGAGATGGAGTAGTTCATGTTGGCCAGGCCGCCCTCCCAGATGAGGTCGACGATGAGCTTCATCTCATGAAGAACCTCAAAGTAGGCCATCTCCGGCTCATAGCCAGCCTCGGTCAGGGTCTCAAATCCCGCCATCATCAGGTACTCGAGGCCACCGCAGAGCACAGCCTGCTCACCGAAGAGGTCGGTCTCGGTCTCGTCCTTGAAGGTGGTCGGAATAACACCCGCACGAGCGCCACCGATTGCCGCAGCGTAGGACAGGGAAAGGTCGTGACCCTCCCCCTTCGGATCCTGCTCGGTAGCGATAAGACAAGGAACACCCTTACCGTCAACAAACTGACGGCGAACCAGGTGGCCTGGGCCCTTCGGGGCAACCATGCCGATGGTGATGTTCTCTGCCGGTTTGATGAGCCCGAAGTGGATGTTCAGGCCGTGGCCGAAGAACAGCGCGTTGCCGCCCTCCAGGTTCGGCTCAATGTCCTCGGAGAAGATCTGTGCCTGGGAGGTATCCGGCGCCAGCAACATGATGACGTCTGCCCACTTAGCCGCCTCAGCGTTGGTGAGAACCTTAAAGCCGGCCTCCTCAGCCTTTGGGCGGGATTTGGAGCCCTCACGCAGACCAATCGCAACCTCAACACCAGAATCACGCAGGTTCTGTGCGTGTGCGTGGCCTTGGGAGCCATAACCAATGATGGCGACCTTGCGACCCTGAATGATGGAGAGGTCTGCGTCAGCGTCGTAGAAAGTCTCGATTGCCATGTCAGTATTCCTTACATAGATATTGCTGTGCGGTGAACTACCTATAGTTGTACCACACAACGGGATGGTTTGTTCACGATGTGAGATATTTATTTCGAAGGAGCCATCGTCTTTGGTCCGCGTCCCAGCGCCACGTGACCCGATTGGACAAGTTCACGGATACCAAAAGGCTCCAAGACATCAAGCAACGCCCGCAGTTTGCCGGGTGTACCAGTGGCTTCAATAACCACGGACTCTTGCGCGACGTCGACAATGCGCGCGCGGAAGATGTTGACCGCATCAACCACCTGCGGACGATTGGTGTTGTCTGCAGAGACCTTCACCAGCATAATGGCGCGAGCGATGGTGGATTCCTTTTTCAGTTCCACAACTTTGAGAACCGGAATGATCTTGTTGAGCTGCTTGGTAACTTGCTCAATGACGACGTCGGAAGCATCGACCACGATAGTAAGACGGTTGATGCCTTCCGTTTCCGTACGCGCAGAAACTAGCGAGATCAGGTTGTAGCCACGGCGGGTAAACATACCCGCAACGCGAGAGATGATGCCCTCGATGTCTTGCACCAAGACGGACAGGGTGTGGCGGGTGATTTCATTCGTTGCCATTATTCTTAGGCCTCCTCGACCATCTCGTGGATTTCTGCGGGATCCTCAGCAGCGGACTCGTTCTCATCAAATAGTGGTCGCAGTCCCAATGCATACTGGATCTCCTCATTGGAAGCGCCACCACCAATCATCGGCCATACCTGAGCATCCTGCCCCACGATGAAGTCGATGACCACTGGACGGTCGTTGATTTCGCGCGCCCGCTTGATGGCCGGCTCGACTTCCTCTTCCTTGGTGACGCGAATCGACTCGCAGCCCAGCGCCTCCGCGAGCTTGACAAAGTCCGGGAGATACTCATCGTGCTCACGCAGCTTGGTGTTGGAGTAGTTCTGGTCGTAGAAAAGTGTCTGCCACTGACGCACCATGCCCAAATTGCCGTTATTAATAACAGCCACCTTGAATGGAAAGCCTTCCACCGCCGCGGTGGTCAGCTCCTGGTTGGTCATCTGGAAGCAGCCATCGCCGTCGATAGCCCACACTTCCCTATCCGGGCAAGCAGCCTTAGCACCCAGCGCAGCGGGGACCGCGTAGCCCATCGTGCCCGCACCACCGGAGTTAATCCAGGTCCGCGGCTTTTCAAAGTCAATAAACTGAGCAGACCACATCTGATGCTGGCCCACACCGGCACAATAGATTGCCTCAGCGCCGACGATGGAGCTGAGCTTTTCCAATACGAACTGCGGATTGAGCAAACCGTCCGGCGTGGGCTCATAGCCCCGCGGGAAACGCTTCTTTAGATCCTCCAGGTAGGCCATCCACTCCCCGATCGCCGGTGGGTTGAGCTTCGCATCATTCTGGAAAGCCTTGGTCAACTGCAGCAGCACCTCGCGGGCATCACCGACGATTGGAACGGCCACCTCCCGGATCTTGCCAATTTCGGCCGGGTCCACGTCCGCGTGGATAACCTGTGCGTTCGGCGCGAAGGTTTCGGTATCGCCCGTAACACGGTCGTCGAAACGCGCACCAATAGCGATAAGCAGATCCGCGCGCTGCATCGCAGCCACCGCCGGAACCGTACCGTGCATGCCCGGCATACCCATGTGCTGCGGGTGCGAATCGGGGAAGGAACCCAGCGCCATCAAGGTGGTGACAACCGGGATCCCAGAAAGCTCGGCAAACTCCAGCAGCTCGCGAGAGGCATTCGCTTTGATGACGCCGCCGCCGATGTAGAGAACAGGCGCCTCAGCCTCAGCAATCAACTTTGCAGCCTGCGTGATCTGACGCGGATGCGGCGTAGTGGTGGGCTTATAACCCGGCAGCTCAATCTGCGGCGGATACACGTACTCGAGCGTGGCGTTCTGCACGTCCTTCGGGATATCAACTAGCACCGGTCCAGGACGTCCAGTCGAAGCCAGGTGGAAGGCTGCAGCGATAGCGGTGGGAATCTGCTGCGGATCAGTAACGATAAAATTGTGCTTGGTAATCGGCATCGTCACGCCGCGGATGTCTGCTTCCTGGAACGCGTCCGTCCCCAGCAGGCTGGTGCCCACTTGGCCGGTGATGGCCACAACAGGAACGGAGTCCAGGTTGGCGTCGGCAAGCGGCGTAACCAAGTTGGTTGCACCCGGACCGGAGGTCGCGATCATCACTCCCACCTTGCCGGAGGCTTGGGCATAACCTTCTGCGGCGTGACCCGCACCCTGCTCGTGGCGGGTGAGCACGTGGCGCAGCTTGGTGGAATGGTGCAATGCATCATAGAGCGGCAGCACTGCGCCGCCCGGAATGCCGAATACTAGGTCAGTGCCTAGGTCTTCTAGGGTGCGGACGATCGCTTGCGCGCCGGTGATAATCTCGGCCCCTTGCTTCTTAACAGAGGCCACCGATGCCGGGGTGGGCGGATGTGTAGCTGCCACGGGGAATGAGCTCCTTGTTGATGAATTGCTGTATCTGCTTTGGGTGACAACCCGGGGATGGTGGGATGTCCGTTTGCTAATGAAACACCCCGGGTGCGGTGCCACCTTTGCTGAACTGACCAGAAAATGCCAACGCCCCCGTCTCAACTTCCGCTAAGAAGTTGGCGAGGGCGCTTGCTTTTCGACGTCGCTGAAGTTTGATTCGGCAACCCGTTACGGCAAACGCCGCGCCGGTACTACTAGCTGAAGTCGAATAATGATCATGGGAATTACTATACACATATAGATATCGGTCCACTGGAAATACCCCCACTTTTGGGAGCGACGTTCCATTTTGCGAGATAGCACAGGTGGGGCGGTTAGCACGGAGGGGGCAAAGTCAATTAGCATAAGCACCTATGACGTCATCTCACCCACAGAACGCCGACTCCGCTCCCGCCTCGGAGGCCCGGGCCACCCACGCCCAGGCAGAGGAATTCAAGCCCGCTCGAGACCACATTTTGGGCATCATTCTTTTATCCGCCATCGCACTGCTCAGCATCGGTTGGGCTCCCAAGTATCTGGCTTGGCTGCTCATCGTTCCAGTGTTGTGCATCTGGTGGGTATTGAAGTCCCGCACTCGTGTCTCCGAAAAGGGCATTGCAATCAGCTACGCTTTCAAGGGTTCCCAAAACATCTCTTGGGACAACTTCGCAGGCATTGGTTTCCAGCGTGCCAAAGCATTCGCCCGCACGAAGTCCGGAAAGCAGTTCACGCTTCCGGGCGTCACCTTCAATTCGTTGCCAAGGCTTTCCGACGCCTCCCGCGGCCGCATCCCCGATGCGCTAACCGCCGGGCGTGACGCCGCCGACGAGAAAGTGGTGATCGTGCACCGCGATGGTCAGCAGGTTCTCATGTCCAAGGAAGAATACAGCCAATACCTCGAAAAACACCCCGAGCGAGCCCCCAAAGCTGAGCATTAACGACCTTCTCAGCCCACCAGTAAGCGTCTAGTAGCACGCCATAGAGATAAAGGATTATCACCCCATGTTTCCGCTGCGCTCGAAAGTAACCACCGTTGGCCGCCAGGCATCTGGTGCGCGTGCCCTATGGCGCGCAACCGGCACCCAGGAGCACGAATTCGGCAAGCCAATCGTGGCGATTGCTAACTCCTACACCCAGTTTGTGCCAGGCCACGTTCACCTCAAAAATGTGGGCGACATCGTGGCCGATGCGGTCCGCGCAGCCGGTGGCGTCCCAAAGGAGTTCAACACCATCGCTGTCGACGACGGAATCGCCATGGGCCACCAGGGCATGCTGTACTCCCTGCCTTCACGTGAAATCATCTCTGATTCCATCGAGTACATGGTCAATGCCCACACCGCGGACGCACTGGTGTGTATCTCCAACTGTGACAAGATAACCCCGGGCATGCTCAACGCAGCACTGCGCCTGAACATCCCCACCATCTTCGTCTCCGGCGGCCCCATGGAGGCAGGCAAGGTCGTCGTAGTCGACGGCGTCGCCAAGGCCCCGACCGACCTCATCACCGCTATCACGGCGTCGGCAAGCGACGACGTCTCTGACGAGGATCTGCTCACCGTCGAGCAGTCTGCCTGCCCTACCTGCGGTTCATGCTCCGGCATGTTCACCGCCAACTCCATGAACTGCCTGACCGAGGCACTCGGCTTGGCACTGCCGGGCAACGGCACCACCCTGGCCACGCACACAGCCCGCAAGGCGCTGTTTGAAGAGGCCGGCTCCACCATCGTGGACATGTGCCGCCGCTACTACGGCGAGGAGGACGAATCCGTCCTCCCACGCAGCATCGCCACCAAGGAAGCCTTCACCAACGCCATGGCACTCGACATGGCCATGGGCGGTTCCACCAACACCATCCTCCACACCTTGGCCGCAGCGCAGGAGGGCGAGGTGGACTTCACTTTGGAGGACATCAACGAGATCTCCTACCGCGTACCGTGCCTGTCCAAGGTCGCGCCTAACGGCACCTACCACATCGAGGACGTCCACCGTGCCGGCGGCATCCCCGCCATCCTTGGCGAGCTACGTCGCGCCGGCCACCTCAACCTGAAGGTGCACACCGCGCTCTACGACAACGCTGAACAGTGGTTGGACGACTGGGACATCCGTAACGACAAGGCTCTAGACAAGGCCCGCGAGCTCTTCTACGCCGCACCGGGTGGTGTGCGCACCACCGAGCCTTTCTCCCAGTCCAACCGCTGGGAGTCCCTGGATACCGACCAAGCCAATGGCTGCATCCACGATGCAGAACACGCTTTCTCCTCCGACGGCGGCCTCGTGGTCTTGCGCGGCAACCTCGCACCGAACGGCGCCATCGTCAAGGCTGCTGGTGTCGAGGAAGAGCTGTGGAAGTTCTCCGGTCCGGCCCGCGTGGTCGAGTCCCAGGAAGAGGCCGTCTCCATCATCTTGAAGCGCGAGGTGCAGGCGGGCGACGTCATCGTGATCCGTTACGAGGGCCCAGCCGGCGGCCCAGGCATGCAGGAGATGCTCCACCCGACGTCCTTCCTCAAAGGCTCAGGCCTGGGCAAGGCCTGCGCGCTCATCACGGACGGCCGCTTCTCCGGCGGGACCTCCGGCCTATCCATCGGCCACATCTCCCCGGAGGCAGCCCACGGCGGCCTCATCGGCTTGGTTGAAAGCGGCGACACCATCTCCATAGACATCCACGAGCGCAAGCTCTCCTTGGACGTTGATGAGACGGAGCTTCAGCGACGTCGTCAAGCACAAGAGCAGCGCGAAAAGCCATGGACCCCGGTGGAGCGCAACCGCCCTGTCACCAAGGCTCTGCGCGCTTATGCCAACATGGCAACCTCCGCTGACCGCGGTGCCGTCCGCGTGGTAGATGGCCACGTGAACTAAGCGTTCCCGCTGCTTATTCGAACTAACTTCGCCCATGCGCCACGTCCTACGCTGCGCATGGGCGAAAGTGTCCTATTGTTGAATCCGATGAAACCCGCGAATACAACTTTGAAATGGGCACTAACGCTGTTCGGCCTCATTGGCGGAACTGTGGGAATGATCCTGCATGTGCGCATGACAGACTTCCCCATCGACATGGTCATCTACCGGGAAGGCGTGAAGGCTTATCTCGAAGGCCGCTCCATGTATTCGGAGCCCATGATGGCCGGCGACATTGCGCTGCCCTTCATCTACCCGCCATTCGGCGCGCTCGCGATGGTGCCACTCACGGCGCCTGACTGGATTACCCACGACATGGCCGGCAACATCATGAACGTGTTGTCGGACGTACTTGTGCTCGCCTGCCTGTATTTCATTTTCCGCGCGTTGCTCAAGGACCGCACATGGCTCTTGCCGGTGGTTTCCCTGGTTTGGGCTCTGACGATGGCCTTCGAACCAATTCGCCTCAACAACGGCTTTGCGCAGGTCAACATCGTCATCATGGCCCTGGTCATCTTAGATCTCGTTCCGCGCAAGCGCTGGCTACCGCAGGGCATCCTCATCGGTCTCGCTGCAGCCATCAAGATCACTCCCCTGGCAATGCTGCTCTACTTCTTGCTGCGCAAGGAGCTTAAGCCGATCCTGATTGCTATCGGCACTGCAGCCGCGGCCACGCTGGCAGCCGCAGCGGTTCGCTGGCAGGCATTCGTAGAGTTCTTTACCTCAAAGCTGCTCGACATGGGCTCGGGCGCCGACTTCGGCGTGGCCACCGATTACCAGTCCAACAGCTCACTCAAGGCGGTCGTGCAGCGCCTGTTCCCCTCCACGGAGTCGATGGAGGCCAACGGAACCCTCATCAACATCATCTGGCTGGTGCTGGCGCTTGCGGTGGTCGCCGTAGGCTCGCTGCTCATCTTGGCATTGCTCAAACGCAACATGCTTATCGACGCCCAGCTGGTCACCGCACTAGTCATGCTGCTGATTTCCCCAGTCTCTTGGTCTCACCACTGGGTCTGGCTCGCACTCGTTATCCCGGTCTTCACCTACCGTGCATGGACATGGCGCAACAACACGTGGGTCGCAGGCTCCTTCCTAGCGGTTATGGCAGCGTGGGGCGCGATGGTCATTACGGTGCCACCAAAGTGGTGGTTCGGTGACTCCATTGACGTGCACGGCCAGCCCTTCTATCAGAAGTTCCTCGTGGACGACTTTGTGTGGTTGACCTTCATCGTAGTAGCACTTTTTGCCTACTGCCTGCGTTATGTAACACCGTCGCCTGCGATTTCCCGCAGCGCCGCTAAGTGAGAATTAAACACGTTTTTCCTTCTGCGGTCAGCATGACCCAGACGGTGTCTTTGGCGCGCGTTGAGCCGTACTCGCGGAAGCGGGTAACAAAGCCTGCCTCCTCCAAGACCTTCAGCTGCTTCGACAGCATCGCATCTGTGAGTCCCGTTTCATCGCGCAGCGCACCGAAACGCATCTCCTTCCGCTGCTGGCCCTCGACTGCCCCGAAAGCCCTGAGCGCCGCACAGATCTTGAATCGGTTAAGTGGCTGGATGATGGGGTTTAGAGCAGATAGTGACTCACGCATTGCGGCTCGCCCTCTTGTTTAGATCCAGCGCATCGCTTTGCAGCGCCCAAAACATCGCGCAGCCCCAGATGAAAGCTGCGGCGATCCCAAGCCATATCTTTTCATCAAAAGCCCACATAAGCAGAGCAGGCGCAAACAGCACTGCCATCCCGGCATAGTATTTCTTGTCCGGCTTAGGTTCCTTGCGTGGGTCTTGGCGATAAGACATGCGGGTCTTGGAGCGTTTCTTCCAAGCAAAAATGCACGCGGCAACAGCCACGACCATGACCACCGCAAATACAGGCCATCCCCATTGCTCTGGCGCTACCCCCACCGCCAGCAAGCATAGGGGAAAGACAAAAGAAAATCCGCCCACCGTTATTCTGGCAGGCGGATTCAGAGCGATTAAGCGATTGGATTAACTCCCGCACCGAACCACCACAGTGCGACAAGCACGGCGATACCGATGATGACGAAGATCCAAGAGGTGGCCAGCGGACGGCGGGTCCACGAGCGCTTGACATCGAAAGAAATAAAGCCAGGGCCGGTAAACTGAAGCGCGATAGCGATGACAAAAAGCACCAAAGACAGCCACACAGACTCTGGCCAAGTAAAGACATCGAGTCCCGCGCCCGAAGCTGCCAGCTCGTGGAGAGCCATAAAGCCGGTGACGACAAGGCCGACCATCGCAGCCAACGGCGTGACTAGGCCCAGCAGGAGGAATGCACCCGCGATCAGCTGCATAGCCGGCACAGCAATGGCCAACGGCGACGCAAATGCATAGTTGGCAAACTCAGACTCGAGGCCGGATAGCCCCTCGCCGCCACCCAGCTTAAAGAAGGTCGTTGCGCCAGCCAGAAGCAGATAAGCACTCAATGCAATACGCACAAAGAGAAGACCGAAGTCAATCGTGCCGCGGCGGCCGTACTCGCGGTATCCATCACGCTCGGCCTGTTCCGCTTTGAGGCGATCCGACTTTTCTTCCTCTGTCTCTGCCTCTAGGTCAACATCCGAGACGCTGGCCGGCATAACGGTGGTCGCTGCCGCTGGCGCCGCAGCGGCAACAGCCGTGGGAGCAAAGTCAGCATCGTCATAAGAGGAATCTTCTGCCCGATCCTCGGCAACAGCGGGCTCCTCATCGCGCGGGGCAACGAACTGTTTTGTTTCCGCAGCCGGTTCAGCATCTTCAGCTATAGGCTCACCTGCAGGGGCGGCGACTGGAGCGGCCTGCGAATGCTTGCGAGAAGAGTCAAAGGACAGCCCCTCGCCTTCCTTGTGCCCGTTCTCCGGAGCCTGAACAGCCTGAGATGCCACTGTAGAGTCAGCCTCTGAGGCAGACGCGAAGACCTCGGTGGGCTCGGGCTCAACAGATGCAGTCTCAGCAGGTTCCGAGTCATGGACTTTAGGTTCTTTGGGCTTGATTTCCTGCGGCTCCGCTCGGCCCGGACGTTGGAATAGCCGGGACCGCGTTGGTGCAGCCGCGGGAGTGACCTCGGTAGCGGCGTCGGCATTGTCCGCAGCCGCATCTGCGGCGGCCTTGTCGCGGCTATAGGTCGGGAGATCGAGATCGTCGTCGAAGCTCGTCGCTTTATCGGGTACATTCTTATCGCTCATACTTCCAACTTAGGGCAGCACGCAGCGCTAATGGTGCACATCACACGGCGCGGCGCGGCCGCAAAGTGTTTTAGGTCCCCGAAATGGGCGCGGCCGGAACCATATTGCCATCGCAACTTTGAGTATGTATCATCAAAAATATATTTTGTTGACACGTTAACAAAATCGGTGGTTTACCTACCTGCCCGCATTTTTCAATGCTCTAAGAATCAAAACATCAACCCAAAGGAATGAACTGTGACAGCCACAAACGATAAGGACTGGGCGGGCGACGCAAAGAATGCCTCGCCCGACGGCGAGTTCATCCGCGACACCAACTACATCGAGGACCGCATCTCTTCCCAGGTTTCCGAGGTAACCGCACAAGAAGACGGCACCTTCCTTTGGCCAATGGAAGCAGATCGCTACCGCCTCATTGCCGCCCGCGCTTGCCCATGGGCGCACCGTGCTGTCATCACCCGCCGCCTCATGGGTTTGGAAAACTCAATTTCACTCGGCCTCGCCGGCCCAACCCACGACATTCGTTCCTGGACTTTCGACCTCGATGAGGGCGGGGTGGATCCAGTACTGGGCATTCCTCGTCTCCAGGATGCCTATTTCAACCGCTTCCCCGAGTACCCACGCGGCATCACTGTTCCAGCAATCGTGGAGGAATCTTCCAAGCGCGTTGTCACTAACGACTACCCTTCCATCGTCCGTGACTTCATCAAGGAATGGTCCCAGTTCCAGACCCCAGGTGCGCCAAACCTCTACCCCGAGGAGCACGCGTCTGAAATGGAAGAAATAAACGACTACATCTTCCGCAACATTAACAACGGCGTATACCGCTGTGGCTTTGCCGGCTCCCAAGAGGCTTACGAGGCTGCCTACGTCCAATTGTGGGAGGCACTTGATTGGGTCGAGGAACGCCTAGACAAACAGCGCTATATGGTCGGAAATCACATCACGGAAACTGACATCCGCCTCTTCGTTACCCTCATACGCTTTGATCCGGTCTACTATTCCCACTTCAAATGCTCACGGACCAAGATGGCTGAGATGCCAAATATCCGTGGCTATCTACAGGAGCTTTTCCAGATCCCAGGTTTCGGAGACACCACCGATTTCACCGAAATCAAGGAACACTACTTCATCGTCCACACCGAGATTAACCCGACGAAGATCGTTCCTGTCGGCCCGAACATGGAATGGCTCATGGAAGACCACGACCGTGACCGTTTCGGCAGTCAGCCTTTCGCCGCAGGCACCGTCCTTCCTGGCCCAGTGCCTAAAGGTGAAGAGGTCAAGAACCCGGAGAGCTTCCAGCAGGCACTGTTTGCAACCTACTAAAAGGCGAGTCTCCTTACTGCCCGCGGAGGACGCTCGACGCAGCCACCACGGATTGCGTTAACTCCTCCAAAACCTCCGACTCCAAGCGCCACCGCTGCCAATAGAGCTCAACGTCCATTGGCTTATCGTCGAGAAGCACCAGTTCCCCGTTGTCCAACAGCGGCCGCGCTTGGAGTTCGGCGATCAAGCCCCAGCCCAGCCCGTAGCGCACCGCGTCCAAGTAGCCCTCCGACGAGGGCACCTGGGAAACCCGGGCACGAATGACGTGCGAATCGATGAAGCGCTCGCGCATGGCGTCGTCCAGAATCTGATCATTGGGACCATAGCCCACCAGCGGCAGCGTCTCCCAACTATCAAAGCCTTCCGCCAGCCAGGGCGCCGCCACCGCGAAATAGCGCATGGTGCCGAGGTACGTCGACTCACAACCTGAAACGGGAGTGTGCTCGCGCGTAATCGCACCAAGCACGTCTCCCCTACGCAGCATCGCCAACGTACGAGCTTCGTCCTCAATACGGATACGCAGGGCCACCTCGCCGCGCGTCGCGACATCACGCACCACCTCCTTGAACCAGGTGGCCAGGGAGTCCGAGTTCACTGCAACCGTCAAGGGCACACGGGAAAGCCTCGTCTGCAAGCGTGCATCGGTCTCCGCCTGCACCAGCGCCATGCGCCGGGCAGATTGCACAAGAATCTCTCCTGCCTCCGTGGCAGTGACCGGAGTGGCGCGATGCAAGAGCACGCGACCGGTGTTGTGCTCGAGCGCCTTGATACGCTGGCTCACCGCCGAAGGAGTGATTCCTAACACAGCGGCGGCATCCTCAAAACTGCCTTCCTCAACAATGGCCAGCAAAGTTTCCAAATGGACTGGGTTCATGAAGCTATTCTAAACTAGGTTTAGTTTCTTTAACTGGACTTCAGCTTGCAGCGTGGGCACACTAAAAGCATGTCAGTTTTGCTCGCAGGCTTCCTCCTTGGCCTCTCCCTCATCGTCGCTATCGGCCCCCAAAATGCCTACATCATCAAGATGGGCGTCAAACGCGACCACATCGGTGCCATAATCCTTGCCTGCTTGCTTAGCGACGTCATCCTCATCAACGCCGGCGTAGGCGGCATGGGCGTGCTCGTGGAGAAGTTCCCCACCGGCCTGATCATCATGAAGTACCTCGGCGCGGCTTACCTGATTTACTTTGGCTTTACCTGTTTCCGGGATGCATTCAAAAAGGAACAGGAAGCACTCGTCGTTTCAAGCACGCCCCCGTCTGCCCCTAATGAAACAGAGCTTGGCGGCGCCACCACCGTCATGACCAAGCAGCGCACCAAGTCGCGCACCTGGGTCAAGCCAGTCATGGGCGCCATGGCTCTAACCTGGCTCAACCCACTCGCCTACGTCGACGTCCTGGTGATGCTCGGCGGTATCGCCCAGCATTACGGCGATCAACGCTGGGTCTTCGCTGCAGGCGCAATCATGGCGAGCGCAGTCTGGTTCCCCACCGTGGGTTATGGCGCCTTCAAACTGTCCCACGTCCTGGCAAAGCCCACTACCTGGCGCTACGTCAACTTCGCCATCGGCTGCGTCATGATGCTGCTGACAGCCAAGCTCCTGCTCCACTAATCGCGCCTTCACCAGTCGTGCCTTCACTAGTCGCACTCAGCGGCGCCAAAGCCGCCCGGTTACAAAGTCGAGTGCTCAAAACCACACCAGAGCGCCGGGCGCTACTCTATTGTGACCTGTAAAACATTTCGATTTACAGGAAGGCGCACCCATGAGCACCCCCGCATCCTCATCACCTCCCGCTAGTGGGCATAAAGACGTACCGAAGTGGAAAGTAATCGGACCTGGCCTCGTCGCCGCCGCAACCGGTGTTGGTTCTGGTGACTTGGTCGCCACACTCATCGCCGGTCAGAAGTACGGCTTCGCGCTTCTCTGGGCCTGCATCGCGGGCACCATCATGAAGATCGTCTTGGTCGAGGGCGTCGGACGCTACACCCTGGCCACCGGCAACACCATGTTCCATGGTTGGTCATCCCTCGGTAAATGGACCTCCTGGTACTTCGCCCCTTACATCATCATCTGGGGATTTGTGTACGGTGCCGCCGCCATGAGCGCCACCGGCATGGCTCTCCACGCGCTCATCCCGCAAGTCCCACTCGTAGCCTGGGCCGTCATCTCCGGCCTCATCGGCTTCGGATTAACCTGGGCCGGCCAATACCGAATGTTCGAGAAGATCATTGCCGTCTTGGTGGGCATCATGTTCCTCACCGTGGTGGGAATCGCCTGCCTATCGCTAAGCAACATCGGAGAAATCCTCAAGGGCTTGGTACCAACGCTGCCAGAGGGCTCATTCGTTTATGTGCTCTCTCTTGCCGGTGGTGTGGGTGGCACAATCACACTTGCCGCTTATGGCTATTGGCTGCATGAGAAAGGCTGGGACTCCCCTCCGTGGATGCGCGTCATGCGCCTCGACAACACCGTGGCTTACGTGGTCACCGGCATCTTTGTTGCTGCAATGCTCATCATCGGCGGCGACTTGCTCTACTCTGCCAACATCGCTGTTTCCAAGGGCGATAAGGGACTGATTGATCTGGCTGACGTCCTCCGTGACCGCTATGGCAGCTTCATGGCACCGGTCTTCTTGATTGGATTCTGGGCCGCCGCGCTGTCTTCCGTTCTTGGCGTGTGGAACGGCGTTTCCATGATGTTCGCCGACTACGTCGGGCACATCAAAAAGCTGCCCCAGGAACACCCCGATACGCAGATGGGTGGCAAGTACTACCGCTGGTTCGTCTTGTGGCTTACCTTCCCACCGATGCTGCTGCTCTTCCTGGGCAAGCCCACGGCACTCGTTATTGCCTACGGTGTCCTCGGCGCATTCTTCATGCCATTCCTCGGCCTCACCCTATTGATATTGCTCAACACAAGGCACACGCCGCGCGAGTGGCGCAACGGTTGGTTCGTCAACACGTTGATGGCCATTATCTCGGCGGCGTTTGTATATATCTGCGTCAACGAGCTCATCAAGATCTTCGTTGGCGGCTAGTTAAGCTATTTCGCGACTTCTTCCCCTTCGGTAGCTTCTTCAACGGGTTCCTCCGGGTCTCCGGATGCGCCCGTTTCTTCGATCCAGGCCTTGATCTCTTCCTCCGTGCGATCTGTTTCTACAGCGTCACGCTCGGTATAGAAGGAAGCATCGTTGCGGTTTTCCTCCCACACTTCCTTATCGAAATCAACGTCGTCATCGCTGTCGAGAGACTCGGCGACCTCGTAAGCAAGGTCGTCGAAAAGCGCCTCATCCTCCATGTTGGAGTCAACGATGTGCTGGCCGAGCTCGTCGTCAAAGCGCTCCGCATCATATTCCTTGTCCGGGTGCAGCTTCAGGTGCAGCAGTGCGCGGATTCGCTCACGACGTATGCCCTCATCCTTAATCTGGCCGAGCGATTTGAGCCACGCCACCGCCAAGATGAAGACTAGGACAATGCCCATGTAACCAAGAACCGGGTACACGTATTGCATCAGCGTCTTAAAGCCGGCGAAGGACACCGCGAAACCAGCAACACAACCAACAATAAAGATGATGCGGTAGCGGGCTTCATGTCCGGAGGAAAGGCGCTTACCCAGGGCGTAGAACATTCCGATCGCGGTATTAAAGATCATCAGATAAATGATGACCGCCATGATCACGCCGAGCACTGGGTGAATGGAATCCACCAAGGTCAACATCGGAATATCAGAGTCCCCGAGCATCTCGGAGTTCATGAGCAATGCAAACCCGGCAACGCCCATGAGTACCGAATAGAGAGCGCCGCCGACGACGCCGCCCCAGCCAGCCTCACGCGGGCTAATGTTGTCGCCGCCAATAACAAGGGACATGGACACGGCCAGAATCAGAGCCAGACCGTTGTAGTTGAGCGCGGATACCAGCCAGTTAGAGATTGGTGACTCGATTTCTGCGGATGCTGCGATGGCCGCGCTCGGGTCTGCCGGCATATTCAGCGCAGTATAGATACCAACACCGATGACCGCGATGATGATGGTCGGAGTCAGCAAGCCAATCACCTGGGAAACCTTACTGACGTCCATCATGCCCACGGCAATCACCATGACCAGCATCAGCAAAGAACCAACCCAAGCAGGCCAGCCGAATTGTTGTTCCATGTTGGAACCCGCGCCGGCGAGCATCACGAAGCCCACGGCAAAGAGCGTCAAAATGACAGCCACGTCCAAGACTCGCGAGATGAATGGGTGAGTTACCTCGCGGAAGACCTGATTGTGCTCAGAAGCGTGGAAGTAGCTTCCCAGCTGAAGGAACACGGTGCCCGCAAGCGTCATAACGATGCCGGCGACAATAATTCCCCACACGCCGGACAGGCCGAAGGACGTGAAGTACTGCACGACTTCCTGGCCAGTGGCAAACCCAGCACCGACGAGGAGGCCAACAAAGGACAAAGAAATGGACAGGATATTTTTCAAAGACACGGGTGTCTCATTGCCTTACTTGATAGACGATAGTCCCTTTCCACGATACGGAAAGCCGCACGTTATGACGTTAAAGAACGGGGTGAGATTACGCCGCTTCCATAAAAAGCGTGACGTACCTCATCCCGTGGGGAATGCACCAAGGCCCGGCTCCTAGGCCGGGAAGGTCTCCGTATCGATAACGAACCGGAACTTCACATCACCCGCGACCACGCGGTCATACGCCGCATCGACCTCGTCGACGCTGACCTTTTCAATCACTGCGCCAAAGCCGTGTTCGGCACAGAAATCCAGCATCTCCTGGGTTTCCGCAATGCCGCCGATGTTGTTACCGGTGAGCACCTTGCCACCGCCAATGATGCGGTTCATACGCAGCGACAGCGCCTCTGGTGGCAAGCCAACAACGGACATAATGCCGCGTGGTTTCAGCAACCCTAGGTAAGCCTCTAGGTCGTATTGCGCAGAAATCGTAGACAGGATGAAGTCGAACTCGCCGCGATGGTTCTTGAAGAAGTCTTCCTCTTCATTCGTCGCAAGAATGCGAGCCGCACCAAGTTCCTTTGCTTCCTTCTCCTTTCGGGAGGTACGAGAAAGAACAGTTACGTCAGCACCCTTGGCTACAGCAATCTGGACGCCCATGTGGCCCAAACCACCAAGGCCCACAATCGCGACCTTGTCGCCTTCCTGCACGTTCCAGCGAGCCAGCGGCGAATACGTAGTAATACCTGCGCACAGCAAAGGTGCCGCGACGTCGAAGTCAAGGGAGTCAGGGATGTTCAGGACGAAGTTCTCATTAACCACGACTTTCTGGGCGTAACCACCTTGAGTGATGGTGCCGTCCACGTCCTTAGAGTTATACGTTCCGACGCCACCATTAAGGCAGTTTTGTTCCATTCCGGCCTGGCACTGCTCGCACTCGCCGCAGGAGTTCACGAGGCAGCCAACGCCCACACGGTCGCCGACCTTAAACTTGGTGACCTTATCTCCGACTGCGGAAACTACGCCCGCGATTTCATGGCCCACCGTCAGCGGAAAGTGGGCCTCTCCCCACTCGTTGCGAATGGTGTGGATATCGGAGTGACAGATGCCAGCAGCCTTAATATCGATAACAACGTCGTCTTCACGAGGATCGCGGCGCTCGATATCTACTACCTTGAAAGGCGCATCGGGCGCGGTCTTTTGCAGAGCTTTTGTCTTAATGGGCATGGGGACGATCCTACGCCAGTTTTCATTATCAGCGCTTAATGGAAATCGTCCCCATGTAGCGAAGGTGCAAAGGCACCCAGTTATTTACTTAAGCTTCTCCGCAATCAGCTTGTTGACCTGTGCCGGGTCAGCCTTACCGCGGGTGGCCTTCATGACTGCACCCACGATTGCGCCGGTGACCTTGGTGTTGCCGGCCTTGTACTTCTCAACGATGTCTGGGTTAGCGGCAAGTGCCTCGTCCACGGCTGCCTCAATGGCACCGTCGTCACGCACAACCTCGAGCCCGCGCTTTGCGACGACCTCATCAACGTCACCCTCGCCTGCCAAGACGCCGTCGACAGCCTGGCGAGCAAGCTTATTCGTCAGCTTGCCCTCGTTAACCAAAGCCACAACCCGTGCGACCTGCTCCGGGGTGATTGCGAGCTCGGCCAGCTCGATACCGGCCTCGTTCGCCTTACCAGTCAGGTAAGAAACCCACCAAGAACGAGCCTCGTCCGGCTTTGCACCGGCTTCGGCAGTAGCGACGATAAGGTCAAGCGCACCGGCGTTTACCAGGTCGCGCATCTCCTCATCCTTAAGGCCCCACTCCTCTTGGATGCGGGCGCGGCGAATCCACGGCATCTCCGGAAGGGTCTTGCGGATCTCTTCGACCCAGTCACGGGAGACGATAACCGGCGGAAGGTCCGGATCGTTGAAGTAGCGGTAGTCCTCAGCGGTCTCCTTCGGACGGCCCTTAGAGGTGGATCCGTCAGCTTCTTGGTAGTGGCGGGTCTCCTGCACGATTTCGCCGCCGTCGGTGATGACCTGAGCCTGGCGCTGCATCTCGTAGCGCACTGCCTGCTCGACGGATTTCAGCGAGTTGATGTTCTTGGTCTCGGTACGGGTACCAAACTCCTCCTGGCCAATCGGGCGCAGGGAAAGGTTGGAGTCCACACGCATCGAGCCCTGGTCCATGCGCGCGTCAGAAACGCCGAGCGCTGCGACGAGCTCGCGAAGTGCAGAAACATATGCCTTAGCTACCTCTGGGGCGCGCTCACCCGCACCAATGATCGGCTTGGTGACGATCTCAATAAGCGGGATGCCTGCACGGTTGCAGTCAACCAGGGAGCTCGTCGCACCATGGATACGGCCGGTAGCGCCACCGATGTGGGTTAGCTTGCCGGTATCTTCCTCCATGTGTGCGCGCTCGATCTCCACACGCCACTCGGTGCCATCCTCCAGCACGACGTCTAGGTAACCGTCGTACGCGATAGGCTCATCGTACTGGGAAATCTGGTAGTTCTTTGGCTGGTCTGGGTAGAAGTAGTTCTTGCGAGCAAAGCGTGAAGATTCAGCAATCTTGCAGTTGAGCGCGAGACCAATCTTGATAGCGCCTTCGACGCCCTTAGAGTTCACAACCGGCAGTGCGCCCGGCAGACCCAAGGAAACTGGGTCTACGTTGGAGTTAGGAGCCGCATTGAAGTTCGTCGGCGATGTCGAAAACATCTTGGTCTCCGTGTTGAGCTCCACGTGAACTTCCATACCCATCACGGGTTCAAACTTTTCAAGGACCTCGTCGTAGTCCATCAGGTCATACATCGCAGCAGTCATGGGTGCCATCTTAGTATGAAGCCACGAACGCGCATGCATTCCCCTAGGATGGCCGATACGGTTGCGCACTACCTCGCATCCACTTCTAGGCAAAACGAAAAATGTCACCGCACAGGCGCGGTGACATTTTTATATACGTCCTATTTAGCCAAACAACGCTTGGGCATTGGCATAACGCTTTGGCGGAACCGTCTTAAGCTTGCCCACTGCCTCTTCGAGCGGAACAAGATCGATGTTCTCGCCATGCAAAGCGACACACATACCGGACTTGCCCTCGTGAGCGGCACGAGCGGCGTGCACGCCGTAACGGGTAGCCAGAACGCGGTCGTAGGCAGTCGGCGTACCGCCACGCTGGATGTGGCCAAGAACGGTGGTACGAACGTCGTAGCCCGTACGCTTCTTGATTTCATCGCCGATGACTTGGCCAATGCCGTTGAAAGTCTGGTGACCGAACTGGTCTACCCCGCCTTCCTCGAACTCCATGGTGCCTTCCTTCGGCAGCGCACCCTCAGCCACGCAGATGATTCCGTACTTCTCGCCCATCTGGAAGCGGCGCTCCATAGCTTTGGTGATCTCAGCGATGTCAAATGGAACCTCTGGGATAACCGTGTAATGAGCGCCACCAGCCATGCCGGCATGCAATGCGATCCAACCCACGTGACGGCCCATGACCTCGACGATGAGGATACGGTCATGGGACTCAGCAGTGGTGTGCAGGCGGTCGATAGCGTCAGTAGCCACGGATACTGCGGTATCGAAACCAAAGGTGTAGTCCGTAGCGTTAACGTCGTTATCAATGGTCTTCGGAACGCCGATAACCGGGATTCCGTTGTCGGACAGCCACTTGGCGCCCTTGAGCGTTCCCTCGCCACCGATGGCGACCAATGCGTCAACACCCGCATCCGCCATGTTGGTCTTGATGGTGTCCAGCCCAGCCTTGAACTTGTCTGGGTGCAGGCGACCCGTGCCGAGGATGGTACCGCCTCGCAGGAGGATACGGTCGATCTCGGCATCGTCGTAAAGATCGCGACGGCGGTCCTCCATGAGGCCTACCCATCCGTCCTCGTAGCCCACGACGGTGGAGCCAAATTCGTTGGAAGCGGTGCGAACGACCGCGCGGATAACAGCATTCAGTCCGGGGCAGTCGCCGCCGGAGGTAAGTACAGCAAGGCGCATATTCTCCAACTTACCCCTGATGGGCCGCGCCCGCACCGTGCAGGGTGTCTCTGAAGAAGAGCGAGGCGCATAGTCCCACGGCAAGCACCGCGACAATCACCCATAACGATGTGGCAATCCCCGCCGCTTGCAGCGCCGCAGACACCCCAGCAACGCCGAGCACCGACCCCACTTGGCGCGAGGTGTTGTACACGCCCGAAGCAGCGCCCATGAGTTCCGGCGCAACGTCGCGCATGGTCGTCGCAGCATTCGAGCCCCAGATGAAGGACTGCCCGAAACCAAGCAAGGCGATAGGAGCACACATCCACCACGCAGAAACGTCACTGATGATGACCGCAAACGCCGCGCCAAACGATGCCACCAGGATGCTAAATCCGGTCATCGCCAAGCGCCGCGGGTCCAAGCGGTCAGCCAAGATGCCCGCCAATGGCGAGACCACCAGCGAAACAATCGCCATTGGAGCGACGATGATTCCCGCTGTCCCCGCCGGCATACCCTTTTCGTTCTGCAGCCAGAGCATGATGGGCAACATCATCGAGGCCGCCATAAAGCCCATTGTCACGATGGCCACGCTGCCTACCGAGTAATTCCTATCTGCAAAGAGCTGCAATGGCACTAGCGGCTCTGTTCCTCGTGCAGCTGCTGTTGCCTGCAAGCACATGAACCCCGCCAACGCGAGGCACCCAAACGCTAACAGCGCCCAAATCCACACCGGCCATCCCGTTGCCGGACCCTGCTGTATTCCAAACACCAGCGCCGTCAGGGCGAGAAAGGAAACAAATACCGACAGCACATCGATCTTGCGAGACGTCGTCTGGAGCACGGGTACCCAAATTGCCGAAAGCACCACGGCAGCGATAACGAAAGGCATGTGCACCCAAAAGACCGCTTGCCAGCCGAATGCACCGACCAAAAAGCCACCCAGCAATGGTCCAGTCAGCGAAGCAACCGAACCAATAACACCCCAGGCGCCCAGCGCGCGGCCGCGGCGTTCACGCGCGAACACGCGATTAATAACCGCCATCGTCTGCGGCATCTGCAACGAAGCACCAATACCCTGCACCGCACGGGCTGCAATCAATATCTGAATATTTGGCGCCAGCGCGCACATCAGCGCGCCGATACCAAACAAACTCACTCCACACTGGAACATCTTCTTTTGTCCGAAGACGTCTCCCAAGCGACCCGTGAACAACAGTGGCACGACCACCGCTAGCAAGTAAATGGCTGAGACCCACAGAACCTCATTGACGTTGGCTGACAAATCAGCCTGAATGCGAGGGAGGGCCACCGCAATCATCGATTGATCCAACAGGGAGACGAAAAATCCCAGGGAAAGCGCGAACATCGCGCGCCACGCATCGCGTTCCGGTGGCACCTCTGAGACGGCTGCAAAAGTGGGCACTGTCATGCCGGGAAGTCTAGCCATCTCCCCAAAAGGAAGCCTAAACTGACCCCATGTCCATGATTGATGTAAAGAAACCAAAGCAAGTATCCACCGCAACCACCGTTGCCCTTGGCCTCATCGGCGGCTGGGTAACCGCCAAAGAAACGGGTATCCGCCCTCTCGGTGGCGTAATCCTCGGCGCGGCGGGCATCTGGGCCGGCCGTTCCTGGCTCGACAAGACCAATCCTGCCACCACTGCCGCTCTGTCTGCGCTCTACCTCGGCGCATTCGGCGCTTCCCACCCCCTCGCTAAGAAGATCGGAGCGTGGCCGTCTGTCCTTACCGTGACTGCAGCCTCTGCGGGCGCTGCATACTTCCTTTCAGATGCAAAGTAACTTCGGCGACAGCCTAGGAGTTAAGTAGCAAACCAAATAAGGCGCCCTGTCAGCCACCCTTAAAGTAGGGAGGGCGGCCGAGGGCGCCTTATTCATCTCTCGTACAGTGTGTCCCACCCTCAAACAACGCGTGCGCTCAAAACCCTATCGCCGGTTCTTCCAGTATCCAGAGATCGACGCATCCTGCTTAGCGACGCCCCTCTCCCGGAACAGGTAGCGCCGCACATCCTTCACGATGCTCGACGGCCCACGCACGAACCAGGCCGTACGCGCGTGCTTTACGTTGTGTTCACGCAGGGCGTCGACAAGCGCCTGCCCTGCCGGCCCACCCTCCCGGTACAGCCACACCACCGACGAGCCCTCCGGCATCGGAATCTCGTGGCCCGGTGCTGCGACCTCCACGTAGGCAGTTGCGCTCGCCCCAGCCGGAATCCTCTCCAGGCCACAAGCAATCGCTGGTGCCGCCGACTCGTCGCCAGCAAACACAAACTCTTGAACCCCGGGCAGCGGTGTCGTCGGTGACCACTTGCCGCCTGGCCCCTTATAAGAAAACGTTTCTCCCACGTGCACATCACGCGCCCATGGTCCTGCCACCCCAACATCACCGTGGAAGAAGAAGTCGATCGCGATCTCTCCGGCGGCGGTGTCCACCTTGCGCAACGTGTACGAACGCGTCTGCTCACCGAAGAAAATCTTGATGTAGTGATCCGTCTTGTCTAAGGAAAGACCGACCATATCGGGCGCCTGAGCAAAGACCCGAATCATATCGACTGAAAGCTGCTGCTTGCCTGTCACGGTGGCGGTGCCATACCGCTTCTTAGCAACATGCTTGTGTGGCACCGCAGCGGGTGCGAGCTCGCCAGAAGAGAGAGCCTCACGTGCCGCACGGAACCCATCAGAGAATCCGGCGGCATAACCTGCCCGGAAGCCCTCGGTCCAGTCTTGCTCAGGCATCGCCGCTACTTTCGGCCAGCCTCGTATGCCGCGCCAACCTTGTAGAGGCGATCGTCGGCAAACGCTGGCGCCATGATCTGCAGACCGGTGGGCAGGTTCGTGTCCGACGCCAAGCCGGAAGGAACGGACATGCCGCACACGCCAGCCAGGTTCAGTGGCAGGGTGCACAGGTCGAAGTTGTACATCGCCATCGGATCCTCAACCTTCTCGCCCAGCTTGAAGGCCGTGGTCGGAGTGGTTGGGGAAACTAGGACGTCAACCTGCTCAAATGCCTTGGCAAAGTCCTGCGCAATGAGGGTACGCACGCGCTGTGCCTGCAGGTAGTACGCGTCGTAGTAACCCACGGACAGCGCGTAGGTGCCCAGCATGATGCGGCGCTTGACCTCGGGACCAAAGCCCTTAGCACGCGAGAGGGACATGACCTCTTCAGCAGAGTGCGTGCCGTCGTCGCCTTCACGCAGGCCGTAACGCATGCCATCGAAGCGAGCGAGGTTCGAGGAAACTTCGCACGGCATGATCAGGTAGTAAGCGGCCAGCGCATCATCAAAGTGTGGGCAGTCCACCTCGACAATCTCCGCGCCCTGCGCCTTGAGCTGCTCTACCGCGGCGTGGTAAGCCTCCATGACGCCCGGCTGCCAGCCATCGCGCTCGAACTGCTTGATGAGGCCAACCTTCACGCCCGAGAGGTCGCCGTTAGCACCCTCGCGGGCAGCAGCGACAACCGGAGCAACCGGCTTGTCCACCGAGGTGGCATCGAAGGAATCGTGGCCCGCGATGATCTCGTGCAGCAGTGCAGTATCCAGAACCGTGCGAGCGGTCGGACCAGCCTGGTCCAGCGAAGATGCGGCGGCGATCAGGCCGTAACGGGACACGGTGCCGTAGGTCGGCTTCACGCCAACGGTGTTGGTCAGGGCGGCCGGCTGACGAATGGATCCACCGGTATCGGTACCAATGCCCAGCGGTGCCTGGCCCGCAGCCAGTGCAGCGGCGGTGCCGCCGCCAGAACCGCCCGGGGTGCGGTCAGTATCGTACGGGTTATGGACTGGGCCATAAGCGGAGTTCTCATTGGAAGAACCCATGGCGAACTCGTCCAGGTTCGTCTTGCCCAGGATCGGGATGCCTGCCTCGCGCAGCTTGGTGACCAGTGTAGCGTCATAAGGAGACATCCAGCCTTCGAGCATCTTGGATGCTGCGGTGGTCGGTGCGTCGGTGGTAACCAGAAGGTCCTTAAGAGCCAATGGCACGCCAGCTAGAGCTGACGCCGGCTTCTCCCCCGCGTCGAGTGCCTTATCGACAGCGTCGGCGGTAGCGAGCGCCTGCTCTGCACCGACGTACAGGAACGCGTTGAGCTCGCCATCAGTCTCCGCGATGCGGTCCAAGAAAGCCTGGGTAACCTCGCGCGACGTCAGCTCCCGGGAGTGAATCTTCTCCGCCAGCTCCGCAGCGGTCATGGACAGAACTCCCTCGGTTGGAGCGATAAAAGTAGCCATTATTCGTCTCCTCCACCCAGAATCTGCGGTACTACGAAACGCTCATCCTCTGCAGCCGGAGCCTGGTCCAGAGCCTGCTCGGCGGTCAGCGTGCGAACAATGACGTCCTCACGCATCGGGGCAACAACGGAGTGCGGGTGGGACATCGGCTCAACACCCTCGGCATCGACCTTGCCCACGGCAGACACGGAATCGACAATCTTGTCGATCTGCGTCGCAAACTGCTCCAGCTCTTCGTCGCTCAGCGCGAGGCGCGACAGCTTAGCCAGGTGCGCGACCTCTTCACGCGAAATCTCAGACACGCGTTCTCCATCCTTTTATTCACAGACGTGATTGGTTACATGCTTGTAGCTATCGCACCATGTTACTGCACCCAACCGGACACCACAGCACCAGTCCCACCTGCAGGTAACGATATGGATACACCCGCGTCTTTATTGAACAGCGTCAATTGCGGCTTGTACGATGGTAAAAACTATTCCTCCTACCGAAAGTTAGTCATGTCCTTCCTCGTACGCGTCCTCATTCCAGACACACCTGGCAGTTTAGGCTTGCTGGCGGACGCGTTAGGCAACGTCAATGCCAATATTCAATCGGTAGACATCGTGGAAAACTTCCCCGACGGAACTGTCATGGATGACATTGTCATCGAACTTCCGCAAGGGACCATGGCGGATGAGATTATTACAGCCGCGCAAGGCGTCGACGGCGTAGAGATCGACTCCATCCGACCATTTAGTGGCCGCGTCGACCGCCGCGGCCAGATTAGCTTGCTTGCCGACGTCGCTTCCAAGAACAACGTCACCGCCGCTATGCAGGAAGTATGCGCTGCAATCCCGAAGGCACTTACCTCTAACTGGGCCATCGTAATCAACATCAATGCCCCCATTAGTCGCGTGGCTGGCTCCGATGCCGCACCAGAAGATGACGGCTCCATCCCCACTAGCATCGCCGTAGACACCGCCCGAGTCCTTCACCCTGAGCGCGAGGACTGGATCCCTGAGTCCTGGGCACTCCTTGATTCTGCACTAGCCGCTGCCCCCCTCGTTGGCACCGACTACGTCATCGTAATGGGCCGCGTCGGTGGACCTGACTACCTCGCATCAGAGGTCGAGCACCTTGGACACTTGGGAACTATCTTGGGGGCATTCCTGCGCTAGTTGCGCAAAGAGCCGCATTAGTTTTCTAGGCCCCTCAAGGCCGTGATCACGTCTTCGGCAACAACATCGCATGCCGCCTGCACCTCAGGCGCGGCCCACGGAAAGGTTACCGAGACGTCGGCAAGCGCATGCATGGGCAGGTCGTTGTGTCCATCGCCAAAGGTGATCACCTGCATCTCGGCACGGGGGCGGTGCAGGTACTCGAGCAACCAGTTGATAGCGAACCCCTTGTCATGGCCCGGCGGCGTGATATCGAAGAAATTCCGGTTCATCGCCGTACCAACGTCGAAGCGCTGCCGCACCCACGAGGCGATCTCCAGCTGCAGGTTCTTCTGCCCCGGCGTCCACACCGCCACCAACGGAAAGACACCAGCGTTAAGCTCAACCGGAACTGGGTCTTTAATAATCGGGTTGTGCAACCCTTCTACCTTGCGCAGCAGCGCCCCGTCACGCTCACGCAGCCGCGTGCAATACAGGTCGATAGCCGGGACGTCGTGAAGCTTGGTATAAACCGCTTCGACCACCGCCGGTGGCACGTGGCTTTCATAGAGCAGGTTCCACTCGCCGTCCATGATGACGGTCCCGTTACACAGCAGGTAGTAATCAAATTCGAGCCCCGAGCCACGCAAGTCGCGGCGCGCAGAGAATGCAGACTTGCCCGTGGTCACCACCGCTAAGTTGCCGGCGGCACGCCAAGCGGCGATTTCCTCCGCAATGCCATCAGGCACACTTCCGTCGAAGTAGACGGTGCCGTCCAGGTCAAAGGCCGCCAGCTTCATCGCCTAAGCTTCACCCGTCTCCAACAAGCGCTGGAATCCGGCTTCATCCAGGATGGTAAGACCCAGCTCACGCGCCTTGGTTTCCTTAGAACCAGCGTTCTCACCGACCACCACGTAGTCCGTTTTCTTGGACACCGAGCCCGACGCCTTGCCGCCGCGCGTAATGATGGCCTCCTTGGCCGAGTCGCGAGAGAAGTTCTCCAGCGTGCCCGTCACCACGATGGTCAAGCCTTCCAGGGTCTGCTCGTGTTGCTCCGTAGCGGTATCCTCCATGGTCACGCCTGCGGCAGCCCACTTCTCGACGATGTTGCGATGCCAATCTTCCTCGAACCACGCTTTAAACGACGCCGCGATGATCCCGCCTACGCCGTCGGTATCCGCGAGGTCGCTTTCCGACGCTGCCCGCAGCGCCTCCATCGAGCGATACCTAGTGGCCAGTGCACGCGCTGCAATCGGGCCAACGTGGCGAATGGACAGGCTGACAAGCACTCGCCAAAAATCAGTCTGCCGCGCGCTTTCCAAGTTCTTCAACAGCTTCTTGCCTTGCGCGTTGAGCTTGCCTGCTTTTGTCGTATAGGCAGAGGACTTCAGAAGCTTTTCTTCGTCGAGGTCGAAAAGATCCGCTTCGTCAACAAGCACGCCCGACTCAATGAGATCTACCGCGGCCTTCTCCCCCAATGCCTCAATGTCCATACCCTTGCGGGAGGCCAAGTACTCAAGGCGCGCGGAAAGCTGAGCTGGGCAGCTACGTGTATTCGGGCAACGCCAGTCTTGGTCGCCGTCTTTTTGCGGTGCCAGCTTGGTGCCGCAGGAAGGACAATTCTCCGGAAATACCCACTCGTGCACGGAGTCATCCCGCAGCTCCAGAACCGGTCCCAGCACCTCAGGGATAATCTCGCCGGCCTTGCGGATGACAATGGTATCGCCAATCATCACGCCCTTGTTCTTTACCTCGAACTGATTGTGGAGGGTCGCCTTCGACACCGTGGAGCCTGAGACAAACACCGGCTCCATCACCGCGAATGGCGTGATCCTGCCCGTGCGACCCACTCCTACCTCAATGTCCAGCAGCTTGGTGGTCACCTCCTCAGGCGGGTATTTATAAGCGATGGCCCAACGCGGCGCGCGGGACGTCGCACCCAACGCACGCTGCGAAGCCAAGTCGTCGACCTTGACCACGAGGCCGTCCATTTCAAAATAGGCGTCATGGCGGTGTTCCGCCCAGTGATTGATTTCCTTTTGCACTGCGGCCGCTGATTTAACCTGCTTGGTGTACGGCGAGACTGGGAATCCCCAGGCCTCCAAGGCCTGGTAGGCATCATGTTGGGAGCTTGGTTGGAAGCCATCACGTGCGCCAATACCGTGGCACACCATGTGTAGGCGGCGCTTCTTCACCTCGTTGGGGTCCTTCATGCGCAGGCCACCTGCCGCAGCATTACGCGGGTTGGCAAACGTCGGCTTGCCATCCTCGCGGCGCGCCGCGTTGATCTCCGCAAACTCGTCAGGGCGCATGTAGACCTCGCCGCGAACCTCAATCAGCGCCGGCACAGGATACTCATCGGTGCCGCTTAGCTCGTGCGGGATATCCGTAATCACCTTGGCATTGGCGGTTATGTCCTCTCCCACGCGGCCGTCGCCACGGGTTGCCGCCGTGGTCAGCTTGCCATCCCGATAGACCAAGTCGATGGACAGGCCATCAATCTTCAGCTCAGTCAGGTACGTCTGCGCCGGCGTTCGGTCGAGCCAATCCTGCATCTCCGATTCATTGAATACATTGTCCAAGCTGTAGAGGCGCTCCAAGTGCTCAATATCCGCAGCGCCCTCCGGCGCCGCGCCAACCTGTTGGGTGGGCGAATCAGGAACAGCCAACTCAGGATGCTCTGCCTCAAGCTTGAGCAGGCGCTGAAACAGTTCGTCAAAGTCAGCATCAGGGATCGAAGGCTCACCGTTGTAATAGAGCTCGCGGTGCTTACGCACTTCTTGCGCAAGCTCGGACCACTTTCGTTGGATATCTACGGAGTTTTCTGCAGAGTTAGTCACGGTCAACCAGTCTAGTCATCACCTCCGACACCGAGTGCCACAGTCCGTGTCCGATCCAAGCGCTAGAGTGTTTCACATGAACTTCGACGCCACCCGCATGCTCTCCTTCGACCTCGAAACCACCTCCGTCAACCCCAAAGAAGCGCGCATCGTCACCTCTGCGTTGGTGCGCATTGATGGACGCGACGTCGACAAACGCGAAATGCTCGCAGACCCCGGCGTGGAAATCCCCGAGGCAGCCGCCAAGATCCATGGCATCACCACTGAAAAGGCACGCGCGGAGGGCCAGCCACACGACGAAGTCCTAGCCGAGACGCTCCGCTCCATCCGTCAGGCGTGGGACGACGGTCTGACGCTCATCGTCTACAACGCCGCCTATGACCTCTCCGTTTTGCGCGCACTCACGGGCGATTTCACGGTTGACGGTCCGGTTTTCGATCCCTTCGTCATCGACCGAGTCAAGGACAAGTGGCGCAAGGGCAAGCGCACGCTTGGCGACGTTTCTGCACACTACGGCGTCACCCTCGAAAACGCTCACGAAGCAACCTCGGACGCACTCGCCGCAGCTCGCATCGCCTGGATGCAGGTGCGTCAGCACTTCCCAGAACTGGCCCAAATGGACACCACCGAGCTCATGGAGTACCAGGCCGTCGAGTGGTACAAGGACCGCGAGTCCTTCAAGAAGTACTTGGAAGGCCAAGGTAAGGACGCAAGCGACATCTCCACCGCTTGGCCAATGATTGGCTAAATATTGCGACATTTTTAAAATTCTGGAATTCTATAAATATGAATTCCAGAACTTCCGCACCTCAACTCGAAGCCCGCCTCGCCGCCCTCGAGGCCCGTGTCGAGGCTCTCGAAGGGCAGCACTCGGTCACTCCGCCCCCAGCACCCACCTCCGATTCCCGCTACTGGCTCGTCGAGGCCCTCGAAGAAGGGCCCGACATTCCCGACGGCTCCGTCATCTTTGGCGGCGACGTCACCATCGGCAATCGCGAGTACAAATACCAATGGCAGCGCCCCACCCAATTCGTCACCGACGAGTCTTGGGAAGAAAGCATCAAGCGTCTTAGCGCCATCGCACATCCCACCCGCGCGGAGATCCTGCGTCGCCTCCTGTGTGCGCCCGCCAGCGTCAGCGACCTTGTGCAGGAGGGGCTGGCTAGCTCGACAGGAACCGCATATCACCACCTCAACGAACTCAGCAGCGCCGGGTGGATCGCCAAATCCAAGTCCGGCGCCTTCGAAATCCGGCCGGCCCGCGTCATCCCCCTCATGACAATCATCACGGCGGTGGAGGCACACTAATGAGCTTTTCCATTGGCAAACTCGCAATCGGATTCCTGGTCGCTGCTCTCGTAGCAGCCGGCCTTGTCCTGGTAGGCCCTCACCGCATCGCCCTGGCAACCGAGGCCACTGGCTCGACCGACCTAGCCCAGAAGCTGCGTGACAATGCACAGCGCGGACACCACAATCTGACGGCCTTTACGCTGTCGAACGGCAAGGTCTCCTTCGCAGGCCTTGGCGCCGACGAACATACCGAGGTCGAAATCGGCTCCGTAACCAAGATGTTCACCGCTGAACTGCTGCGCCAGGAGGTTGAGAGCCAGCATCTGACCTACGAAACCAAGGTGGGCGAGGTCCTCGACACCGGCGACTCCCCCATTAGCGACGTCACCCTCACCGAGCTCACCGAGCACACCTCGGGACTTCCCCGCCTCGCCCAAGGCACCAGCTTTCTTAGCTTAACCTCGGCTTTTAGCGGCAAGAATCCCTACGCCAACGAGACCAAGGCAGACATCCTCTCCGCCGCCAAGGACGCGAAATTAACGGGCCGCGGCACCGAGTCCTATTCCAACCTCGGATACGCCTTGTTGGGCTTGGTGCTAGAAGAGTCCTCCGGCAAATCCTACGAGCAGCTCCTACGATCCAACATCCTCGAGCCCGCCGGCATGGAGGAGACTTACCTCATGAGCCTAGGGGCAGTGCCTGACAACGCCTCGCGCGGGCTGACCAATCGCGGCAGAAGCGCCGAACCCTGGGAGATGCCCGGCACAGGTCCAGCCGGCGCTATCCGTTCGACTGCACACGACATGACTAAGTTTGCCGAGTGGATGCTCGCGTACGGCGACTTCACCCATGGCTGGCAAGAAAACCCAGTCGAGGACGGCGGCGGCTTCTGGCACAACGGCGGCACCTACGGCTATTCCTCGATGCTCATCATTGACCCACGCACTCGCCACGCAGCCTTCGTCAACAACGATTCCCCTGCCGGGACCGAAAACATCACGCGAACCATCTTCAAGGAGCTGCCATGATGGACTATTTACCCCTGCTGGTCACCGCATTTTTCCTCTGCAACATCGTCTGGTCCATATGGAAGTCCTGGACCGCTCCGAAAATCACGAGCTACCGCATTTTCGATGCCGTGATAACCTGGCTCGTCGTCGCTTTTCTCGGAGGTGTACTCGGCTGGAACAGCTCGCTGAGCATCTGGTGGTGGTATGCGCTCGTGGCGCTGACCGCGCTTTATGCGGGCGCAGTCGCGCTACGCCTACAGATCCCCCGCGTCGCGCACGAGCATCTTCACCAGCAATCGCAAAACCAATGCGGCGTCCCTCGCTGAGATGTTCGCCCAAGCCGTCGATGTTCTGCCCAGTCTCCAACCCCTTGAACAAGGTGATGAAAGTACCTGCCGCGGCTGCCATCTCCCACAAAGGTTCAGCGTGGAGATAGTCAGCACCAAAAGATTCGAGCGTATCGAAGGCCACTTCAGCCGGTTGGTAGTCATGACGGCACTTTATGCTGGAAAGTGGCCTTTCACAGAAAGTCTCCCAAATCTCCGACCCTCGAGAAGTCTCCCAAATCTCCAGAATCTCCCATCTTGAGGTAGCCTTGCCGTCTATGGGCACCCGCAGTAATCCTTTCCGCCCCACCTTCGGAGTCCCGCCTCTTTATTGGGTGGGCCGCACTGCTGTGCTCGATGCATTCCGCAATGCCCTGCAGTCCCCAGTCGGCGCCTCCGCTCGCACGATGATCGTCAGCGGTGCGCGCGGTATCGGAAAGACAGTTCTGCTCAATGAACTGGAGGATTCTGCGAAGGCACAAGGCTGGATATGCATTCGAGCTTCTGGTCGTACCAACATGGTCGGGGAGCTCGTCGAGACCACCATTCCGCGGTTGATCGAGCAACTCGCGTCCCGAGATAAGCGGAAAATCAACCGCATCGGAATCGGCGGGGTCGGAATTCTGCTCAGCATCGACGAAGTTCAAGACGCCTCAGTAGAAGACCTCACTTCTATCGCAGTGGCCTACCAGGATCTCCTGCGCGATGAGCTCGACATTTCCTTTGTCGCCGCCGGATTGCCGCAAGGCGTCAACCGCCTGCTCGATCTCCCAGGCGTTACTTTCTTACGCCGCGCCCAAAGATTCGTTCTGGGTCCGCTTTCTGCAGGCAACGCCTCCGAAGCCTTTACTGCCACCGCAGCTGACTCGGGCCTTAATTTCTCATCGGAGGCAATCAGCAAGGCCGTCGAGCTGTCGAAGGGCTACCCATACCTCGTTCAGCTGGTGGGTTCCTTGACTTGGGAGCGCGCATACGCCCGCGACGAGACCCAGATTGAAGCTTCAGACGTAGACAGCATTGCCGACGAAGCCATTTCCATCCTGTGCACTCAAGTGCACTTGCCCGCCGCGTCTTCGCTGCCTCCTGCTCAGCGCCAGTTCCTTGACTCGATGTCTAGTGCTTCCGTTGATGGCATCGCCACGATTACGGAGATTGCAGAAAGCCAAGGCCGCACGGTCCGCTCGCTTTCGGCAACGCGCCAAAGGCTTATCGACGCCAACCTCATCGAGCCCGCCGCCCACGGCGAGCTGCAATTCGTCATCCCCTACATGGAGCGCTTCTTCAACTCCACCGACAAACTCGGCAGGGTCGACTAGCTAGAGATCACCGGCGTCGCGCACCAACATGCCCGCCGTCTCCACGACCGAGCGCAGCGTGCTTGCCGACGCCTCCCTTGGCACCACGTCCACCGCATCCACCAGCAGCTGCCGTGGCATACCCATGCGCTCAAAGTGCCGGGCCACAGCCACTGCTTCTGCCCGCGCATCGACACCCGCGATTGCGAAACCGATTCGCTTGCCTTCGCTTAAGAACTCGCCAAGGCCATCGATGTTCTTTGCCGTGTCGAGCCCAACGAAGTCAGTCACGAATGTTTCCGCGGCATCGGCGATTTCCCAATGCGTCCCCGAAACGAGATAGTCCGCACCCAACTCCTTGAGCTTCTCCCGAGCAACTTCCGCTGGGATGGCGCGAATCTCGTCAAAGTCGGTGGTACCGGGGACCTTTCCAGTAAGGACGTCGCCAAGTAATGGCTCATCCACCTGCACCCGCACCTGACCGTGAAAACGCCGCTGCAACTTAGCCACGTGATCGGCGATGCCCATCTGCAGGGCTTCATGCAGATCGCGGGTAGCACCGGCGTCGGAAAGCACACGGTGTCCATTCGCAAGTTCTACCGCCGCTGCTAAGCTCCACGGCCCCAAAACCTGCATCTTTAAAGCGGGAACAGACTCGCCCCATACCTCTTGGATGGCGTCCAAATCACGCTCCCACAGATCCCAGGTGCGTCGCATCATCAGCTGTGGGCACTGGGTCATCTGCCACGCGCGTGGGCCGCGGTCAACGTTGACCGCTTCTAAAAGCGCGGCCGTAGAGCCCACGGCATCCGCACCAAGCCCGCGCTCGGGAAGCTGCGGAATCGCCGGCAGATGCCCAGACTCGCCCATCACGATGTCGGCAGCCTCCGTCATGGAAACCCCACGCATCGGACCCAACGAAAAGCCCGTCACTATACCGTCCCGCAGATGGTTCCGGAACCCAAGACGATGTCGCCCAGCTCATCGGGGCTTGGCAGGTACAGCACTGCAGCTTGGCCGCGTGCGACACCCGAGAGGGGTTGCTTCAGCTCCAGCGTCATCTTGTCGCCTTCACGATCCACGTATGCCTTGCAAGGCACAACCGACCCGTGCGCGCGAACCTGAACCTCGCACTCCAGCTCGCCGTCCATGGCCGGGTGCAGATACTTCAGGCGATCTGCCTGAATCGTTGAAACCACCAAATCCTCGCGCGCGCCTACCGTCACCGTTCCTGTTGCAGCGTCGATATCCGTGACATAGCGCGGGCGCCCGTCCGCCGTGGGCTCCTTAATGTCAAGGCCCTTGCGCTGACCGATGGTGTAGTTCCACGCACCATCATGTTGCTTGAGCTCCTGGCCCTCCTGGTCCACGATCATGCCCGGACGCAAACCGATTCGGGAGCCCAAAAATGCCTGCGTATTGCCATCCGGAATAAAGCAAATGTCGTAGGAATCGGGCTTCTTCGCTGTGGAAAAGCCATGCCGCGCCGCTTCCTCGCGAATCTGCGGCTTTGGGGTATCACCAATCGGGAAGTAGCAATGCTCGAGCTCTTCTGCGGAAATCACGCCGAGAACATAGGACTGATCCTTGTTCTCGTCCTTGGAACGGCGCATGTAGCCGGCGTCGTCAAGCGTGGCGTAATGGCCCGTGGCTACGGCATCGAAGCCGAGCGCCATGCCCTTTTGGAGCAGCGCCCGGAACTTGATCTTCTCGTTGCACCGCAGACAAGGATTCGGCGTCTCGCCCCGGGCATAAGAATCCACGAAGTCCCCGATGACCTCCTCTTTAAACTGCTCGGAAAAATCCCACACGTAGAAAGGAATGCCCAGCTTGTCACAGATGCGACGCGCGTCTGCAGAGTCCTCCAAGGAGCAGCAGCCTCGCGCCTTCTCACGGGTCTGCTGAGCATCCTTATGTAGGGCCAAGTGCACGCCCACGACGTCGTGGCCTGCCTCCACCGCTCGGGCTGCAGCCACCGAGGAATCGACGCCACCTGACATCGCAACGAGAACTCGCACACATACTCCTTTACTTCGGCCGAATACGTTACTCTTTTTCTCCTTTTAGGCCCAACGACAATCGCAGCTCCTACATTCCCTAGGCTTAAAGACATGCGCAAAACGGATGAGTTGGTTGGCACTTACGAGATTTCCACAGGCACGGCTGAGGTACTCGCAGACGAATATCACGACAATGGTTACATCCTCATGGTCAATGGTGTGCCATCGAGCCACATCGTGATTGGTTCCCCGGAAGTCCTCGAGTTCGAGTACATGCGGTGGATTGCCGCGGCGGTAGAAACGCTTCTGCCAGTCGATCCAGCTTCGCTGCGCATGACCCACTTGGGCGGCGCGGGCTGCTCCCTTCCCCGCTATTTCGCCAGTATCTGGCCCAAATCACGGCACACAGTGGTCGAGCTCGATGCAAAGCTGGGCGAGCTTGTGCGTACGCTTTTCGACGTCCCCCGCTCGCCCACCGTCAAGATTCGCGCCGGCGAGGCCCGCGCGGTTACAGACAGTTTCGTCCCTGCCAGCCGCGACGTCATCATCCGTGACGTCTTTGCAGGCGACACGACGCCATATCCCCTCACCACGGTTGAATTCTTCCGTGCGGCTCACGACGCCCTCGCTCCCGGAGGCCTCTACGTAGCTAACTGCGGCGATCACCACGACTTGTCTATCGCCAAAGCTGAGCTGCAGGGAATGTCGCAGGTCTTTGAACACATCTCCGTTATTGCCGATCCACCAATGCTCAAAGGCAGGCGTTACGGCAACATCATCCTCTTGGGCTCTGATCGCGAAATGCCAGCTGCGGGCTCCGTTGCAGCCGCACAACTGGCAAAGTTGCTGTTAGGTGGCGCTGTCCCCGCCCATTACAAAGACGAGAAGTGGACCAAAAAGCACATGCAGGGCGCTACTGCGCGAGCTGATTAACTGCTTCCTGTGCCTGCTCTACTTGGTCTGGATTGACGCCGTTTTTCGTAGCGATATGGCCCGCGTTGTCCAGAAGGATGGCCAAGTCGCCGACTGTGAAGTCGCCAGTTGCCATTTCTACGAGGTCATCGATAGGCAGCGTTCCATTCTGGGTGAGCTGCTTGACGAAGTCCGTGAACACGCCCGCAGCGTTCCCGCCAAGACCTGCCTGCTCGGCGGCGTCGACAAGCTGCGGCGTCGCGATAATGCCTGCCGCCAACGCGAGGATGGCTCCGATCAGCGGACCACTGTTGGAGCTGAGGTCTGGTGCGTCGTCGCCGAGCACAAGGCCCTCAAGGATTCCGCCGATGTCGAGGTAGTTGCCGTTGCTGAAGGACTCGAGCTGCCCCTCGCTACCGTTAAACAGGTTCATGTCCACCGGACCGGTAATGCCGTTAACGCGGCCGGAGCCGGAACGTTGCCAGAAGGAGATCTTGTCCCAGCCGCCCACTGGTTCCGGGGCCTTATCCTGGTATGCGGCGAGCCAGAGCGGCATATCGGAGAATTCCTTGGTGTTACCCATCTGCCCCATCCAGAAGTACTTGTAGGTGTAGATCATCGGGGTACGGCCGGTAAGCGCGCGCAGTTCGGTGGTGAATTGGCGAATCCAATTGGCTAGTTGCACCGGTGACAAGCCCTCGTCTACCTCAATGTCAAGAACAGGAGGCAGGGTCTGACCTGGCACGAGCGCCAGCTGCGCCGCAAAGTGGGCAGCCTGCGCTGAAGCTGACGACGCCGGGCGCGCGTAGTGATAAGCACCAACCTTGAGGCCCGCAGCAGAGGCTGCGTTGGCATCAGCAACAAAATAAGAGTTTGTCCAGTCGCTGCCCTCACTTGCCTTGACGAAGGCGAAGGACTGACCGTCAGTCTTGACGTCACTCCAATTAATCAGCGCTCCACCTGGATGCTGGTGTGCTGCGATGTCAATTCCCGAAGGGGCACTCGAGGTCCAAGCGCCGGCGGTCATCGTTCCTGCGATAGCTAGAGCAACGGATCCAACAACAGCAACGATGGCCTTGCGCATTCCCTTATTTGAAGTCATGCGCGTAACTGTACCGAGACAAACCCAATTATCCCTTTATTAACACGCGTATCTTTTATAATATTTTTCCACTTTTACCTCTTTCACTTCTTTCGTACACATTTTCGATTTTCCCTTGAGTTTAACTCCGTGCATGTTTAGAATGAGGGGCATGAACATGCAAACAGATATTCTAACGGCGGGGGCCTGGGGGAATGAACGGATACTACCTGGTCAATGACACCTCATGCCCTGTAGCCACTGCCGCCAGGGAAGTAAGAAAGCTTGAGTTTGAGCTCTGGGCCAAATGTATTCCAGAGCACGACGCAGATATCGAACTTGTTATCCAAAATCTGGCCACCACAACAGGCCGCGGTACCTACCAAACAAAGAAGATTCTCTTCGCTCTATACCGCATCCACGAATTGCCTCAATTGCTTGCGTTGCAACATGAGTCATACTTCCTCGACATATCCAGGCTCACTGCCATCGACCTCGCTCTCAACAAACTCGGCGCGCCTTCACCGGAAGCTCTCGAGCAAATTGACGCGGCGTTGTGCGAGTTTTTCACTCCCACTAAGCCGCGGCAGGGTCTTCCATCCAACCGCGCCATCACCAAATTCATCTACGACCTCCTCCGCCTGCTTGATGACAACATCGAGCCAGAATCAAAGGAAGAGGAAAAGCGAAATGATTCCTACTCCACCTACCCAGTACCGGGCGGCCGAGAGGCCATCAGCGCCGAATACGACGCCGCCACAGCATTCGAACTAGACAAACACATCAAAGACACCGCCGAAAAGCTAGAGATCACTCCGGCCGAGGCCCTCGAAAAACTCATTCGCGGAGAAGCTAATTCCCAAGCCACAGTCATCCTCAACATGTACCGCGCTAGCGACCTCAAGGATGCGCCTGCGTTCATTCAAGACGTCGGCTGGGTATCCGCTGAGGTAGCGGACACACTGGAACCCACTGTCGTTCGTGACATGGAAAAGGCCGAGACCGCGGTAAGCAGCAGTTACACCACACCAGCCACGATCCGTGCGTACGTCGAAGGGCGCGACCTCACCTGCCGCATCCCTGGTTGTGACCGCCCAGCCTGGGAATGCCAGATGGACCACCGCATAAACTTCGCAGACGGAGGCCAAACCACAGCATCGAATTTGGTGAGCCTATGCCAGCCTCACCACAACCTCAAGACCGACGGCCGCGTCTGGTACATCATGGACGAAGAAACCAATGACATCATCTGGCTCTTCGACGATGGCCACTACGAATTCTCCCGAGCCGAAGGCCCCCTCGCTCCGAAGAAACGCAACTGGTTGCGAACTTTCATGGAGGCCGTGGCAGCAAGAAGAAGGGAGGCCCGAGCTAACTGTTTGAAAGACGAAGAGCGTTAAGCGCCTCGGATGCTTTCAAGTTGGGCAGGTATGCGTGAACAACTGCCAGACCGATCGAAGGAAGCGATAGCTCGTCCTCGTAGCAAAGGAACCACTTGTGCTCTTCAGGCTGAAACTTCCTCTTACTGGCAGCCAGAGAACGGAATCCATAGAGAGGTTCCATCTGCTCTCCTATTTTGGCGAGCAAAGTATCAAGTGTGGATGGCTTCTCGGCTGATCCTGCCAACGGCGCACCAGAAAGCGAAATCCACTCGCAGCCTTCTCCAGCCGCAATCACAAGCGCCTCCGAGATGAGCAGTTCCATCACGCCCTTAAACCCCTGATCATTGCGGCGCATCACGTCGAGCGTATACCCCGCAAGTTGCCCATCACGGCGGACCGGCATCCAGCTGGTCATGCCATGAATCATGCCATCATCACCAATTGCTAGGAGGAGCCGCGTGCCAGCCACCTTCATTTCTTCGATACCACCCAAGGTGAACCCCATCTCTGGGAGCGCTTTCTCGCTCACCCATTCCTCACTCAGTGCCACGAGGGCGGATGCCACACCGACGTCGAGTTCGTCCCAAGTGGTCCAGACAGTTGTGACGCCTTCCTTCGCCGCCTTGTTACGCGCGGTGCGGATGTTCTGGAATTTCTTACCCTTAAATTCGGTGTTCTCACAGCTCAGCACCGCTTCCTCGGCGACCTCGAGACGCTTAAAATCTGGGTGGTTATTAGCAAAGTCAGCATTCACGGAATACCACGCCGGTGTCATGCCTTCGGTCCTGACAAAGTCTTCAAACTCACGCGAAATATCGTCGCCGACCGGTCCGCCCAGAGTCAGGGCAATTCCGTTGGAAGCACGGTAGGCCACGTAGGAATCTCGCTCGAAGAAATATCGGTTGCCCTGCCACAAAGTCATGAAAGAGAGGTGGTCGCCAGAACGTCGTTCCAGGATTTCGCGCGCCTTGACACGGTCGGCCTCCTGCTGAGGATCCGAAGGGGCGGAAAAGCAGCGCCACAGGGCCCAAATCACTGCGAGCCACCATACGTTGCCCACCCATTCGTAAAGGAACCAGCCGAAACCGCTGGCGGGGATCAGCTCGTGTGGAGCGACCAGTGTGATCACTGCAGGAAGGAATCGCAACGGCCACTCAGCAAGAGCAGTGCTTAACGACGCCCCTCCTACAAACGCCGACTTAACCAGCAGCGTTCCGAGCAGCCACGCAGCCGAACAGGAAGCAGCCACAATGGCCAGGATGCCCGCGTATTTCTTAAGCATGCGCGGGGATTCGTGAACGCTAAAAAGCTTGTGCGAGTAGAGCAACACAGCAATGCAGAACAGCCAAGGAAGCAGCGCTTCAAACAGATTAACCCCATACAAAAAGAAGCCATCTTGGTCAAGATCCCAAAGCTGAATCAGGAGGAAGCCCAAGGACGCGAGCTGGACGACCAAGGAAAGAGACCAAGCAACACGCCGGCCGCGCACCAAGCCAAAGCACAATACAAGCTGAAGAAGAAGCGGCATCAGGTTGGCCAACATGGGCCCAAAGCCATGCATGCGAGCAATGTCAGCTGACGAGATGCACGCAGCGGACGTGGAATCGAGTGTGCACAGAACTTCGACGGAGACGTCGGAAAGCACAGGCCCCCACATGAGTCGGGTGAGGTCAGAAAAGGGCCCTTCGGCGGTGGGATTGATTGCCACGAGGACGGGGCTGATGGCAACCGCGCCCAAAATCAGGGCAACGAGGACGCGCCGCTCGCGAAGTGAGGGCGTCGCACGCGATTGAGGATGCCTCCACATGCCCAAGAAAAGACCAAGCAGGGCCGCGGTAAGGCCAAGCACATCTGCAAGAGAGCCGGCGTAAAAGACGTTGGTCAAGGCCAGCACCATGATAAGTACTCGGAAGCGGCGCTTCCACAGGCGGGGCATAATCGCTGAGGCATACATGGCTGCGCCAAAGATCCAGCCAACCGGCGTAAACAAGAAGTTGTGGAGCAAGTCGTCGCCCCATCGATTCAAGCCGGTGATCTCAATTCCACGGGCAATAACAAGAGCGAGCGGTGCCGAAACCATTTGTGCCAGAAGGCCAACGACGAAGTATTTCTTGCTGCCCAAAACCTTTTCTGTGGGGATGCCAAAGACGAGCGCAAAGAAGGTCACGACTATCGAGCCACCAATGGTGACGGTACTCAACCCAGAGGTGACGACCCATTCGTAGTCAAGCAGATGCAAAGCCCACATCACCGCGATAAGAGCTGCGGTAACTGGGAAGAACTTGAGCTTCTTAAGCGTGGACATCGGATTCCTTAATTCCGTCGAATGGGTCTCGTTCTACTTGGATTCCTCCGCGGGCTGCAGCCCACGCGAAGGTTTGTCTAAGCGCGGGCCGCCAAACCCCGAAGGAATGGCCGCCGGGCAGCGTGGCAACGTAGCTCTTAGCGCCTGCCTGCCGGAGCATCTCGGCGAGATCGTTCTGCGCGCTCTGGGCATCTTTATCCTTATCGCCGGAAATGAACGCCACCGCAAGATTGGGATATTTCTTGTTCTGAAGCAGGTGCGCAGGATTTTGTGCTTGGAAGGCGCGCTCGTCGCCTTCGAAGAGCTTCGTCACGGTGTCCGAGTGATTGCCCAGGGTGGGCTCAGCTTGACCGGAAAAGTCCATGTAACTGCCGTAACTTGCGGGATGGTTCGTGGCCACTTGCAGCGAACACGTACCGCCATAGGACAAGCCTGCAAGTGACCAGTGCGACTGATCCTCGTCTACGCGCAGCTGCTTTTTGATTGCAGCGGGCACGTCCTGCGAGAGATAGGTCATGACCTTGGCACGGGCAGAGTCGGCGCATACGGGATTTCCAGTTTCCGAGCCAGTCGCATCCACCGCGATAACGATTGGCGAGACTCCTCCGTTTGCTGCTTGGAACTGGTCCGCGGTCTGCGCGGCGCCTCCTGAACCAAACCATTGTTCAGGTCCACCCGGGTTGCCGTGGAGAAGCACCATCACTGGCAGTCGTTGTCCGCGGAAATAAGCAGGTGGCAGGTAAGCGATGGCCTCCCGCGCCTTAAAGCCTGACTTCTCCCCTTGCAGGTTCAAATGCACCGTCGCAGCGCCTTGGCCCTTGTAGGTAGGCAACTGCCAAGGTGAGATCTCTTGGGCCACGGGCCTAGGGTCGAGGGAACCGACGGTCGGGTACGTTTGGTACTCCAAATTCACCAAACCGGCCAGTGCGATCAAGGACAACAGCCCAGCGATCACGGTCGAAGTCTTAGGTTTGCGAAGCAACGCAGCGATAGCAATGGCACCCGCGATCAGAATGTAGACGGGAACGTCCCAGTGCCGAAGGAAAAGCCACGCGATGATCGCGGCAGCAACGGCGAACAAGACCGGCTTTATCTTGCGGGTCCATGCAATCAAGCCAACTGCGCCCACGAGGATGACCACGTAAATGATGCCATTAACAGGATCAGCCAGCGGAAGGTCTAGGAAAAAATTCACTCCTAAACACTAGTCCTGCGCTGGCTGAATACGCTGTGAGAAGGCTGCGAGGTTGGTACTGAATCGCTACCTAAACGCTGCGGGCACGCGCTACCACTGCGGGCAGCTCCTGGAGCACGAAGTCAACGTCCTCTTGGGTGGTGTTGCGTCCGAGGGTAAAGCGTAGCGAACCAATTCCATCGGCCTCGGAAACATTCATTGCTTCCAGCACGTGTGACATGCGATTCACGCCGGAATGGCATGCACTGCCTGTCGACGCCTCGATGCCCAACGAGTCGAGCAGCATGATGAGGCTGTCGCCATCAGTTCCGGGGAAAGAAACGTGCAGGTGCGAAGGAAGCATCGGCTCGGAGGAGTTGAGCACCACGTTGTCAATGCTGGATACGATGCCTGCGCGGAGGGCGTCGCGAAGCTGGCCCACGCGCTGGGACTCGGAAGGAATCTCGGCGATGGACTCCTCGAGAGCTGCGGCTAGAGCCGAGGCACTGGCGACGTCGACTGTGCCAGGGCGGATTCCACGTTCCTGGCCGCCGCCATAGGCGATGGGCTGCGGGGCCGGGCTGCGCTTGGCCAGCAGGAGTCCGATGCCGCGCGGGCCGCCGAACTTGTGGGCGCTCGCAGCCAGAGTGGTCAGCCCCAGCTCGTGGAAGTTAATGGGCAACTTACCTGCCACCTGGACCGCATCCACGTGAACGGGCGTCCCGGCAGCTTGCGCGCGCGCCGCGAACTCAGCGATGGGCTGGATAGCACCGGTCTCGTTGTTGGCCCACATGCAAGTGGCGACGTCGGCCGGGGTATCCAGCAGCGAGAGGTCGCTGACGTGGGAGTGTCTGTCGACAGGCAGCAGATCCACCTGCGCGCCCTTCAACTGTGCGACGGTGTCGCGGACAGCGGGATGCTCGATGGGCGTCGAGATGACGCGGTTCGTGTTGCCAGCCTTGTAAAGGCCCTGGATAGCGATGTTGTCTGCTTCAGTTCCAGAAGAAGTGAAGATCACTTCGATGGGTTCGCAGCCAAGGAGCTCGGCGACTTTCTCGCGGGCGTCGTCAAGCACGGAGCGAGCGCGCCTGCCAGAGGCATACTGGGCTCCCGAGTTAACGGCCCCGGAGGCGGCAACCCAAGCATCGATGGCCACCTGGCGCATGGGTTGGGTGGCCGCGTAGTCGAAGTAGCGAGACATTACTTGCGGGACTCCAACTCAGCAACGAGTGCCGGGGCGATCTCGTGCACGTCGCCCACGACGCCGAGGTCGGCGATCTGGAAAAAGGGCTCGTCCTGGTCCTGGTTGACCACGACGATGGTGCCGGAGGTCTGCATACCGGAAGTGTGCTGGATGGCGCCGGAGATTCCGAGGGCGATGTAGAGATCGGGTGACACGGTGACGCCAGTCTGGCCTACTTGATGTGCTGGGTCGTAGAAGCCCTGGTCAACAGCGTCGCGGGTGGCGCCGACGGCGCCGCCGAGGGCGTCAGCCAGCGGCTCCACGATGGTGGAGAAGTTGTCTTCAACGCCGCGGCCGCCGGAGACGACGACCTTCGCTGCGGTCAGCTCTGGGCGAGCCGACTTCTCGTGCGGGGTGAAAGAAGCAACGGTGACGTCCTTCGCGGTGGCGGCGGGCAGCGGCATCGGTGCGGGAGCGACGGCAGCCGGCTGCGGATCAACGGTCACGGCGCCTGGGCGCAGAGTGTAAATCGGGGTGGCCCCGGCTGCGGTGGCGGTGGTCTCGTAGGAGCCGCCGAAGATGGTCAGGTGTGCGGAACCATCGGCGTTGATGCCGTCGACGTTGACCAAGGCGCCAGACGCCAAACGCGCGGAAAGGCGGCCGGCGATTTCGTTGTTGGTCGGGGTGGCTGCCAGCACGATTGGGGCCGGGTTTGCAGCAGCGAGGGCGTGCAGGGCGTCGACCTCGGGCAGAATGATGCGCTTGTCGTAGTCCTCGGCGGTCGCCTGGACGATCTGGGCGGCACCCAGTGCTGCGAGCTCGGAATCGAAGGCATCGGCTTGCTTGCCGACGACGACCGCAGAGACGGTGCCCAGGGCACGAGCGGCGGTAATGAGCTCGCCGGTGACAGGATTCAGGACGTTATCTTCGTGTTCTACAAGTACGTATACGTGAGACATTTATTCTCCTAGATAAGGTTCTTCGCGGCGAGGAAGTCGGCGATCTGCTTGGCGGCTTCTTGTGGGTTCGGCTCGGTAATGACCTCGCCGGCGGTACGGGCTGGGCGCTGAGCAGAGGCCGTAACGGTGGTGGTCGGAGCCACTGCATCGATGCCGAGCTTGGCGACGTCGAGGGTGCTAACCTCTGCCTTCTTCGCGGCCATGAGGCCCTTGAAGTTGGGGAAACGCGGCTTATCGGCCTTGTCGGTAAAGGAGACGATCGCAGGCACAGGCGCCTCGAGCTTCCAGTGACCGTGGGCGTCCTCGCGGACGCCGCGCAGGACGCCGCCATCTAGGCTCAGGGACTTCAGATCGGTAAGCGCAGGCAGCTGGCGGTACTCGGCGAGCAGACCTGCGAGCAGGCCGGTGGATGCGTCCGAAGAGGAGTTGCCGAGGGTAATAACCTGCACGTCCTCAATAGTGTTGATGGCCGCGTTCAGGGTCCATGCGGTGGACAGCGCGTCGGCGCCGGAGAGGGCGTCATCAAGCACGTGCACTGCCTCGTCCGCGCCCATGGCAAGAGCCTTGCGCAGCGCCTCATCGGCGGCGGCTGGACCCATGGTTAGTGCTACGACCTTGAACTCGGGGTTAACCTCCTTCAGGCGCAGGGCCTGCTCGACGGAGTACTCGTTAATCTCGTCGATGACGTTGTCGACGCTGGTGCGGTCGAGGGTGTGGTCTTCCTCGAGGGACTTGGTGGACCAGGTATCCGGTACGTGTTTGACCAGAGCCACGATTGCGGGCATTGGACACTTCCCTTTCCGATAGATTTATGTTGCGTAATTATCCTCGGACGATACTACTCGCGGTCCGCACAGCAACGCGATTCCCTGCGTGCCAATGCGTGTCATCACAATCGCCATGGAACGTTTGCCCTTGAGCTTGAGCTTCTTGCGCAGCTGATCCGGATCGACGTTTAGACCGCGGACCAGTATTTCGAGCGAGCCCGCGCCGTGCGCCTGCAGCGCAGCCTTAAGCCGCTTGACGGGCACGGCCTCAATGAATGGAAATCCGGACGTGCCTGCCGGGATGCGTTCCCCGGTGAGGTACGCGATACGCGGATCGAGCTGGTGCAGGCCCTCCCGGGCCGCGTAGTGGCGCACCAGACCCGCGCGGACCACGGCGCCATCGGGGTCGATGATGTAGCTGCCGACGTCGCCGGCCTCGGGCAGGTTGTCCTCGTCAAAGTCGTTGCTGTCGAGGATGTCTGCGGCGCCTTCAGTACCTTCAGCGCCTTCAGTGTCTTCCGTGCCGTCTTTGAGCAACACAGCCTGGCGGCCGGTGGCCAAGCCCGGGGTATAGAGACACGCTTCCTTGACGTTGCCGTTCACGCTGGCCACAGAGACCAGTCCCGGCCACTGCGAGAAGTCGAGGCCGGGCGCGCACTTCACGGCCAGCTCGGCACTGTGCGCAATGCGCGAACTGTCAGCACTGTGCGCAGCAACTAGGTCCGGCAGAGGCGGCAAAAGCTTGGCGGGATCGGTGATCCGCTTGCCGTCCTTGCGGCGCGCGGGGTCAGCGATGAGTACCCGTGCAGTGGAGGTTTGGGTCAGCGCATCGGCGCGGAAGAAGGGGTGGGCCACGTTGTGCTGGGCCATTTTGATGCGGGAAGCATCCAGGTCGGAGCCGATGTAGGTGCCCTTGTTCCAGGCGTGCCCTTCGGTGCCGATGGAACAGGTGACATCGTGGACAAGTTCCACGCCCAGGCCTTGCAGAAAGCGGCGTCGGTACTGCGCCAGCACCAAAGGCGTGGCCTGCTGCGCAGAGTCGGAATCCATGAGCCAGTCGGCTGGTAGCTTGCCGCTGCGCCGGGCTTTGATCAGTTCGGCCACGCAGCGATAGTTCTCACCGTAGAGCTGCTGGAGCTTGGCGACGTCGCTCAGCTGCGAGGCTTTGCTGAACTCAAGGTTTAGGCCCGCGATTTCGGGCAGATGCTGGGTGAGGAAATCGACCTCAGCGAGGGTATAACTCATATTCTGTCTACTGGGAAAGTCGTAAAGTACTCGCGGTAGCGCGGGTCGTCTTTGGGATCGCCGATGATGGGGCGAAGGTCGGAGAAGGAGGCGTCGTCAAGCGCTTCTTGCACCGTGGAATAGCTGGATAGCCGCAGCATCTGTGCCCACGTGGGCAGCGCAAGGCGCACCAGCCCGGCGCGCCAACCGTCGAGGACGAGCTGCGGTGGAAACCAACCGGCGTCGTCGGCCTCCATGGTGTGACCGTCCGGCTCCTGGCCCTCGGGCAGTACCCCAATGAAAAAGAAGGTGTCGAACCACTGTCCCCCGTCTTCGCCTGCCCAACGGGACCACGGGCGGAGCATGTCGGAATCGGCGCGCATGCCGTTGTTGCTGAGAAACTCGGTAAAAGAGATGTCATGGGATTCGAGGAGGACGCGCTCGCGGTGATAACGCGATGCGTCGGAGACAATGCCGTCGTCGCGAATGGCGAGCAGCGTGCCGGATTCCTCGAACAGTTCGCGGATCGCTGCAAACACCAAGGCATGTGCTTTGTACTTGGTTACTCCCATGCGCCGTGCCAGGGAGATAACGGAGCGGCCTGTCCACAGATCGCCTGAGTCCCACATACGGGGCGGGAAGTCACGTGGGTCGACTCCCCCGCCCGGGAACACCGCGTGCCCTGGATAGTTGCGCATGGTGGACACGCGCTCCTGAATCCATACCTCGAGCCCTTCTCCGCCGTCTCTAAGAAGCAAGACAGTCGCCGCCAAGCGTCCACCATTGAACCCGGTGGTTTCGTTATGGTCGATCGCGTCAAGGCGGTCATGGATGGGCTGGGTCATGCATCTTTCCGTTTAGCGTAGGCGGCGGGCGAAGTACCGATCACCGATGCGATCCACTTGGATCGGCTGGTGGAATGCCTGCGTGAGGTTCGCGGAGGTGAGGACCGAGTTAATGAGGCCCTTGGCCACGACCTTACCCTCATCGAGGATCATCGCATGCGTAAATCCGAAAGGGATTTCTTCTACGTGGTGAGTAATCATGACGATTGCAGGCGCATCAGGGTCGAGAGCTAAGCCTCCCAGATATCCCACTAGGTCTTCCCGACCTCCTAAGTCCATGCCTGCGGAGGGCTCGTCGAGGATGAGTAATTCGGGGTTCGACATCAAGGCACGCGCCAAGATGACGCGTTTCTTCTCCCCTTCCGACAGGGTGCCCCAAGTGCGCTCCGCAAGGCGGCTAGCGCCCACTTGTTCGAGAATTTCATAAGCGCGAGAGAAGTCCATGTCTTGATATTCCTCGCGCCAGCGGCCGAGCACTGCGTAGCCTGCGGAGATAACGAGGTCATCGACGCGCTCGTTATCGGGGATGCGATGTTGCACGGCAGCTGAGGAGATGCCGATGGCGGCGCGGAGATCGCGCATGTCGGTCTTGCCAATGCGCTCGCCCATAAGGAAGGCAGTACCGCTGGAGGGGAACTCTTCCGCGGAGGCCATGCGCACGAGGCTGGTCTTGCCGGCGCCGTTGGGGCCGATGATGACCCATCGCTCGTCGAGTTCTACTTGCCAGTCAACTGGGCCCACCAGGGTATTGCCGCCACGTCGCAGTTCGACGCCGCGGAAGTCGATGAGCCAGTCTTCGTCAGTCTCTGGCTCGGGAGCTGGGTTCACTGGATTCACTGGGTTTGTTTGATTCACAGGTTCCATTGTGGCGGATATTTCTGTTGGCCGGTGAAAGTGACACAGCTGCATTAATCTTAAGGGCATGACTACACGCCTTGCTATCGATGACGTTCGCCCAAGCTTGTCCGGTTCTGTCCCCTCTAAAGCAGTGGTGGACGAGGTAATTCCAGTAACTGCGCTGGTGTGGCGGGAGGGCCACGACGCAGTCGCCGCAACGTTGTCGGTGTGGAACTCGGACTCCCCCGCGGTTTCTTCCGTGACGATGGACTTCGATTCCGTCAATCCCGACCGAGTGCATGGCGTGTTTACTCCGGCGACCCCCGGCCGCTGGTTCTTCCGTGTAGACGCGTGGTCAGATCCGATGGCGACGTGGCGTAACGCTATTACCAAGAAGATGGAGGCCGGCCAGTCAGCGCAGGAACTGTCCAATGACTTGCTCCACGGCACGGAGCTCTTCGAGCGTGCATCCCTTCAGTCCCCAACGGATAAGGCAGCGCTGCTTATCGACGCCGCCCGTGCGCTGAGCGACGAATCCTTGGACCCCGCCGAGCGAGTGCAACTGGCGCTGTCTGAAGAGACTACGAAGCTTTTGCACACCCACCCGCTGCGCGATCTCCTCGTAGAGGGCGAAATCCACGAGGTATTAGTTGAGCGTCGCGAAGCGTTATTCAACTCTTGGTACGAGCTGTTCCCTCGCTCCACGGGCGGTTGGGACGAGAACGGCCAGCCGGTGCATGGCACGTTCAAAACCACGCAGAAGGCTTTGGAACGCGTCGCGGATATGGGCTTCGATACCGTCTACTTCCCGCCGATTCACCCGATTGGCGAGGTACACCGCAAGGGTAAGAACAACTCCGTGGTAGCAGAGCCAGGCGACGTCGGCTCCCCGTGGGCTATTCAAGACCACTCCGCCACGCACCCGCAGCTGGGCACGATGGAAGACTTCAAGGAGCTGGTGGCCCGCGCAAAGGAGCTGGGTCTCGAGGTGGCCTTGGACTTGGCCCTTCAGGCTTCGCCGGATCACCCATGGGCGCAAACCAATCCGGAGTTTTTCACGGTGCTGCCGGACGGCACCATCGCCTACGCGGAAAACCCACCAAAGAAGTACCAGGACATCTACCCGCTCAACTTCGATAATGATCCTAACGGCATCTACAACGAAATTTTCCGCGTGGTCATGCTGTGGGTCGATGCGGGTGTGACCACCTTCCGCGTAGATAACCCGCACACGAAGCCAGCAAACTTCTGGAACTGGCTCATCTCCAAGGTCCACGTAACCCATCCTGAGGTCATCTTCTTGGCTGAGGCCTTCACCCGCGCACCGCGCCTGTTTGGGCTGGCCAAGGCAGGCTTTACTCAGTCTTATACCTACTTCACCTGGCAGACCTCCAAGTACGAGTTGACGGAGTTTGCCAAGATGCACGTCGAACAGGCTGATATCTGCCGCCCGAACTTGTTCGTGAATACCCCGGACATCCTGCACGAGTCCCTACAGACCGGCGGCCGCGCAATGTTCGCCATCCGCGCGGTTCTCGCGGCCACCTTGTCGCCGCTGTGGGGCGTCTACTCCGGCTATGAGCTCTACGAGCACGAGGCTGTTGCGCCGGGTAGTGAAGAGTACTTGGATTCCGAAAAGTACGAGCTGCGCCCGCGCGACTTCCAGGCAGCGCTGAAGAAGGGGGCGTCGCTTGAGGCTTACATCCGCCTGCTGAATCTGATTCGCCGCGAGAACCCGGCCCTGCAGCAGCTGCGCAACCTCAAGTTCCACAATGCGGATAACGAGAACATCATCGCCTACTCAAAGGCGGACCCAGCCACCGGCAACGTAGTTCTCGCCGTGGTGAACCTAGACCCGCGCAATGCCCAGGAGGCCACCGTGACCGTGGACATGGAGGCCATCGGCCGCGCAGACGGCGACGTCTACACCGTGCACGATGCGATCACTGGCGCGGCTTATAACTGGTCCAACCGCAACTTCGTGCGCCTCGAACCGATGCGCGATGTGGCCCACGTGTTCGTCCTCCCACAGGCAGACTCCCATTCGTTGAACCGCCTTGCCTGGCGTGACGTTGACGATTACCGCGCATAACGCCTTTCATAACCAGCCCCGCACCCTCACACAGTTAGGTAACTTGGACACATGACCATTCCGGAACCAGACCTTTCCCGCCTTAATAATTGCCGTCACCACGCGCCGCATGCCTTTTATGGCTGGCATGAAGGTCTCGTCCGCACCCGCCGCCCTGGCGCTGAGGCAGTCCAGTTGGTTACCGCGGCTGGCGCTGTAGACATGTCCCCGGTGGGCCACGACTTGTGGGAAGCAACCCTGCCTCAGGAACAGGACTACCGCCTGCGCGTTACCTACCCGGGACAGACGCCTGTCGACGTCGCCGACGGCTATCACTTCCTGCCCACCTTGGGCACGCTGGACCTGCACCTGATTTCCGAGGGCCGCCACGAGCGCCTGTGGGATGTGTTGGGCGCGAACCTGAAGAGCTACGACACGGACCTGGGCACCGTCGACGGCGTGGCCTTTGCCGTGTGGGCGCCGAACGCTGAAGGCGTTGCGGTAATAGGCGACTTCTGTGGTTGGAATCCCACCCAGTACCCGATGCGCAGCTTGGGTTCAACTGGTGTTTGGGAGGTCTTCATCCCAGGCATTAGCGAGGGCGAGCACTACAAGTTCGCCATCCAGACCAGGGACGGCCGCCGTATCGATAAGGCGGACCCGCTAGCCAAGCGCACTATTGCCCCGCCGGAGACTGCCTCGGTGGTCTCCGCTAATCGCTACGAGTGGAACGACGCTGCGTGGTTAGAGCAGCGCAATGGTGACCTTAACGTGCCAATGAGCGTCTATGAGCTGCACGTGGGTTCCTGGAAGATTGGTTCCAATTACAACTCCCTGCGCGAAGAGCTCATCCCGTACCTGCAGGAGCATGGCTTCACTCATGTCGAGCTGCTCCCTGTTGCCGAGCACCCATTCGGCGGTTCCTGGGGCTACCAGGTGTCGGGCTACTATTCCCCTTCCGCGCGTTGGGGTACTCCGGACGACTTGCGCGCGCTTGTCGACGCCCTCCACGGCGCCGGCATCGGCGTCATCGTCGACTGGGTCCCGGCGCACTTCCCTAAGGATGACTTCGCCCTGGGACGTTTCGATGGCCAGGCTCTCTACGAGCACCCGGACCCGCGCCGCGGCGAGCAGTCCGACTGGGGCACCTACGTCTTCGACTTTGGCCGCAACGAGGTACGCAACTTCCTAGTGGCCAACGCTTTGTACTGGGCGGAGGAGTTCCACATTGACGGCCTGCGCGTCGACGCGGTGGCTTCTATGCTCTACCTGGACTACTCCCGCGACGAGTGGCTTCCCAACCAGTACGGTGGCCGCGAGTACCTGGAGGCGGTCCAGTTCCTGCAGGAGACCAACGCCACGCTGAATCGCGTCCATCCTGGTGTCTTGACCATCGCTGAGGAGTCCACCTCCTGGCCAGGCGTTACTGCACCGACGGATCAGGGCGGTCTGGGCTTCTCCCTGAAGTGGAACATGGGTTGGATGAATGACACCTTGGAGTACTTCACGCACGAGCCCATCCACCGCCAGTACCACCATGGTGAGCTGACCTTCTCCATGATTTACGCCTACTCGGAGCGATACGTGCTGCCGTTTAGCCACGACGAAGTTGTCCACGGCAAGGGCTCGCTCTGGACCCGCATGCCGGGCGATGACTGGAACAAGGCCGCCGGCCTGCGCGCGCTCTATGGCTACATGTTCTCCCACCCTGGCAAGAACTTGCTTTTCATGGGCCAGGAGTTCGGCCAAACCACGGAGTGGAACGAGTCCAACTCGGTTGACTGGTCCAACCTGGAGGGCTGGGGCAACGAGTGGCACCACGGCATCAAGCGCTTGGTGCGCGATATCAATGCGGTGTACAAGGACACCCCGGCGCTGTGGTCGCAGGACTTTGCACCTGAAGGGTTCCAATGGGTCAAGTCTGACGACTCGAACAACAACATGTTGGGCTACGTCCGCTACGGCACGGATGGCTCCGCGCTGTTGGCGGTGTGCAACTTCTCAGGCAGCTCGGTGCCCAACTATAACCTGTGGCTGCCGCGCGACGGCGCGTGGGAGATGATCCTCAACACTGACGACGCCGTCTACCAAGGAGCAGGCAACGATCTGCCGCGCTGGATTCACTCGCAGGGCAACTACACGGAGCTCCACTTGCCGTCGAACTCCGTGCAGTGGTACCTGTTCAGGGGCTAAGCTCCCCCCCCGAGGCAGGCCCGCGTTAAGCCTGCTTGTTGACTCTCGCGATGAGTTCCTGCACGCGGGAGTCGATGTCGTCGCGCAGCTCGTTCATGCGCTGGGTGCCCTCGACGCCGCGCAGGGACGGGTCTTCGATATCCCAGCGCTCAGCGGGACCGTCGTAGTCTGCGCCACCTACCACGATGACGTGCTCGACCTGTGAGGCGAGCTCAGGGTCCACAGGCTTCGGAGTGCCCTGCGCCATGTCGGCACCGACCGCGGCAAGCGATTCCGCTGCCTCGTGGTTAATGTCGCCGGCAATGCCTGGCTCTAACACCTGGACGCCTGCGGAATACACGTCCCACTCGGGCGCGTGCTGCTTGGCCAGAGCGGCAGCCATCTGGGACTTGCCGCGGTTGCTGTTGCAAAGAAAAAGTACGGAGGTCATGACTCCGTACTTTATCCGTGTTTTATGCCTCGCGTTGAGCTGTAGCGCTACTTCTTAGTAATGGCGTAGTAGACCGGCAGGGACTTCCAGCTAAACTCGACGTTATCGACGTTCTGCGACCAGCCACCAACAACATTCGGGTAGAACAGCGGGATGGCAGGCAGGTCGCGCAGCAGCAGCTCCTGGGCCTGGTTGTAGAGCTTGGCAGCCTCTTCAGAGCTCTTGGCGCCGTTGGCCTTCACGATGAGCTCGTCGAAATCTGGGTTGGAGTACTTAGCGTCGTTGGAGGCGACGTCGCTAGTGAAGTTCGGGCCGAGGAAGTTGCCCATGGATGGGTAGTCGGCCAGCCACGCAGTGCGGTAGGCGCCGTCCATGCGCTCCTTGCGATAAGCGTCGCGGAAGGACTTGAAGTCGGGGAACGGGCTTCCCACGGACTCGATGCCTAAGGTGTTGCTGATGTTGTTCGCTACGGCGTCGGCCCAATCCTTATTGTCGCCGTCGGTGTTGTAGTTGATCGGGAACTGACCTTCAAACTTGCCGTACTTCTCGTCGGCCTTCTTCCACAGCTGCTTCGCCTTTTCTGGGTTGTAGTCAAGGTTGGAGGAACCCGGCAAATCGTCGTCGTAGCCGTCCAAGACCGGCGAGGTGAAGTCGCGGGCCGGGGTGCGAGTGCCCTTGAAGATGGACTCGGCGATTTCAGCACGGTTGATGGACATGGAGATAGCCTGGCGGCGCAGAACACCCTCTTCACCCTTGAAGTGCGGGGTCTCTTCATTGATGGACATCTCGAGGTAGGTCGCCGCTGGCTTGGTCTCGCTGCGCTCAGCTAGGTCAGCCTCGTAGTTGCCGAAGGCCGAGGAAGGAATCGCCTCGAGGACGTCCAGGTTGTTGGCCAACAGGTCCATGTACGCCGCATCGGTGTCGTTGTAGAAGGTGTATTGGATACCTTCGTTCTGCGGGGTGCGCTCGCCGCCGTACTCCGGGTTCGGCTCGATGATGAGGCTCTGGTTGTGGTCCCACGAGACAAACTTGTATGGGCCATTAGAGACGGGGTTCTCGCCGAAGCCTTCTGGGTCGTCGAGCCCGGCCTTGGGAAGCGGGAAGTAGGCGTTGTACCCCAGGCGAGTCGGGAAGTCGGACTCCGGCTGGGTCAGTTCGATGGTGAAGGTACGATCGTCGATGACCTTGAGACCTTCCATCTCCTTGACGCCTGGCTCATAGCCCTTAATGGAAGAAAAGAAGCTCTCGTTGAGTTGCTCGTTGGCCACGGCATAGTTCCAGGTGTCTACGAAGGTTGCGGAAGTAACCGGGGATCCGTCGGAGAACTTCAGGTCCGGCTTGAGGGTGACCTTGTAGGTCTTGTCCCCTTCTTGCTCGATGGACTCGGCCATCTCGTTGTGGACTTTGCCCTCTGCGTCGTAGTAGATAAGGCCGGAGTAAAGCATATCGACCACGCGGCCGCCGCCGTTCTCGTTGGTCATGGCCGGAATGAGTCCCTGCTGCGGCTCGGTGCCGAGCACGGTGACATAGTTGGCGTCGCTAGCCGCATCGCCTGCATCGCTGCCGCAGGCAACAAGACCAAAGGCGAGGGCGCCGGCAGCCAAAACGCCATAAAGCTTTCGCATATATTTCCTCCAGTGGAATATGAGATAGAACACTTGGAGAAAAACTAGCATGGCAGATCACTTTTAAAGCAAAAATGACCGGAAATATTCCGGTCATTTATTGAAGCTTAAGTGTTCGCACTACTGGAGCGCGCCAGAGCCCTTCTGGTAGTTGTCGATATCGAGCTGCGGAGTTGGCTGCAGATGCCCGGTTGCCGGATTCTCCACGGTTGGGTTGGAGAGGTCAACATCAGCGTCGTCCGCGGTTTCCACGTAAGGAAGATTGCCATTGAGCACCTCGCGCACGCGTGGCATATCGATGGAGTTGGTCCAGCGGCCAACAAGAATGGTGGCGAGAGCGTTGCCCGCAAAGTTGGTCAGCGCACGAGCCTCAGACATGAAGCGGTCGATACCAACGATGACACCCACGCCGTCGAGAAGCTCAGGGCGGTGGGACTGCAGACCCGCAGCCAGCGTAGCCAGGCCAGCACCGGAGACGCCCGCGGCGCCCTTGGAAGCGATGATCATGAAGACCAGCAGGCCGATCTGCTCACCGAGCTGCATTGGCATATTCATGGAGTCAGAGATGAAGATGGACGCCATGGTCAGGTAGATAGCGGTGCCGTCCAGGTTGAAGGAGTAGCCCGTCGGAACGACGATGCCCACGGTTGGCTTGGCGACGCCCAGGTGCTCCATCTTGCGCATGAGGTTCGGCAGAGCAGACTCAGAGGACGAGGTCGCGACGATGAGAAGGAACTCACGCCCCAGGTACTTACACAGCTTCCACATGCTGATGCCACCGAGCAGGCGGGCAATTAGGCCGAGAACACCGAAAACGAAGAGGAAGCAGGTGATATAGAAGGCCAGCATGAGCACTGCCAGAGACTTGACTGCCTCGAAGCCCGTGGCGCCGACGACGCCAGCGATAGCGCCGAATGCACCAATCGGGGCAACCCAGAGGATCATGGTCAGGATCTTGAAGGTGACCTTCTGCAGGTTGGCCACGAAAGCCAGGATCGGCTCACCGGCCTTGCCCATTGACTGAACGGCGAAGCCGAAGAGCAGAGCAACAAAGAGAACCTGGAGGACGGAACCGGAGGTGAACGCCGAGAACAGGGTGTCCGGAACGATGGACTGCACGAAACCGGAAAGGCCGTGAGCGCCTTCCTCGGCCTGCTTGACGTACTTGTCAGCTTCGCCCGCGGTGGCCTGGATGTTTAGGCCCGCGCCTGGCTCGATGAAGTTGCCAACGATGAGGCCGACTGCGAGAGCGAACGTAGACATCGTGATGAAGTAGATGAGGGCAATGCCGCCGGCCTTGCCCACCGAGGCAGCAGCGCGAACGGATCCAATGCCAAGGACAATGGTGCAGAAAATGACCGGAGCGATGATCATCTTGACGAGGCTGACAAACATCGTGCCGACGATCTTCATGTTCGACGCAGAATCAGGCGCGATCAGGCCGAAGGCAATACCTCCGAGAACGGCAATGATAACCGCGATGTAGAGCCAGTGGGTGCGGTCCTTCTTCGGAGCCTTGGACTCCGCAATCTTTGGACCTTGTGGTGAGAGGGTGGACATGGACACTCCCTTCAGGGGGAACTAGAAACCTGCACTGAGAGTTGCTCGACAACTTTGCCCAACAAAGTGCTACGGCTCACTCAGCATTCTTAATGTAGGCGATATTAAACCGCACCTATTGGGATCTAGAAATTGGACCTGCGCTGGGGGTATACGAAAAATAACCCCGGGCCATAGCCGGGGTTAATAGCCAGTCCCCCAAGTCCAGAAAAATGGGAGAATCGGACTTTTCAGAATGAGGGTAAGCAGGAGCGCTGTCTACCCCTTGCCCCTGCCTAGTACAGGGCGCTGGCGAGTTGGGTGCGCGCCTTAAGTACACGCGGGTCCGAAGACTCGAAGAGTCCAAACAGCTCCAGCAGACGGTCCTTGAGTGTTTGCTTCTCGTCACCCGCGGTACGTTTCATACCCTCAATCAGGCGGTCAAACGCCTTTTCGGGAGTGCCGGCGACTACCTCGGCGTCGGCTGCATCGAGCTGCTTGGCGACGTCCTGCGGTTCCGCGTCCGCTGCCGCCACTGGATCCTCACTGCGATTGGCAGGGTCGAGGCGTTTGAGCAGCACCGTGGTGTTGCGCGCCTGTTTGATCTCCACGTTGTCGGGTTCAGAAGCCAGGATTTCGTCATACTGTGCGATAGCGGCGTCGAAGTCGCCGCGATTCATGGCTTCCTCAGCGACGTGCAGGCGGGAATCCGGCGCCTCAGATTCCTCTTGTGCTTCCCCACCGCTTAAGCCGCGCAGCTGCGGACCGAGTTTCTCAACGAGGGTCCCAGTCCACTGCTCAAGGGCATCCTTGGGCTGAGCTCCCTCAAAGTTGGTGACGGGCTGGCCTGCAGCGATGGCGACGGTGGTCGGCAGGTTCTGGACACCGAAGACCTGAGCCACCTGGGGCACCACGTCGGCGTTGATGTAGCCGACGATGAAGCTTAAGTTACCGGCCTCCGCCAGGGACTTGAGATCAGCTTTGAGCTGCTCGGAAGCAGGTGAGCGCGGGGAACCGATGAGTGCAATGACAGGCACCTCAGCGGAGCGGCGGATTAATTCTGCTTCGAAGTTCTCCTCGGTGACCTCGAAGAAAGCCGCGATGCCTGCGGGGGCATCGTTAGGCGCTTCTGCCTTCTTCTTCAAGGCGCCCAGGTCGAGGGCACCGCCAACGTAAGGTCCGGTCACTTCTTTTCCTCCAGACGACGATTAACAGAGTCTACTTTTTGTGTGAGCTGCCCGGTCACGCCTTCGCGGATATCGGCCTTGATGACCAAGGACGTACGGGGAGAAACCTGGCGCACGGCGTCGGTTGCCTCCTTGATGACCGCGAAGACCTCGTCCCATTCTCCCTCCACGAGGGTGAACATGGCATTTGTTTCATTGGGGAGCCCGGAAGCGCGAACGACGCGCACTGCCTCGGCTACGGCCGCGGACATCTCTGCGGTTTCATCGCCAACGACGGTTGGCGCTACAGAAAATGCAACAATCATGCCCGCTATCCTACCTACGCTCCCAACAGTGCCGGTGCCAGTGCCTACGGTCCTCTTCCCTACCACCGGTATCGCGAGGCCAGGCCACGATATGAGCCACGCGTGGCGGGATGTTTTGATTACATCCCGGACAGATATAAAACTTCGTGGCGGCGGCGCTGCCAATGTGGCGCATAATGAAAGGTTCGCCGTGGGTCCATTTAGGGCCCTCGACTGTCTGGGAACCGAAGAAGGTGGATCCGTCCTTAGGAAGAGGACGCAGTTCAGGGCGATTACGGCGGTTGCGACGTGGCACTAGAACAACCGCAGTTCGTTCGATTCAATCCCGCGGAGGTCCTGGTAGTCCAGGATGACACAGCGGATACCGCGGTCTTCGGCGAGTGTGCGCGCCTGCGGCTTAATCTCTTGGGCGGCGAACACGCCCTGCACAGGAGCAAGAAGTTCATCGCGGTTGAGCAACTCAAGGTAGCGGGTGAGCTGTTCGACGCCGTCGATACCGCCGCGCCGCTTGACCTCGACGGCCACGAACTTGTTGTCTTGGTCCTTGGCCATGATGTCTACTGGGCCAATCGCGGTGGGATATTCGCGACGGACCAGCGAATAATTCTCACCGAGTGTGTCGATGTGCTCAGCAAGGAGCTCCTGCAGGTGAGCCTCGACTCCGTCTTTGACCAAGCCGGGGTCTTCGCCCAGCTCCACGGAGATGTCCTGATGAATCTCTGCGATTGTTATGCGCAGCTGCTCACCTTTGGGGTTTTCTACGAGCCACAGTTGCTCGCCGGTGTCCTCGCCGTCAATGTCGGTGATAGCGGACTCTTCGAGCGTGCAGGGTGGGGTCATCCAGTTGAGCGGCTTGTAGGCGCGGTCGTCGGCATGAATGGACACGGAGCCATCGGCCTTAACTAGCACAAGGCGGTCCGCCATGGGCAGGTGAGCATCCAAGCGGCCAACATAATCTACTGAGCAACGGGCGATGACTAAACGCATGCCCTCTACCATATAGGTTGGCTATTGTTCTTTAGCAAAGCGGGTCGCCCGCTGCCGAAGCTGGCGGTAATCCAGCCTCTCCTGACGCTTCGATGGGGCAGCCTCAATCCAAGCCGTAAGCCCCATGATGCCGTGCGAATCCGAGGCGATCTCATACTCCTGCCCGCCAAAGGAGAAATGCAGCACTGATTGCCCCTCAGACATGAAAGCAGCCTCGTCATCGTCCAATGGGCGCGTGCCAATTAGTTCGACGTCGAGGCGATTAAAGCGCAGGTCTGCTTGCAGTGAAACGGAGCGAAGCTTGAAGTATTCAACATACTCGCCGTTGTAGCGCATCACACCATGGCGCCAAGTGTGGGAATCCTTAGCCGGCAAGGAACGCAGCAGTACTGAGGTCCCGCGCTCACGCAGCATAAAGAAACGGCGTGCGGCGAGGAACAAACAGGCCAACACAATGAGCCCCACCGCAAGAAGGAACAAACCAATTACTGATGAATTCATATTCAGGTGCTCCTTACTGCTAGGCAACCGTAGCTGATGAATGAATTCTAACGCTTTAGTTGCACCAAATGCCACTAATCGCGCTAATGAATGGCGAGATCGAAAAAGCGCTCCATCTCCTCGTGTGGAGGAAATGGAGCGCTTCGAGAGCGGAAGGGCTTTGCTGCCCGTTACTCTCCTAGCCCTTGTTGGCGCGGCGCACAGCACGCTGTGCGGCTGCACCGCGGTTGTGGACGAGAGCTTCGTCAGACTTCTGGTCTTCGGAAGCCTGTGCCTCATCAACTTCGGTGGACCAGGTGGCCCAGTTGGCGAGGACAGTGATCTTGTCCCTGGACACGGAGAGGAAGCCACCCTGGACAGCGGCGACGAGGCGCTCGCCGTCCACTGGGTGGATGGTCACGACGCCGTTCTCGGCCAGCTGGCCGACCAATGGCTCGTGACCAGGAAGCACGCCGATCTCACCCTCGGTGGTCTCAGCCGTAACCAGCGTGGCCTGTCCAGACCACAGCATGCGCTCGACGGATACCAATTCAGCGGTGATGTCAGCCATGTGCCACTCCCTACTTCTCGGTGAGCTTCTTGTACGCAGCCTCGACGTCGTCCAAGCCACCCAGGCCGTTGAAGGCCTGCTCTGGGTAGTGATCGAACTCGCCGTTGCAGATGCGCTCGAAAGCGTCGATGGTCTCGGTCAGCGGGACGTAGGAGCCTGGCAGGCCGGTGAACTTCTCTGCGACGAAGAAGTTCTGGCCCAGGAAGCGCTCAATACGACGTGCACGCTGAACGGTGACCTTGTCCTCCTCAGACAGCTCGTCCATACCAAGGATGGCGATGATGTCCTGGAGTTCCTTGTTCTTCTGCAGGATGTGAATAACACGCTGTGCAACTTCGTAGTGGTGCTCGCCCACGATGGACGGCTCCAGAATACGAGAGGTAGAAGTCAGCGGGTTCACAGCCGGGTAAATACCCTTGGAAGCAATACCACGGTCCAACTCGGTGGTTGCATCGAGGTGGGCGAAGGTGGTGGCCGGAGCCGGGTCGGTGTAGTCATCCGCAGGAACGTAAACGGCCTGCAGAGAGGTAATCGACTTGCCCTTCGTGGAGGTAATGCGCTCCTGCAGGACACCCATCTCGTCAGCCAGGGTTGGCTGGTAGCCAACGGCGGAAGGCATACGGCCCAGCAGGGTCGAAACCTCAGAACCTGCCTGGGTGAAACGGAAGATGTTGTCGATGAACAGCAGCACGTCCTGGTTCTGCACATCGCGGAAGTACTCCGCCATGGTCAGGCCGGACAGAGCCACGCGCATACGGACTCCTGGCGGCTCATCCATCTGGCCGAACACGAGGGCGGTGTCCTGGAGAACGCCCATCTCTTCCATTTCGAGGAAGAGGTCGGTGCCCTCACGGGTACGCTCGCCGACGCCGGCGAAGACGGAAGTACCGGAGAACTCGCGTGCGATACGAGTAATCATCTCCTGGATAAGAACGGTCTTACCAACACCTGCACCGCCGAAGAGGCCGATCTTGCCGCCCTTCACGTACGGGGTCAGGAGGTCGATAACCTTAATACCGGTCTCCAGGATTTCGGTCTTGCCCTCGAGCTGGTCGAATGCTGGCGGCTCGCGGTGGATGCCCCACTGCTCGCCGTCGCGGCCCAGACCAGGCTGGTCGAGGCAGTCGCCCAGTGCGTTGAAGACGTGGCCCTTGACCACATCGCCGACTGGAACGGAGATTGGCTTGCCAGTATCGGTCACGGTAGCGCCGCGGACGAGGCCGTCGGTCGGTGCCATGGAAACGGTACGGACGAGGTTGTCACCGAGGTGCTGAGCGACCTCGAGGGTGACGGTCTTTGCAACAGCCTCGAGAGTAATCTCGACGGTCAGTGCGTTGTACAGTGCCGGCAGTCCGCCACGCGGGAACTCCACGTCGACGACCGGACCGATGACGCGCACCACACGGCCGGCAACAGCCGACGACTGTGTGTTCTGCTCTTGCAGAGCTGAAGTCATAATCTAGTCACTTTCTGCGCTTTCGGCGAGCGCACCAGCGCCACCGACGATCTCTGTAATTTCCTGGGTAATCTGTGCCTGACGAGCCTGGTTGGCCACGCGCGAGAGGTTCTTGACCAGCTCGGTAGCGTTGTCAGTAGCAGACTTCATTGCGGTACGGCGAGCGGCGGACTCGGAAGCGGAAGCCTCCAAGAACATCGCGAAGAGGATGCGAGAGACATACTGCGGGAGCAGACTCTCCATCAACGTGTCCGCATCCGGCTCGAACTCGTAATCAGGGGTGACCTGATCAGCGGGCTCGGCGTCGGAAAGCGCGGACTCGCCGAGGTGGAATTCCTCGTCCTCGATGACCGGAACCACTGGCAGCAACTGCTGGGCACGCGCGGTCTGAGTCAGCATGGACTCAAACTCGGTATACACAACGTGGACCTGGTCGAAGCCACGGATGGCCTCGCCCTCGGTGTTGATGCCTTCGCGGTACTTAGCGGTCCCCTTCGAACCTGCAATGAATCCGTCAATCATGTGACGACGGACATCGTGGGTGGTTTCCCAGGACGGATCCTGGGAGAAACCAGCCCAGCTGCCTGCAACGTCAGCTTCACGGAACTTGTAGAAGCCAACGCCTTTATTACCCGTGACGTAGCGGACGGTCTCGTAGCCCTGCTTCTTGAGCAGTGCTTCAAGCTCGGCTGCCTTCTTGAAGATGTTGTTGTTGTAGCCACCGCACATACCGCGGTCAGAAGAGACCACGAGAATAGCGGCGACCTTGCCATCTTCACGTTCACGAAGCATGGGGTGATCCAGCGAGCTGGCCGCTGCGAGCCTGTTCATAACATTCGCAAGCTCGTGTGCGTAAGGCAGTGATGCCTCAACCCTTGCCTGTGCCTTGGTAATGCGCGAGGTAGCAATGAGCTCCTGTGCCTTGGTGATCTTCTTGGTGGAATTAACGGACCTGATGCGGTCACGCAGTTCACGAAGATTAGCCATGGTGTTCGCTCCTCCCTTCTTTTATCTAGACGGTTGATTCTTAGAGCTGTGCGGACTCTAGTTAGCCGTCTTGCGGGAGACGTTGAGCTCGGTCTTCTTCACCTCAGCCGCGTCGAGCGGCTCAACCGGTGCCTCGGAGCCAATGTTGTGGCCCTCGGAGGTACGGAAGGTTGGGGTGAATTCCTTTGCAGCCTTAACGAGCGCATCCTTGGACTCGTCGGACAGAGCCTGGCCACCAGCGATCTGCTCGAACACCTGTGGGGTGTTGGAGTGCAGGTACTCGTGAACTTCAGCTTCGAAGCGACGTACATCCTCGACGGGAACGACGTCGAAGATGCCCTGGTCTGCCAAGTAGATGGAAACCATCTGGAACTCGACAGGCTGCGGGGAGGACTCTGCCTGCTTGAGCAGCTCGACCAGACGCTCACCGCGCTCGAGCTGTGCCTTGGAGGCCGGGTCGAGGTCGGAAGCGAAGGCAGCGAATGCCTGCAGGTCACGGTAAGCAGCAAGCTCAAGACGCAGGTTACCGGCGACCTTCTTCATGCCCTTGGTCTGCGCAGCGCCACCCACACGGGAGACGGACACACCGACGTTAATTGCCGGACGGACGCCCTGGTTGAACAGGTCGGACTCCAGGAAGACCTGGCCGTCGGTAATGGAAATAACGTTGGTCGGGATGAATGCGGAAACGTCGTTTGCCTTGGTCTCGATGATCGGCAGTGCGGTCATAGAACCTGCGCCCATGTCGTCGGAGAGCTTTGCAGCACGCTCCAGCAGACGGGAGTGGAGGTAGAAAACGTCGCCCGGGTATGCCTCGCGGCCCGGCGGACGGCGCAGCAGAAGGGAAATCGCACGGTAGGCCTCAGCCTGCTTGGTGAGATCATCGTAAATAACCAGGACGTGGTTGCCCTGGTACATCCAGTGCTGACCCAGGGCCGCACCGGAGAACGGGGCGAGCCACTTGAAGCCGGCAGCGTCGGAAGCCGGAGCAGCCACGATGGTGGTGTACTCCAGTGCGCCGTGCTGCTCCAGGGTGTGGCGGACTCCAGCAATGGTGGAGCCCTTCTGGCCGATAGCGACGTAGATACAACGTACCTGCTTATCCTTGTCGCCAGACTCCCAATTAGCCTTCTGGTTCAGGATGGTGTCGATGCAGACTGCGGTCTTACCAGTCTTACGGTCACCAATGACCAACTGACGCTGACCACGACCAATCGGGGTCATTGCGTCAATAGCCTTGATGCCGGTCTGCATCGGCTCTTCAACCGGCTGACGCTGCAGCACGGACGGTGCCTGCAACTCGAGGACGCGGTCCTCTTCAGCGGCGATTGGGCCCAGGCCGTCGATCGGCTGGCCCAGTGGGTTGATAACGCGGCCGAGGAATTCCTCGCCCACGGGGATGGAAAGGACTTCGCCAGTCCTCTTGACCTCGTCGCCCTCGGTGAGGGACTCGAAGTTGCCCAGGACAACGACACCGATGGAGTTGGTGTCGAGGTTCTGTGCGACGCCGATAACGCCGCCTGGGAACTCGAGCAGCTCATTCGCCATAACGGATGGCAGGCCCGAAACCTGCGCAATACCGTCAGCTGCCGAAATGACCACGCCGACCTCCTCACGGG
>OJMC01000025.1_pt1 | contig 51177 bp, 42 predicted proteins | sample 1596731 | NCBI WGS metagenome assembly OJMC01 (sample SAMEA3904698, study PRJEB24821) | metagenome | biome: Builtin; feature: hospital; material: surface | place: USA | collected 2013-08-19
CTCCTAGCCCAAAAAGCTACTGGACTCCGTGTCCAAAAAGCCCATGGACATAACAGACTTGAGCTAAGTCGGCTTTAGCTAACTAGCCAATCTCACGCTTGAGGCGGCGACGCTCACGATCAGACAGGCCGCCCCAGATTCCGAAGCGCTCGTCATGCTCAAGGGCATACTCGAGGCACTCATCACGCACCGCGCAGGCCTGGCAGATGCGCTTAGCCTCACGGGTGGAGCCTCCTTTTTCTGGAAAGAAGGCTTCAGGATCGGTCTGCGCGCACAGTGCCTGGTCTTGCCACTCCTGCTCGACGGCGCCAAAAAGCTCGTCAAGCGACATCTCTGCGGCAGCACCGCCACGGAGAATAGCGCCATTATTCGAGTTTTTCTCCACGCTACTTCCTTTCTCCGAGGTTGGGTTGTTCTTACTTAGTGGCACCGACTGTACACCAGGACCAACAAAGCCAGTCCGGCACCGCCGATGCGTTTGATTACACTGATGTTATTTCACACCGGATCACTAAATATCGTCAACCTGACCAGAGTCCATTTTGCCCAAATTCGCCAAAAACGCAGCACACGATCCTCAACTTTCACATCCGCCACACAGATCCCCCCATGGGGGTAAGGTGTGGGGGTACTACATATAGTGGTGCCTCATGATCCTGTAAACAATTCCCAGGTTTGATCGGCGTGTCGCCACCACTCTGAATTTTCTAGTGGATCTCAAAAAACACTTTGGCCACTTTGATCCCATGTAGCACCCAGCGGTTACGCAAGCCCATAAAAATATCCCCCACCAGTGTCAATAGAGACAATGGTGAGGGAAACCCTCCAGCTCGAGCTTTAGGCGTCTGAGCTAAAGCGCACGCCCGCGTCAGGAATCTGCACGCCCGGGAAGACGCGCATGCCGCCCTTGAGCTCACAGCGCGCACCAATCACAGCGCCTTCGCCTATAACGCAGTTATCAATGTGCGCATTCGCCCCGATGTGAGCACCAGAGGCGATAATCGAATTGCTGATTACTACGCCAGGTTCGATTGTCACGCCGTCAAAGACCACTGTGCCGTCCAAACGCGAACCGGCCCCCACCTCAGAGCCACGGCCCACTGCCGTACCCGAAAGCAGCAGGACGCCGCCAGCAATACCCGCGGAATCATCCACCACGGATTCACCCGTGCGGCCCTCCAGCAACGGCGAGTGCGCAATACCACGCACCAAGTCCGAGGAACCGCGTACAAAGTCATCCGGGCGGCCCATATCGCGCCAGTAGGAGTTGTCCACGTGGCCCACTACCAAGCGGCCTTCCTCCAGCAGATTAGGGAAGGTCTCACGCTCGACCGAAACCACACGGTCAGCCGGAATGCTCTCGATAACTTCGCGCTTGAAGATGTAGCAACCAGCGTTGATCTGGTTGGTTGGTGGATCCTCGGTCTTCTCCAGGAACGCCGTCACGCGGCCATTGCTGTCCGTCGGCACGCAGCCAAACGCACGCGGATCCGCCACGTTGAGCAGGTGCATTGTCACGTCGGCGTTCTTCTCATGGTGAGTCTGCAGGATGCCGTTGAGGTCCATGCCGGAGAGCACGTCACCGTTGAAGACCATCACCGTGTCGTGGCGCAGCTTGTCATACACGTTGCGAATGCCACCACCGGTTCCCAGCGCGGTCTCTTCCACCACGTACTCGATCTCTAGACCCAAGTCAGAGCCGTCACCGAAGTACTCCTCAAAAACCTCCGCTTTAAAGGAAGTCGACATCACCACGTGGTCGATGCCAGCAGCCTTAATACGTGCCAGCAAGTGCTGCAAGAACGGGTAATTTGCAGTCGGCAGCATCGGCTTTGGAGTACCGATGGTCAGCGGACGCAAACGCGTGCCGCGGCCGCCTACAAGGATGACGGCGTCGGCGGAGGCACCCCATTGGGTAGCTGCTTCAGTCATAACGAGGATTCCTTATTCGAATTAATCGACGTGTTATATCGGCAGATGTTGTATCGGGCTAAGTTTATAAGGCAAAAGGCGTGAGTATTAACTACGGCACGCAAGTGCCGTAACCGCATAGGCACGCAGCGTCAGGCCAGCTCTTAACACGAGCCGAATTGGCGCTTGCCACCAGTGAGGGTGACGGTCGGCCTGGAAGCGATACGCAGAATCATGGTGGGCGTGTAACATCGCGCCGGCGTGAGCCTGCGTCGAGTGGCCCTTAGCGTGGGTAATTATGGCATCTGGGCAGAAGACGTTGTTCCAGCCAGCGCGGCTAAAACGGTCACCCAGGTCGACGTCCTCCATGTACATGAAATAGCGCTCGTCAAAGCCGCCAATCTGTTCAAAAGCTTCCCAGCGCACCAGGAGGCAGGAGCCTGATAGCCAGCCAGCTACACGCTCTACTGACATGTCTTTATCATCTCGGTACGCGCGGGACCATGGGTTGCCCGGCCAGATTGAGCCAAAGAGGGCGTGTCCAATCCCGGTCACCAGCGTCGGCACAGCACGAGCTGAAGGATAGTTGGACCCGTCCGGCTCTACGATGCGCGGGCCCACAGCCGCGGCCTGTGGGTTGCGGCGCGCGCACTCGAGCATGGTGTCCAGAGCCCCTGGCGTGAAGGTGACATCTGGGTTGCTAATGAGGAAGAACTCATCGTCGACCTCCCCCAAAGCACCGCTCTTGATGAGGCGTGCTCCCGCGTTCATTCCGCCGCCGTAGCCGATGTTTCCACCCGTGTCTAAAAACACAACGTTGGCGTGGCTTTCCGCGGCCGCCTGCGGGACCCCATCGGTGGAGCCGTTATCGGCTAAGACCACCGTGGTGGGTTGCTGGGTGGCATTCTCCAGCGAATCGAGGAAATCCCCAAGGTAGTGGCCCGGCGAATAGGTCACCGTCACCACTGCAAGGGGAGCGTTATTTTCTGTGTTCACGATGGTCCATAGCGTACCCATACTTGACGGGAGGATGCTGCCAAGACACTGCGAGCTAGAAGAAAATCATACGCAGATCACGATTTCGCGCTTACCTCGCCTAAACTGTCACAAGACTAAAATAAATTAGGCATCGGAATCACCACCGATACCTACAGGTGAAGAACTCCAAAATAGAAAGTCCTCCCACTGTGTCACTTGAGAAAAGATCGGACAAGCAGCGCCGCGCTCGTGCCATCCAGCCCGCGCCATCTTCGGCGTCGAACGTCAAGCAGCAGGGTTCCAAGCCGTTAAAGGCGATCCTTACTTTCTTGTCGGCCGCGATTCTTGTCTTCTCTGGCGTGGGTTATGCCACCGTGGGCCGCGTGGGCGACGGAGTGGCCTCAGTGGGAAATTTGGCGCTCGGCAACCAGGGCGGTTTCAAAGCTAACACCCAGGACGGCGCAGTGGACATCCTCTTGGTGGGCAAGGATTCGCGTACCGATGCACAGGGCAATCCCCTCTCTGAAAAGGAACTGGCGGATCTGCACGCAGGTGTCGCTGAGGGCGAGGAGAACACAGACACCATCATGATCATCCGTATTCCGGATGATGGCTCACGCGCAACCGCGGTGTCCATTCCCCGCGATACCTACGTCGACGACGGCGAGTACGGCAACACCAAGATCAACGCGGTCTTCGCAGCGCACAAGGCAGATAAACTCAAGGAACTCGAAGAGGAGAATGCGGTAGCGGAGGCCCAAGGCGATAAGAAGCCGTACTCCGACAAGGAGATTGAGCAGAAGGGCGTCGAGGCCGGCCGCCAGGGACTTATCGATATGGTCCGTTCCCTTACGGACATCGATATCGATCACTATGCAGAGGTCGGACTCTTGGGCTTTGTGCTGCTTACCGACGCCGTCGATGGCGTCGACGTGTGCTTGAACAACGACGTCAAGGACGAGATGTCCGGCGCCGACTTCCAGAAGGGAAGGCAGACTCTCCATGGCGCCCAAGGCCTGTCCTTCGTCCGCCAGCGCTACGGGCTGCCACGCGGCGACCTCGACCGTATTGTTCGCCAGCAGGCCTACATGGCTTCGTTAGTCTCGAAGGTGCTGTCCTCAGGAACCCTGGCTAATCCGAATAAACTCTCTAAGATCACCGAGGCGATTGAACGTTCCGTCGTCATCGATGAGGGCTGGGACGTCATGGGCTTAGTCACCCAGCTGTCTGGCCTGGCCGGCGGAAATGTCACCTTCACCACCATTCCAGTGACCTCCATCGACGGTGTCGGCGACTATGGCGAGTCCGTGGTGACCATCGATAAGGCTGAAGTCCACAAGTTCATGGATGACCTCGCAAGAACTGCGGAACAGGATGAAGCAGCCGCGGCGTCGGCAAGCGCTGAAGAAGGCTCCAACCCTTCGGAGCAGCCAGTCGCGGATGGCATCGAGCTTAACGTTCTCAACGCGGGCTCCATTGACGGTCTCGCGTCAGGCATCGGCAAGTGGCTCACCGGCGTGGGCTACACGGTCGAACGCACGAGCAACGCCGAGCCAGGCTTGTACGCGCAGTCGCAGATTGTCGCCGCCGACGAGAATGACCAGCGCGCCAAGGACCTCGCGGAGCAGCTCGGTGGCCTGCCCGTGACCTCGAACCCTTCCTTGGATGAAAACACCTTCGTGGTCGTTGCATACGACGACTACACCGGCCCATCCGATGAGGCCGCCCAAGCCGCTGAACCGGCTGAATCCGCTGCCAGCGACCAGGTAGGAACCCCAGGCAGTGACCTCGGAACGGCTATGGTTTCGCCGGAGATCGACGCCGGTGGCGACGGCCCGCGCTGCGTGAACTAAACGCCACACAAACTAAGTAATTCTCAAGCCGGGGCCTAGGGCCATCGCGCGAAAGCACTCCCTGCCACGCTAAGGCTAAGTCACCTACGATGGTCGGACATGGATATGCTTCAGCACCTACTTTCCGCAGATGCCGCAGCGCCGCGCCTGACTTTCTACAACGAAGCCACCGGCGCGCGCATGGATTTTTCCGCGCAGACCTTGGATAACTGGGTTTCCAAGATTGCCAACATGCTCTTAGAAGAGCTTGAGCTCGATTCCGATTCCCTCATTTTCTTCGACCTCCCTGTTTCCTGGCAGCCCGCGGTTATCGCTTTGGGCGCCCTTGCTGCCGGCGTCGACACAGCGTTCACGCGCGCTGAGCTAGACGGCGCAAGCCCCGATGTTATTTTTGCCGCGCCCGAGGGCTTTGCAGAGTTGACTGAGGAATTCACAGGCGCCGATGTTGTGCTCGTTACCGATGATCCATTCGGGCGCGGCGTCATCGAATCTGGCGGCGAATTGCCCGCTGGCGCCATCGACTTTGGGCCCACCGTGCGTTTCTACGGCGATCAGTTCTATGGCCCCACCACCGCTTTGCCGGAGCTTTATTCGGCCGCCGGCCCTGCCCAACGCGTGATGTCCGCGGGGTGGAAGGACAAGGATTCCTTTAAGAAGTTGATTCTCGAACCGCTCGCATGTGGAGGCTCCGCCGTTATTGTCGCCGGCATGTGCACTGCCGAGCGTTTAGAAGAAATCGCCGCCAACGAGAAGGTGGATCTGCGTCTTTAGCTGGCACGAACGCCATCGGCGGTGTTAATTCCCAGAAACTCCTGGAGGCGCGTGCCCACGGCATGGATTTCCGCGGCGGCAAAGTGCCCGCTACGCCAAGCCGCATGCAGGGGCACACCGCCTAGCATCTCCTCCTTGTTGCAGATGCGCAGGCCTACCGCGCCGTGGTCCTGCAGAGCACTGGAGATGGCGATTGCACGCCCGGCTCGCGCGAGGGCGATGAGCGTAACGGTGTCCTCGCACTCGACGACGTCGCCAAGCACAGCGTGGCTGCGCCCTACGAAGGCATCGAAGAGCCCGCGCGAGACGCTGCGCCGGCCTGACATGGCGAGACGATGAGTGACCAAGTCCTCCACATCAATGCTGTCTTGGCCTGCTAGAGGGTGCTCCTCGTTTACCCAAGCTCGGATAGTGGCCTCCCCCAGCGGAACGGAATCGAGCCCCTCCTTTACTGGAATTGGCGTCACCACCACATCCGCGGTGGTATCTAGCGCTTGGTACACCTCGTAGTGCTCGACCGCCAGTGTGGTCAGAAGCGGAATTGCCCCGCGCGCATCAGCGATGAAAGGCGCCAAAATCGTCGAGATGGTCGTCGGCGTTGCGGCCACCTGCAAGGCTCGCATTTCGCCGCGTTGCAGCGCTGAAACCGCCTGCGTAGCCCTGTTATTATCTGCCACCAATTGCTGGCACACAGGAATCAATGCCTTGCCCGCCTCGTTGAGACGCAGCACCCCAGCTGCGCGTTCGAAAAGCTCGAGCCCCAGCTCCTCCTCAAAGCGCCGCAGCTGGCGGCTTAGCGCCGGCTGGGTGATGCTCAATTGCTCTGCCGCGGTAGTCACGGAACCGGTGCGCGCGAGCGCCAAGAAATATTTCGCCCTCGTGTAGTCCATAAAGCTTCATTTAACACGAGCTATTACCAATGGGCATGGATTTCAAAATCCTTAGACATTAGACAACATGATCAAAAGTCCCTCACAATAAGGTGAAAATATTGCACCAATCACAGAAGAAGGATTGTTTAAAAACTATGACTCGTCGCCATGTTGGCACCGCCATCGCTGAATCCCTCGCAGCGCACAACGTCAAGCGCGCATACCTCGTCCCAGGCGAAAGCTTCCTGCCAGTGCTTGATGGACTCTATGACAGCCCCATCGAAGCCATCGTTACCCGCCAGGAAGGCGGCGCTTCCTACATGGCAGAGGCACACGGCAAGGCGACCGGTGAGCCGGGCGTCGCAATGGTCACCCGCGGCCCAGGTGCTTCCAATGCCTTCGTTGGTATCCACACCGCCTGGCAGGATTCCACCCCGCTGGTCCTCTTCGTGGGCCTTATCCCCTTCCCCGACCGTGACCGTGAGTCTTTCCAGGAGTTCGACCCAAAGGCTTGGTTTGGCACCCAGACCAAGCAGGTCTTCATCCTCGATGACCCATCCCGTGCTTCCCACGTGGTGGCCGAGGCGTTCTTCCAGGCCAAGCAGGGCCGCCCAGGCCCAGTAGTGGTGGGCCTGCCGGAGGACATTCTCCACTTGGACTTCGACGGGGAGATTGTCCAGCCAATCAACGTGACAGACGGCGCGGTATCCCCTAGCGATATCACCGCGCTTTCCGAGGCCCTACGCTGCGCCGAGCGCCCACTCATCTTCGCCGGCGGCCCACGCTGGACCCCAGAGTCCGCACGCCAAATCACCGAGTTTGCAGAGACCAACCAGATTCCGGTGGTCCACGATTTCCGCGCCAGCGACCGCGTCCCTTTTTCTTCCCCGGCCAACGCCGGCTGGCTGGGCTACGGCCGTGATGAGAAGGCAGCTGCGCTGCTCCAGGATTCCGACCTCGTACTCGCCGTTGGAGCAGTGCTTGGCGACGTCTCGACTGACGGCTACAAGCTGCGTCAAGGCGCAAATGACCGCAACTTCTTCATCAACATCGATTCCAGCCTGCGTGGCAACTCCGCAGCCGTCACCCGCCACATCCTGGCCAGCCCGGTAGCCTTCGCCGAAGCGCTGTCTGAGATCGATGCGGGCGAGGTCTCTGCTGCCCAGCAGCAGTGGTTCGCGGATGCGCACGCGGCGCAGGTGGCTTTCTCAACGGTTCAGGACGAAGCCGACTGGCGCCCGGCTCCTGAAGGAACCGCACACATCGAATCACTCATGCGCGCCATTCAAGAGCAGGCCCCAGAGGATTCCATCTACACCTTCGGCGCCGGCAACCACTGCATCTGGGCGCAGCAGTTTATGCACACCAACGTCTACCCCTCCCAGTTCAGCGTGCGCAATGGCTCGATGGGCTACTCCGTTCCAGGTGCAGTCTCCACCAAGCTGGAGTTTCCTGAGCGCACCGTCATCGCCATTGCTGGCGACGGCGAGTACCTGATGAACGGCCAAGAGCTGGCTACCGCCCTGCAGTATGGCGCTCCTTATCTGACCGTCGTGCTGTCCAACGGTGAGTTCGGCACCATCCGCGATCACCAAAAGAACCACTTCCCTGATCGCGTTTCCGGCACCCAGCTTTCCAACCCGGATTTCGCCGCCGTCGCCCGTGGCTTCGGCGCACACGGCGAGCTTGTCACTTCCGACGCCGAGGCAGCACCTGCCGTCGAGCGCGCACTGCAGGCTATGCGCGAGAAGCAGATTCCAGCAGTCATCAACGTGATTGTGGATCAAGCTCTGTCGCTGCCTGACAACGACTAGACCTGTCCCCAAACAAAGGATTTTCAATGAGCAATACCGTTGCTACCACTGTTGAGCGTGCGGAGGCCAAACCTGCTGGCTCAACCATGAATTGGGTCATCACCCTGTTCGGCACTGCCGTCGGCGCAGGAATTTTGTTCCTCCCACTTAACGCTGGTGGATTTGGCTTCTGGCCACTGGTCTTTGCCACGGTCTTCATCCTGCCACTGGTCTATTTCTCGCACCGCACCTATGTCCGAATAGTCAGTGGCGCGCCCATCCGTGACCACGGCAAGGACGTCCTGGAACTGGCCACGCAATATTTAGGCCGCCCTTCCGGCATCGTTATCGCCATTTTGTACTGGCTCGCTATCTTTCCCACAGTGCTGATTTACGGCATCAGCATCACCAACTCGGTCGATAGCTTCATCGTCAACCAACTGGGTGGACCTTCCATCAACCGGTGGGTACTCGCCATCCTCTGCGTGGGCATTATGACCGGCGCGTTCGCGGTGGGCCGCAAACCCATGATTTGGCTGGCCCAGGTGCTGGTGTATCCGCTCATCTTCGCTTTGGCGGCAACGTCCATCTACCTCATCCCACGCTGGGATTTTCAGAGCTTCCTGCACTACGACAACGGGGAAGGCGACTTTGGAATCCTCAAGGGAATCCTGCTGATTCTGCCGGTGCTTGTATTTTCCTTTTCCCACATGGCGGCGCTGTCTCAGTTCGCACTAGACATGCAGCCGGCCTATGGCGAGAAGACCGCCAAGCGCGTTGACCGCACGGAGATACTTACCGCCATCTTGCTAGTGGTCTTTACCATGTTCTTCGTTTGGTCATGCGTCCTGGCTTTGGGGGCCGATGGAATGAACGAGGCGCTGGAACAAAACATTCCGGTACTGTCCTACTTCGCTAACGTCACCGGCACCCCGTTCATGGCCTACATGGCACCCGTTGTGGTCATGTGCGCCATCATCTCCTCCTACTTCGGCCACATGCTGGGCACCGAGGAAGGCACAGAGTACCTGCTGCGCCTAGCAGCGCCAAAGCTGGCGGAGCGAATCTCGCACCGCAGCCTGCTCAACATCGTCTATCTCATCACCTTCGTTGGCACTACCCTGGTGGCGGTCTATAACCCATCCATCGTGTCGATGATTTCGGTCGTCGGTGGCATCTTCGTGGCTTTCCTCGTTTACCTGGTCCCGGTCTACATGTTCAAGAAGCTCGACGCTTATTCCAAGTTCAAAAATGACCCGTGGAACTACTTCGTATTTGGCATGGGAATCGTCATCATGGCGGTTACCGTGTGGAACATGTTCTAAGTCTTATCAATCACTTCTTAAAAGTCGCTTTAAAGTAAGGAGTTTTAAAACCATATGCTTCGCCCTGATCTCAACAAGTTCCCTGATTACAAGCCCGGCAAGTCCGACGGCGACAAGCTGAAGCTCTCCTCCAACGAAATCCCTAACCCGCCGCTTCCCTCCATACTCGAGGCAATGACGCGGGCGGCAGCGGAGACCAACCGCTACCAGATCAATGGCTGCCCAGAACTGACCACCGAGCTTTCTAAGTACCTAGGCGTTCCTGAAGATCACCTCGCCATCGCGGCGGGCGCCTCGGCCATCGTTCAGCAGGCCATCGGAATGTCCTGCCACACTGGTGACGAAGTAATCTTTCCGTGGCGCAGCTTCGAGGCTTACCCGCTCTACGTGCGCATGGCCGGCGCGGAACCAGTGATGACTCCGCTCACCGAGGACGACCGCTTGGGCTTGGATGCCGTGATCGAGGCCATCACGGACAAGACCCGCGCCATCATCCTCTGCAACCCAAATAACCCAACCGGCACCACCATCACCAAGGGCGAGTTCCGCGACTTCATGGAGCAGGTTCCGAAGGACATCGTGGTTATCCTCGATGAGGCTTACTGGGAGTACAACGACGCGGAGGATACCCCGAACTCTGCCGAGGAGATTTTCAACTACCCGAACCTGGTGGGCGCCCGCACCTTCTCCAAGGCCTTCGGCCTTGCCGGTGCACGCGTGGGTTACGGAATCGCCTCCCCGGAGCTCATCCACGGCCTCAAGCTAATGACCATGCCGCTGACGGTTACCTACATGGCAGAAAAGGCTGCCATCGCAGCGCTTAACTCGGCAGAGGAGCTGCTTGCCCGCGTCAAAGAGACCAAGGTGCAGCGCGAGCGCGTAGCTGAGGCAATTGGCGCGCGCCCTTCCAAGGGCAACTTCGTTTGGATTCCACGCGGCGACGCCGAAGAGGTTGAACGCAAGCTTTCCGACGAAGGCGTCATCATCCGCCGCTACCTGGATGAGGGCGTACGCGTTTCCATTACCACCGAGGAAGAAACAAACATCTTCTTGGCCGCCTGGGAGCGTGCGGGTATTCGCCCATACGGCGAATAATCGCCTTCTATCCCATCGCCCTTTCCCTACTTAGACGGCGGTTGCTCACCTGGAACCGCCGGCAGGAAATCTGCCAATAACGCCGCCAAACCCGTTTGAAACGGATCTTCCGCAAACGGGTTGGCGGCTTTGTGCTCTTTAATTGCCGCAGCCGAAAGTTTTTCCAGCCATGCAGCACGGGCGCTGCGCAGATACGGTACTTCTACATCACCGTCTTCGGGAATCTCGAAGATTTCTTGGGGAGCATTGGCATCGAAGGCAGAGCCGTAGATGAAGGACTCCAGCATGATGATCCGCGGCAGAATCTGCGCGGATTCGACGCCGGCAAAGGCCAGTACCTCAGCTAATTTTTCGTACATTTTCACTGCCCGTGGAGCGCCTGACACGGGGGTAGAAGCAATGACCTCCACCAGCGGATAATGCCGCGCGAATACATCGCGGTAGGAACGCGCCCAGACCTCTAATGCGTAACGCACGCTCACCTCGCCCGCTAAGGCGGCGTCGAGAAGCGATGCGTCTACCTGTGCCATCACCGCGTCCTCCACGAGGATAAGCAGCTCGTGCTTGTTCTCAACGTGGTTGTACAGCGCACTCGGCCCCACCCCCATTTCGCGAGCGATTCGGGCCATAGTGAGCTTCTCGTACCCCTGTTTGTCAATAGTTTTTAGGGCAGCCTCAGCAATTTTTTCACGAGTTACCAGCGCCTTTGACGGTCGACCTTTGGCACGCGAAAAATTCATGACTCTTACCCCTATCCAGACTCACACTGAGTCCTGTACAGTGACACGCAACACAAAATGAATGCTGTTCATTTTGCGCTTTTCTTTCATCAAATCTTCCCACAGTCGAGCACGTCTAGGCGCGCGATTCAACGGGAAGGCCATACTCAGGAGTGAAACACCATGTCATCTCTTTTCAGCAATGACTCCAACACCAACCCCGTCATCGAGCGCGATGTCGTCGTCATCGGCGCAGGTCCAGCAGGCCTCATGGCGGCCCGCACCCTGAAGAAGAAGGGTCTGTCCGTCGCAGTCCTCGAGGCACGTGACCGCGTCGGCGGCCGTACGTGGAACGGCAAGGTCAAGGACGCCGAGGGCGTAGAGCACTTCGTCGAGCTGGGCGGCCAGTGGATCTCCCCAGACCAGACCCGCCTCATCGCGCTCGTTGATGAACTAGGACTCGAGACCTTCCAGCGCTACCGCGAGGGCAAGTCCATCTACGTTGCCCCAGACGGCACCCGCCACGAGTATGAGGGCACCGTCTTCCCTGCTTCCGAGAAGACCATCGCAGAGATGGACCGCCTCATCAAGATCATGGACGACCTCGCAGCAGAGATGGACCCGGCGCGCCCATGGGCCCACCCGCGTGCGAAGGAGCTGGACTCCATCTCCTTCCGCACGTGGCTCGAGGGGCTGTCTGACGACGCCGAGGCAATCGACAACGTCTCCATCTACGTAGCATCCGGCATGCTGACCAAGCCTTCCTATGCTTTCTCCACCCTGCAGGCAGTGCTCATGGCATCCTCCGCAGGGTCCTTCTCTAACCTGGTGGATGAGGACTTCATCCTCGACCGCCGCGTGGTCGGCGGCATGCAGACCGTCTCCCTGACTCTGGCCAAGGAGCTCGGCGAGGACGTTTACCTCGGTACCCCGGTTCGCGAACTGCACTGGGCTGAGGTTGACCCAACCACTGCTGATGACCTCAACAAGATCGCAGCCGACGTTCGCAACGGCGTGCCGAACAACGGCGCTGCTGGCCAGGTGACCGCCTACTCCGAGAAAGTCACCGTCAAGGCCCGCTACGCAGTCCTGGCAGTTCCGCCAAACCTGTACAGCCGCATCTCCTTCGTACCGCCGCTGCCACGTGACCAGCAGATCGTGCACCAGCACATCTCCATGGGCTTGGTCATCAAGGTCCACGCCATCTACGACAAGCCTTTCTGGCGCGAAGAGGGCCTTTCCGGCACCGGCTTCGGCGGCGGCCGTTTGGTTCAGGAGGTCTACGACAACACCAACTACGGCAAGAACTTTGCTGCCTCCGTCGAGGGCGAAGAAGACCAGTACGGTACCTTGGTCGGCTTCGTCTCCGACGTTTATGCCGAAGAAATGTGGCACCTGCCAGAAGAAGAGCGCAAGGAGCGCATCCTGTCTGCAATAGCTGATTACCTGGGCCCGAAGACCAAGGAGCCAATCGCGTTCTACCTCTCCGACATGGCTGCAGAAGAGTGGACCCGCGGCGCATACGCCACCTCTTATGACCTGGGTGGCCTATCCCGCTGGGGCCACCTGCAGAACGAGCCGACCGGCTCCATCTACTACGCCTGCTCCGACATCGCTGCCGAGGGCTACCAGCACGTCGACGGTGCTATCCGCCAGGGCGAGCTCGTCGCCCAGAAGATTGCCGATAAGGGTTAAATATTGTCTGCTTCTGATTTCCAGCGCCGCGCAGCCACCGGACATATCTTGGTGGGCTACGTTGCTACGGACTATGGCAAGGACGCGCTCCGCTTGGGCATCGCCCTTGCCAAAACCCGCAACGTCAACCTTGAGATCGTCATGGCGGCCCCGGCCAATAATTCCTTCTCCGGTGTCTACCCGCACGACCGCGGATACAGCTCCATCCTGGAAGAACAGATTGCAGGTTGGTTGCAGGAGGCGCTGGGCGAAGTCCCCAGTGATATCCGCGCCACCGCCAGGATCGTCCCCGGCGAGTCTGAGGCCGAGGCCCTCAATCGCGCGGCGGAAGAACTGGACTGCGACATGATCGTGGTTGGTGCGCGCAAGGGCGGCCTTTTTGGCCGCTTCCAAATGGGTACTGCGGTCAACACGTTGTTGCACTCCGGTACTGTCCCTATCGCTCTCGCACCACGCGGCTACTCCTACCCCGGCCCCATCAGCCGCATCACCGTCATGTTTGGTCCGCGCCCAGGCACCACGGATGTCATCGCGATTGGTTTGGACCGTGCGCGGCGCCGCCACATTCCGCTGCGCCTGCTTTCGCTCGTGCTGCCTGGCGAGTCCGATTTGCATGGCCTCGGCACCGACGTTCCCAATGCAGTACGCGCTTACGCCAACCGCAAGCTGGGCGATATCGCCGAAGAAATGCTCTCGGCAGGCTATGCCACAACCGACGTCGCCACTGGGCGCGACGTCGAAGCCGCAATGGAAAACATCACCTGGCAAGACGGAGAGCTCGCCGTGGTTGGCTCTTCTCGCCTCGCGGTTCCCGGCCGACTCTTCTTGGGTGGCACGGCGTCGCGAATGCTGCGCTCCATTCCCGTTCCCATGGTCGTCGTACCAGCCGGCTATATGCACGCCGGCGCCGACAACGAAGCGATCTAGCAAGCGCTTTTGCCCAGATCGCCTCCTAGCACCAGACCGTATTTCCTAGTTCTTTTTTGAAAGGCGGTGAGTAGTCATGACTAGTGCCACTCCTGCACCACCGATTCAACCCACGCCGGGCAGCGGCGATAACATCGCCTCCACCAAGGGCCTGGCTACCGGACGCGTCGGCTTACTCGGCGCAGTCGTCATCGGCATCAGCTGCATCGCGCCGACCTATACGCTGACTTCCGGACTTGGCCCCACCATTTCCGCGGTAGGCGAGTTTGTTCCGGCGGTCCTCCTTTTGGGATTCATCCCGATGCTCCTGGTGGCCTTTGCCTACCGTGAGCTCAACAACGCCGTGCCTGACTCCGGTACTTCCTTTACGTGGGCTACCAAAGCATTCGGCCCGTGGGTGGGCTGGATGGGCGGATGGGGCCTTATTACTGCCACCATCCTGGTGCTTTCGAACCTTGCCGCAGTCGCTGTGGACTTCTTCTATCTCTTCCTGGCCCAGATAGCAGGCCGCCCCGAAATTGCAGATCTGACGCGCAATCTCTGGATTAATATCCCCACCACGATAGTGTTTATCGCCATTGCCGCGTGGGTTTCCTACCGTGGCCTAGATTCCACGCAGAAACTACAGTATGTGCTGGTGGCGGTCCAGATCATCGCCATCGTTGTCTTTGACATCGTGGCCATCGTGCGCGCTTATAAGGGCGGCGGATTCGACTTCACCCCGATTTCAGTTTCATGGTTTAATCCGCTGGAAATCGGCAACTTCTCCCTCATCGCGGCGGGCATTTCCTTGTCCATCTTCATGTTCTGGGGTTGGGACGTCACGCTGACGATGAATGAGGAAACGAAGGACCCAGAAAAGACTCCGGGCCGCGCGGCAACCATCACGGTCTTGGTCATCATCAGCCTCTACGTCCTCACCGCACTGGCGGTCATCACCTGGGCGGGTACTGGTGACGAAGGCTTAGGTGCCGGCAACCCGGAGAACCAGGAATCCATCTTCGCCGCGCTCTCCTCCCCTGTGCTGGGCTCGGCCGCCCTGCTTATCTACGTCGCGGTGCTCTCCAGTTCCTTCGCCTCGCTGCAGTCCACGATGGTCGGCCCCGCCCGTACACTGCTGGCAATGGGCTACTACAAGGCGTTGCCGCCGGTCTTTTCCAAGATCAGCCCCAAGTTCCGCACGCCGTCTACGGCCACGATTGCCTCCGCTATTGCAGCGGGCGGTTTCTACACGGTCACGCGGATCCTTTCTGAGAACGCTCTGTGGGACACCATTTCTGCCCTCGGATTGATGATCTGCTTCTACTACGGCATCACGGCGGTGGCCTGCATCTGGTACTTCCGCCACGAGCTTTTCAGCAGCGTGCACAACGTGGTTTTCAAGTTCTGCTTCCCCTTGGTCGGCGGTGGATTCTTGCTGCTGATGTTCTTTATCACCGCATTCGATTCGCTTAGCCCGGAATACGGTTCTGGCTCCTCGATTTTCGGGGTGGGTACCGTCTTCGTTCTGGGCATGGGCATCTTGCTGCTGGGGGCCGTACTGATGCTGTTCACGCGCTTTGCGCACCCGGATTTCTTCAAGGGCCGCACACTGAAGCGGATAACGTCCGGCGAAGACTCTCAATTGCCGCTAGTTTAGAGGCTAGCCCTATTTCAACCTAGTTCACTTTTAGGCTCCAAAAGGAGCTGGATCACACAACAAGGAGAATTAATGTCTACCACTTACCGAGTTCAAAACCCTGCTACCGACGAGATCGTCGAGACCTTCGACGCGGCAACCGACGCCGAGGTAGAAGGCGCATTGGCGAAGGCCGCCGCAGCCTACCGCGAGTGGAGCGCACGCCCGATGTCCGAGCGCGCGGAAATCGTTGCCCGCGTAGCAGCGCTGTTTGCAGAACGCAAGGAAGAGCTGGCCAAGATTGCCGCGGAAGAGATGGGCAAGCCTATCTCCGAAGGCATCGAGGAAGCAGAATTCTCCGCCGCCATCATCAAGTACTACGCCGATAACGGCGAGGAATTCACCAAGGATCAGTCGATTCCTACGGGCGCCAACGGCACTGCGGTTATCCGCCGCCTGCCCATCGGCCCGCTGCTTGGCATCATGCCGTGGAACTTCCCCTACTACCAGATCGCCCGCTTCGTCGGCCCTAACTTGGTGCTGGGTAACACCATCGTGTTGAAGGACGCTGAGATTTGCCCACGTTCCGCACTCGCAGTGCAGAAGATCATGGATGACGCTGGCATCCCGGAAGGCGTATACAACAACATCTTCGCCACCCACGATCAGATTTCCACCATCATCGCCGATCCACGCATCCAGGGAGTTTCCCTAACTGGTTCCGAGCGCGCCGGCTCCATCGTTGGTGCCCAGGCAGGCCAGCACCTGAAGAAGGCTGTGCTGGAGCTCGGCGGCTCCGATCCTTACATTCTGCTCGACACCGACGACGTCAAAGAAGCAGCCAAGCTGGCTTGGACGACTCGCATGTACAACACCGGCCAGGCCTGCAACTCCAACAAGCGCATGATCGTCATGGAGGACATCTACGACGAGTTCGTGGCTGAGCTCACCAAGCTCGCTGAGGCAGCAAAGGCAGCGCCTGCCGACGCCCAGGGTGAGAACACCTACTCCTGCCTGTCCTCCCGCGGTGCGGCGGAGAACCTCCACGACCAAATTCAACGCGCGGTGAAGGAAGACGCAACGCTGCGTGCTGGCGGTGAGCTGGCCGACAAGGGTGCTTTCATCTCCCCTGCCGTCATCACCGACATCCCGGTTGGCTCTGACATCTACTACGAGGAGTTCTTCGGCCCAGTCGCAGTGGTCTACAAGGTTTCCTCCGACGAGGAAGCGCTCGATCTGGCCAACAACACCCAGTTCGGCCTGGGCGGCACCGTCTTTTCCAAGGACACCGAACGCGCAGCCGCCATCTCTCGTCGCCTCGAGGTGGGCATGGCCAACGTCAACACCCCGGCCGGTGAGGGCGAGGAGCTGCCTTTCGGCGGCGTGAAGCGCTCCGGTTTCGGCCGCGAGCTCGGCCCGCTGGGCATGGACGAGTTCGTCAACAAGCAGATGTACTACGTCGAGGGCTAGTCGCTGCTTCCTTCTTTAAACTGCTCCGTTCCTGACACGTTTGGCTCTGAAACTCGCTGTGGCGAGGACCTTCCGCGTTAGGAACGGTGCAGCAACAGTGCGGCCCTTAGAACTAAGCCCAACCGGCCGGCACGAGCCCCAGGATCGAAATCACCGAGTAGACAAACGCCAGGAAGTAAACCACGATGATGGTCCCCTGAATCACCGGGTTTGCCAGCGCGCCGACGCTCCAGCCGGGGTCACGATCGCCCTTCTTGCGGGAGGCATGCAGCAACATCACCGGAATGATCGACATGATTGCACCCGCAAAGCCGCCCGCGTAGGACAGCGCTGCGACGAAACCGCCAAGACCCGCGATGGAGATAGCCAGCGGCGGTACAACGGTCAGCGCCACGGCAATGCCACGCTGCGCGTTGTTGCCCTCCCAGTGCAAAATGTCGAGCACGTTGCGCATGGTGGTAAATCCAATCGCGAGGAAGGAGGTCAGCATCGCTGCCAACGCGAAGATATTGGCCAAGTAGTACGCGACCGGTCCAAGCGCCTCGCCCCAGGCGATGGTAACAACCTCAGTAACGTTCATTCCCAACAGACCCAGAGCCGCAAACGGCACAAGTGCCAGTGTAAAGCCGGTAATCACCATGCCGAGCACGATGGCGCGAGCTGTCTCCTGCGGCTTCGCTGGGTCCATGCCCTGTACTAGCTCCGGCACCACGTACTGAGCCAAGAACGAGAAGACAGCCAGGTTCAAAATAGGAACGATGAAGAACGGGTGGAGCACCAACAGGTTCTCGGCCTCGATTCCAGGTCCCAGAAGGGTCCAGCCGCACAGCACGGCAATGATGATGACCATACCTGCGGTAATGGCGCCTTCCGTGGCACCGGTGGTGTGCAAGCCGCGGTACATCACCCAAGACCCAAAGCCGAAGAAGATCAACGTTCCTGCCAGCGGCGGCAGGCCGAAAATATTATTGATGAGGTCGCCGGAGCCGGAGGCGTAGGCGATGAGCGCGCCGACGCCGTTGACGATAATCGCCACGAAGACCAGCCAGCGGCCCCACTGCCCCAGATAGTGCTCAGCAAGACCAGAGACCTGCAGAGGCGCCCTCGTGCGCATCGCGGTTTCGGCCACATAGAGCATCGAGATAGTGGTCAGCGTTCCGGCCACCAGCAGCGCAATGACGAGCGCAAGGAAGCCACCGTTACGCGCTGCATATGGAATCGACAGAATGCCGGCGCCAATGTTAGTGCCGAAGATCAGGGCAATGCCTTGAATAAATGACAGCGCTGGCTTAGGTGCCGCGTTGCTGCGCGTTGAAGTTGTCATCGTTTCCTCCGTTTAAGGCGCCGGCTGCTTGCCGACGCCGCTCTATATAAAACGCACCGTTCCAGACACGGAAGGCCCCGCCGAAGCGGGTTTGAAAGCCAAACGTGTCAGGAACGGTGCAAGGTATTAAGGCTTCGCGATGTAGCGCACCGAGATGTACTCCTCGATGCCCTCTGCGCCGCCCTCGCGGCCGAAGCCAGACTCTTTGATGCCACCGAATGGAGCGGCGGCGTCGGAAATCGCAGCGCGGTTGATGCCAACCATTCCGGACTCCAGCGCGTGTGCCAGGTACTCCGCGGTGTGGAAGTTCTCCGTGAAAGCATAAGCTGCCAGGCCAAACTCGGTGTCGTTGGCTTTAGCCACGCCCTCCGCCAAGTCGGAATAGGTGGTCACAGTCGCAACGGGACCGAAGATCTCCTGGCGGAGAATCTCGGCGTCATCAGGCAGCTGCGCCAAGACCGTTGCCGGGTAGAAGAAGCCCTTGCCCTCCGGCTTGGAGCCACCAGTCGTGGCAACAGCACCCTGCTCCAGAGCCTTCGCTACCAAGTCGGCCACCGCATCGCGCTGCTTTGCGCTAATCAGCGGGCCGAGCGCGGTGCCCTCAGACAAGCCGTGGCCCGTCTGGAAAGCAGCCATCTTCTCAGTCAGCCGCTGGGTGAATTCCTCAGCCACTGCCTCGTGCACGATGAAGCGATTCGCCGCGATGCAGGCCTCGCCACCGTTGCGCATCTTCGCCTGCATCGCGCAGTCCAGCGCTAGGTCGAGGTTGGCGTCCTCGTGGACCAGGAACGGGGCGTTGCCACCGAGCTCCATGGAGGTCCGTTGCAGCTTATCGGCAGACTGGCGCACCAGAATCTTGCCCACACCGGTCGAGCCGGTAAACGTCACCTTGCGCAGGCGCGGATCCGCCATGAGCTCGGAAGACAGCGCGCTGGACTGCGTGGTGGTCACGATGGAGAACACACCTGCCGGTACCTCGTGGCGGGCGAATACCTCAGCAATAACCTCACCCAGCAGGAGCATGGTCAGCGGAGTCTCCGCAGCGGGCTTCACCACGACCGGGCAGCCAGCGGCGAAGGCCGGGGCAATCTTGCGGGTGGCCATGGCCAGCGGGAAGTTCCATGGGGTAATTGCCAGCACCGGGCCCACCGGGGTGTGCGAAACGGTGATGGAACCATTGCCTGCCGGGGACTGGGAGTAACGGCCTGGGATGCGCACTGCTTCCTCGGCAAACCAGCGCATGTACTCTGCGCCGTAGGCCACCTCGCCCAGCGCTTCCGCGTAAGGCTTTCCCATCTCCAGGGTCATCACGCGAGCGAAGTCATCCTTGCGCTCGTTGATTGCATTGAAGATGTCGGTGAGGATGATGGAGCGGGTACGCGGTGCAAAACCCGCCCACTCCTTTTGCGCGGCGTCGGCAAGCTCCAGCGCGCGCATCCAGTCAGCGGAGGTGCCATCTGCAACGTTGGCAATGACTTCTTCCGTTGCTGGGTCGAGGACCTCGAAAGTGGCGCCGCCGGTGGCTGCGACGTTCTTGCCCTCCAGCCAAAGGCCAGTTGGCAGAGAATCCAACAGCTCAGAAACCTGCGAATAATCAAAGTTTGTCATTTGCTTCTATCCTTTTGGCTGCAGCCCGGACTTACTTGTACTCGTTGAACTGCTTGACTACTACCTGCAGGGCCTCGCGCCAGAGATCCTCCGGAATGGCCAGGGAAGGTAGGAAGCGGATGACGTTGTGGTCAAGGCCGCAGGTCAGGAGAAGAACGCCCTCGGCCTTGGCAGCGTCAGCGATCTTGTGGACGAGCTCAGCGTCCGGCTCGCCATCAGCGGTGACGAACTCGAGCGCCAGCATGGCGCCACGGCCGCGGAACTCTGCCACGCGTTCGTCACCCAAGATTGGCTCCAGCTCCTCGCGGGCAATCTTTTCCAGGTTCAGCGCGCGGGCGCCAAAGTCCTTGTCCTCAAATTCCTTGAGGGTAGCCAGCGCTGCTGCACAGGAAACTGGGTTACCGGTGTAGGTGCCGCCCAGGCCGCCTGGCTGCGGTGCGTCCATGATCTCTGCACGGCCGGTGACTGCGGAAAGCGGCATGCCGGAGGCGATGCCCTTAGCGATGGTGACCAAGTCAGGAACGATGCCCTCGTGGTCGGAAGCGAACCAGGAACCAGTGCGCATCATGCCGGCCTGGATCTCGTCGACGATGAAGACGACGTCGTTGTCGTTGCACCACTTCTGGATAGCTGGCAGGTAGCCCTCAGCTGGGACCACGAAGCCGCCCTCACCCTGAATCGGCTCGACCACAACGCAAGCCAGGTTGGCAGCGCCGACTTCCTGTTCAATCATGGTCAGAGTCTTCTTGGCTGCTTCCTCGCCACTGAGTTGGTCGCGCAGCGGGTAAGACATCGGTGCGCGGTAGATTTCCGGCGCGAACGGGCCGAAACCGTTCTTGTACGGGGACTGCTTCGCGGTCATAGCCATGGTGAGGTTGGTGCGGCCGTGGAAGGCGCGGTCCATGACTACAACGCCGCGCTTGCCGGTGTAGTTGCGGGCAATCTTGACGGCGTTCTCAACGGCCTCCGCGCCGGAGTTAAACAGCGCGGTCTTCTTTGGGTGATCGCCCGGAGTGACCTCGTTGAGCTTTTCAGCGACCTCGACGTAGGACTCGTACGGGGAGATGGTGAAGGAGGTGTGGGTGAAGTGTGCGACTGCTTCCTGGACGGCCTTCACCACGGCTGGGTTGGAGGCACCGGCGGAGGTCACGGCGATGCCGGAGGCCAGATCGATGAAGCGGTTGCCGTCAGCGTCGGCGAGGATGCCGCCGTCAGCGTCGACGACGTAGCCCGGCAGCGAAGGCGCCATGCCAGCTGGGATGGCGTTCTTGCGGCGCTCATCCAGTGCGGCGCTGACTGGTCCGGGGACCTGCTCGGCGAGGTGGCGGGTCTGCTCGATGCGGTATTCAAGTTCCTGCATGATTCTCCTTCAATCGTCTTGCTTTGTGATGTGAATCATTGTGGATGCCACGACTAGTCACAGGCCATGGACATGGCGTATATATTTGGGGCAAAAGACTATTCACTATGTCTATCGACGAGTTGCTGTAAGAAGGACCGGGCAATGAGCGAGCTTCGCTTTCAATGGCTGTTTAACCAGCGCAAACTAAACCTGCGCCCGATTCTCGAAGGCCCGCGTGAGTTCACCACCATCCAAGCCAGCGAGTTGCGCGATCCCAGCGAGTTCACCACTCAGGGCGCCATCATCTTGACCTTGGGACTGGCCTTCGAGCACTCGCCCAGCGACTTTTCCGTCTATGCGCGCACCCTGGCGGCGGCGGGAGTAGGGGCCATCGGCTTCGGCACGGGCCTGACCTTTGCGGAGGTTCCGCAGGAGCTTATCAACGCCGCGGCGCGCCACCACCTCACCCTCTTCGAGGTCCCGCGCGCCACGCCTTTCATCTCGATCATCAATACAGTCACCACGGAGCAAACTCGTATTGAGAACAATCTGCAATTCGCGCTACATCGGCAGCAAGAGCGTCTCAACCAGGCGGCCTCGGATGGCATCGAGGTTTTGCTCGAGCGCGCGTCGAAAGAGCTCGGCGCAGCGGTTGCCGTTGCAAACGACTCCGGAGTGGTCATCGCACGCCACGATTTCCGTGGACTCAACGCAGCGGACTTCGCGCTTGCCGCCGCCAGCCAGAGCTCAGGGCGTACCTCGGGCGCGCGTTCCAACACGACGAGGGACGGGACCACGATTGCCGCGATTAGCAACGTGTTCGACAGCCACGGCCGCAATCGCATCGCGTTGGCGGTCTCGCGCGAGGAGAAGTTCGACTCTTATGCCCGCGCCCTCATCCGCCACCTCGCGGGTCTTGCCGAACTGCTGCTGCAAAACCGGGATTCCTCCGCGCGCGTGATTTTGGGCGCATTGGCGCTGGCCACGCAGGTCTCCGGCACTGCCACTGCCCTGACAACGCCAGCGATGGAGGCAGCGTTTAATTCGGTCGCCTCGCACGGCAAGGTAGATGTCTATCTCGTACAGGCCGACTCCCCGGCCCGGCTCAGCCGCGCGCTGGGGCTCGTCCACCACGCAGCCAACGACGGCGGCTTTGCGTGCTTTGTGCTGCCGTTGGAGGGGACGGCGTCGGAAAGCGCGCTCATTGCTCTGCCGCCTGAGCCCATCGCTATGCAGACCCTGTTCGGCCGCTACGCCAACCACCTGCGGGTTTCCCTGCTTAGAGGCGTGGAGTGGGGCGACATCAGCGGCGACCGCGTCAAGGCGCTCACCGCGCACGCGCGTAGCCTGCCGCTGGGCACCCTCGCGGAATTTAGCTCCGACGCGCCCGCCTGGCTCGGGGAATCAGCTGTCCACGCCGCGTTAGGCAAGCGCCGCGAAGCCACCATTGGGCGCCTTTCGCTTTACGACGCCGCACACAACACCGAGCTATTGCGCACGCTGCGGGCTTACTTGCTTGCAGACTCCCAACTCGCCGCTGCCGCCACCGAGCTCAGCGTGCATCGCCACACCGTGCGAGCCCGTATCGAAAAGATCCAGTCCTTATGCGGATTCGACCTCAGTAACCCCGTAACGCGCGCCGAGGTACTTTTGCTTTGTTTGAGCGACTAGAGTCTTTGAATTCACTTTCATTTAGCCAAGCATTCACCCTTAGGCCGCGCTTGCTTAACCTATGCCGCCTAGCTTCCTCCAAGTGGTAATTAAGCAATCTGCGCAGAGAACCGACACGGATTCTCTACGGAAGAAGGCCCAAGCCAAGAAACGCCAAGAGTGGTGGCTGGCAGCGGTGCTTCTCGCACCAAACCTCCTCCTCTTAGCGATTTTTACTTATCGCCCTCTCCTCGATAACATCCGCCTCTCGTTCTTTAATTGGAATATCTCAAGCCCCACCTCCACTTTTGTGGGCTTTCAAAACTACGCCGAATGGGTTAGCCGCGATGACACAAAGGTCATCGTGTCCAACACGGTCATTTTTACCTTCTTCGCCGTTATTGGCTCTCTCATCCTTGGCTTGGCTCTGGCCTTGCTCCTAAATCAGAAGCTGCGGGGACGCAACTTCACCCGTTCCGTGGTGTTCGCTCCCTATGCCATCTCCGGTGCTGCCATCGGCATCGCCTTCCAGTTCATCTTCGATCCGAACTTCGGTCTGATCCAAGAAATGCTGGGCTGGTTCGGCGTCGATAGTCCCAACTTCTACGCCGTTCCGGGCTGGGCGCTGTTCATGGTGACTTTTACGTTTGTCTGGAAGAACCTGGGCTATACCTTCGTTATCTATCTAGCTGCGCTCCAAGGTTTGTCGAAGGACTTGGAGGAAGCTGCAGCCATCGACGGCGCCTCAACATGGACGCGTTTCCGCCGTGTCACCCTGCCGCAGCTACGCCCCACCACTTTCTTCCTGTCCATCACGGTGACGCTGAACTCTGTGCAGGTCTTCGACATCATCAACGTGATGACGCGTGGCGGCCCCCAGGGCAACGGCACCACGACCCTGGTTTTCCAGATTTACCAGGAGACCTTCGTGAATTTCCGCGCGGGTTACGGTGCCACAGCAGCGACGATCATGTTCCTCATCCTGCTGATTATCACTCTCATCCAGGTACGAATTATGGACAAGCGAGATCACTAATGCACTCAGCGAAGAAATTCTTCGGGTACGTCGGCATCGTCGCCGTCCTCGTTCTCGTCGGCCTGCCGTTGTTTTGGATTTTGATGACCTCCTTCAAAGCGAAGGGCGACATCTACACGGATCCGGTCACGTGGCTGCCACCCACGTGGGAAACCGCCAACTACGCGGACGCCACCACACGTGTGCCGTTCTGGCTATACCTACGCAACTCGGTTCTCATCACTGCTGCCCTGGCCATAGTGAAGATCACCTTGGGCGTGGTTTCCGCCTATGCGCTGGCAATCCTGCGCTTCCCTGGCCGCAATCTGGTCTTCCTCGTCGTCATTTCGGCGCTGATGGTGCCCTCCGAAATTACCGTCATCTCCAACTACGCCCTCATCAATGCGTGGGGATGGCGTAACACCTTCGCCGGCATCATCGTGCCGCTAGCGGGCGTGGCTTTTGGAACCTTCCTGATGCGCAACCACTTCCTGTCTTTGCCCTTTGAGCTCGTGGAAGCAGCCCGCATGGATGGCGCCGGCCCAATCCGTTTGCTCACCAAAGTCCTTCTGCCTATCTCATGGCCAACGCTTACTGCCTTCGCGGTTATCACCATCGTCAACGAGTGGAATCAGTACCTGTGGCCATTCCTGATGTCGGACACCGCAGACGTGGCGCCACTCCAGGTGGGCCTGACAATGCTGCAGAACAATGACGGCGTCACCAACTGGGGCCCCGTTATGGCCGCCACCATCCTCACCATCATCCCGATCCTCATCATCTTCCTGGCTCTTCAGAAATACATGATCAAAGGCCTGACCACTGGCGCCGTCAAGGGCTAGCCGAGCTGGCTTTCCCGATTCACGCTCGCCGTTATCGCAAACAAATCTCTAAGGAGTTCCTCATGGACCGTCGTTCATTCCTCTCTACGTTGACTCTTGCTTCCGCGTCCGTCACCCTCGCGGCTTGCGCTGGTACTTCCAGCACAGACCCACAGGCAGCTAAGGATTCTTCCGGTGATGGCAAAGTCACGGAGCTGACCTGGTGGTCCAACCACCCTGGTTCCTCCAAGGACGTAGAAACCGAAATCATCTCCCGCTTCGAGAAGGAAAACCCAGACATCAAGGTCAAACTCATTGATGCTGGCAAGAACTACGAGGAAGCTGCGCAGAAGTTCAACGCGGCGCTGACCGGCAGCGACCTTCCGGACATCGTGGTGCTTTCCGACGTCTGGTGGTACAACTTCGCTATTAACGGTCAGATCGCTAACGTCGATGACCTGGCTAAGGAAGCAGGCGTCGACCTTTCCTCCTACGTGCAACCGCTGTACGAGGATTACGCTTACGACGGCGGTCACTTCGCTTTGCCTTTCGCGCGCTCTACCCCGCTGTTCTACTACAACAAGGAAGCCTGGAAGAAGGCTGGGCTGCCAGATCGCGGACCTAAGTCCTGGGACGAGATGGACGAGTGGGCGCCGAAACTCGCGGAAGCCAACCCAGGCATGAAGGCCTTCGGTTGGGGCGACGCCGTGGACTACTTGGGCTGGATCTTCCAGGGTCCACTGTGGTCCAAGGGCGGCGCTTACTCCGATGAGTGGGAGCTGAAGTTCACCGACAAAAAGACGATCGATGCTGTCGAGTGGCTCAAGAAGGTCACCGATGAAAAGGAAGGTTACTCCTACGTGGGCAACGACATGGCCATGGAGTTCTCCACCGGCCGCGCTGCCGCAACGGTTCTTTCCACCGGCGATCTCTCGGGCATCAACGAGAACGCAAAGTTCGAGCTGGGCACTGCATTCCTTCCGAATCCAAACGGCGACGGCGCTTGCCCTACCGGTGGCGCTGGCCTTGCAATCCCCGCTGGCATCGATAAGAACCGCCAGCTTGCAGCCATCAAGCTCATCGACTTCATCACCAACGACCAGAACACCTCGTACTGGTCCCAGAACGTGGGCTACATGCCGGTTCGCTCCACCGCTGTCGAACTCGACGAGCAGAAGAAGTTCATGGAGGAGAACCCGAACTTCAAGACCGCTATCGAACAGCTTCCAGACACCCGCCCGCAGGACTACGCACGCGTATTCCTGCCAGGTGCCGACCAAGAAATCGGTGGCGCGTTCGAGAAGATCGTCACCAACCGTGACGACGTCACGAAGACACTCACCGACCTGCAAAAGACCTTGCAGTCGATTTACGACAACCAGGTCAAGCCCGTAGCAAAGAGCTAGTTCGCACTCCCCTAGCTCTCGAGAAAGGAAACCATGGCAACCGTCACTTTTGATGGAGTCTCTCGCATCTATTCCAAGGACGCGCAGCGCCCAGCAGTAGACAACTTGAACCTGGAAATCGCCGACGGAGAGTTCCTTGTACTCGTCGGCCCGTCTGGCTGTGGCAAGTCCACAAGCCTGCGCATGCTGGCGGGCTTGGAACCCACCGACATCGGCTCGATTCTCATCGATGGCAAGGACGTCACTGGGGTCAGCCCATCAGACCGTGACGTTGCGATGGTCTTCCAAAACTACGCTCTCTATCCAAACATGACTGTTGCTCAGAACATGAGCTTCGCTCTGGAAAACCGGAAGGTGGATAAGGAAACCATTCGCAAGCGCGTCGCGGAAGCAGCCAAGATCCTGCAGATGGAGGATCTGCTTAACCGCAAGCCGGCAAACCTATCTGGTGGCCAGCGTCAGCGCGTCGCAATGGGGCGTGCCATAGTGCGTGAGCCCGCCGTGTTCTGCATGGATGAGCCACTGTCTAACCTCGACGCTAAGCTGCGTGTTTCCACCCGCGCACAGATTTCCGAGCTGCAGCGCAGGCTGGGCACCACCACCGTTTATGTCACGCATGACCAGACTGAAGCCATGACCATGGGCGATCGAGTCGCCGTGCTGAAGGAGGGCGTTCTCCAGCAGGTAGCCCTTACCCGCGAGGTATACGACAAACCAGCAAACACCTTCGTGGCTGGGTTCATCGGCTCGCCAGCGATGAACCTCTACGACCTAGAAAATAATTCGCTCGCAGGTCTGAGCATCCCGAACTCACCCAACGGCCCAGTTTGCGTGGGCATCAGGCCTGAAGACTGGAAGCTGAGCTCCGAAGGCGAAGGCGGCGTCAAGTTCGTGGTGCACCACATCGAAGAGCTCGGCCACGAATCCTATATCTATGGCGACCTACTCGATGCTGATGACAGCGTGATTGCCTCGACCACACGCCTCGGCGGCAATACCGGCGTTCGCGTCGAGCCGCGAAACCGGCAAACCGTTGGATCCACGATGTGGATAAAGCCAGATGCAGAACGGATTCACTTGTTCGACAGGGACTCCGGCGAGCGTCTCGACTAAGCTCCGCGCTCTCCCACCCGTATCTTGGCCTTGTGCCAGGTGCGGGTTTCTTTCTTTAACGGGCCTGCGTTGGGCGACGCCGCTACTAGGAAATGTACGGCCCGTCCACAGCGGTGAGGGTGGAGCCGTCTCACGTATAGTCACCGGAGCCCTTCAGCGATGGGCAGCACCTCCTGCGGCGTGCTGTCTTGGTCGTAGACCACGGTCTGGCCTGTAAAGCCAGTGCCACCGCCATCAATATCGCCTTGGTAGGCAACAAAAGTCTCCACCGTGGGCTTGACTCCTGAGGCTCTCAAGTCCGGTGCTAACTGTAGACATGGTCAAGTCCTGGCACCTCGGACCAGATGAAACTCGTCAGCATTGGTCTCATGCCACAAGGTTACGCGTGCCCCTGGGCTCTTTGAGCATGCTAGCTTCCCAGAGAATACACAGATGAAACACTGTGTTTTACACATAATCACTTTGTGTATTGCCAGATTCGGTTGCTACAAATAGGAAGTCGTTTCAATTAAGACGTTTACAGGTCGTACGACGTTTGTAGGGATGCTCTTACTAAAGAGCACCTCCCGATAAGTTGTAATATAAGGAGAATACTGGGGTGAATAAACCTTCACGAATTGTGGGGCTTGATATAGCGCGCTCCCTCGCCATCATCGGCATGATCATTATCCATATGGCCTCACTGCTTTGGAGCACAAAGGTTGTGCTCTCCGGCCTGCCTTCATCATTGTTCGCCATTATTGCCGGCGCCACCATGATGATTATCGGCCGAAACTACAGCAGCACCACTTTCTTGCGCCTCATCACTCGCGGCGCTCTGATTATCCTCATCGGCATGGCCTTGTTGCCGGTCGGTGGGCAAATTCAAGTAGTCCTCATTGTCATGGGCCTGGTAATGATGTTGGTTTCCTGGATGCCAGCACTCGGAACCTGGTGGCGAGTCGGCTTCTTCATCGCCGCAACTATCGCCGCAACAATTAAGTACGCGCCCATGACGCTGCCACAGATTTATCCGCTTCTGGCGTGGATCGCATATTTCATCGGCGGCATGCTGCTTTACGACGTCTACCTACGCGGTCGTCTGCAAGGCGCCTCCACCTCCGAGACCAGCGCTAATACTCGGTTGAGCTGGATTGTTACCGCTGTCAGCGTTGTCATCGCAGCCGTCGGCATGTACTTCCGATTTGATCCGGAGATTGCTGGCTGGCTCCGATTTACCGGACATACCGGTGTCTTCGGCGAAATCATTCTCTCCGTCGCCGTTGCCGCTATTGTGCTGCATTTGTGCCTGTTCGTCGGCGACCGCTTCGCGACCGCGCTTTACCCATTCGCGGCCATGGGAACAATGTCGCTGACCATTTACATCCTGCACGTTCTCACCGCGTTTTATTGGCAGCAGAATGTGTCTTTGCATTCCACGTTGTCCGCAGCAGGATTCATCGTATTCTTCCTTGTCATCGCAAGCCTCTGGAAGAAGTTTGTGGGACAGGGCCCTGCTGAAAAGCTTGTTGCCACCGTGATCAAGGCCATTGTTCCTTCTGGGAAAGGGAAATAACCGTGAAGAAAACATCTTTTTCCATCGCAGCACTTGTTAGCAGCACTCTGCTTCTATCTGCCGGCCCGGCTCTTGCATTGGAAAACGGCGAACCCGCACCTGCAAATGCTGAAAGCGGTTCTGTGGCCGCGCTAAAGATGGGTAAAATCGGCAATTTTGGTGACTGCACCGGAACGCTGGTTGCAGATCAGTGGGTGCTCACAGCACGCCACTGCCTGGAGTCTGTAAACAACGAAGGAACCCAGGCCCGCATCGGCGGGAAAGTCTACGATGCCGATTCTTGGGCACTGTCTCCAGTGTCTGATGCAGGATTGCTTCACTTGACCGAGAAAGTCACTGACGCAACCCCGGCGAAGGTTTCCCGCAATATTCCGGCACCTGGGCAGACGGGTACTCTCTACGGCTGGAGCAGCAGCTCGTCTATGGCACGCTCCGGGCAGCTTCCGATGACCAAGATGGTGGTCAATGAGCTGCTGGGCGGAGGCCCCTCTGGAGGTACTCCAGACGAGGCTGCGCCTGGTGAAGCTACTCCAGGTGAGGCTATTCCAGGCGGTGCCATGACATCAATGGAAATGCAGCCAGACGCCGTCATGCCAGGTACAGCAATGCCAAATGCAGCTAAGCCAGATGCAGCTAAGCCAGATGCGGTCAAGCCAGATGATTCCAAAACCGAGTCCATCCCTGCTGGAACCGAAAGCATCCCAGCCGACGGTTCCATGATGCCGCTGATCCAAAGCGCCATCCTGGACGCACATTCCGTATCTGGCGCAGGTATGCAGGGCGGCGACTCCGGCGGACCATTCTTCGTTGACGGAGAGCTCGCTGGTCTCGCTACCGCCCAAACTGCGAATGGCGATCCTGACCTGCCCTCTCCCAGCGCGGCAATCACTACCCTCGCAGGAACCGCCGACTGGATTGACGGTGTCACCTCTGGTCGCGACACCAAAAGCGTCCTAACCGCAGCAAACACTCCTGCTCCACCAAAGACCATTCAGACCAGCGCCGATCACATGTGGAGCTACCTCGCCATCGCGTGCGTTGGCCTGGTTATCGCAGCAGCCTGGTCGCGCGTTAGGAATGGCCGAAAGTAGAACCGTCTAACCACAACCACAAGCCGCCTCCCCAGCAAGTACTGGGAAGGCGGCTTTTATCGTGCATGCGAGGAACTTAATCGTGACTGAAACCACCATGCTCCCGCAGCTCAATGCACTGGTTTCAGGTATTCAGGCCTCTCCTGTTCCCGTGTTTGCCACATGCGAAGGTGCAACTGCCTGCGCAGACGCTTCAATTGCATTTGCTTGCGATGTCGTTGGGGCGTCACCGCGCGCTTCAGCTCGCGCTGCTCCAGGACCGCATGAGCGTAGAAGAAGCGGTGGGTGCGGGGGTCGTCGCCAAGCAGGTGCCCCGCGGAGAGGCCCTCGGCGCCCTTCCCGACCGCTTGGTGTGGGAAGAAGATCCCAATACCGCCTACTCGCCTCCGACGAGCACAAGAAAGGCGTAGCAGCCTTCATCGCAAAGCGCCCCGCTCAGTTCTAGTTGTCCGGAGTTTCTAGTTGCTCGGGGTCTGCTTCGTCTTCCCAATCGAAGTCGAGGTAAGGCCGCTCGATTTCCGCGTCCTCCCGCGCAAGGTGCTTGACCACCGGCTCTAGCTCACTGATTGCGTCGAGGTGCCCAAAGATGGCCCCATGAATAGCACAGCCAATCTGCCCCGCGGACATCCCCCTATCGACAAGGAAGTGCTGCTCAAGCGCGATTCCTATATGATCATCTGAGCTCGCCGCGTGAGCCATAGACTCATGCTCACCCGCGTTAAAGTCGTTGAGCACCTGGAGGAGTTCACCATAATTGAACTTCGCGGTATCAGAGTCGAAGTAGGCGCGGACGGACATCCAGCGCCGCCCATCCATGCGGAATACGAAATAATAGCCGTTGATAAACGCGTAAATGGCTTGCTCTTCCGGCTCCATCTCCACATTCTCGATACCTTCCGCAGCGAGAACGCGCTGCACACGTTCCAAGGTCACAGGTACCAGTGTTCCCGTGTTGGATTCCCCGAAACGCTCCGTGAATCCATCGGGTACTCCCGCGAGCTCAGGAACATGCTCGCTGAGAATCTCCAGCGCCGTTTGGACGCTACACATGCTGATATCGATCATGTCCTCCAATTGCATGTCACTTAAGCCTGCACGCAGTTCATAACGGATAGTGATGGCTACTTCGAGGTACCCGTCTTCCTTCTCAGTGAAAGAGGAAGCCGGCCAAAGCAACCGGTTGTTGGACTCGGACACGGCGAATGCAAGATCCGCTGCGCGACTCGAATGCACATTCACCTTGGGTACAGCCTTGAGAGAGAAAAGCTGGCCGTAGGCGCCGTCTAGGGCAATCAAGACGGTAAACCGGGAAAATTCCACAACGAGGATGTCTGATTCGCTTCCTTCGACATGGAAGTCAATGCCGACCTCGCGAAGTGCACCCATGATGCGGGTCAAAGTGACGGGGCGGGCGTCATCGCCAAAGCGGGAAAGGGACTTGTTCTCGCAACTGTTGCACATAATGGCTCCTTCACGGACGAGAAAGCCAGCTAGTTAGCTGGATGTTTAGGGAACTGTTTTCAACACACCACACACCCTAGAAACCGCACCGGACACGTCCGCCCCCGCAAAGCCGCAAGATTCGAACATCCGGGCCAAATAGCCAGTGAAATGACAGGAAGTTCCAGTGGACTATCAGCCGCGAATCATGGCTGTGCCAGCTGCGTGCCCCATACTTTTGTTGTGCGTTTGAGAGAGCGCATGAGAGATAGAGAGAACCCCTCAGCTTCCGGAGGGCAGCCTTGGCTGATAATCGGGAGTGTTTAGAGAGAGACAGCGTCAGCGCCCAGGGCCCCACGTGAGAGCCCGGGCGCTGACGTTGTTTTACCTATGGAACCATGAAGTGTTGCCAAATTTACGGTCGCGTCTCCCCAAATTCAAATTGAGTTGACGCGTAATAGCGCTGTGCGTTTTGAGAGAGTGCACGAGAGATAGAGAAGAGGAACTGCGGCGCATACTCTTCCCGTTAGGGAGGACAGCATCGCGGTTTCTTTAGTTTTCGCAGGCCTGCACCGTTCCAGACACGTTTGTCCTAGATCCAAGTCGGCGTCAGACCTTCCGTGCCAGGAATGGTGCAGGCGGGCTCATCCTGATTCCTGCCATCGCTGCCTTTGCCACCGCCACCTGGAAGATGGTGACCGGCACCCCACCGGAGCCGCCCCTACTGTCAGGCACCGCACTCTTGGCCATGGTCATCAATTTCGACGCAGCAAAAGAGGTCCTCGAGGCCGCACAGGCCGAGGACCCCGAATTGGAGCTGGACGAGTAACTGCCAGGAATACTCAAGGTTTCGTTAATTGATATGCCAGCACGAAGCCGCATAATATGATTATGCGTTTGAGAGAGCGCATGAGAGAGATAGAGATAACTTCAGCGCCCTGCGGCCCCATGTGAGGCCCGGGCGCTGAAGTTGTTTTGTGCCTCTCGACCCCAGCCAATTGGTGTCACACAGGCGCGAGGGAACACTCCCCACTTTCCGTCACCTCACCCCGCCGCTAGGCCACACTCCTTTCTAGACATTAATTTCTCTCCGGAGTCCAAAGCTCCCTCCTCCGCCAGAAAGGACCAAGCCCGTGCCTACTGCCTATCTCCTGCCCGACACTGCCACCGAAGCCGAAAAGAAGCGCGCCCGCGCTGCAGCCCTAGCCGATATCCGTCATCGTCGCGAGCAAGCCGCAATCATGGCCGCCAAGGCCCGCGAGGCGGAAAAGGCTGCACAGCAGGCTACGCTCCTCGACGGCTTCGATCTGGTGTTCCTCGGCACGCTTGTCGCCGTGCTGCTCATCGGCGCACTCGCGATCCAGATGTGGCCACTGGCCATCGGCATCGCCTCAGTCGTGTTCGTTCTATTCGCACTAGGCGCTTTCCGCGACTAAGGGGCTGCAGGCAACTTTTACCCGGCCACCCCGTGAATGCCAGAAAAACTACCATCTTTCTCGCAGCATTCTGCCGAGTAGTTTTAGCGCCACTTTGGGCATAATCAGCTTGCTGAGTTTAAGAGAATGCACAAGAAAGATAGGCGATTAACCTTTTAACAACGCTCCTTCCACAAGTCGGATAGCCACGTGGGTAAATACATCAAGACCTGCAACGCAGTCTTCATCCTTGGTGTATTCCGCCTCATTGTGGGAGACGCCGTCAACGCTTGGGATAAAGAGCATGACGGTCGGTACGTGCTCCTTCATATTCGTCGAGTCGTGCCCGGCCACGGTGAAGATCTCCTGGTGCGAATAGCCCAGCTCTTCAACCACTTCACGTGTAAGTTCCACGCCGGCCTCTGGATACGGGTTGAGTGCCCACTCATGGGTAACGTTCAGCTCAACACGGGTACAGGACTCTTCTTCCGCTGCCGAAATAATCTCCCGAACGCGCTTCTGCGCGGTCTCCAGCGTCTCACTGTTCGGCGAGCGTAGGTCAATGTTGAAGCGCACCTCACGGGCAATGGTCACCGGCGAGTTTGGTTCCAGGGTCAGCTGGGACACTGATGCCTGAAGCTCAAACTCCGGGAACTCTCGCGTTAAACGCTGTACCTCAGCGATGATGAGGGAGGCGCCAAACAGCGCATCACGACGATCCGCCATCATGGTCGAACCGGTATGTCCCTGCTCACCGTGCACTACCGCCTGGAACTTCTTCGCGCCCCAGGTCGCGGTAACCAGGCCGATGGTATTGCCAGCAGCCTCCAAACCCTTGCCCTGTTCAACGTGGATTTCGCCGTAGGAAACCACTTTCGGGGCCTGCTCCACCGGGGTCCACTTCGCTTCCTCAAAAGCCTCTGCCACGGTGGTTCCTGCGAGATCCGTCGATTCCAGCGCTTTTTCCAGCGGCATGACTCCGGTGAACACGGAGCTGCCCATCATCGACGGGGAAAAACGCGAGCCTTCCTCGTTAAACCAGTTGATTACGGCCAGGTTATAACGCGGCGAAATCTTCCCCTCTTCCGCAAGGCGGGCCACCCGGTTTGCCGCATGCGCTGCCGCCAGCACACCGTATGCACCGTCATAGCGCCCGGCCAAAGGCTGTGAATCGAGGTGCGAACCCAGGCCTACAAAAGGCGCGTCCGGAACGAACTCGAAAAGACCATACTGATTGCCAATCTCGTCGTAATGCACACGCGCACCCATCGATTCCAGCACCTGGGCAAACCACACACGATTAACGCGGTCTCCTTCGCTCGCAGCTTGCCTTTCGACGCCGCCTCCCGCAGTCGCACCATTGGCCGACATCTCGCGGAAGTCCGCCAGGTACTGTTCATCAGATGTCGCTCGCATGCCTCTATCCCTCCGAATCTGTTAATTCATGTTCCAAGTCACACTAGAGCCCAATCGACAAGTGCACAGGCAGATTCAGAAAACTGGGGCAATATCCCACATATTCAGATTATGGTTATGCATATGCACAATTCCGATTGGAAAAAGATCCTCGCCGAAGTTCGTGCAGACATACCGAGCATGGCAGAAGAATTCATTCAGAAATTTCGCGATTCCGGAAGCTACGGTACCTCTCGCATCGACGAATACGAGCTTCGAGAGACCGCAACCGCCGTGCTTGGCATTCTTATGGACTCACTTTCCGGTGAGGCCACCGAAGAGAAGGTTCGCCAGCACGCCGATAACCTAGGCCGGCGCCGCGCACAGCAAGAAGTTGCCATCGGGACGCTTGTCGACGCCATCCAGCTTGACTTTCTTGTCATTTGGGAGCGCATTCGCCGCACCGCACATACTAATCAGGAAGTGCTCATAGCCCATGTCGATGAGCTCCACAACGTGGTTGCCAAATACAACTTCTTTGTCCGCGACGGCTTCCGTAGAGAAAATGCCCGCCTCGCCCGCGACCTCCGCCTCGCTAATGGTCGCTATATCGACAAGCTCTTTTCTTCTGCAACTATTAGCCCGCTCGGAGCTGAAGAAATAGCTCTTGCCCTAGGATGCGCCGCGCAAGAAACTTTCGATGTCGCCGTATTTCACGCAAGCAGTTCACTCGAAGCACGCGACGCACTCGACACGGCTACCGCGCAAGGCCATGTATTTGGCCATGCTCATCACGGACTCTTCGCTGCGTTCTGGCCAAATAAACTACATCCCGCACCTGAGCTTCCCGATTTGCCCAGCGTCATTTTCCCTAAGGTAAAAGGCTTAGTGGGTGTGCGAAAAGCTGTACTAGCTACCCCTTCCCTTTTTGAAGCGGCTATCCTTGCGCCCCGCCCCACACCAGTCGGAGAATTGGCGTGGGCAATCGCTGGCCAAGCATTGGCGGATTTCCCCGGCACCCGGCTCAAGAAGTTGAGTACTGCAATCACCAAGCTGCGCGCCGAACAACCCTTAATTGTCGAAACCGTCGAAACCTACCTGCGCACAGGTTCTGTCAAAGCAACGGCAGAGGCGAGTTTCTGTCACCGCAATACTGTCATCAACCGGCTGCACCAGTTCGCCGAAGCCACGGATTACGTAGTAACACTCCCCTATGATGCCGCCGCAATTATTCTTGCGCTCAATACTAATATCGAACTCCGTGAGCTCTGAACTAACTTCTTCCGCTCTTGTCTTGGCGCGCCGCCTGGTCCGCGAAGCGAATCCCACCCCCAGACGGGTGCGACGCGAAATTCCTGAATCTTTTGCGAATCATGCAAATCTTATGCACTACCAGCAGCATGAATGATATGTATGGTTTAAATTACTATTCATTTCGTCCTGTGATCCATAACTCATAAGGGTTTAGTTACTGTTGCCCCCAACACCAAACACTTGAAAAAGGAAGGCACAGATTTACATGATGGACTTTGCTGAAACCACCTCCGGCAACAAGGGCGGCCAGCAACTCGGTGCTTGGTCAGAGGTGGGCAAGCTCCGCCAGGTAATGGTCTGCCGCCCCGGCTTGGCACATGAGAGGCTTACCCCGAGCAACTGCAAAGAGCTGCTTTTCGACGACGTCCTGTGGGTCGAGGAGGCACAGCGCCACCACGATGAGTTCGTAGCCCGCATGGAAGAGCGCGGCGTCGAGGTGCTGCACATGCGAATTCTGCTGGAAGAAACGCTGGCGACCAAGGAAGGCCGCGCGTTCATCCTCGGCAACAAGCTCCTGGATAAGAACGTCGGCGTGGGCGTGGGCAGCGAATTGCGCGAGTGGTTTAGCGAGCTGGACAACAAGACTCTGGCCGAGCTCCTCATCGGCGGCGTGCCCTTCAACGAGATCCCGAAGGGCCTTGGCCACGGCGTCATCGACACCATGCGCAACGTGTACGCGCCCGATGAGTTCGCGCTGCGGCCCCTGCCCAATAGCCAGTTCTCCCGCGATAACTCCGCCTGGATTTACGGCGGCGTCTCTCTTAACCCGATGCGTCTTCCTGCCCGTCACCAGGAGACGATGCTCACGCGCGCTATCTACCGCTACCATCCGCGCTTTGCCAACGCATCCTTTGAGTTCTGGTACGGCGACACCGACGAGGACCCAGGCCTCGCCGCTCTCGAGGGCGGCGACATCATGCCGGTGGGCAATGGTGCGGTCCTAGTGGGCATGGGCGAGCGCACTACTTGGCAGGGCGTTAGCCGTCTGGCTAGCAACTTGTTCAAGGCCGGTGCGGCCGAAAAGGTCATCATCGCGGCGATGGCCCCGGAGCGCGCATCGATGCACCTGGATACCGTGTTCACCTTCCTCGACGCCGACAAGGCCACCGCGTATCCACGCGTGGTGGACACCATCCGTCCGCTGATTCTGCGCCCTTCCGACGATCACACGAAACTGGAACTGGAAAACCCGGACAAGCACTTCGCCACGGTGGTCGAAGAAGCGCTCGGCCTAGATAAGCTCCACATCGTGGAGACCGGCGGCAACGCCTATACCGCCGCCCGCGAGCAATGGGATGACGCCAACAACGTGGTTGCCTTGGAGCCCGGTGTGGTCGTGGCTTACGATCGCAATAAACACACCAATGCCAAGCTTCGCGACGCTGGCGTCGAAGTCATCGAGATCGGTTCCGCCGAGCTCGGCCGTGGTCGCGGTGGCGGACACTGCATGACCTGCCCCATCGTGCGCGATGCAGTGGACTACTAAGGGAAGAACTAGCCGTTGACAACATATGACACTGCCGCGCCCGCCGCGGACGAGATCGCATCTACTGCCTCCCCAGTAGGTCGCGGGGGGCAAGAAGACCGAAGGTACTGCGCTGGGCTGGGTACTCGCGCTCTTCGGCACCGCGATGGGCGCAGGTATTCTCTTCCTTCCGCTACAGGCCGGCACCTTTGGCTTCTGGCCGCTGGCCTTTGCTACGGCCATCATCTTCCCAGTGGTCTACTTCTCCCACCGCACCTACGCGCGCATCGTCTCGGGTGCTTCCACCAAAGACCACGGACTTGACGTCCTCGAGCTAGTACGCAAGTACTTGGGCCGGCACACCGGCCTCTTCGTGGCCTTGATGTACTCGCTGGCGAACATCCCCTCAGTGTTCATCTACGCCATCTCGTTGACCAACGCCATCGACAGTTTCATCGTTAATCAGTTGCACGGCCCATCCATTAACCGTTGGGTTCTTTCGGTCCTATGCGTGGGAATTCTGACCGGAATCTTCGCCATCGGCCGCAAGCCCATGCTGTGGCTGGCCCAAGCGCTGGTTTATCCGCTCATCATCTCGCTGGCTGCGACCTCGATTTATCTGATCCCTCAGTGGGACCTGCGTTCCTTTATGGAAGTGCAATACCAAGACGGCAGCTGGCAGTATATTCTGCTGGGCTCCGTGCTGATTCTGCCAGTGCTTGCTTTCTCCTTCTCGCACATGGCCGGCCTCTCCCAATTCTCCGTGGACATGCAGCCAACCTACGGCGAGAAGACGGAAAAACACGTTACCCGCATTGAGCTCTACACTGCCGCACTGCTGGTCGTCTTTACCATGTTCTTCGTATGGTCCTGTGTGCTGGCTCTTGGCGCGGATGGCATGAAGGAAGCAACTGAGCAGAACCTGCCAGTGCTCTCCTACTTCGCTAACGTCACCGGCGTGCCGCTGCTTGCCTGGCTGGCCCCGATGGTCGTTATCTTCGCGATTATTACCTCTTACTTCGGCACCATGCTCGGTGCTGAGGAAGGCACCTCTTATATGGTGCGCCTCATCGCGCCACGCACTGCGAACCGTCTGAACCGCCGCGGCCTACTCACCATCGTCTACACGTTCATCTTTGTCACCGGCACGCTGGTCTCGGTGTTCAATCCACCAATTCTCAGCCTCATCTACTTGGTTGGTGGCGTCTTCGATGCGGTGCTTATCTTCCTGCTTCCGGTCTACATGTTCCACCGGGTCAAGGAGTACAAAACCTACCGCCATGACCCGTGGAACTACTTTGTGTTCTTCTTTGGTTCGGTGATTCTGGCAATCACCATCTGGGACTTGTTCTAGTCCGCTTTCTGAAGCGGCCGGTTTGGGGTGGTCTGGGTTTCCAGGACGTCGCCAAGCAAGCCAAAGAAGCTTTCGCGGTCCGCCTTTTCGATGACCGTCGCGTTAGCTTCTAGCCCAAAGGTCTCCCAGGCCATTGCCGCATAGCCTCGCGTAATACCGTTACCCGTGACCACGTCTGCCTTGTAGCGCCCGGATTCTTGGATGAGATCTGGGTGCGGCAGCGTTGCCAGCCACCATCGTGATGGCACGGAAATCCGCGCGCTTGTCCAACAAGCCAACCAGAATTGCTACGCAATCGTCTTGGGCGGAACCGGAGCACCCTTCGGAGGAAGCACCTTGGGATACTTCTTCGAAGCTGCAGTCTGGCCAGCAGCAAGCGGCTTAACGTCAGATGCCTCACCCTTCGGAGCGGCAGCACCCGGCTGCTCACGCCACGGGGTGGGATCCCAATTGGTGGCAACGAGCTTGCGCTGGGAGAACCAGCCAAGTGCCAAGACAGCCAAGCCAAGAACTGCTATGAGAACGAGGCCCAGTGCTCCGCCGGCCTTGGAAGACCAGCCCAAGAGCAGGCCGAACCAGCCGAAGTCGGCATCGCCGAAGGTGGTGTTAGCATCGCCGAAGGAGCCGAGCACACTCAGGAGGAAGGCCGGCAGGAAGGTGATGATGAGGCCGTTAATAAACGCACCGAAGATGGCGCCGCGGCGTCCACCGGTTGCGTTGGCGTAGACGCCCGCTGCACCACCTGTGAAGAAGTGCGGAACCAGGCCCGGCAGGATCAGCGCCACGCCGAATGTTGGGCCGAGCCATGTGGCCAGAACAGCAAGGCCGATGAGACCGCCGATGAAGGAGGAGATGAAGCCCACCAGTACGGCGTTTTGTGCGTACGGGAAGACGATAGGCGCGTCCAGAGCCGGGATGGCACCGGGGACGACCTTGGCGGCGATGCCCTGGAATGCAGGAACGAGTTCGCCCAGGATGGTGCGCACGCCGAAGAGGATCACGGCCACGGCCACGCCGAATTGGAGGCCTTGGGTAAAGGACTGCATGAGGTAGTTACCCACGTTGGTGGCACCGCCTTCGAATGCGGTGAAGGCCTCCTCGGTACCAGCGCGCACCATGAACATGACGGCGAGCACGATGTACATGAGAGCCATGGACAGTGCGGTAGCCACCATGGAGTCACGCAGGAAGCGCAGGCCTTCGGGAAGCTTGAGCTCCTCCGTGGACTTGGACATCTTCTCGCCCTTACCGCCGACCATCTTGCCCACGGCACCGGCAGCGAGGTAGCCGGCGGTGCCAAAGTGGCCGATGGCGATGGAGTCGTCGCCGGTGATGCGGCGCGTCCACGGGTGAGCAATGGCAGGCAGGGAGACCATCAAGATACCCAGCAACGCGGCGCCAAAGGCGACCACGATCCAGGAAGAGTATCCAGCAGGTGCAAGGACCATGGTCAGCAAGGTGGCCATGAACAACACGTGGTGGCCGGTCAGGAACACGTAGCTCATCGGGGTAAACCGGGCCAGAATCAGCGAGACCACGAAGCCCAGGATCATAATCCAGGCCACTTGGGAGCCGAACTGGTCTTGGGCAATGCCCACGATGGCCTCGTTGGTGGGCACCACGCCCTGCGCGCCGGTGGCGCCGGTGATCATGGCGCCGAGCGGCTCAAGGGAGGCGGTAACCAAGCCGGCACCCGCGCCCACCAGGAGGAAGCCGAGTGTGGCCTTGATGGCGCCGCCGAGGACCTGGCCCACGCCACGGCCCATCGCGGCGAGACCCACCGCGGTGATGATGCCGATTAGGAACGCCGGCACGGAAAGAATTTCATTGACCAAGAAGTTGGCAATGTTCAACAAGACATCCATGAGTGCTCCTTAGACGTCGTAAAGCTCGCGCAGAGCAGAATCGATTTCGGACATGTTCGTAAAGTCTTCGATGACGTGGACGGGCACCCCGACGTCGCCAAGCGTTGCAGCGATTTCCCCGGACGTCAGCAAGAAGTCAGCTTCCTTCGCACGCCCCTTGGCCGAAATCGTGTCTGTTGCCTCGACGGTGAGGTACTTGCCCCAGCCCCATTCATCGAGGACCTGCTCCAGCGTGTTCTTCAGGAACAACGACGTGCCCAGGCCATTGCCGCACACGGTGTAGATTTTGCCCTTTGAGGCCACCGAATCAGCCGCGGTCTGGTGCTCGGCGCCATCTCGCGCGTCACTGTGATCAGCTGCAAGAGCCGCGCTTGCCGACGCCGCCCCTGCCCCACCGTTCGCCACATCCACAAGCACCTGGCGCAGCTCAGCTTCGCTTTCTACAGAATCCAGACGCGTACGCACGTCCTTCTCCCCCAGCAGGCCTGCCAGCTCCTTCATTGCCTTCAGGTGCTCGGATGAATCCTTCGCCGCAAGTGCTACGACAAGAGTCACGGGGTCATTGGCTTTGGAACCGAACTCCACTGGCCGATCCAAGCGCACCCACGACAACGCCGTTTCGCGCACTGCCTCCGACGGCCGCGCGTGGGCAAAAGCGAAGCCCGGCGCGACCACAATGTACGGTCCGTTTTCTTCCACCGACTGCACCATGGCCTCGGTGTATGCCGGGCCCGTCTTGCCCGCCGCAACGAGCAAGCCGCCCGCCAATTCAATGGCCTCACGCCAGTCACTCGCACGGCCGTGCAGGTCAACTGCACCTTCTGCGAGCAACGCATTCAGCATGGACATACGCGTCCTCCTACCTTTACTCTCTGCCGGCCACGAAAGATATGACCAGCCCTAACTAAAGTATTAACAGGTATGCAAACGTTTACCTAGTCCCTGCCGAATCTTTGCGCGTGATTGACCATATCCGCGATAATTTCCGCTAGTGCACACCGATCGCCGGGTTGGTCACTCTGCTAACCCGAGCCATGTCAATCCCAGCGTGCTAAGTGCCGTAACGAGCGGGCGCCGCGACAAGAACTCGACGTAACCCAGGCGCTCGAGCTCGGCAATCCCTTTACGCGCGGTCTGCTTAGACACTCGGACAACGCCGGCTACCTCGTCCAAGCTCAGGCCAGCACGTGGACCAAAAAGCGCGACCTGCCCAAGCAAGAATGCGATTGACAATGCCAGCTCGCTTGCAGCTCCTTCGCTCTCTAGCGCACGCAGGCTCTGTTCCAACCTATTCAGCCGGTCGCTTCTTTCCTCGAGGGAGGACAACAAACGGGCCTGGGCAGCATTGACCATCGCAGCCATATCCTCGACAAAGAAAGTCAGTTCACCATAGTTCATGGGGTCTTCTGCCGTAGTGAAGGCATCGTAGTAGCGCCTCTTCTGCCTAAAGATTTCCGCCGAGAGCGACAACGCTGTCGGGGTAGAAAGTAGCCGTGATAGCCGAAGGCTCAGGAGGAATCGCCCCATGCGTCCGTTGCCGTCGTAGAACGGATGGGTATGTTCAAACATGAAGTGCTCCACAAAGGCCGCGAAGAGCTGAACCCCGCGGGACTCATGAACAGAATCGAGCATCACCTCGAGGCGCGCCCGAATGGCGGACTCGCCCCGTGCGCCCGCATGAAGCTCACGCACTCCATCGTTTAGCGAAACATCACCAGTTCGGAAAAGCTCGCCATCGGGCGCATCGGCTTTGTCTACTTCTTCGCCGACGAGGGAGTCGTACAGCGAGCGAATTTCAGACAAGTTTGAGGGGAAACCCAATGGTGGAAGGTCATCTCGCCCCAAAAATTCGCTGGGGAGGGCCAGGTATTGCCGCACCATTTCCCGGAATCGTCGCACTGGCGCGCCTTCCGACGCCTTTCCCATGCTGCGTTCAGCCTCAACCGCGGCGGCGACTTCTTTGCGGGTGGAGGAAATGTTCTCAATATCGTTGGTCGCCTTTATTTCATCGACCACCAGCTCGTGAAAATAGTGTTCCCTAGCCGTCACTGGAAGTTTCTGCCACAACGCAGCAATCTGAATCTCTTGGCGCCAGACGCGCTCCACCCTTTCTGCGAGACCACGGGTGTGAACATAGAAAACTCCGTGCTTGCCCACCTCATAGGGCCAGGTAAAAGCAGCAGGACTTGAACGCCGCACACGGAGCTGCTCAGCAACAAGCTCCCTGCCACCGCTCGTAGCACGATAAAACACCTTTTTCAGTGGTTCGTATTTTTCCACAGGCATTACACCGCCTAAACGTTAAAAATCCCGATTTTTGTAATTAAGCTACCCCAAAAACTCTCCTAAAATGAAAAATTCGCCCTTTTTTGATTTTAAGCAATGCACGGAGCCACGTTATTTCAGTCCCCTTGCTCCATGAAATCCCCTAGAGCTCCTGAATGAGGTCAGCGATCTCGTCCTGGTGGCGGTGGCGGAATACCGCCACCGTTCGCCGGCGCGGCGCCTGCGGGCTCAGTCCCAGTATCTCGTTAACTCGAGCTAGCGAATCTTCCGTCGATTCACCCGGCTGCATCAGCGTGCCGTCAAGTCCCACGAAGTCATAGAGGCGAGCCAACCCAGTCTCATGATGCTGGACAGCAGGTGCGATCGAGACATCAAAGGTCCTTTCTTTGCCCAGCTTGAGCCACACCCGCTGGCCCTCGCGGACACCGAGCTCGTCGAGGAACCGCTTTATCGTTGACAACGAGACTTGCTTGAGACGATTGACACGAACAAACTCATCACCTAACCGGCTACTCAGCGCACAGCTCTCGCCCACTTTTACTCCGTAGTACGCAGCAATGGGCGCGGGCACAGCGAAGCCGCTGCCACGCAGGTGGTCCTTGTTAACTGTCAGCAAGAGGTTCCACTCGCCGTCACGGAGATAGGCATCGCGGGCATCTGCGATATCGCCCTCCATGACGTTTCCAGACTCATCCACTCGTGCAATAACCATGCCGTCGCGAGTCTCAAAATCTCCATTGGCCGCATATTGGCGGATCGAGAGTTCTGAAATTCGCAATCTCTCTGCCTGCGCTAGCAGCTCATTCAAAGCAATCGCAGGGACTTCCTGCGAGGAGCCTGCGGCATCGACAACCGTATGAGTTCGGGTGCTAGCGGCCAGGCGCGTAGAGATCCAGCTAGCAATACTCTTGAATTCCTCGTGTCCCCACTCCGTCAGCGCCCATTGATCGGCAGAGACTTTTGTCAGACGAGGGTCAATGGAGAATTGATTAGAAGCAGACCGTGGGCTGCCGCCCCCGAGGGTATCCATGATCGCCTCTGCAGTCATCGGCTCACCGTTTATAGCAAGCACGCTCACAGCACGGTCTTGGTAGCTGCCGACCTTTGTCAGCACGTAGTTGTCCAAGACTGCGACCTTAAGTTCATCGTTGGTCACGATGTACTGCTCCAGCCGTTCCGGCGTAACTTCTAAGCCCACGGCGAGTTCATCAATCCGAACAATACCGTGGTCGTCCGCCAGCGTTGTTAACCTCTCTGACAAGGCCTGAGTGAAGCCATTGAACACCAACCAGCCGTTAACAACTTCCCATTGCTTGCCAATGCCCGTGAAAATTTCACCGAACGTTGCGTCAAACCCTGCTGGCTTTCGTACGAGATCAGGTAGCTCCCTTCGGAGCTCATCCACAGGCAAGATTGGACGGGCACGCTTACCCACAGCCGCCACGACTTCTTTAAAGAGAGCACTATCCTTCTCAAAATCTTCCGCCAATTGTCGCTCCAACTGACGGATCCTCTCGCGCGTGAGACCAAACGCGGTACCGATGGAATCCAACGTCGCCTCACCAAGCCACCGGCTGTTAGCGATTCCGCGTTTGCGTTCATCACCGCCGATGGCTCGATCGAGCTCATCCACGGCGCGTTGGAACAAAGCCCGCACTGGGGATTGGTGCTCAAGGTGTGCAGAAATTATGGGGACCTCGGCTGCGACGGCACTTGGTAACGACGCAACCTCTACAACCGCGCCATTTAGCTGTGCCCACCCGATGTACAACGCGGCTTGGTCCAACGCGCGGATTTCTTCGGACGTTCGACCCAAAAATTCAGCAGCGCGCCCAGCGGAGTCATCGTCGCTAAAAGGATTGTCACCAATGGGGATGTCACCATAAGGGTTTTCCGCTGCACCAATACTATCGATCACCGCGGCATTTCCACTGTCACTGGCTGCAAGAACCACAGCTTCCACCATGGCTACAAGCTTGTGTTCGCCTACTCCTGGAAGATCACGCAAGTCCTCCACGGTTGCCTCCAGCGGTTGCGGGAACCGCGCAAACCACTGTGTGTACCCGCTCTTGTAAGAACTTTGCACCTCGATCTCACTAAACGGCGTCAACTGGGGTGAGAGCTCCAGAAGTTTCCGTCTTGGGTGCTTGGCGCACCACTCCACCGCCAATGCCTTTGTGCCAGTGTGCGCACTTGTGCCAGAAACGCCAGTGCTCCACGGGAAGATCCCGTAGGTTTCTGTCAGATCAAGTTCAGCAGGCTGCGCCGACAGGTCCTGCTCCACGAGTTGCCCGCCCCCAGACATATTGCTCAACAGACGAGCAAAGGCTGTCTCACCAATAATTGGGACGCCGTACTCCCTGGCCTTGCGCGCCTTTCCACTCATGGAGTCAGGGTTCGCAGCAACGAGTAGCACGGACTTCTTCGTCACGCCGCCGACACTTAGCCCTACTGCCATTGCGCGACGTTCCCATTCTTCTCGGGGAAGATCGAACTGCCCCGTAAACGTCACTCTGTCCCCAGCAGACAGGCTGATACCCAGTTCACTTTCCCCTCGCTGCGGTGCCGCAAGGAGTGCCTCGGCGGTATCGGCAGGCAGCCCCAGCTGCTCGTTGAGCAACAGCAGCGTGGCACGTTCTTCCTCTGTCACCTCACCATCCATCCAAGCCTCCACGGCGAGTTGCCGGATGAATTCTTCATGAATACTCATCACGTCATTGCTGGTGAGACCCTCCTGCTGTGCTTGGTTCTGCAGCTGGGCAATTTCAGACTTGGAAAGTTCCTTATCTACCAACGCAGCAGCGAGCAGTTTCTTGTACTTCTCCGCGTCTCCGGAGCCTTCAGGTGCTGCAGTATCTGCCAGGCGGGCCAGCCATTCACCACGCTTGTGCGTTAAATCTTCTGCCAATGCGGTGCGTGGTAGAAGCGCGCCGCGGGCAGGAAACTCGTGCGGCGGGAGGGTAATTGCTCTGCTGCTTATCACCACGTCATTCCCCTGGCTAACCAGCCAGGCAAACAGCTCTGCAGTCGCCAGTGCATCTGCCAGTGCCGAGTGCGGACGGGCATTTGTGATCCCAACAACTTTCAAGGCGTGCTCAAGGGTTGTATCCTCACCTGGATACGTCTGCTGGAACAACCGCTTGGTATCAACCACCCACGCCCCGTAGTTGGGCCACGCCACCCCTAAATTAGAAAACTCCCTCTGCAAGAACCGCACCTCGAAAGGCGCATTGTGTGCGACCACCGTGCGCCCGTTGAGAAGGTCGAAGAATTCCCCTGCGACTTCGCCGAAAAGTGGCGCATCCACAACGTCAGTCGGTGTGATGTGGTGAACGAATGAGTTCGGAATATCCCGCTGCGGCTGCACCAAAGTCTCCCACGTTGATTCCACCTCCCGGTTGTGGTCCAACAGGACCACACCTATCTCGATGACTCGATCAGTCGAGCCAAAACCTGTGGTCTCGAAGTCAACAACGGCGTATCGCTTAGGGGCAACCATGGGGCCTTCCTTCTAGCTTGTTGGATCAATGCGTTGGGCTACACAATTGCGCTGCACACCACATCAGCTGCACACCACATCATATGTGTCGACATGTCTCGAGTCTGTCGGCCTGGCCCAGAAGTACCTCGAATTCCAATCAGATTGAAGTGGCCCAAGTTTTGTTCCAAGGCATTTGCCTTGATTTCTACCTCGACACCGTCATCCCACCTGCGAGTAGGGACTAGCTCGTTCCTGTAGGAGCCGTTAACGGTTTCCGCCAGCACATTGAGTTATAAGCCGCCAACCATCCCGATGGAAGCAGCAAGCCCGTACCGGGCAAGTCGCCCGTTGCAGACAACACTGACCTACTGCGACCCGTGAACCGAAAGGTCAATGAGACCTGTTGTTTCCTCAGCGCACCCGATCGCCTGACTACGTGCACTCCGTGCGGCATTAATACGCACCGCCTGCTGGGAACGGGGCACCAGGTGCCGAAGGAACCTGGCGAGGAAGCCGTGTTCGACGGCAGTGGTTGACACTGGCAGTGGTGGATGTGGGCCATCCTGGAGGCAGCGGCGGTGATTGTCGCGCTGCTAATTTGTGGGCGGTGGAAGCTCTCGCGCGACGACAAGGTTGAACCGGAAGGCCCAGCGCCAGAATCAGCGACGGGACGATGAACAGCGCCAACATAAACATCAGCTTCCAGTAGTCGGCCTCGTAGATACCGGCGATGGAACTGCGGAGCGTATCGATCGCGTAGGTGCCCGGCAGCCACGGGCTAATGTTCCGGACTCACTGCGGCACCAACGGTAACGAAGGACGCTAAGGTGATCTTCCGCGCCAATGGGGTTCGCATGGGCACCGCGCAGACCGACGCTGAGGACAACGCGAGCGTGGAGCACGTCATCGACCAGGCTAGTCTGCAGAAGATCACCGCGGAGGTTCGGGAGTGCGAAGCGGATGGACGAATCTTCAGCAAGGCTGAGACAGAGGCCGAACCGTTTGAGATTCTGAGCACAGGCGAGGCAGAGACCGGAACTACGCTAACCCGCGAAAATGACTCGGTGGACCTGGACGCAACCCCGCTGACCGGCGATGCGGTAGCGTTCATCGCGACGGTGACAGTCCAAGGGGAAGAAAAATATCACGGAGAGAGCCACAGTCTCCTTCTTCGTCGGCGAGAAGTTCCTGGGAGCCGCGCCGGTTGACCAGGCTACCGGGGAGGCTCGCTTCGAGTACGGCCTCCCGACCCGCGGTCAACATCAGGTACGCACGGTCTTCGGCGGCTAGGAGGTTGTTAAAGATGAGGGCGTGGTCAGGGATGTTTTGAAGCTTTCCACCTCCGAGGCGCTCACCGTGGAGGTCAAGGCCCACGAGGTCGAGGTTGAGGACATCTCCGGCGCCGGTGACGGCAACGATAGGGCCAACGGCGATAACGGTGGCGACGGCGATCAGGATTAGGGCGGTTCGGACGGCCCCGATGTGGGCTCGGCGGACGGTTCTATTCTGCGCAAGCTGCTGATTGCGCTCGAGGCGATCGGCCTGATCACTGCAGTGATCGCTGCTGTGATGCGCGTTCTGAACCAGCGCTACGCGGCCTAGTTTGAACCCAGGGTTCGGACCCCCGCGCTCTGGGTTTTTCCTTGCTTGCTCTCGAACCGGTGTCCATCACCTCTGAGCGCTTGTTTCTGCTTCTGGCGCGCCGCAGCGATTCGTGCCTACCGGGAATAGCGGTTCATGGCATCGAGATCGTGCCCGTGGCACGCAGCCGAAGGAAGAAGGGGCGGGCTCAGCGTTGTTTGCTGAGCCCGCCCCTTCTTTAGATGCCTACTACCTAGGTCGAGTGGCGCGATGCACGCGCCACTCCCCTGCCTGGTTTTACCGCTTAGGCGGTCTTGCGGCGGCTGAGCAGTAGGCCCGCACCTGCGAGCACAGCACCAATGAGCCCCACAAGGCCCACGCCGTACCCACCGGTCTTCGGCAGCTTGCCGGTCTTGGTGTCGGTCACTTGCAGGATCATGAGTTCGCCGGACCCTTTGGCCTTGATAAACGGGCTACTGCCGCCTACCACGGAGATTGTGTACTCCTTGGTCTTCTGGTCGATTGAAATTTCAAAAGCTACCGGCTCGGGCAGCAGGTTGAGACCTGCCGGTGCCTTCGTTTCTACGAGGTAGAAAGTGCCAGTCTTAGTAATTTCAATTGTTTTCATCTCAGGCGTGATGGTGTAGACCGGTCCTCCACTGTAGTCCGGCTGACCACCAACCGAAGGATAGATTTCGAAGGTCGCACCACCGAGTCCCGGTAGAACCTTGACTCCCTCGCCATCGACGTATTCCGCCTTTTCCAAGGTCAGCTTGCCTGGCTTGGGGGCCGGCGCTTTGTAGTTATCGACGACGCAGGAAATGTGAGACAGAACCTTATTGGATTCCGACATCTCTACGCGGAAACCAAACTCGCCCACATTTTCCACCTTGAGAGGTGAAGTCTTCCCGTCTCGGGTTTGAGTACACACAGCGTTGAAGTCACCGGTGGAATCCAAGGTGTCACCGCGTCGGAACAGGGTGTAGCCCTGCTTCTGCGTTTCAGCCAGAACCAGCGACTGCTCCTTCTCGCTTTCAATGTTCCACGATGCAGTACCCTTATCGGATTCAGATCCGGAGGTCACCTTCATCGACTGGTGAACCAGCGGACCGTTACCAGAGCCGATGACATTGTCATTTGCGGATAGGGTGAATTCCCAACCTGGGGCACCGTCTTCGAGAACCTTGCCGTTTTCATCGACAATCCTCTTCTTGACCTTCACTACGCCGTTACAACGAGAAGCAAGCTCTTCACCAATCTGCTTCAACTGCGCGGCTAGCTGCGAGTACTGGTTAACTCGGATAGTGTCGCCGGTACCAGAAAGATCCTCACCCATGGTCTTGACGCCTCGCGGACCGTAGGTCCACTTGGATTGATCACGCGTAATATTGATAAACCGGCCTGCCGAGTTTCGCTCCCAAACCTTGAAACCACGATTTTTATACGCAATCTCGAAGTTCACGGTAGTGTCGTCGCCCACGTAGCTTGCCGCATCCACGTATTTATCGAACTCAAAATAAAGTCCGGGCTCCGTAGGGGTTGTGCCACGCTTCCGCCAACGCACATTTTTCAATACGAGATCCTGAGTAACAGTTGTGCGCTGAGCAGACTTTCCGCCTACGGTCAGATCGACCATAATCGGAACAACACGCGTTCCTGCGGCCTTCAGCTCATTAGCTGCATCGATTGCCTGGTTCAGAGCGGACTCTTGGACGAACTCGCCCCCAAGCCCTAATTCAGTGGACCTAGATGAATAGGTCGGCATACCGTCAGTGATGAAGTACACCACGTCATAGTTTCCCGCAGCGACTTGCTTAAGACCGGCTTCCCAGTTAGTAGAACCGTTGCCGTCCCAGTTAGACACAAAGCCCTTTGCTCGACTAACCCCATCATCAGACTGCAACGAGATATAAGGCGGATTCTCGTTATGCGTAGACCCGCGTGGGTTCCGCGGCGCGCTCCCAGCAAAATTGTAGATGCCGAGCTCTGCAGGAGTTCCAGCCAGCGAATCAATCAAAGCATTCGCCGCTTTTTTCGACTCGGTAAAACCGTTTGAATCAGCGTAATTCAGCGAAGTTGAAAGGTCGGCCACTACAGCAATGCGCAGACCACAACGCTGTGGCATCGGCGGGTTAGGGACCCTCCCATGCACCCAATCAGCTCCATCCGGCGGAGAGATAATCGGTGGCTTTGGCTCACCTTTTTTCTCTCCATACACATCGAGGGTGACTTTCAGATTCTTGTTCTGTGAGAAATTATTAGTGAAGGTGAATACCGCATCCTTCGGCACAACGGCAGAGTCAACCGGCTTGCCATCTTTTACCGGCACGACTTCCATAGTGATGAAGCCGTTGCCAATATTGACATTGCGCTTCTGCAAGGTCACGCCTGACTCAATCTTATCCAGCTCGAGGTTGTACTGCTGCGCTTCCAAGGGGGTCGCGTCAGTCTCGATACGCACGGTTGCGTACTTCATGCGAGACTCCTCGGTCACCTTAGCCGTAAAGGCATTGGGATTCTTCGGATCTACTGGGTCACTTTCAACTGCAAACTCGTGACCGATGGCATCAAAGTGACGCCCTTCGACAGCCGGCGGCTTAGGGCCTTCAGAAGAATCTGAACAGTTTTTCACCTGCCCGCTGAAGTCGAAAGACCACTCGGTCCTCGCACCGGCAGCGATCTGGTATCCGTTCTGCGGCTTCGCCGTGACCTTAACGGTCGCCTTTTGCCCCTCGTAGAAGTGCTGCCCAGCGGACTTTCGCTCGCCACCAATGAAGTAGTCGACACCCTTCGTGTCTGGGATGTTGATAAAGCCCTTCTCTACACAAGAGGGCGCGGTGGCTGGATCAACTGCAGTTGGCTCTGCAGGAGTCACGGACGTACCCGGCTCCGGTTCCGGGGATGGCTGTGGCTCCGTTGGGTCAGGCTGTGGCTCCGGTTCCGGGTCAGGGCCGGTGGTTGTTGATGTTGTGCCCTTCAGTGCGACGGACACCGAACCCGTTACCTTTGGCGCTGTGAAATCGGGAGTCAGGCGAACAACGTCCCCTTTATTCACCGCAATATTCAGATCGTTATGGGTAATCGTAAAGTTTGTACGTGGGTTACCGCTTGGCGTGAATTTTGGCTCAATCGACGTTCCGTTAATCGTTAGCGTGTACGTCTGCACGAAATTTTTTCCGGAAACGGAAAATTCAAGACTCGTGACCGTGGCGTCCGCCCCAACGGTGAACTCAAATGTCGGATCGGGCCTGGCATTGAGGTTTGAAAAATCGTGTTTCGCCGGGCTCACCGGAATGGTCGTCGCCTGCGTCTGCGCCTGCGCGGTCGGGGCCGGAAGGCTGGGCAGCGCACCTGGGACGGCGACGCCGAAAACCAGCGCAAGCGCGGCAATCAGCGCGGCCGCTACTCCCATGAATCTTGTTTTCATTGTCGCTACCCTTCTTGCTTTCGCTTCTTCGTGATCAACAGCATCAACAGCCCGGCGCCCATCAGCGCCACCGCGGCGAGGACGAGACCGATGATCTGCACACCAGTCATCGCCAGGGCGCCCTGTTCGCGTTCTTTCTCATTACCCGACCCGGGGGTCTCCCGTGGCGGCGGGGTTTCGCCCGGCGGGGTGTCCCCTGGGG